>Ga0066709_100000203_pt1 | contig 27004 bp, 28 predicted proteins | sample GraSoiAngelo_158_FD_79665 | JGI IMG/M metagenome (GOLD analysis project Ga0066709, IMG submission 79665) | Grasslands soil microbial communities from the Angelo Coastal Reserve, California, USA - 14_1009_16_30cm | ecosystem: Environmental > Terrestrial > Soil > Grasslands | place: USA...
GTCGGCCTCGACGCGCTGATCGTCGCCCAGGTGGCGGCGAACGTCGGCCGAGATGCGAACCGTCACCTCGATCCGCGGCCGCCCTTGCTCGAAGGCACGCGACCACTCGTCCCAGAACGCCGCGAGCTCGAAGCCGGCCGGCGGCTCGCAGCGCTGCTCCAGCGCCCGCACTCCGGCGACCCGCGAGACGCGGTAGACGCGCATGCCGACCGACCGCCGCGCGACGAGGTACCAGGCACCGCCCTTCAGGACGAGCCCGAGCGGATCGATCGTCCGCTGGACGGTCCGCGGCCCCTCCCGGTAGCGAAGCCGCACGCGCCGGCGATGCCAAACCGCCTCGGCGATCGCCGGGAGGTGCGGGACGCGGTCGCCGGCGCGGAACCACCCCCGCGTGTCGAGGTGGAAGAGGCGCGAGGCCGCTGTCGCGCGCTCCTGGAGCTCGGCCGGCAGCGCGGCGAGCACCTTCAGGCGCGCCGTCGCGAGCTCCCCACCGAGGCCGAGCTCCGCGGCGGGGCCGGGCATCCCGGCCGCGAAGAGCGCTTCGGCCTCGTCCGCGGTCAGTCCGGTCAGGCGCGTCCGGTAGCCGCCCGCGAGCCGGTAACCGCCCGCGGGTCCCCGTACGGCCTCGACGGGAACGCCCGCGGCAGCGAGCGACTCGACGTCGCGGTGGACGGTCCGGACGGAGACCTCGAGCCGCTCGGCGAGCTCGGCGGCCGTCAGCAGGCCGCGCGTCTGCAGCAGCAAGAGCAGCGAGACGAGCCGAGTCGCGCGCATTCGGAAAACATGACAGAAGATGGCGGGATTAGCCAGTAGGCTCGAGCCTCAGCCCGAGACGGAGGTGTCGCATGGCAAATCTGGAGCCGATTTCCGGCGGCGACGAGCGCGAGGAGACGAGGGGCGACCACCAACTCGTCGCCCTCGCGGAGCGCCTGATGCGCGAGCCGGAGCTCGTCGAGTGGCTCGGCGCGGATCCGCCGCCCGGGCCGTGGATGGATGACGACCCGCCGCGCGCCGCCTGATGGCCGAGACGATCTGGGCGGACGACTGGGAATCCCTCGGGGAGGAGGAGTGGCAGGGCGGCGGGCGCTCGCGGACGCTCCCACGGGGCGAGCATCTCGGCGCGACGCTCTACGAGCTCCCGCCCGGCGCGACGGGCGGCCTGTACCACTTCCACCACGGCGCGGAGGAGCTGCTCGTGATGCTCCGCGGCCGCGCGACGCTGCGAACGCCGGCTGGCGAGCGCGAACTCGAGGAGGGCGAGGTGGTCGACTTTCCGCCGGGCCCGGACGGCGCGCATCAGGTGCAGAACCGCGGCGACGAGCCCGTGCGCTACCTCGTCGTCTCGAACCGCGACGTGCGCGTCGAGTCGGTCGAGTATCCCGACAGCGGCCAGATCTCCGTGATGGCGCGCACCGCGTCGCACGCCGGCGACGGGCCGCTCTTCCGGATCTTCCGCTACGAGGACGGCGAGGCCTGAGCGCAGCGCGATTTGCGCTCGGGGCGGCGGGTCCCTATCCTGCCAAAGTCATGTTGTGGAACGTGAATCAGATGGTGCGCATCGCCGCGGGAGGGCTCTTCGGCCCGCCCGCGCCGCGCGGCGCGGGCGACCGCTAGGTCCGTCCGCCGCCTTTCGCGCGCACCTCTCGATTCCGTCCTGATTCACGTTCCAAGGAGTAGTAGGCATGACCCTCGCAGCACCCAGCATCCATGACTTGATCCGCGTCCGGGAGGCGCCGGCGGTCGAGGTGCACGACCTTCGCAAGGAGTTCCTCCGGCGCGACCGGAACCTCGGCCGGTTCGCACGAAAGCGCCGCGCAGCCGCGTTGAAGGGCGTCAGCTTCACGGTCGCGCGCGGCGAGTGCGTCGCGATCCTGGGCCAGAACGGCTCGGGCAAGTCGACCCTGGTCCGGCTGCTCTCGACGCTGCTCCTGCACGACGGCGGCAGCGCGACGGTGTTCGGACACGACGCGTTCCGCGAGACACGCGCCGTGCGCCGACTCGTCAACCGCGTCTCCGTCGAGGCCAGCTTCTTCAAGAAGATGTCGCCGGAGGAGAACCTCGCGTACGCAGCGCGGTTCTACGGCATGACGCCGAGGGAGACGGACGTGGCGATTCCGGAGATCCTCGCGAAGGTCGGCTTCCCGACCGAGCGGCGGGGCGAGCCGATGGAGAACCTGTCGCGCGGGATGCAGCAGAAGGTGGCGCTCGCACGGGCGCTGCTGACCTCGCCCGTGCTGCTGCTGCTCGACGAGCCGACGACGGGGCTCGATCCGCGGTCGAAGCTCGAGGTGCAGGAGTTCATCCGCGAGGTCCGCGTCGAGCACGACGCAACGATCCTGCTCTGCACGCACGACCTCGCCGAGGCCGAGGCGCTCGCGGAGCGGATCGGCGTCCTCGACCGGGGCGAGCTGCTCTGCCTCGAGCCTGCCGCCGAGCTGCTCCGCCGCTACGACGCGTCGACGCTCGAAGAGGCGTTCTTCGCCGCGACGGGCCGCCGGCTCGAGGACGAGGAGGACGACGAGGACAGGGAGGTGTTCGCATGACCGCTGCAGCACTGCGTGTCCGCCACGAGCTGATCGGCCTCGGCGGCGTCGTCGAGCGCAACTGGTATCTCGTCAAGCGCTACGCCTGGTGGGAGATCGCGTTCTTCGCCTGGACGGTGGCGAACTCGCTGACGATCGTCTTCATCGCCAAGGGCATCGAGGCGACCGGCGGCCACGTCGACATCAACCGGCTGACGACGATCCTCCTGATCGGCGCGGTGGTCTGGTCCTACCTCGGGATCGTGTTCGAGATCCTCGTCGAGACGGTCGCGTGGGAGCGCTGGGAAGGGACGATCGAGTACACGTTCATGGCGCCGCTCTCGCGTCCGGTCCACCTGATCGGGATGGGCATCTTCGCGGTGCTCTACGGCATCGTGCGCGCGAGCCTCGTCTTCGGCGCGATCGCGGCGATGTTCCACCTGCACATGCCGCGGGCGAACTTCGTCACCGCGATCGTGATCGTCGGCATTGCGTCGGTGTCGTTCATCGGGATCGGGATGATGACCGCCGTGCTCCCGCTGATCTCGCCGGAGAAGGGGACGCAGTTCGGCTTCATCGGCCAGGGCCTCATGCTCGTCGTCTCGGGCGTCTACTACCCGGTCTCGGTGCTGCCGGCGTTCATGCAGTGGATCGCGAAGGTCTCGCCGGCGAACTACGCGCTGCGCGGGATGCGCAACGCGATCCTGGACGGCGCCGGCGTCGGCGCCGTCTGGGGCGACATCTGGCCGCTGCTCGTGATCGGCGTCGTCGCCGTCCCGCTCGGCCTGGAGATCTTCCGCCGCGGCGAGATCTACGCGAAGCGACACGGGAAGCTGAAGCGCAGCGGCTAGCCGAAGGAGCCGTGTCCGGGTCAGGTCTTGCAATCACGGACCGTGTTGCAATGCAAGACCTGACCCCAGCCTTGGCCGTTAGAGACGCTGCAGGCACTCGCGTAGCCCCTCGCGCCAGTGCGGCAGCTGCGGGGCGTCCGGGTGCTCGCTGCGCAGCACGGAGTACGCGGGCCGCGGCGCCGGGCGGCCCAGCTCCTCCGTCGTGATCCGGCGCACGCGGCACTCGAGCCCCGCTTCCTCGAAGATCGCCTCCGCGAAGTCCGCCCAGGTGCAGTCGCCCTCGGCGGCGAGGTGCCAGCGGCCGAACGGCAGCCCGCGCTCGACGAGCTCCCTCGTCGCTTTCGCGAGATGGCCGACGTAGGTCGGCGAGCCGCGCTGGTCGTCGACGACGGCGACCTCGTCCCGTTCGGCGCCCAGCCGCAGCATCGTCCGCACAAAGTTCTGGCCGGTCTCGCCGAAGAGCCACGACGAGCGGACGATCCAGGCACGCTCGCCCGCGGCCGCCTCGCCGTGCAGCTTCGTGCGCCCGTACACGGACTGCGGGTTCGGCGCGTCCGACTCGACGTACGGCTCGCGCTTCGTCCCGTCGAAGACGTAGTCGGTGGAGAAGTAGACGAGCGGCACGCCGAGCGACGCGACGTTCGCGGTTCCGCCGACGTTCACGGCGGCCGCGCCCTGCGGGTCATCCTCCGCGCCGTCGACGTCCGTCCACGCCGCGGCGTGCAGGACGAGGTCGGGCGCTGCGACGAGCGGCGGCGGCAGCGACACGTCCCAGTCCGCCCGGGACAACGCGACGGCGCCCGGAAAGGCTTCCGCCAGTGCGTGGCCGAGCTGGCCGCCCGCGCCGGTTATGAGGACGCGGCGCTCTTGTCCCGTTCCGACAGGATCGGCGATGACGTGCTCCAGAGGTCGCGGACGCGCTCGTCGTTCCACGGCACGCCGTGCTCGTCCGGCGCAGCCGCGTCGAACTCCTCCGTGACGAGGTAGCAGAAGAGCGTGTCGGTCAGCGCCTCGTAGCCGTGCGCGTGGATGCCGGGGACGTAGATCGCGACGGGATTGTCGTCGCCGATGTCCTCGGTGAACGTCTCGCCGCTCTCGCGGTTCAGCACGACGACGCGCACCATGCCCTGCAGGCAGAGGAACAGATCGTCCTGGCCGCGCTCGTGGTAGTGCAGCCCGCGGATCACGCCCGTCCGCGAAAACGACAGGTTCGCCTGCTTGATCGGCTTCGGAAGCTCGGACGCGCGGACGAGCTCGGCGAACCATCCACGCTCGTCCTGGTGGCGCGTCAACGGGAAGCGCCTGATCACGCGTTGGCCCCGTTGCGGCGGACGAAGTCGTTGACCTCGTAGTACGCGTCGATCGACTCGCCGGCGTCGCCCCAGAAGCCCTCGATCTCGTCGGCCTCCATCTCGCCGCGCTCGATGTACCAGTTGTTGACGTCGGTGATCTCGAGCTCGCCGCGTCCGGAGGGCTTCAGGGTCGGCACAACGTCCCACACCTGCTCGTCGTAGAAGTAGACGCCCGTCACGGCGTGCTTGCTCGGCGGCTCGGCGGGCTTCTCGACGATTCGCGTCACGCGGCCTTCTTCGCGGACGGCGACTCCGAGGTGACGCAGGTGCTCGTCCTCCGCGACATGCGAGAGGACGATCCGCGCGCCGCGCTTCTGCCGCTCGAAGTTCTCGACGACCGGCCGCAACGAGCTCGCGAACACGTTGTCGGCGAGCATCACGCAGACCTTGTCGCGCTCGACGAACCGCTCCGCAAGCGCGAGCGCCTCCGCGATCCCACCCGTCTGGTCCTGGTACGCGTAGAACAGCCGCTCGATTCCGTGGTCGTGCCCGTTGCCGAGCAGGCGGAAGAACTCGCCCGCGTGCGTCCCGCCGGTGACGAGCATCAGCTCCGTGATCCCGGCGCCGACGAGCGCGTCGATCGACCAGTTGACCATCGGCCTGTCGTAGATCGGGAGCAGGTGCTTGTTCGTGATCCGCGTGAGCGGATGGAGGCGCGTGCCGCTGCCGCCTGCCAGGATGACGCCCTTCATGGCAAGCGATCCTAAAGGGGTGACAGTCCTAGTCGATGCCGAGAACGTGCGCAGGTCGCGCTGGCCCAACCTTTCGCGGGGGGAGCTCGTCGAGGCCGTTCGCGACTGGGCGGGCGAAACCGGGCATCCCGTCCTGATCGTCTTCGACGGCGCCGCACCGGAGGAGGCGCCCGACCTCGTTGGCGCGCGGGGCAGCGCGGACGACTGGCTCGCGGCGCACGCCGGCGAGTACGCGCCCTACTGGCTCGTCACGACCGACCGCGAGCTGCGGGAGCGCGCCGGCGGCGGCGGCGAGCGAATCGTCGGCGGAGGCGCATTCCTCCGCGAGCTCGGCTACTAGTGAGCGGGGGCGAGCAGCACGAGCAGGGTCAGGAGCCCGGCGGCGGCGACGAGGAAGCGCATGCCGACCACGCTACGCCCGCCGCATTGCCGGTCCGTATCGGCTCTGCAAGGGAATCGTTAAGAACTCGTTTCGGAATGACGACGCGCTGCCCGGGCCGGGCGGCCCGTCCTTGATTTTGAGACGAGTTCTAAGACGCCGGCGCTCCTGCCTCGCCGTACCGGGCTCGAACGCGAAGATGCTGGCCAAGGCCGCTGCGCTCCCAGCCGACGAGCTCGTGCTCGACCTCGAGGACGCTGTTGCCCCGGCCGACAAGACCGACGCGACGCGCGCGCTCGTGGTCGAGGTGGTGCGCGCCGGAGCCGCGGCGCCGACGGTCGCGATCCGGATCAACGGCGTCCGCACGCGGTGGTGGCGCGACGACCTCGCCGCCGCGGCGGTGGCGCGGCCGGACTGTGTCGTCATTCCCAAAGTCGAGTCGCCGGACGACGTCGGCGCCGTCGCCGCGCTGCTCCCGGACGGAGTCGGAATCGAGGTGCAAATCGAGACCGCGCGCGGCCTCGTCGCCGTCGAGCAGGTCGCCGGCGCAGGTCACGGCCTCGAGGCGCTCGTCTTCGGGCCCGGCGACATGGCCGCGTCGCTCGCGATGCCGGAGCTGACGATCGGGTCAGGCGGCGACCGCTGGCACTACGCGCTCGCGCGAATCGTCACCGCCGCGCGCGCCTTCGGCCTGCAGGCGGTCGACGGACCGTTCGCACGCCTCGGCGACCTCGCCGGGCTCCGCGAGTCTGCGCTCCGCTCCCGCGCGCTCGGCTACGACGGAAAGTGGGCGATCCATCCCGAGCAGATCGAGCCGCTGAACGAGCTCTACGCGCCGACCGAGGCGGAGCTCGAGCGCGCGCGCCGGATCCTCGCCGCCGCGTCCGGCGCGGGCCGCCTCGGCAACGAGATGGTCGACGAGGTGTCGCTGCGGCTCGCGCAGTCGATCCTCGCGCGCGCGGGCGAGCGCTAGCCCACGCGGACGACCCAGAACGCGACCGCGACGTACTGGCACGCGACCGCGACGATCGTCAGCGCATGGAACAGCTCGTGATAGCCGAAGACCTGCGGAACCGGATCCGGCCGCCGCCGTGCGTAGACGATGGCGCCGGCTGTGTACGCGACGCCGCCGACCGCGAGCAACACGACTGCCGGCACGCCACTGCGGTCGAGAAGTTGCGGCAGCACGACGACTCCGACCCAGCCGAGCGCGATCCCGATCGCGGCCGCGAGCCACTTCGGCGCCTCGACCCAGGCGAACTTGAGCACGATCGCCATCGCGGCCCCGCTCCAGACGATCGCGAGCACGACCGTCTGCCAGGCGCCCCGCAGCACGATCAGGCCGACTGGGGTGTACGTCCCGGCGATCAGCAGGTAGATCCCCGCGTGGTCGATCCGGCGCATCCACTGCCGCCACGGCGGCGACCACATCACGCGATGATAGAGCGAGCTCGCGGCGAGCATCGCCGAGACGGACCCGGCGAAGATCGCCGCCGCGAGACGCTGCCGCGCACCGTCGGCGTAGACGATCAGCAGCGTTCCGACGACGAGCGAGACCGAGAAAGCGGCCTGGTGCAGCACGCCTCGCAGTTGCGGGCGGCCGACGGGGTCCGGGGCGACCACACGGCTAGGATACGACCTCTCATGAGCGAGCGCGACGGAAATCCGGGGATCCGGCCCGACGAGGACGTCCTCCCCGACGAGGCCGGCGACGCGTACATCGCCCATGCGACGCCGGATATCGGCACCGCGCGGAACCGGAGGCTCTTGCTGTTCGGCGTCCTGCCGATCCTGGCCATCGCGGTCGGGATCGGCATCTGGATCGCGGTCTCGCACTAGCGCGCGGCGGCGCGGAGCGTCGCCGCCCTGGCGGGGTCGAGCGGCGAGGGCGGCACCCGGGCGAGCCGCGCGACGCGCGGCGGGAGCCACCAGTTCCAGCGTCCGAAGACGGCCATCAGGGACGGTACGAGCAGCGCGCGCACGACCGTCGCGTCGACGAGGATCGCGACCGCGAGCCCGAGCCCGAACTGCTGCAGCCCGACGATCCGGCCGGCGACGAAGCCGGAGAACGCGGCGACCATGATCACCGCTGCCGCCGTGACGATCCGGCCGGTCCGCTCGAGCCCGTGGCCGACAGCGCTGCGGTTGTCCTCGCCCGCATCCCACGCCTCGCGCATCCGCGTGACGAGAAAGACCTCGTAGTCCATCGAGAGGCCGAAGAGCATCGCGAACAGGAAGATCGGGATCCACCCCTCGACCTGATCGTCCTGGTAGACGCCGCCGACGAGGGAGTGCCCGCCGCCCCACTTGAAGACGACCACGAGCATCCCGTACGCGGCGCCGACCGAGAGGAGGTTGAGCGTCACCGCCTTCAGCGGCAGCAGGAGCGAGCGGAACGCGCGCATCAGCAGCAGGTACGTCAGCACGAGCACGCCCAGCACGAGCCACGGGAACGCGCTGTACGCGCGATGCAGGAAGTCGACGCCCTGCGGCGGCCCGCCGCCGGCGAGCACGCGCATGCCGGACGGGAATCCCGCAGCCGGGATGATCTCGCCGCGCAGCCGGTGGACGAACGACTGCGCCTGCGGCGATCCGTATTCGTGGCGACCCGCGACGACGACCTCGAGGTAGCGGCCGGTCCGGTCGAGGAGCGGTCGTTGCACGAACGCGACCTCGCGGTCGGCGGCGAGCCGCGTCTCGAGCCGCGGCACCGCCGGCAGCGGCGGGCGCGCGCCGCGCGCGCGGCCCGTGTCGACGAGGATCTGCGTCGGCGAGAGCGCGCCCGGCCCGACCGCACTCGTCAGGAGGTCGAAGCCCTGTACCGACTGCGGAAAGCGCGGAATCCCGCGTGCGGAGCCGGGCGTCAGCGCGATCGCGTAGACGGGAACCGCGGCGGCGACCAGCAACGCGGCGCCGAGCGCGAGGAACGCGAGCGGCCGGCGCATGATCGCACCCGAGAGCCGGTGCCAGAAGCCGCCGTCGCCCTCGCCGCGCAGCCGCCTCGGCAGCAGCGGGATCCGGCGCGTGCCGCGGCGCCCGTACACGGAGAGCAGTGCGGGCTGCAGCGTCGCCGCCGCGGCGAGCGAGACGAGCGGGATGAAGAAGCCGGCCACGCCGAGCGAGCGCATGAACGGCATCGGCATGAAGAGCAGCAGCGCGAGACCGATCGCGACGGTCGCCCCGGAGAAGATCACCGCGCGACCCGCGGTCGCGATCGTCCGCTCGACCGCGTCGTCGACGGTGCCGTCGCCGCGCAGCTCCTCTCTGAAGCGATAGACAACGAGGAGCGAGTAGTCGATCGCGATCCCGAGCCCGATCAGCTGCACGAGGTTCGTCGCGTACGTCGCCATCGTCATCAGGTGCGCCGCGATCCACACGATCCCGAGCGTCCCCATGATCGTCGCGCCCGCGAAGAGAAACGGCATCGTGACGGCGACCGAGAGGCCGAACACGAGCAGCAGCACCACGAACGCGATCGGCAAGGCGATCGACTCGCCCTTACGCAGGTCGGCAGAGAAGATCGGGTCGAGGTCGTGCTGGATCGCGGCTTGGCCGCTCACGTACGCGCGCACGCCCGCGGACGGGTGCAACGCGTGCAGAAGGTCGTCCGTGTAGCCCTTCGCGTCGGCGAGCCGCAGCTTCGTCAGCACGCTGCCCCAGACCACGTTCTGCGCTCTCCGAACGCTTCCGATCTTCCCGGTGGGCACGGCGTCCGCGGCGCGCCGAAGCGCCGGCAAGAGCTCGGCAGTAGTCGTCGCTCGGGGCACGCGAAAGACGACCAGGAACTCGCCGTCGGAGCGGTCGCCGTACTGCCGTTCCAGGATCGTGCGCACGCGCTCCGAGTCGGTACCCGGCACGATGAAGGTGTTCGAGAGCAGCGGGCTGAGGTGCAGCGAGGCGAGAAACCCCGCGGCGATCACCGCCGCCCAGAATCCGAGCACGATCCAACGGAAGCGCACCACGAACCGCGTCCAGCGGATCAGCATGATCCGGACGCTACCGGCGGCGCGCCGCCTTTCGGCGCTTGGCCCGTGGCAGGTTCCGCACCGCCGCGTACCAGAGGTAGAGAAGGCCCGCGAAGACGATCCCGGCAAGTCGGAGTACGCGCCCCACGCCTGAAATCTATGTCGCCGGGGATACGCTTTGGACGTATGGCCGGGCCGAAAGACATCGATCAGCTCCAGCGTGAGATCCAGGAGCTCTTCAGCGACCTCTGGCAGGTGCCGCGCTTCTCCGGCATCCGCCACGGCTTCCGCCCGCAGGCGGACGTCTACCGCACCGATGATCCGCCGGAGATCCACATCATCCTCGAGCTGCCCGGCGTCGAGCCCGAGCGGCTGGAGATCGTCGCCGGCGAGCGCACCATCTCGATCGCAGGAGTGCGCGAACGGCCCAAGGTCGCCGCGGCGCGCGTCCAGCAGATGGAACTCGAGTACGGCCCCTTCCAGCGGCAGCTGCAGCTCATCGACGACGTCGACTCGGGCCGCGCCAGCGCGACGTACGAGCGCGGCCTGCTGCGCATCGTGCTTCCGATCGCACCGGCGCCGCCGCCGCCGCCGCAAGAGCGCACCGCGATCCTCGTCCGGAGAATCGGATGAGCGAGGCCGAGCCCGAAGTGCTGGACGAGCCCGTCGACATCGGAGTCGAGCCGCAGCTTCCCGCGACGCTCCCTGTCCTTCCTCTGAAAGAGACGGTCGTCTTCCCGGAGTCGATGACGCCGCTCGCGATCGGACAGGAGCGCTCGGTGAAGCTGATCGAAGACGTCGTCGCCGGCGACCGGCTGCTCGCGCTCGTCACGGTGCGCGACGAGGAAATCGAGGTCCCGGGGTGGGACGATCTCTACGAGGTCGGAACCGCCGCCGTCGTCCACAAGATGATTCGCGTCCCCGACGGAACGATGCGCATCCTCGTCCAGGGTCTGAAGCGGATCCGCCTCGAGCGGCCGATCACGGACGATCCGTACCTGATCGGCGAGTTCGTCGAGGTGCCCGACCATCTCGTCGAGTCGAAGCAGGTCGAGGCGTTGACGCGCAACGTGCAGGCGCTCTTCGCGCGGATCATCGGGCTCGTCCCGTACCTGCCGGAGGAGCTGCAGATCGCAGCCGCGAACGTCGACAACCCGAGTGCGCTGTGCCATCTCGTCGCGTCGACGCTCCGCCTAAAGACCGAGGAGAAGCAGCAGCTGCTCGAGATGGAGGACGTCGAGGACCGGCTGCGCGCGGTCACGCTCATCCTCAACCGCGAGCTCGAGGTCTTCGAGCTCGGGACGAAGATCCAGTCCCAGGTGCAGTCCGAGCTGGAGAAGGGCCAGCGCGAGTTCTACCTCCGCCAGCAGCTGAAGGCGATCCAGGAGGAACTCGGCGAAGGCGATCCCGAAGCGGCGGAGATCAATGAGCTGCGCGAGCGGCTCGCCGAGCTGACGCTGCCCGAGGACGTCCGCAAGGCGGCCGAGCGGGAGCTCGCGCGGCTCGAGAAGCTGCCGTCCGCCGCCGCCGAGTACGGCGTCATTCGCACGTATCTCGACTGGATCCTCACGCTGCCGTGGGACTCGGTCACCGAGGACAACCTCGACCTGAAGCACGCGCGCACGGTGCTCGACGAGGACCACTACGACCTCGAGAAGGTGAAGGACCGGATCATCGAGTACCTGGCGGTCGCGAAGCTGCGCAGCGAGGTCTCCGGCCAGATCCTCTGCTTCGTCGGGCCGCCCGGCGTCGGGAAGACCTCGCTCGGACAGTCGATCGCGCGCGCGGTCGAGCGGAAGTTCGTGCGGCTCTCCGTCGGCGGCGTTCGCGACGAGGCGGAGATCCGCGGCCACCGGCGCACGTACATCGGCTCGATGCCCGGCACGATCATCCGCGCCCTCCGCGACGCCGAGTCGAAGAACCCGGTGATGCTGATCGACGAGATCGACAAGATGGGCGCCGACTTCCGCGGCGACCCCGCGAGCGCGATGCTCGAGGTGCTCGACTCCGAGCAGAACAAGAGCTTCCGCGACCACTACCTCGATCTGCCGTTCGACCTCTCGAAGGTGTTGTTCATCTGCACCGCGAACACGATGGACACGATCCCCGCGCCGCTGCTCGACCGGATGGACGTGATCATGCTCTCCGGCTACACGGAGGACGAGAAGCTCGGGATCGCGAAGCGCTACCTCGTCCCGAAGCAGATCGAGGCGCACGGGCTCACGAAGTCGAGGCTCACGATCGGCGACAAGGCGTTGCGGCTCGTGATCCGCGAGTACACGCGCGAGGCCGGTGTGCGAAACCTCGAGCGGAGGATCGCCGACCTGTGCCGGAAGGCCGCACGCCAGGTCGCCGAGGGCAAGGCGAGCGGGAGGGTGCGCGTCGACGAGCGCCGCGTGCGCGCGTGGCTCGGGGCGCGCCGCTTCAGCGGCGAGGCGCGGAAGCGGACGGCCGATCCGGGCGTCGCCACCGGGCTTGCGTACACCGCGGCCGGCGGTGACGTGCTCTTCATCGAGGCGACGGCGTATGCCGGCAAGGGCAAGCTGACGATCACGGGCCAGCTGGGCGAGGTGATGCAGGAATCGGCGCAGGCCGCGCTCTCGTGGGTTCGCTCGCACACTGACGAGCTCGATCTCCCGGAGGACTGGTTCTCGCAGCACGACGTGCACGTCCACGTCCCCGCCGGAGCGGTGCCGAAGGACGGGCCGTCCGCCGGCGTGACGATGGCGACCGCGATCGCGTCGCTCGTCCGCGGCCAGCCCGTCTCGGAAGACGTCGGCATGACCGGCGAGCTCACGCTGACCGGACAGGTGCTCCCGATCGGCGGCGTGCGCGAGAAGGTGCTCGCGGCCCAGCGCGCAGGGCTCAAGCGGGTGATCCTGCCGCGCGAGAACGAGTACGACCTCGAGGACCTGCCGGCAGAGACGCGCAACGCGCTCGAGTTCGTTCTCGCCGACACGATCCAGGACGTGCTCGAGGTCGCGCTCGACGGCAAGCGGCGCCCGAAGGCGCGGCGCGCACCCGCGCCGGTGCGGCAGGCCGCTATGCCGAGAGGCTGAACGAGCCGAGCAGCGTGTCGCACGCGCCGGCCGCGCCGCGGCAGTAGAGCTGGAACTCGCGCCGTCCGTCGAGCACGAAGCCGATCCGCTCGTCCTCCCCGGTGCGCGCGATGTCGTAGACGCGCGCTTTCCTACCGGCGATCGTCCGCGTCTCGGACGTACGCACCCTGCCGTGGACGCGCGCGGCGAGCTGCTGCGCGACGCGGTCGAGCTCCGGCACGACCTCGGGCCAGAGCCCCGGCCGATACCGGCGGGCGAGTCGGAAGATCGTCACGGAGACGATCGCCTCGCCGTCGCGGGCCGCCACTGAGGTCGGCGTTCGCGTCACCCGCCAGCCGCTCGGCGCCTCGAAGCTGAACCCGGCCGCGCGGATGCGTTTCCCGCTCGGCTGCTGGGCGCCGCCGCCGCAGCCCGCGATCGCGAGGGCCAGCACGAGCGGCGCCAGTTTGCGAGCATTGGACAGGGGTAAGACAGGTCTCGCCAACGAGCGAAAGGACTTGCGGAGCATGGCCAAGACGAAGGACAAGGTCACGGACGCGGCCGGCACTGTCAAACCGTACGTTGAGCGGGCGATCCGCGACGAGGAGCTCCGCGACAACATCCGGAGCGCCTATGAGTCCGCCCGCAACGTCTACAACGAGCTGATGGGTGGCCGCGGGGTCGTTCCGCTCGCGACGCGCGTCGCGACCGACAGAGAGATCCAGGACGAGCTCAGGTCCGCGGTCGCCGACCTGCGCAAGGCCGCCGACCGCGTGCAGGGGAAGGAGGACCACAGCGCGCGCAACAGCACCCTGCTGCTTGCGGGAATCGCGCTCGGCATCCTCTTCAACCCGATCACGGGCCCGCAGACCCGGAAGTTCATCGCCGACCGCCTGCTGGGCGGCGGCGACGACTTCACGTACTCCGGCTCGAGCGGCAACGGCGGCACAAAGGGCTAGTTCGGTCCGACTACCGCGTGGGGGCGGCGGAGAGACGTAGCAGTGCTCCGTCGCCCTCCGCGGAGACCGGCGCGACCGCGCGCTGCAGCGAGCCGGGATCGAGTCCGCTCGCGGTCGAGATGTCGGACACCTGGAGCAGGATCGCGCCCGGCTTGGGCGCCGTCGTGCCGGCGGCGGGCGTCGGCGCCCACGCTCCGGCGGCGGTGATCGGCACGTCTTGCAGCCGCTCCCAGGCCATCAGGTAGCTCGTGGGATCGACGGCTCCGTCGTAGCCCATTCCGAGCAGCCCCACCGGGTGGACCTCGAAGTGGAGGTGGAACGGCGTTCCCTCCGCGTCGCCCGTGTTGCCGACGAAGCCGACCACGTCGCCGGCGTTCACATGCGCGCCGTTCTTCGCGAGCGGCGAGAATGCGGAGAGGTGGGCGTAGTAGAACTCGTTCCCCTGTTCGTCGCGGATCCAAAGCCGGAGCCCGCCGATCTTGTTCCAGCCGACGCTGAACACCGTTCCCGAGGCGCACGCGAGGAGTGGGGCGCCCATCGGCGCGAAGATGTCGTCGCCGTGGTGCCATGAGACGTCGGCGCGCGGCGCGCCGAACGTGTCGATGAACGACGAAGGGCCGTAGACCGGGAAGACGTAGCCGCCGGCGGTGAGCTTCGGCGTCACGTTCGGCGGGTTCTTGACGGGCGCCGGGATCTCGGGCGTCGGCTTGGGCTCGGGTGGCGGCGCGCTGCCAGCGACGGGGCGCTCCCCGGGGACGGGCTTCGTCGGCGGAACCGGGATCGGCGGCGGCTTCGGCGCCTCCAGGTTCGCCTCCGCATAGCCGACGAGGATCTCGCTGCCGTTCGTGAGGCCGCCGTGGTCGGCGGTCAGGTGCACGTCGAGGGCGGTGACGAAGCCGTGGAATCCAGGCGGGCCGCTGTCCGGCTGCGAGGTCGTCTGCTCGAGGACGATCGCGTACCCCCAGTCGGCCAGCTGGACGCGGAGGTTCGGCGTCGCGGTGACCTGCTGGCCGAGCACGACGAGGTTCGTCAGCGTGCTCTGGCTGAGGTCGCCGCTGGCCTTGTCCGGCGTGGCCGTGCCGGTCGCCTTGACGGAGACGCTGTCGGCGGTGATCTCGCCGTTGAACAGGTTCAACGTCGTCACCTCCGTGGACGCCGTCGCGGTCGCGATCGTGCCGCTGTCCGCCGACACGCTCAGCGTCGCGGAGGCCGCCGAAGCGACCGTCCCGTCGGCCGGATACGCGAACGCGCCGCCGAACTGGACGGCGTCCTGCGGCGCCGAAAGCGTGGGCGTGCCGTTGCTCGGCTCGCCCGGGACGAGGATCTGGAGCCCGTAGGCCCGCGCGGTCGAGCCGGCGGCACGGTCGGAGGTGCCCGCGCCGACGCTTCCGGCCGCGAGGGGAATCACGAGGACGAACGAGAGCGCAATCAGGACCCGCCTCCGCACGAAGGCCCCATTATGCAAGGCCTGGCGGCCACCTCCGGATCGAGGCACCCAGGCGTACCAAGAGGTAGAGGCCGACCGTCACCGCCGCCACCGAGGCTCCCGCCGCGGTGTTCGCGTAGTAGGAGAGGTAGAGCCCCGCGAGGGCGCAGCCGATTGCGATCGCGGCGGCCGCCGCCATCATCGTCGCCAATCGGCCGCCCAGCAGGGCCGCGATCGCCGCCGGGCCGATCACGATCGCGATCACGAGCAGGTTCCCGAGCGCCTGAACGCCGATCACGACGGTGACCGCGACGAGGCCGAGGAGCGCCAGGTCGACGAGCAGCGGATGTGCGCCGAGCGCGCGGGAGGTGGAGCGGTCGAAGCCGACCACGAGCAGCTGGCGGTGGAGGAGGGCGAGCGCGCCGACGACGAGTCCGGCGAGGGTCGCCGAGACGATCACGTCCTTCCGGGAGACGCCGAGCAGGTCGCCGAAGAGAAGCTGGCCGAGCCCCGGCGGCGCGGCCTGCGACAGCGCGAGGAGCACCCCGAGCCCGAACAGCGTCGTGATCACGATCCCGACGGCCGTGTCGCGGCCGATCTCCGGCGCGCGGCCGGCGAGCGCGACCGCCGTGGCGGCGCCCAGGACGCCGACCGCGCCGCCGAGCAGCAGCGGCACCCCGAGCAGCGCCGCTCCGACGAGACCGGGAAACAGCGCGTGCGCGAGCGACTCGGCGCTGTACGAGAGCTCGTACAACGCGACCCAGCAGCCGAGGACGCCGCCGACGACGCCGAGCAGCACGAGCTCGAGCAGCGCCCGCTGCATGAAGCCCTGCGTCCACGGCTCCCAGAGCGCGTGCATCAGTGGTGGTGCGGCGGCAGGAGGGCGGCCGGGACGCCCTCCAGCCGGACGATCTCGGCGCCGTACGTCTCGGCGAGCACCGCGGGGGTCAGCGTTTCCTCCGGTGGCCCGAACGCGACCTGGCGCCGGTTGAGACACAGCACCTCGTCCCAGCGCGCGACCTGCTCGACGTCGTGCGTCGCGATCAGGATCCCCCGCCCATCGGCGGCGAGATCGTCGAGCAGCAGCTCGAGCAGCTGGGCGCTCGGCTCGTCGACGCCCGTGAACGGCTCGTCGAGGAGCAGGACAGGCTGGTCCTGGACGAGGGCGCGCGCGACGAGGACGCGCTGCCGCTGGCCCCCCGACAGCTCGCCGAACTGCTTTCGCGCCTGGTCGGCGAGCCCGACGCGCTCGAGCGCGGCGAGCGCCCGCTCCCGCTCCGCGCGCGCGATCGGCTGCCACCACGGGACGCGCGACAGCGTCCCCATCAGCGCGACGTCGAGCGCCGTGACCGGATAGTCGAGCCGCGAGCGCTCGGTTTGCGGGACGTAGCCGAAGCCGCCCGCGCTGCGGATGCGGCCACGCAACGGCTGAAGCTCGCCGAGCAGGACGCGGAACAGCGTCGACTTGCCGCCCCCGTTCGGGCCGAGCACCCCGATCCGCTCGCCGCGGCGGAGCGCGAACGTCACGTCCTCGAGCGCCGACGGGCCGCCGTAGCCTGCGGCGAGATCCTCGACGGCGATGAGCTCCGTCACCCGAGACCGCCGATCCGGCATCCCTGCGCGCTGCCGGTGAGCCCGCGCACGAGCGCGTCCGCGTTCGCGTGCTCCATCTCCACGTACGTCGCCCCGGGCGAACCGGCGGGACCGAGCGTGTCGCCGTAGAGCGTGTAGCCGGAACGCGCGCCGGTCTCGCGCGCGATCGTCTCGGCAAGGCGGGCGTTGACCGAGCTCTCCGGGAACACGGCCTTGACGTGCTCGCGGCGGATCAGCCGGATCAGCGCCGCCGTCTGTCCCGCCGACGCCTGCGCCTGCGTCGTCTGCGAAGGGATCACCGCACCGACGAACTGGATCCCGTAGCGCTTGACGAGGTAGTTGAACGCGTCGTGGTTCGTCACGAGCTTCCGCTCGGCGGTCGGGATCTGCGAGAGGCAGGCGGCGATGCCGCGGTCGAGGCGCCGCAGCCGTGTGAGGTACGTCACGGCCCGCTGCCGGTATCCGTCCGCGTGCTCCGGGTCGGCCTTCGCGAACGCGTCGCGAATCATGGCGACCGCGGCCTCCGCATTGCGCGGGTCGTGCCACCAGTGCGGGTCGAATCGCGACGCCTCCGGACCCGAGCTCTCGCCGGCCACGTGCACCGGCACGCGGTCGCCGAGGACGACGACGCTCGGATGCCCGCCGGCCTCGCTCACGACCTTGCCCATCCACTTGTCCAGCCCGTCGCCGTTCTCGAGCACGACGTGCGCGTCGGCCGTCGCAGTGACGTCGGCCGGCCGCGGCTCGTACTCGTGCGGATCGGTGTTCGGCCGGAGGAGCTGGTGGACCGACACATTTGGGCCGCCGACCTGCCGCGCCCAGTCGCCGATCTGCGTCGTCGTCGCCACGACCGCCAACCCGTGCGAGCTCGAGCCGCCCGAGCCGCAGCCGGCGAGCACGAGCAGCGCGGCCGCTGCCGGCGCGAGCACGAGCAGCAGCGGCCGGAGCGCCTGTGCCACGGCGACGACCGCGAACACGCCGCCCGCGAGCACGGCGATCGCCGCACCTGGCGGGACGTTCGTCTGCACGGAGATCCAGAGGCCCACGACGCCCTCCAGGGCGGTCACCACGACCGAGCCGATCTGCCACACGGGCAGGCGCCGGGTGACGAGCCGCACCGTGGCCGCCGGGACGACGACGAGCGCCGTCACGAGCAGTGCCCCGACGGCGGTGAGCGCGGCGACGATCCCGAGCGCGATCAGCCCGAGCAGCGCCGCGTCCGGAAGGCCCGATCGCGCGCCTGCGGCGCGTGCGAAGCCGGAATCGAAGCCCGTCGCGAGCCAGCGCCGGCCGAGAACCCCGCCGGCTGCGAGCACGAGCACGCTCATTCCGCCGGCAAGCCACAGGTCGCTGCGCCCGATCAGCAGGAGGCTCCCGAAGAGGAGCGATTCGACGTTCGAGCCGGAGTGGAAGACATCGCTCGCGAGGATCACGCCGAGCGCCAGCGAGCCGACAAGCGCCAGGGCAGTGAGACTGTCGTGGCCGCTGCGCCGCCCGCGCGCGAGCGTCCCGACGGTGAGGGCGAAGACAACCGCGGCGGCCAGCGCGCCGAGCGGCGCCGAGAACGCGAGGCCGTCCGCGAGTACGAGCCCCGGGAAGGCGGCGGTCGCGACGGCGTGGGAGTAGAACGCCAGGCCGCGGAGGACGATCCACGTTCCGAGCAGGCCGGCGCCGCCGGAGAGGAGCAGCACCTCGAGGAGGCCCCGCTGCACGAACGCGAAGTGGAATGGAGTGAACATGGGGCGCTAACGATAATCATTATCGGCAAGGCGCGGTATCCTGTAGCCGTGGGCACGTGGACGGAACGGACGTTGGAGACCCTCCGGGCGGAGGGCTTCCGTAGCGGCGGCGCGCGCAGCGTCGTCGTCGAGCTGCTCGGGCGGCAGAGCTGCTGCCTTACCGCCCAGGAGCTCTTCGACCGGCTGCGGGCTGAGGGCCGGACGGTCGGAATCGCGACGGTCTACCGCGTCCTCGACCTGCTGACGGCGAAGGGCCTCGTCCAGCGGATCGACCTCGGCGCGGGGATCGCCCGCTACGAGCCCGCCGACCACGACGGCGAGCACCATCATCACCTGCTGTGCGACGGCTGCGGGAAGGTCGAGGCGTTCGCGGACGACGAGCTCGAGCGCGCGTTGCGCAAGGTCGAGCGGCGAACGGGCTACGACGTCGCGGGCCACGACGTCGTCCTCCGCGGCGCGTGCAGCGACTGCCGCGCCGCGTGACGACGGTCCGCGACTTTGTGGCTCTAAGCCACTAACGACACCGCCGGGAGTTTGTGGCTCTGAGCCACTAGCGGCGAGCCGCTCGTACCGGGGTCGGCTCGTCCACGCGGCGGGCTCGCGGCTGGTAGGCGGCCTAGACTCTCCGCTGTGTCGGTCGAGGAGCAGTTCTGGGGCGCGTCGCAACGGCGCCTCCCGCTGAGCCGCTCCCCGCTCGTCAACCTGATGGGCCTCGCGGTCGCCGTCTCGATCGCGTTCACCGTGATCGGGCTCGTCGAGCTCTGGCCGCACGACCACACGATCCGCGCGCGCGGCTTCGCCTCCCCGAAGACCATCGCCGCGAAGGTGCTGCGCGCCGACCGGGTCCCCTGCCAGGGCGGAGCGACGTGCCGTCGCGTCTCCGTCGAGCTGCTCGAGGGCCCCGCGAAGGGGAAGACGAGCAGGTTCACGATCATCGGTAGCGTCGGCTCGCTCGCGATCGGCCGCGGCGACCACATCCGCGTCTACGAGAACAAGCTCCCGGCCGGCGCCGTCAGCGCCGCGGGACACAAGGTCGACCGCTACTCGTTCTCCGACTTCGACCGGCGCAGCCCGATGCTCTGGCTCGCGATCGCGTTCGCGTCGCTGCTCCTCTTCACCGGCCGCCTGCACGGGCTGCGTGCGCTGATCGGGCTCGGCCTGAGCCTCGCGCTCGTGATCGAGTTCGTGATCCCCGCGATCCTGCACGGGAAGCCGCCCGTCGAGGTGGCGGTCGTCGGCGCGTTCGCGGTGATGCTCGTGACGATGCCGCTTTCGTACGGGCTCGGCGCGAAGATGATCTCGGCGTGGCTCGGAACCGCCGTCAGCCTGCTGCTCGCGGCGGGCCTCGCGTCGGGTGCCGCGAGCCTCGCGCACCTAAGCGGCGTCTCGTCGGACGAGAGCATCTACCTCGGCGCGACGCAGTCCGGCCTCTCGTTGCGCGGCCTGCTCGTCGCGGGGATGGTGATCGGCGCGCTCGGCGTCCTCGTCGACCTGACGGTGAGCCAGGCCTCGACGGTCGTCGCGCTGCGCCGCGCGAACCCGAAGCTCGGGTTCACCGGCCTCTTCTCCGGTGCGACGGAGGTCGGTCACGATCACATCGCGGCGACGGTCAACACGCTCGTCTTCGCGTATGCCGGCGCCACGCTGCCGGTGCTGCTGATCTTCAGCATCGGCGGGACGTCGTTCGCGGACGCGGTGAACGGCGAGGCGGTCGCGGAGCAGATCATCGCCGCGCTCGTCGGCTCGATCGGCCTCATCGCCTCGATGCCGATCACGACAGCGCTCGCCGCTCTGCTCGCGCCGCGCATGTCCGACCGGCAGCTAGCGCAGGCCGGCCACGCCCATACACACTAAGCGCCGCCGAGTTTCTGCTTCGCGAACTGCCTGAACCGCTCGCGCGCTTCGTCGTCCGGGCCGAGCGGCTCGTCGTCCGCGTACTTCGGATCGGCGGCGATCTCCTCTGCGACGGCGCGCACCTCTCGCATGAGCGCGTCGTGGTGCGCCGGGTCCTTCAGCAGCGCGTCGACCCACGTCTCACTGCCGTCGTACGGCGGCAGATCGTTGTCGAAGAGCAGCTGGCCGAGCAGCAGTCCGACACGGATGTACGCGAACGTGCGGAAGGCGAGGATCCGGTGCGGCGACTCGACGAGCTTGGCGATCTCCGGGTTCTCTCCCTGGATCTCGTCGACGATCGAGCCGATCGGGTCGTGGACGAGCGGAAGCCAGATGTCGTCGAGGCCCGCCACGGTCACAGGATAGGCTCTATCCCCGCCGGGCGCGCCAGGCGATCTGGCCTGCGACGCCGATCAGCAGGCACGCGAAGAGCTTCCGCAGGACGTTCTCCGGCAGCGAGACCGCGAGATAGGCGCCGCCCTCCACGCCGGCGATCGATCCGACGCCGAGCACGAGCGCGGCGTGCCAGCGCACGTTCCCGTAACGGTGCTGACGCCAGGTCCCCGCGGCGACGGTCGGCAGGATCGCGAGGAGCGACGTGGCCTCCGCGTGCAGCTGGCCGAGGCCGAGCGCGAGCAGCGTCGGCACGAAGAGGATGCCGCCGCCGACGCCGAACATCCCCGCGAGCATGCCTGCGGCCACGCCGAGCAATACCGCCGCTGCGTACGTCACGTGACGAGCAGCCTCACGGCGATCCCGATGAGCAGCGCGGCGAAGAGGAACGACAGCGTCCGCACGGGCACGCGCTGCTGTACGGACGCGCCCGCGATCGCACCGCCTGCGGCGGGCACGCCGACGAGCGCCGCGTACAGCGGCTCGACGTCGCCGTGGAACGCGTACGTGACGGCGCCCACGGTCGCCGTGATCCCGATCGCTGCGAGAGACGTCGCCGCCGCCGGCCGCAGCTCGAAGGAGGCGAGCAGAACGAGCAGCGGCACGATCACGATCCCCCCGCCGACCCCGAAGAGCGCGCTGAAGAAGCCGGCAACGAGGCCGATGAGCACCAGGCGCACGCGCCTATGCTAAGTGGATGGCCGCGACCGCAGATGCTCTGCTCGAACAACTCTCGGCCGCGCCGGACGAGACCGGACTCTTCCTCGACTTCGACGGCGTGCTCGCTCCGATCGTCGATCACCCGGAGGACGCGTACCCGCCGGAAGAGACGCGCGCCGAGCTGCGCCGGCTTGCCGGCCGCTACGGGCTGACGTCGATCGTCAGCGGCCGCGACGGCGACGACGTCTGCTCGCGGGTCGGCGTCGACGGGCTCGTCTGCGTCGGCTCGCACGGACTCGAGCTCAATCCTGAGGCGGAGCACTGGCGGCAGCGGCTCGCCGACTTCGCGTCGACCACCGCTTGGCCGGCGGAGCCGAAGCGACTGACGCTCGCGTTTCACTACCGCCAGGCGGAGGACGAAGCCGCGGCGGTCCGGCAGCTCGAGGAGGTCGCCGACCGTGCGCGCGAGGAAGGACTCGTCGCACGTTTCGGCCGCAAGGTGCTCGAAGTGCTGCCGCCGCTCGCCGGCGACAAGGGCACGGCGGTCCGCCACCTGATCGAGGAGCACGGCCTCTCGCGCGCGCTCGTCGCCGGCGACGACACAACCGACCTCGACGCGTTCCACGCCGTCGACGGGCTGCCGTTCGCGGTGCGGGTTGCGGTCGTCTCCGCGGAGTCGCCGCCGGTTCTACGCGAGTCGGCGGACATCGTCGTCGGGAGCACGGCCGAGTTCCTTCAACTCCTGCGCCGCCTGTGAGGCACGTCGACGAAGCAGCGCTCGCCGCGGTGCGCGAGCGCTTCGGCGAGCCGGCGGTGCTGCGCTGGGAAGGCGAGATCAGCGAACGCGAGTGGCGGCTCGCGACGTACAACCCGTCGCGCACACACGACGTCACCCTGTTGATCCTGAACGGCGCCAGGCTCGCGCTGATCCGAAAGCCGCACTTCGAGCAGAGCATCTGGCGACCGCCGGGGGGTGGGATCAAACCGGGCGAGGACGTGGCAGCCGGAGCCGTGCGCGAGGCGCTCGAGGAAACGGGTCTCCGCGTCCGGCTGCGCCGCTACCTCGTCGCGACCACGGCCCGCTTCACGCACGCCGGCCGCACGCTCGACTGGCGCACGCACGTCTTCCTCGCCGACACTGCCGACGAGGAGCTACGGCCGGGCGACCCGGAGGAGATCGCCGGCGCCCGCTGGGGGACGCTCGACGAGCTCGCCGGGCCGCTACGGGTGCGGCTGCTGGAGACGGGAAGAGCGCTCTGGCGTTACCGGGTCGCGCTCCACGACTGCGCGCTCGAGACGATCGACCTCGCCGCCTCGGCTGAGACGAGGTTGCCCTTCCGCTCGTAGAGGCTGATCGCTGCGGCGACCGCATCCGCGGCGGCGGAGCGGGAGCGTGCGGCGGATGCGTACGCAAGGAGCGCGTCGGCACGGACGTTCAGGAAGTCGGTCCGGTCGGCGAGCTCGACGGCGCGGAGGCCGAAGTGCCCCGCCTCGGCGCTGCGGCCGAGGCCGACGAGGGCGCGCGCCCGCGACGACTGCCAGAGCACCTGCGCGGACAGGTCGCCGGGCGAGGCCGTCTGCTCCGCGACCTCGGTCAGCACGAGCGCCTCCGCGTGCCGGCCCTGGGCGGAGAGCGCCTGCGCGAGCAACGCCGCCAGATTGACACGCATGCTCGCGTCGCCCATCCGGTCGAGGCTCTGATACCCGGCGCGGAGCTGTGTCTCGGCTGCGAGCGCGTCGCCCGCGAGCATCTCGATCGCTCCCGCCGTCTCCGCCGCCTGCGCGGCGGCAAGGACGAGGCCGAGATCCTCGAGCATCTCGCGCGCGCTCGCCAGCCGCTCGCGCGCGGTGTCGAAGTCGCCCCGCATCGCGAGGAGTGCGCCGCTCGCACGCAGCGACGCGGCGGTGATCCGGCGGGGCGCCTGCGGCCGGGCGAGGATCTCGTCGCAGCGGCCGATGCCGGCTTCGACGGAAAGCGGCCCGAACACCGCGGCGCCGATGAGGAGGCCCATGCTCTGCGCCTCCGTCCGCTCGTCGCCGGCGCGCTGCGCGTGGTCGATCGCCCGCGCGAGCGCGTGCTCGGCGACGCCCGCGCGACACTGGAACCACGCTTCGACCCCACGCAGTTCCCACACCTTCGCGAGCAAACGCTCATCGCCGGCCTGCTCGAAGACCTCGGTCGCCCCGATCGCCTCCTGCTCGAGCCGGGCCGCGTCGAACGTGGAGCTCGTCATCAGCAGCACCCGGTGCCGGCAGACCAGGGCGAGTGCCTCGAGCGTACGGTCGCGGCGGCTCTCGGCGACCGCCTCCAGCTCGCCGACCGCCGCCGCGGCCCGATCTATGTCGCCGCTCTCGCGCAGCGCGTCCGCGAGCTCCGCCAGCAGGGCCGGCCGCTCGACCGCTTGCGGGTCGACAAGCGCCACCGCCCTGCCGAGCAGACCTGCCGCGGCGGGCGCGTCACCACCGAGGTAGGCGTTCCGCCCGGCACGGGCGAGGCGCTCTGCGGCGCGAGCCGCAAGGGAGGAGCTCTCGACACCGAGCTCCGAGCGGTAGCAGTGTGCCTGCTCGAGATGGTGTCCGACGAGCTCGTCGGAGTCGAGGCGTTCCGCGCAGCGCTCGTGGAGCGCCGCACGTGTCCGCTTCGGGATCGATTCGTAGACGACATCGCGAATCAGGCCGTGCACGAAGCGCAGGTCCTCGTGCGCCGACCGGTCGGGCTGGACGAGCCCTCGGCGCACGAGCTGCTCGAGCAGAAGCTCCGTCTCCGCACGCTCGCCCTCCGGCGTCAGATCGCGAACGGCGTCGATCGAGAAGGAACGGCCGACGACCGCAGCGCGCTCCAGCAGTCCGCGCTCGCCGATCGGCAGTCGGTCGACGCGCGACGCGAGCAGCGCCTGCAGGGTCGGCGGCACGGAGGTCGCGTGCCCTTCCTCCGCGAGCAGTGCGAGCATCTGCTCGAGGAAGAGAGCATTGCCCTCGGCCGACTCGACGATGCGCGCGCGAACGACGGGATCGAGCGGTCGCCCGACGAGCAGGTTGTCGATCAGCCGGTCGGCGTCGCGGTCGTCCAGGGGCTCGAGCAGGACCGAGGCGACGTGCGGGCGGCCGCCGGCCCAGAGCGGACGGCGCTCGAGCAGCTCCGGCCGCGCGAGGCAGAGGACGAAGATCGGCACGGCGCGCGCGAGGTCGACAACGTGGTCGACGAGGTCGAGGAACGTCGGCTCGGCCCAGTGAACGTCCTCGAGCACGAGCACGAGCGGCTGCTCCGCCGCCATGGCCTCGAGCATCCTGCGGACGGCGCGGAAGGTCTCCTCGCGCGAGCCCGCGACGGCGTCGCCGGCGCCGATCGCGGCGGCAACGCGGTCTGCCGCGGCGAGGTCCGCGGCCGTGCTGCCGAAGACCCCCGCGATCGCCTCCGGGCTATCGTCGCCGAGCGCCTCGCGGATGATCTCCCTGAGCGGCCAGAACGTGACGCCGTCGCCGTACGGGAGGCACTGACCCTGGAGCACACGCGCTGTGTCGGCGATCGCGTCGGCGAACTCGCGCGCGAGCTTCGACTTCCCGATGCCCGGGGCGGCGAGAACCGTGAACAGCTGCGTCGCGCCCTCGCTGACGCAGCGCTCGAAGTGGGCGTGCAGTGCGTCGAGCTCCCGCTCGCGCCCGACGAGCTCCGTGTCGAAGCGGCGCAGGATCGCCGGCGCGCCGGGGACGATCTCGACGAGCCGCCACGCCGCTCCCTCCGCCTCCAGCCGGGCGGCGCCGCGGACGAGCCGCTCCGCGCCGGGGCCGACGAGGGCCTCCGAAGGACGCGCCACGAGCGCGAGCCGCGTAGCCGAGGCGACGACCTCCCCGTCGACGGCGAGACGGCCCTCGTCCGTCTCCCGGACGATCGCCGGGCCGGAGTCGACGCCGATCTGCAGGCTCGCCCCCGCGCCGTCGGCGCCGGTGCGAAGCTCGGCGGCGGCCCGCAGGGCGCGGAGCGAATCGTCCTCGTGCACCGCCGGCACGCCGAACACGCCCATGATCGCGCCGGTGTGCAGCGGCTGCACGAGGGCGCCGTGGCGCTCGAGGACGGCCTCGGCCGCCGTCTGCGCCTCGCCGACGACGGCCCTGCGCGCCTCGGCGTCGACGACGTCCGGCGGCGGCGTGAAGAGGATCGAGACCACGACGACCTCGCGTCGCGTCTCCGGCAGCTGCCGCCGCGATGGCCGCAGGGCTGCGGGGCGCTCCGGCTGCATCGCGGGATCGTGCCGGAGGATCGACTGCTCGAGCGAGCGGAGTGTGGGCGACGGCTCGAGGCCGAGCTCGTCGGCGAGCAGCTTCCGCGCCTGCTGGTACGCGGCGAGCGCCTCGGCCTGCCGACCCGAGCGGTAGAGGGCGAGCATCAGCTGCGCCCGCGGCCGCTCCCGCAGCGGCTGCTCCCGCACGAGGGCCTCGAGGTCACCGACGAGGTCCGCGTCGCGACCCAGCTGCAGTTCCGCTTCGATACGGTCCTCAAGCGCCGCTACGCGCAGCTCCTCGAGGCGCGCGATCGCAGCGTGGGCAAACTGCGAGTAGGCGAAGTCGGCGAGCGGACGGCCGTGCCAGAGCTCGAGCGCCTCGCGGAGCCGCGCGACGGCCTCCGCGGGCTCGCCCGCCGCGAGCGCTTCCCGGCCGGCGGCGGCCAACTGCTCGAACTGCTCCGCGTCGATGCGCTCCGGCCGGACGACGAGCTCGTAGCCGCCTGGCCGGGTGACGAGCGTCCCCTGCGGCAGCTGGCGGCGGAGCGCCGAGACCGCGTTCCGGATCATCCTGGGAGCCGTCGGCGGCGGCGCCGCGCCCCAGAGATCGTCGATCAGGGTCTCGATCGTCACGGGCTCGTTCGCGCGCAGGAGCAGGGCAGCGACGAGCGCCTTCCGGGTCCCACTAAGCTGGACGAGGGAAGTGCCCCGCAGCACCTCGAACGGGCCGAGTATGCGGAAGCCTGCCTCGTTACCCATCAGTGACCTCGGAGTGGAACTGCCGCTGCGAAGGTGACCTCCGATGGATCAGTTCCTTTATCTCGGCGAGACGCTCTGGCGCGTGGACCGCACGTCCGGCGCGCTCGACCGAGAGCGCTACCTCGGGGAACGAACGCACGTGCCGCGCGGGCCGCACCTGCCTGGCGACTGGTTCGTGTTGCACGTTCGCTACGACTCCATCGATCGTCGCTGGGCGCTGGTGGCGGTCGAATCTCTCCCAGTCGGAGCGACGTTCCCCGCAGGCGAGCCCGGAACCGGAACCCACCGACGCCGCAGACGGCTGGGTGAGGTGACCGGGCTCTTCCGGCGGACTGACGGTCGCCGGAGGCCGGTCGTGGGCCGGCTGCCCGCTCGTCGCGAGACTGAGCTGGCGCCGGCTCATGGCCACCTCACCGTCCCGACGGACTTGCCCAGTAGCCGCCCGCAGGTAGGAAATCCGTGCCGGCCCCGTCGGCCGGCGCGGACGCGGAGACTGCCTCGTCTTCGCGCACGGCGGCCGCGGCTGCGGTCGACCAGTCGTTCACGCCCGAGGAGACGACGAC
>Ga0066709_100000204_pt1 | contig 26984 bp, 24 predicted proteins | sample GraSoiAngelo_158_FD_79665 | JGI IMG/M metagenome (GOLD analysis project Ga0066709, IMG submission 79665) | Grasslands soil microbial communities from the Angelo Coastal Reserve, California, USA - 14_1009_16_30cm | ecosystem: Environmental > Terrestrial > Soil > Grasslands | place: USA...
CAGGACGGATCGCTCATCGCGCGCTTCGGCCGCGCGCGGCACGATGGCTCGCTGGCGGTGCTCGAGGGGCTTCACGCTCTCAAGCACGCGCTGCGCTTCGGCGCGCGCGTTCTCGAGGTCGTCTGCAGCGACGCCGAGCAGCTCGACCGGCTCACCGCGGAGCTCGCCGCGGACGTGCAGCCGCGTGTGCGCGCGCTCGCCCGCGCGGTCGATCCGGCCGTCTTCGCGCAGCTCGCGCCATGGGCACCCTCGACCGGCGTCATCAGCCTGGCCCAGCGCCCCGCGCTCGAGCTCGCACCGGTGCTCGCCGACCCGCGCCCCGCGCCGCTCGTCCTGCTCGAGGACCCGCGCGATCTGGGCAACATCGGCGCCTGCGTCCGCGTCGCCGCCGCCGTCGACGCCGCTGGCGTGCTGACGGGCGGCGGTCATGATCCCTGGCACGCCGACGCGCTGCGGGGCTCCGCCGGCCTGCACTACGCCTTGCCGGTGCTTCGCGTCGACATCCGGCGCGCGCTCGCATCGGGCGCTCGCCCGTTGCTCGCGGTCGATCCCGGCGGAGACCCGATCGCGCCGGACGCGCTGCCGCCGCGCGCGCTGTTGGCCTTCGGCGGCGAGCGCTACGGGCTCAGCGACGAGCTCAGCTCGCGCGCCGACGCGCGCATATCGATCCCCATGCGCGCGGGCGTGTCGAGCCTCAACCTCGCCACCTCCGTCGCCGCCGTGCTGTTCGCCTGGCGCCTGTGTCGTGAGACCGCGCGCGCTGCAAGCCCCCCCAGCGCGAGCTCCCGAAAAGGCTGATCGCAGCTGCCGCCAGGCGCGCGGAGCGGTGGGGTCTAACCGTCCCCGACGAGCGCCGACGCGCGCCGATCGGTCGCCTCCACGCCGTCGAGCAGGCGCCAGTTGCCCCGCAGCGCCCGGCGCGCGCGGCGGACCATTCGTGACGTCGCCAGCCCGCCATCGGTAGCCCGCTCGATCAGCTGCCCGATCAGCGCCCGCGCGAGTCTGGCGTGGTCGTGGTCGCGCACGGCGTGGACGCGGAAGTACTCGACCGCTGGCCCTTCAACGGCATAGCCGTAGTGCTGCACCAGCCCTTCGAGCTTCGTCCGCGACACCGCGGGCTGGCTGGCCTCGATCGCATACAGCACCGCCAGGCGCTCGAGCTGATCCTCGCCCGCCGTCCACGAGCGTGCGCACTCGCGCGTCTCGGCGGCCGCGGCCGCGCGAACGCGCAGCGGCCGCAAAGCGGCAGCCCGCGCGAATCGATCCCACAGCTCGACGTGTGAAGCCTCCTCGACCGCATGAGCGCGTAAGGCGTCCGCGTGGTCGGCGTCGGCGTGCCGGGCTGCCTGCCCCGACGCTTGCGCGAGGGCGATCACCGCGTGGCCGTACTGGTGCGCGTAGCTCGAGAGCTCCTGAGGGCGCAGCTCGCCATTGCGCCAGCGCCGGTAAAAGGGATGCTCGAGCACGTCGATCTCGGCCCGCGCCTGATCGAGTGAGGTAATTACGTCCATTCGCCGTCTCGCATCTACGCCGGGTGGCTGTGCGCCCAGGCGACGATCTCGCGTGAGCCGTCGATCACGGCGCCGTCATCTAGCACCAGCGTAGGCACCCAGCGGTTGCCGGTGAGCTGCTCCACCTCGCGGCGCCCGCGCGTCTGGTTGAGGAACGCGGGCAGGGGCGCAAACCCGTAGGACCTGATCACCTCGGGCTCGTGGCCGGCATCCCTCAAGGCGTGGTAGGCGTTGGCGCACGGGTGCCCGCCCGGCCTCGGGGAGGGAAAGGTGCCCCAGCAGACGTACAGCTTCATGTGACGTTCAGGGTTCCTTCCATCCCCGCCTGGCGATGCCCGGGGACGGAGCAGTAGAAGGTATAGCTTCCCGGCTTGAGCTTCAGCCGCAGCGTCCGCGAGCCGCTCGCGAAGGTCGGCGTGGCGCCCAGCACCTTGCTTCCTGCGGCGATCGTGACGTTGTGTTCGAGCTGCGAGGCGTTGGTGAACGTGAGCGTCACCGCCCCAGGCTTGGCGTTGAGCTTCCTGGTGTCAAAGCTCAGCAGCCCGCCAGGATCGGCCGCCAGCGAGACGGCGCTCGTCGCGGCCTTGCTCGATGCGGGTGCCGCGCCTGCCTTGGCCGGCGGCGGCGCCTTCACCGCCAAGCCCTTCTCGGGCGAGCTCGAGGTCACTACGGCCGTCGAGATGGCGCCGGCAACGAGCACGCCGCTGATCGCGAGCACCACCCGCTGCCCCGTGAGGTTGCCCGGGAAGTCGGCTTTGCGCAGGCCCAACAGCACCGACACTATGACCGCCCACGTCGCCAGCACCCCGCCCGCTATGTAGAAGGGCACTTTGCTCTTCTCCGCTGCCAGCATCGGGGAGAGCAGTGTCGCCGCGCCGTGCACCGCGCGAGCCTAGCCGATGCGCTCCGGGGTATGCTCCGCCCGCGCGATGAGCGAGGCCGTGCGAACTCCCGAACAGGCGCTGGAGGGTCTGCCGGACTTTCCCTTCAGGGCCTGCTATCGCGACGTCGACGGGCTGCGCCTGGCTCACCGCGACGAGGGCGAAGGCGCGCCGGTGATCTTCTTGCATGGCGAGCCCACGTGGTCTTTTCTGTGGCGAAAGGTGATCCCGCCCGTGCGCGACGCCGGCTTTCGCTGCGTGGCGCCCGACCTGGTCGGCTTCGGCGCCTCGGACAAGCCGGTGGACATCGGCTGGTATTCCTACGACCGCCACACGGCCATGGCCGGGACGCTGCTCGAGGACCTCGACCTGCGCGACGCAACCATGGTGGTGCACGACTGGGGAGGGCCGATCGGCCTGCGACTGGCGGTCGAGAACCCCGAGCGCGTGGCCCGGCTGGTGATCCTCGACACCGGCCTGTTCACCGGACACCAGCGCATGACCGATGCGTGGATCGCGTTCCGCGACTTCGTCCTGCGCACCGAGGATCTACCGGTCGGCTTTCTCGTGCGCGGTGCGTGCAAGCGCGATCCGGGGGACGAGGTGATCGCCGCGTACGACGCGCCGTTTCCCGATGTCGCCTCGAAGGCCGGCGTGCGTGCGTTTCCCCTGCTGATCCCGCAGAGCCCCGATGCGCCCGGCGCGGCGGCCGGGCAGCGAGTCCAGGCGGCGCTGAAAGCTGACCGCAGGCCGACGCTGATGCTGTGGGCCGATTCCGACCCGGTGCTGCCGCTGTCGGTTGCCGAGCGCTTTGCAGCCGCGATCGGGCGCCCCTCGCCCCGTCCGATCGAGGACGCCAGCCACTTCCTGCAGGAGGACCAGGGACCGCTGATCGGCTCGCTGATCGCGCAGTGGCTGCTGGCGCGCTGAGTCCGCATTCGCCGCCGCCATGCCGCAGCTCGCCGATCGCCGGGCCGTTGCGAGCGGGGGGCGCGATCAGTCGCCGGATGCGGGCGTCAGCCGCGCCGGCTCCTCGGCCGGCTCGAGCCCGGGATCAGAGCGTGCGGCGCGCAGCTCATATCCGCGACGCAGACCTGCGTCGGCGTCGGTCAGGACGCGGTCTGCCTTCAGCGCGCGCCCCATCGCTTCCGATAGGCGGCGTGGCAGCACGGTGACGATCTGGTTGGTGCGGCGCGAGCGCTTGGGCACCCACACTTCCACCGTGCCGTAGCGAAGCGCCTCCACGATCGCATCCGCCACGTCGCCTGGCTCGAGCTCGCTCAGCCCGCGCGCCTGACCCAGCCCGGAGCCGAGCTCCGTCTTGACCACGTACGGCATCACGTAGCTGAGCTGGATCTCCGCGCCCATCAGCCGCATCTCGCCGCGTACCGCCTCCGTTAGCCCGACAACGGCGTGCTTGGTCGCCGAGTAGGTGGCTCCCCCGGGAGTGCCGAACTTGCCGGCCTGCGAGGCCACGTTGACGATGTGCCCGCGCCCGCGCGGGAGCATGCGCTCGAGCGCCAGCTTGGTGCCGAGGATCACGCCGTTGAGGTTGATGTCGATCATCCGTCGCGCCGTGAGGTCGTCCTCTTCGATGAAGCGCCCGATCTGCATGATGCCGGCGTTGTTCACGAGCACGTCGATCGGCGCGAGCTGCCGCTCGGCCTCGTCCAGGAAGGAGGAAAACGAGGCGCGGTCGGTGACGTCGAGCGGCAGCGCCACCGTGCTCGGCCCGAGCTCGGCGGCTGTCCGCTGCGCCGTCTGGAGATCCACGTCGCCGATCGCCACCCTCATCCCCTGGCGCACAAGCGCCTCGGCCGTCGCCCGTCCGATCCCGCGCGCCGCCCCGGTGATGGCTGCGGTCTCTCCGGCGAGAATGCGGGGTTGCTTGGCCATGGATGTCCTCCCGATCGTGGCTGGCGGAATCGTGCGCGCAGAAAACCTACCGGGCCGCCGAACGCAGCGTCTCCAGGAGCCGCCATGTAGGGTTCGCGTGCCGATGTCCTCGTTCCGGTTCCAGGGCCAGCGCATCGCCTACTCGGAGTTCGGCGGGGGTCCCGCTGCGGTGACGCCGGTGGGCGGCCGCGGGCGCACGGCGAAGAGCGCTCCAGCCGGGGCGCGGCCGGTGATCCTCGTGCATGGCCTGCTGCTCTCGCAGCGCATGCATTGGCCGCTGGCCGAAGACCTGGCCGCGTTCGGCAACCGGGTGCTCACGATCGATCTGCTCGGGCACGGGGAGTCCGACCGCCCGCGCGACATGGGGCGATACTCGATGACGATCTTCGCCGAGCAGGTCGTGGGGTTGATGGACCACCTGCAGATCGAGCAGGCGGTGGTGATGGGCACCTCGCTGGGAGCCAACGCCGCGCTCGAGGTGGCTCTCGCCCATCCCGAGCGCCTGCGGGGGATGGTGATCGAGATGCCCGTGCTCGACAACGCGCTGCTGTGGAGCGCGCTCGCGTTCACGCCGCTGCTGGTCGCGCTCACATTCGGCGAGCGCGGGATGCAGGTGCTCGCGACGGGCGCCCGCGCGGTGCCGCGGTCGATCCTGCCCGACTACGGCAACGTGCTGCTCGACGTCGTCCGCCAGGATCCGGGACCCGGCGGAGCCGTGCTGCAAGGCCTTTTCTTTGGCCGCGTCGCGCCCCACCGGAACGAGCGGCGAACCTTCCAGACGCCTGCGCTCGTGCTTGGACACCGCCGCGATCCCGTCCACCCGTTCTCCGACGCCGGCCAGCTTGTCGAGGAGCTGCCCAACGGGCGCCTGCTGGAGGCCGACTCGCTTCTGGAGCTGCGCTTCAGTCCCGAGCGGCTGACGGCCGAGATCGCCGCCTTCCTGGATGAGGTGTGGGCGCCGCGCGGCGCCGGCGCCAAGCGCGGCAGCCGGCAGCGGGCGCGCTCGCGCTCGCGCTAGCGCGCCGGGAACAGTTCGAGTTCGTTGACGCTCACGTGACGCGCGGACGGCGGCGCGGCGCTGATCCACAGCGCCACGAAGCGAAACGCGCGCTTGGAGTCCGCCAGCGGGAGGCGCAGCGAGCGCTTTTTGTCGACGCGCACCCCGCTCAGGCGCACCCAGCCGGAGTCGGTGATCGAGGACGGTGCGGCGTGGCTGGCCGACCCGTACACCTGGACGGTCATGCCCGGCGTGGAGGTCGTGAGCACCAGCGCCGACAGCCGCTGCGCGGTCTTCAGGTCGATCAGCAGCCCCTCGGCCATCTTGGGAGCCACGGTCGGATCGACCCTGGCGTTCCAGCTGGTCGAGGTTTCGCCGTCGATCGCCAGGCTGGGGTCGCCGAAGCTGCTCGCGGGATAGCTGTAGGGGTTGTACGTGGAGGCGGCGTTCGTGTCCAGCACGATCGCCGCGGGGTGCGTTTCGGTGGTCGAGCCGGCGCCGGTTGAGGTTTTCGTGCTCGCGCTAGGCGTCGTGGTGGTCGGAGAAGCGGCGGGCGTGGTCGTGGCCGGCGACGTCGCGGCCGGCGGTTTCGTCACCGCGCCGGCGAGCGGGATGTTCGGTTTTTTCACCAGCGGAAGGCGCGGTTTTGCCGGAACGCCGAGCTTTGGCGTCGTTGGCGTAGGCACCGCGGGCGTCGTCGGGGGAAGCGGCGCCGCCGCACCCGGCGCGCGCGCGGGCGTCTGGACGAGCCGTGCGACGGGCGCGCGCGGTTTGCTGGTGGATTTGCTGAGAGCGGCATACGCGGCCGCGGCGGCTCCGGCCACCAGCAGGGCCACCGCGGCGAGGAGCGCCGCGGCGGAGCGCCATCGCGGTGAGCCCGCGTGCAGGCTGCCCGGCGCAGCCGCGCCACATTGAAGGCACCAATCCTGCTCGGCGCCCATCGGCGCGCCGCAGTTCGAACAGCTCCGCTGCAGCCCTGGGTCAGGCGCGCCCGCGGGCGGTGTCCCGGCCGGCGATGGAGGCTGCTGCTGGCCGCCTGGCCTGGCAGGCGGGTCGGCAAGCAAGGTGGCCACGGCCCGATTCTACCGGTGCCGCGCTCGGCGCACCGAGCCTAGCGCGGAGGCGGCGGACCGCCGGGCACGACGTCACGGCCCGTCGGCGACAGCCGCTCGTCGAGCTCCAGCTGCCAGTAGTAGCGGGTGAACGTCGTCCCCTCGCGGAACTCGCCCACGTGCGGCTCGACCGTCTCGCCGGAGGCCATCGCCACGATCAGCTCGGGGTAGGTGCGGCCCGGCAGGGCGGCGTATGTGGGTGCCGGGAAGGCGCCGCCAAAACGCGTGTTCACGTCCGTGATCCTCAGGCCGAGCTCCGGATCGCGGAATACCTGGATCGTCGCCGGCCCCGTCACCGCGAGCGCCTCCATCGTGCTCCGCCCGAGTTCGATCAGCTCCTCGTCGCGTACGACTGCGCCCTTGATCGACTCGCCGCCGCGCGACTCGAGCATCGTCCTCGGGATCGCGTTGATGCAGCGCCCGTCCAGATCGCCGAGGCAGTCGATGGACAGCTCGGGCCCCGCCATCGCCTGCTGGAGCATCACCGGCTCGGCTATGTAGTCGGCGAAGAAGCGCGCCTGTGCGGCATCGTGGGCGAGATGGATCGAGCGCGCGCCCGAACCGCGCCGGGGCTTGACCATCACCGGGTAGCTCAGCCCGTCGTCATCGTCCTCCGGCAACGCTGTCGGAGGCGACGGGAGCGACAACCGTCCCAGCAGCAGGTGGGCTTCGTACTTGTCATACGTCGCCCGCGCGACCGCGGGCGAGGGCACGAATGCCGGCAGGCGGCCATGCGCGCGGGCCTCGGCGAGCACGACGATGTCCAGGTCCGTCAGCGGCAGCACCGCCCCGACGCGGTGCTGCTCGCACAGGCGCTCGAGCGCGGGCACGTAGCCCGGGTCGCCGATCAGCGGGACCTCGCAGCGCACCTGCGCGGCGTACTGGGCCGGCGCCAGCGGCGAGGGATCGGCGGCGAGCGTGTTGGTCAGGCGGGCAAAGCACGAGACGATGTCATAGCGCTTGCCGACTCCCGTCAGCAGCACCGCCGCGCGGCTCACAGCCGGCCCTCCCAGCCGCCCGCCTGTCCCTTGTACACACCGCTCCCGCCGAGCACCATCGCCGGGGTGCGCGCGAGGATCTTCAAGTCGAGCGCCAGCGAGCGGTGCTCGATGTAGTACAGGTCGAGCTCGATCCTCTCGGCCCAGCGCAGCGACGCGCGACCGTTGACCTGTGCCCATCCGGTGATGCCGGGCTTGATCTCCAGGCGCCGGCGCTGGCGCCCGGTGTACTGCGCGACCTGCACCGGCAGCGTGGGTCGCGGGCCGATCAGCGACATCTCGCCGCGCAGCACGTTGAGCAGGTTGGGCAGCTCATCCAGCGAGGTGCGGCGCAGCAGGGCGCCCACGCGGGTGATGCGCGAGTCGTTCGCGTTGACCGCCAGTCCGGCGCCGACGTGCTCGGCGCCGTCGACCATCGTGCGCAGCTTGTACACGTCGAAGGGCACCCCATCCTTGCCCGCCCGCCGCTGCCGGTAGATCGCGCGGCCGCGTGACTCGATGCGTATCGCCAGCACCGCCACCAGCAGCAGCGGTGCGCTCAGCGACAGGGCCGCGGCCGAGACCGCGATGTCGACCAGCCGGCGGATCACCGCGTTCCCTCGGCGGCGTCCCACCAGGCGGCGGTGCCGTGGCGCAGCCAGTCCCAAAGGCCGGCGGCCGGGGAGGCGGTGGTGAGCACGTAGTAGCGCGCGAGCAGCAGCGGCGCCAGGCGCACGGAGCCGCCCAGCAGCGCCGCGAGCGCAAGCGCCAGCTGCAGCGCGAGCGTCAGCCAGTACAGCGCTCCCGCGCCGGCCGCGAGGAGCGCGATGTTGGCGCCCAGCGCCAGCGCGTGCAGCCAAGGCGTGCAGTAGCGCAGCACGCGGTGCGACAGGATCATGAGCGCATAGCCCGGCGGGTAGCCGCGCGGAGAGAGCATGCCCCCGCGCAGCACGATCGGCCAGGTGTGGCTCATCATGCGCCGCTTGCGCGCGAACTCGCCGGCGAGCGAGGGCACCATCCGCTCGCTGGCCTGCGCTTGTGGCACATACACCGCGCGCAGGCCGCGCTTGACCATCTTGAACGGCAGCGCCAGGTCGTGGCCCATGATCGGGTCGACCACCATGTAGGCGCTGCGCCGGGTCGCATAGATCGCGCCGTTGCCAGCTGTGACCGAGCACAGCCGCGACTCCAGCTCGCGCACGGCCAGCTCGTAGCGCCAGTAGATCCCCTCCTGGTTTGGCGCCCCCGAGCCGGCTGGCGCCGCGCGGGTGAAGCGCACCTGCCCGCATGCGTAGCCCACGCGCGGGTCGGCGAACGCCCCCACCAGCTCGCGCGCCGCGTCGGGCCGCCACTGCGCGTTGGCGTCGGAGAACGCCACGATCTCTCCGCGCGCGCGCGCCACGGCTGCATCCTGGGCGCGGATCTTGCCGCCGCGCTCCAGCTCGAGCACGATGTCAGCGCCGGCCTCGCGCGCGCGGGCGGCGGTCGCATCTGAGCACCCGTCGCAGGCCACGATCACCTCCACCAGAGTGTCCGCGTAGTCGAGGGCTCGGGCGTTGCGCACCTTCTGCGCGATCACCGCCTCCTCATCGTGGGCGGCGATGATGAGCGACAGCGACGGAAGCACCGACGCGCGGGCGTCCTGGCGAGGCCTGCGCGCGGGGCGTGCAAACGCGCGCGCGAGCAGGGCCAGCGCGGCGCCATAGCCCAGGTGAGTCCAGGCGATCAGGCCCGCGCTGGCCCAGAAGCAGACCTCGAGCGCGGTTCTCATCGCGCGCCATTCTCGCCCACGAGCGCCGCGTACAAGGTCAGCGTGCGCGCGGCGATGTCCTGCCAGGCAAAGCACTCGCGAGCCGCGCTGCGGGCGCGCTCGGCGAGCAGCTCCCGCGTTGTGCGCTCGGCGAGCAGCTGCTGGAGCGCAGCGCGCAGGGCGCGCGCATCGCCCGCCGGAAACGCGCGTACGGCGCCGGTGGCTGCGAGCTCGGCGAACCCGCCGACATCGCTCACCAGCAGCGGCTTGCCGAACGCCAGCGCCGTGAACAGCACGCCGGACTGCTCCGCCGCGCGATAGGGCAGGACCACCAGGTCGGCGCGGCGGAAGTAGCCGCGCAGCTCGGCGTCGGAGATGAAGCGCGCATCGAAGCGCACGTTCGCCGGCGCGACCGCGCGCAGCGGGGAGATATCCATCCGCGGCATCCCCACGATCCAGAGCTCGGCCCGCTCGATTCCGCGCCACGCATCGAGCAGCAGCTCGAGGCCCTTGTAGGGGCGCAGCAGGCCGAAGCACAGGACCACCGGCAGCTCGCTCTGCAGACGCGGCGCGATCTGCTCGGCGCCCTCGGCCAGGTGAGTGAAGGCGCCGTGAGGTATCACGTGCACTCGCGCGGAGTCCACGCCGAGCTCCTCCACGAGCCGCTCGCGCCCGTGCCGGGAGTGCACGATGATCGCATCGAAGCGCCCGTACACGCGTCGCTGCGCTGCCCGCTGGCCCAGATGCGGCTCGCGCGGCAGGACGTCGTGTGCGGTGAGCACGAGCGGCCGCCCGCCCGGGAGCAGCCGGCCATCGAGCTGCTGGACGGCGAGCCACTGGAAGTGCACGACCTCCGCGGCGCGGGCGGCGCGACGGTAGCGCAGCATGTCGGGCACGTGCTCGGCGAGCTTCACCAGGCGGCGCGTCGCGCGCGGCAGACCGGCAGAGGCGCGGCGATAGAAGAACTCGCGCCGCTCGTAGCCATCGGGGTCGGGAGTCGAGGCGTAAGGGAACCGGCTCGTGTACAGCTCCACCTCGGCGCCGGCCGCGCCCAGCGCGCGACACAGCGCGTGATCGTACGGGGGCGTGTAGGCCGAGGGGTCGACGACGTGTACGCGCACGTGCACGGACAATAGGCAGGTGGATGAGCTGGAGCTCAGCTACTGCGTAGTCAACACCGCCAAGCGGGAGCTTCTGCTGCGCGCGCTCGACTCGATCGCGCGCGAGCGTGAGCGGCTGCCGTTCGAGTGCGAGGTGCTGGTGCTGGACAACTGCTCGGGTGACGGCTCGGAGCTGGCGGCACGCGCCCACCGGGCCGTGGACGAGACGATCGCGCTTCGGCGACGGCGGGGCAAGGCGCTGAACGACTCCGAGCTGCTGCGCCGGGCGCGCGGCCGCTACGCGCTGCTCATGAACGAGGACACCGAGCTGCGACCCGGCGCCACGATGGCCCTGCACGAGGCGCTCGAGGAGCGCGAGCGAGCGGCGCTGGCCGGCGCCAGGCTGGTGCGCCCGGACGGCTCGCCGCAGGCCTGCGCGTGGCGCTTCCCGACCCCGCTCGCGGCCGCGGCGGGGGTGCTGCTGCTGCACCGCCTGCTCACGGTCCAGAGCCGAGGATCGCGCACGCGCGAGGTGGACTGGTGCCAGTCCTCGGCGCTGCTCGTTCGGCGCGCCGCCGCCGCCGCGGTGGATTACCTGGATCCCGACTTCTTCGTGTACTCCGACGAGGTCGATTTCGCGCGGCGGCTGAGCGACGCTGGCTGGCGCAGCGTGTACGTTCCGGCCGCCGCGGCCGTCCACCACGAGCAGCTCTCGACCGGGGCGCTCGCGGAGCGGCGCATCGTGGAACTGTCGCGCAACCGCGACCTGTACATGCGCAAGCACCACTCGCGCGCGGCGGCCCGCGCCGTGCGCTGGCTGACCGCGCTCGCGTACGCCGAGCGCGCGCTGGCCGCCGTCGCGCTCCCCGGGCAGCGCCCCGGACGCTACTGGCGCCACGTGGCGGCGACGCTCAGGCCGGACCGCGGAGAGGGGCTCCGCGAGGCGGCCGATGCCTACAACCGCAGCCTGCCGCCGGCGCTCTGAGCACGGCCCGACGCCCACCGGCGGCGCACGCGCTCACAGGTCGCGCAGCGGATCCTCCGCGTAGGCCTCAACGTCACCGTGACGCGCGCGGAAGGCGGCCACACGCCGCTGCGCGTCCGCCAGGAGCGCCCGCGCCTGGGCGCGCTCGTGAGCGTGGAAGAAGCGCGTGACCAGCAGCAGCGCCGGGATCAGCGCGAGCCAAAGCGTGCGCAGCGCAAGCCCGCCGGAGCCGCTTCGCGGGAGCAAGAGCTCCCCGGACACCGCTACCGCCGCGAGCAATGCGCTCAGCTGCGCGAGCCGCCGCCATTCGAAGCTGACCGGGAACAGGCGCCGGGTGAGCACATACATCGCCGCGAGCATCGACAGGTATGCCCCGCACAGGGCGATCCCCGCCCCGGCGATGCCCAGCCCGGCGCCGGTGCGGGGAACGAGGATGAGCAGCAGCGCGATGTTCACGGCCAGCCCAGCGGCGGCCGCCGGGAGGTTGCGGGCGGTCGCGCGGGTGCGTCCCGTGATCACGATCATCACCTGGTAGAGGCCGTAGAGGCTCCACGCGAGCGCCAGCCACGGCAATGCGCCGTGCGCGCCGAAGAACTGATGCGCCGCCAGCAGGCGCACGATCCAGCGTCCGAGCAGCGCCACGGCGGCAACCACCGCGCCGCTGGCGAGCGCGAAGTAGGTGGTGACGAGCGAGTACAGCCGCGCCGCCTCGGCGTCCGAGTCGATCGAGTACGCCAACGGCGGCCACGCATACTGGAACCCGCGCACGAGCACGAACACGACAGTGGCAAACTGCAGCGCGACCGAGTAGTCACCGGCTGCGGCGTGGGAGTAGCCGCGGTAGAGGTAGAAGCGATCGGCGACCTGCAACGCGTACACGCTGGCGTCGGCGGGCACCGTGGGCAGGCCGAAGCGCAGCATCGCGCGAAGGTCGCTTGCCTGGGCGCGCCCGACGGGCGGGCGCAGGCTGACGCGCCCGCGCAGGATCCACCAAAGGCCGAGCACGACCAGCGCGGAGGCGCCGAAGTTGCCCAGCAGCAGCCCGCGTGCTCCCTGATGGGCGAACACGACCAGGGCGACCGTGAAGCCCACCGTCATCGTCACGTTGGCGCCGGTCGCAAACACGTACGCGCGGGTGCGTTCGTCGACCCGCAGCTGCGCGTATGCCATCTCCAGATTGGTGAACGCCCACAGCCCGACGGTCGCGCAGTCGATCAGCAGGGGGTCGTGGAAGCCGAGCAGCGCACGCGAGAGCGGCCCCGCGAACGCCAGCGCCAGCAGCGAGGCGATGGTCGTGGTCCACGCCACGGTGGCGGTCGCGCTGCGCGCGATGCGCTCGCGGCGAGCGGCGTCGGTGTCATCGAAGTAGAAGCGGATGAACGCCTCGCCGACGCCCACGCGCAGGAAGATGCTCGCCAGGATCACCGACGTGAGCAGCGAGTTCGCCGCACCGTAGCCGGCGCGCGGTACGTACCTGGTGTAGAGCGGGATCGTGAGGAGCGCGATCGCCTTGGCGAGGATGTCGCCAAACTGGTACGCGGCGCCGGTGGTCAGGAGCCGCTTGAGGTAGCCAAGCACCGTTCACCCCCTCTGGCGCGGGCGAGCGCCGCGCCGATGCCCAGCAGCGTCCAGGTGAGCGGGTCCTCGAGGAAGTCGGCGTATGTCCACGTGTGCAGCACGAGCGCGGCGAAGCACGCGGCGATCGCGACGCGCGGCGGCGAGCGACCGGCGCCGCTGAAGAGCACCGTGAAGGCTGCGACGAGCAGCGCCGCATAGAGCGCTAGACCGAGCAGTCCCTGCTCGGCCGCGACCGTGACCGGAATCGTGTGCGATGCCGAGGTCGCGTTCTGGGCGCCGGAGGCGAGGTGGTGCGCCTTGTAGGAGCGCTCGAACGAGCCCGACCCATGGCCCTGGAGCGGCCGTTCGGCAAACAGTTCCAGGCCGCCGGCGATCAGCTTCGTGCGCCCGCTGGTCGCGTTGCTCGCCGACCCGCCGGAGCCCTTGAGTCCGAAATGCAGGCTGCTCGGCGCAGCCAGCACGATGACCACGGCGAGCGCCACGAGCGCACCGGCCGCATAGAGCGTCGCGCGCAGCTCCCAGCGCCACGCGGCGAGCACCGCGAGCCCGAGCAGCAGCGCGGCGATGCTGCTCTGCGAGAAGCTCGTCACGAGCCCGGCAAGCAGCCAGGCCAGCACGGCCACGCACGCGATCACGTCGCGGCGACGAGAGCGCCACAGCACGAAGGCGGTGAGAGCGATCATCACGAGCGCCAGGAAGCGGCCGTACACGTTGGGGTCGAAGAACAGCGAGTTGACGCGGAAGTAGTTGTCGTACTGGTTTGCGGCCACCACCCTGGGGTTCAAGAACAGCGTCTTGCGGCCGTACTCGATGAAGCCGATCCCGGCGAATATGACGGCGAGCGCGACCACGACGGCGAGGCAGGCCAGCAGCAGCTGGCGCGTCCAGCGGACGTCGCGCAGCAGCAGGAACAGCAGCGTGAACGGCAGATAGAAGAAGGCGACGTTCTCACCCGCCTTGGCGATGTCCGGCGAGTACAGCGCCTGGACGGCATACAGGGCGACCGACCCCATCAGCAGCCACTGCAGCCCGCGCGGCGTGAGCAGCGCGCGCAGGCGCCGCTGGCAACGGTCGGCTCCGCCGTACCGAGATCCTGCCGGGCAGGTCGCGGCGGGGGCCGGCGCGGCGCTGCCGGCGTGGTGTGAGCGCTGCCGCGCGAGCGCTTGCTGCGCGCGCGGCAGGAGGTGCGCGAGCGTGCCGGCGGACACGACGATGTACAGGGGAATGAGCAGGTTGACGGTACGGCCGTCCGCCGACACGGGCAGCCGGAAGGGGAGCGCAAACAGCGCGAGCAGGGGAAAGGCCCGCGGGTCGCGGCGCATCAGCAGCACCAGCGGCGCCAGCAGGAGCGCCGCTGCCACCGCGGCCAGCACGAGACCGGAGCCGAGCGTGGTCGCTCCGGGCAGCCGCGGCGCCGCCGTGCTCAACGCCTCACCAGCGTGAAGCTGCGCGGGGAGAGGACCGCGCGCCGCTGCCCGCGCAAACTCACGCGCACGCGGTATTCGCCCGCGGGGGCCAGCGGGCCGTGGTTGGACGGCAGCAGCACCGAGCGCCCAGCGGCGGTGCCGACGAACGTGAAGCCGTGCGCCACGCCAAGTCGGCCGTTCCAGCGCAGGGAGAACTGTTTGTAGCGGGTCACGAAGCGATCGCGCAGGAGCGTCGCCACGTCGCTGCCGGTGGAGTCGACGATCGTCACCGTGACCTCGTCGGCGTGCGCGAGCTTGAACGAGATCGCCTCGCGCTTAACGTGGCCCGCGGGCGTCGGCGAGAAGAACGGGGTCAGCTCGAAGCGCTGCACGAGCGTGGGCGTGTGCTTCAGGCGCTGCGTAACGAAGAAGGCTGCGAAACAGGCGGCCACCAGCAGGGCGAAGACCGCGCCGGCCGCCCTGTCGGCGCCCGCGAGAGCCCTATCCGGGCTGGTCAATCGTCGCCCGATCCACGATCCCCCAGGGCGAACCGATCGACGGTGTCCGCCCGCAGGCCAAGCCGCAGGGTCTCGAGCGAGAGGACATCCTGTGGCGCGATGTTGCCCAGGTTGCACTCCGTGCCGAAGCGCTTGAGCAGCCACACCTGCTGCTCGCGCCGTGGCGCCTCGAAGATCAGGCGGTCGGGGTCGACCGCGTGCGCGATCTCGTCGATCAGACCGGTTCGCACCTCGCCGGTGGCACGGTAGATGCCGGCTGTGCCCGACTCGCGCGCCTCGGCGATCACCTTCCACGCGCCGGCGTCGAGGTCGCGTTGGATCTGCTCCACCCACACGTACGGAGCCATGATGAAGTCGACGTCCTTGCTGCCGACCTCGGCCAGCACCGTGAACTCCTGCGCCAGCCGCTGGATCAGATCGCGCTTGAACTCAGGGTCGATCGCGATCGTGCCGTCCGAGACCTCGACGTGGCGCAGGCCGAGCTCGCGCAGCCACCCGATCAGGCCCTCGATGCGACCCTGCCGGATGGCGAGCTCGGTGAGCGTGCCTCCGAGCACCACCGGAACCTCGTGCGCGGCGTACCGCTCGAGCTTCTGCTTCAGGTTGGCGCTCACGAGCGCCGTGCCCCAGCCGAGCTTGACGACGTCCACGCACTCCCCCGCGACCTCGAGCAGGTTGTCGATCTCGGCGACCGACAGCCCGCGGTCGATCACGTGCGTGAGGCCGCGCACGCGCGGCTTGGAGGAGCGCTCGGGAATGTCGAGGAAGTCGGCTATCGGATGGTCGCCGGCGTCGGCTAGGGCCCTGCCGCAGCCTTGTCGAGGCCCACGATCACCACCACGCTCGCCGAGCTCGCCAGCGACGACACCGTGGCTTCCATCGGTTCTGTCCGCGAGACCCCGAGTGCGCGCGCAATGCCTTCGGCATCGCTCTTGTGCCCGCTCGCGTACTCCACCACGGTGGACTGGTTGGCGCCGGGCGGGCGCCCGCTCAGGGCCGCCGCCCGCGCGTAGCCCTGCTGGTGCAGCTGGCCCGAGACGCGGTGGGCGAGCCCGCTCGTTTCCGTGCCGTTGAGCACAGCGACGCTCGTGGCCGCCGCCCTCGAGGAGGCGGCGGAAGCGTGTCTTGCCCTGGGCGATCTCACTTGCTTGGCGCGCGCGTGGTGCGTCGGCGCGGAGCCCGAAGCGCTCTTGCGGGCAGCCGAGCCCCCGCCGAGCGCGAGCACGCCGATCACCACCGCTGCCGCTCCCGCGAGCAAGGCTCCGGCGATCACCGCCGCTCTTTTGGATGAGCCCCTCGGCTCCCGCGCGCGCCGGCGGCGGGCAGCCCGCACAGCTGCCTGCTCTGGCGTCAGCGGCGAGGGGGCTGCGCCGGGCGCGATCGGATCGGCCGCCAGCTCCGCGCCTGCGGGCACGCGGCGCCGGGGCGGCTCGGAAGGCGGGGGCGGCAGCGGCGGGCGCGCGCTGGCGCCCGTGACTGCGCTCGCGGCAGCGGTCGCGGGGGCGCGGGAGGGCGCGTCGGCGCTGCCATCCGCGACCGTCCCGCGCGCGTGCGCAGCGGGAACGGGGCCGTTCGACGCCGGCACGGCGGCGGCCGGCTGGCTCGCGACCGAGCGCGGCGGGTTAGCAGTGGCCTCATCACCGGCTGCGGCACCCTGGGGCGCGCCGGGGGCGGAGGCCGGTGGGCTCGAGCCGGACAGGATCGCGCCAGGGGTTGAGGCCGGTGGGGTGCTCGCCGCTGGCGCGGGCGGCGACACCGGCGCCCGCGCCGTCGAGGCCGAGGCGGCCGAGGCTGCGGTCACGGCGACCGTCGCTGCCGATCGCCTGGCGGCCTGGCCCTCGCCTGCGGCCGCGAGCGGTGCGCTCGTCGCGGCTCCGCCGGCGTGCGGCGCGGACTGCGCCGAGTGGTTGCCCGGCCGGGCAGGGTCGGCGCCGACGGCTGGCGAAGCGTCCACCGAGCCGGGCGGAACTGCCGTTGCCGGCGGTGCGGCCGAGGCGGGCGCGGCCGCCGAGGCGATGCCCGCGGCCGTGGCCGGAGCGGCCGCTGGGCCCGCCGATGCAGCCGTGGCGGGAGAGCCGGCGATCGCGGGAGCGCCCGCCGTGGCGGGTTGCGCGGCCATCGCCGCTGTGGCGGGAGAGGCATCGGCGCCCGGGACCTGACTCGCGCCGGGCGGGCGGGCGCCCGGGACTGGATGCTGCGGCGCCCGCGCCTGTGGCGCCGGCGCATCTGTCCGCTGGACGCGGGCTGCGGAAATCGCGCCCACCCTCTGCTCGAGCTCGGCCGCGCGCTCGGGCGCCCGGCCCGCCCACTCGCGCAGGCGCTTGAGCTCGCGTGCCTGCGAGAACGACAGCAGCGACAAGACCGCGATGCCCACCAGTGCCACGAAGGCGGCGACCGCTCCGACCTTTGCGAAGGAGTTCGAGAGCGAAAATGCCAGCAGCGAGGGGGTCATGCGTGCGGTCCGTCCCTCATGAGTCCCGAGAGTGTATGAGGGGCGCAGGCGCGTCGTGCGAGCCCCCCGGCCGGCCGAGACGGCGGTCACCCGTCCTGCGCGCGGGCACCCAGTCCGCCTCGGTCTGGGTCTCGAGATGGTCGGCCGACAGCTGCGATACCTTCGCCGCCAGGCCCGCCGCGTCGCCTTCGAGCACGAGCAAGCCAATCTCCGCGAACATCGCCTCCACCTGCTCGCCGCCCAGCGGCTCGCGTTCGGCCAGCAGGATCTTCTCCGCCGCCGTGGGCTGCGGCCGCTCGTAGCTGTTGAACAGCTCCTCGTGCAGCTTCTCTCCCGGCCGCCGGCCGACGATCTCGATCTCGATATCGCGGCCCGGGTCCAGGCCCGACAGTCCAATCATCTCGCGCGCCAGTTCGAGGATCGACACCGGCTCGCCCATGTCAAGCACGTAGATGTCGGCCCCCGCGGGCGACGCCAGGGGTTCGCGGCTGTCGCTGCTGCGGCCGTCGCGCCCGCGTCCATCGCGCCCGTGGCCGTCCAGCGAGATGCGCGCTGGCGCCGGTCTCGGCGCACAGGCGAGCGCACCGCTGCGGATGATCAGCTGCACGGCCTCGGGGATCGTCATGAAGTACCGCGTCATGCGCTCATCGGTCACCGTCACGGGCCCGCCTCGCTCGATCTGGCGCCGGAAGATCGGCACCACGCTGCCCGAGGAGCCGAGCACGTTGCCAAAGCGCACAGCCGCGTAGCGGGTCGCAGGGAAGCGCGCGGTGGCGGCTTCCAGCGCGAACTCCGCCAGCGCCTTCGACGCCCCCATCACCGTCGCCGGCGCCACCGCCTTGTCGGTGGACACCAGCACGAAGCACTCCACGCCCAGCTCGCCCGCCACGTGCGCGACCACCCTCGTTGCGATCGCGTTGTTGCGCACGGCCTCCACCGGGTTGACCTCCATCAGCCCCACGTGCTTGTAGGCGGCCGCGTGGAACACCACCGTGGGCCGATGCGCGGTGAACACCTCGCGCATGCGCTCCTCCTCCTTGCAGTCCGCGAGCACGGCCGAGAGCATCGACGGCGACACGTGGCGTTCGTCCTCCAGCTCACGCTGGATCGCAAACAGGTTGTCCTCGGCGTGGTCCAGCAGCACGATCCGGTGCGGCTCCACGCGCGCGATCTGACGGCACAGCTCCGCGCCGATCGAGCCTCCTGCTCCCGTCACCAGCACCGTCTGGCCGCCCAGATACTCGCCCACGCGCGCGAGCTCCATCTGCACCGGCTCGCGGCCGAGCACATCCTCCACGCGCACCTCGCGCATCTGGCGGGCGAGCGGTCGCGTCGTCTGCAGCAGCTCGAACACGGTCGGCAGCGTGCGCACCGGGATCCCGCGCACCCGGCACTCGCGCACGATGCGCGCGCGCGTGGAGCCGGGGGCCGAGGGGATCGCGATGATCACTTCGTCCGGCTCGACGTCGTCGAGCACACGCGGCAGATCGCCTTCGGTGTTGCCGCGCACGCGCACGCCGTCGATGCGCAACCTGCGCTTGGCGGGATCGTCGTCGAGGAACCCCACAGGCGCCAGCCCCAGGCCGCGGTTGCGCACGATCTCGCGCACCACCAGCCGGCCGCCTTCGCCCGCGCCCGCGATCAACACGCTGCGCTCGCCCTTGCGACCGCCGCGGAACGCCGCCAGCGGGCGGCGCTCGTACACGCTGCGCGTGAGCGCTCGCACGCCCACCAGGAACACCAGGGCGAGCAGGCCAAACAGCACGATCACGCCGTTCGGCAGCCCGATCGCCGCGGTGCCGTGGCGCGTCGCGTGCTCCACCGGACGCACCACCGCCACCGCCACGACCGTGAGCACCACGATCGCCAGCACCCCGCGCAGCACCGCCTCGTAGTCGCGCTGACCCGAGAAGCGCCACCGCCGCTGGTACACACGGGCGGACAGCAGCACCGGGAACGTCCCCGCGAGCACCCACCAGATCGTGCGGTCGCGCAGGTGCGCGTAGTAGCCGCTGGGGCCATTGGTGAAGCGAAGCTGAAAGGCGAGCCAGTATGCGAGCGCGACCAGCGCCCCGTCGACCGCTAGCTGTGGCAGAGCGTGGCGGTGCAGGGGGAAGGCCGCCGCGCGGATCCGTCGGGGCATCCTGCGGATTGTAAGGCGGTCAGGGGATGAGAGGAGATAAGAGCAGCCGCACCAGCACGCCCGGGTCGCGCTTGACGCGAGCCTGGGAGCGCGGCTTCGCGCCGAAGCCCAGGTCGAGCTGGTCGGCGTCGAGCAGCCTGTGCAGGCGCCCTTCGCCGATCAGCCGCTCGTCCACCGCGCCCAGACGTCCTGCGAAGGTGCTGAACACGGGCACGCCCAGCGCCACCGCCTCGCGGTTCATCGTGCCGCCCGCCGAGATCACCAGATCCGCGTAGGAGATCAGCGACTGCGCGTCGATCGCCTTCTCCGGCACCATCAGGCCCGGCTCGCGCGCCAGCCGCTCCCGCTGGGAGTCCACGCGCGCCAACACCACCGGCTGCACCCCCCGTTCGGCGGCCGCCAGGCGCAGGCGGGCGAGCACCCGCTCGAACAGCTCGCTTCCGAAGCGGTGATACAGAGACACCTCGGGGGGCGTGCGCACGACCACGATCGGGCGCCCCCGATCGAGCCCCAGCTCGCCCGCCACCGCCGCGTCGGGCTCGAAGTCGGCGAGGTAATACTCCTCCTTCAGGCCCTCGTAGCGGCGCAGCTTGCCCCGAGCTCCGAAGCGCTCGAGCCGCTCGGGCGGGATCGCCTCGGGCACCACCACCGCCCGCGCCAGGCGACAGTTGAGGTTGTGCTGAACGGTCGCCCACTCATAGTCGAACATCGTGGCGCTCGGCACGCGCAACGCCGCCGCCGCCACGCAGACGTCGTTTGAGCCGTGGCCCAGAGCGATGTCAAAGCGGCCGTGCGCGCGCGCCTCGCGGCGAGCCCATCGCACCAGCGCGAGCGAGCGCGAGACCAGGCCCGAGGCCTTGGCCGCCAAGCGCTCCCCGCGGTGACGGCCGATCGGCGTGTGCGCGATGCCCAGCCGCTCGCACAGCGCGATCGTCTGCGCGTAGTCCCGCGAGGTCACCTGCACCTCATGACCGGCCGCGCGCAAGCGCTCGATCACCGGCCGCATCACGAGCACGTGCGGGCTGTTCGTCAGGTCGATCCACACGCGCATGCGCACGCAAGGTAACGCGCGCAGCGGGGCCATCCGCGTTCAGGCACCGCTATCGTGGCCCGCTGTGCTCGTGCTGGCGTCGGTCTCCGAGTCGCTCGTCAACATCGCTTGGCACTTCGTGCGCGACGCGGGGCTGCCGGCCGTGTTCGCGCTGATGGTCGCCGAGAGCGCCTGCCTGCCCATCCCCTCCGAGGCCACGATGCTGTTCGCCGGCTTCGCCGTGGCCGATCCCGGCTCCAGCAGCGCCCATCACCATCTCACGCTCCCCGGCATCGTCGCAGCCGGCGTGGCAGGCAACCTGCTCGGCTCATGGCTCGCCTACGGCGTCGGCCGCGCCGGGCGACTGGAGCTCGTCGAACGGCATGGCCGCTGGCTGCACATCCAGCCGCGACAGCTCGCGTGGGCCGACCGCTGGTTCGCCCGCTACGGCGCCGCCGCGGTCTTCTTCAGCCGCATGCTCCCCATCGTCCGCACGTTCATCTCGCTGCCTGCCGGCGTGGCGAAGATGCCGTTCGTGCGCTTCACCGTGTTCACACTCGCGGGGTGCGTGCCCTGGGTGCTGGGCCTCGGCCTCGCGGGCGAAGCCGTGGGCGCCGAATGGAAGAGCGTGCGCAAAGGCTTTGACTACGTCGACTACGCGGTGGTCGCGCTCGTCGTCCTCGCGCTCATCTACCTGATCATCCGCCGCCGCCGCCGAGGCGCCGACACGGGCGATCCCGCGCCCGATGCCGCCGCATAGGCACACCCTCGCAGTACGCCACGCGATCGTGCTGGGCCTGCTCGAGGGTCCCACAGAGCTGCTGCCTGTGTCCTCCTCCGCGCACACCATCCTGGTCCCGCTGCTCGCCGGCTGGCCCTACGACGAGCTCGATGCGGAAGTGCGCAAGTCCTTCGAGGTGAGTCTGCACGCCGGCGCCGCGCTGGCGCTGGCGCTGCGGATGCGCCGCCAGCTGGGGGCTGTGGCCGCGAGGCTCGACCGGCGCTCGCTCGCCGCGCTCGCGCTCTCCTCGGCGCCCCCCGCCGGCGCGGGGCTGCTCCTGCAGCGGCCGATCGAGCGCCGGCTCGGTGGTCCGCGCGCGACCGCCGCCGCGTTGGCGCTCGGCGCGATCGCGATGCTGCTCGCCGACGCCCGCCCCGAAACGCGACGCGTACGCGACGCCGGCCCGCGGGATGCGCTCGCCATCGGCGTGGCCCAGGCGCTGGCGCTGGTCCCGGGCATCTCGCGCAGCGGAGCCGCGCTTACGGCCGCGCGGGCCCGCCGCTTTCGGCGCTGCGACGCCCACGTCCTGTCGTGGCGCGCGGCGCTGCCGGTGATGCTCGGGGCGAGCCTGCCACGCGGCGCCCGCGCCGCCGCGCGTCGCCTGCCGCCGGGCGCCGCCACGATGCTTGCGGCGGGCAGCGCCAGCGCGCTGTGCTCCACGCTTGCGAGCGCTCGTATGCTGTGCCGGCGCGGCGGCCACCAGCGCTCGCCGCTGCCGTTCTCGCTGTACCGACTGGCGCTCGCGGCGCTCGTAGCCGGGCGGCTGCGAGGGCGAGCCGCAAGCCCTGGCGAACCTCTCAAATAAACATCAACAGCCCCCGACGGGCAGCGCGGACGTGTGTGCGCGCCGCCCGCGTTGCGCGCACAATACGGGCCCATGGCTGTGATCGGGACCCTGCTCGGCGGACGCTACCGGCTGGACGCCCCGATCGGTCGCGGGGGGATGTCGACCGTGTACCGCGCGTTTGACACCGTGCTCGAGCGGCCCGTGGCGATCAAGCTGATGCACGCCGAGATCGCCTCCGACTCCGATCACCTGGAGCGCTTCCGCCGCGAGGCGCGCGCGGTCGCGCAGCTCAGCCACCCGCACATCGTCACGGTCATCGACGCCGGCGAGGAGATAGCCGGCGACGGCCGCGCCAGCGCCCCCTACATCGTGCTCGAGTACGTGCCCGGCGAGACGCTGAAGGACGTCATCCGGCGCGAAGGGATGCTGGACATCCCGCAGGCGATCGCATACGCGATCGAGATCGCCCGCGCCCTCGGCGCAGCGCACGAGCGCATGATCGTGCACCGCGACGTCAAGCCCCAGAACGTGCTCATCGGCGTCGAAGGCGGGGCCAAGATCACCGACTTCGGCATCGCCCGCTCGCTCACCGAGGAAGGCCTCACGATCGCCGGTCGCGTGCTCGGCACGACCGACTACGTGTCTCCCGAGCAGGCGCTCGGCGAGGCAGTCACCGGGCAGTCGGACCTGTACTCGCTGGGCATCGTCCTGTACGAGATGCTCACCGGCGAGGTCCCGTTCAGGGGCGAGACGCCGGTGGCCGTCGCCATGCGGCACGTACGCGAGCAGGTTCCCGACGTGCAGGACCGGCGCCCGGCGGTGTCGGCTGCCGCCGCTTCGGTCGTCGATCGCGCCGTCGCCAAGGACCTGCGTCAGCGCTATGCGGATGCCGCCAGCATGGTCGCCGACCTCGAGGACGTGCTGGCGATCGAGGCCTCCCGCACGGGGCAGGCCACCGGCGAGGTCACGAGCGTGCTGCAGACGCTGCCCGGCAGCGCGTGGCGGCGGCTGCCCTGGCGGATGCGCCATCCCGCGCGGTGGGCGGCCTCGCTCGCGCTGCTGGTGGCGATCGTGGCCATCGTCCTGTATCTCGCCGCCGGCCAGACCCATCGCGGCACCGGCGTGGCGCCGGGGGTGGGCTCCGGCGCCGGCCTGGTGCCCGTGCCCCTCAGCCAGACCGCCGCCCACGGCTACAACCCGTTCGGCACCGGACCGGAAAACCAGAACCGTATCCAGAACGTGATCGACAGCGATCCCAACACGTCCTGGAGCACCCAGCAGTACTACGAAGGCACGCTCACCAAGGCCGGCGGAGTGGGCACGGGCGTGTACCTCGACGCCGCCCCCGGCGTCACCGCCACCGCGATCGAGATTCAGACCCCCACGCCCGGGTTCGCGGTGCAGGTCTATGCCGCCAACAGCATCCGGCTCGCCTTGCCGTACGGCAACGCCACGCCGCTGCCCGCGCGCGGCTGGCAGGGCCCGCTCGGCTCGAGCCCCGCCGTCGTCAACCGCCAGCGCATCCGGCTGGCGGTCTCGCGGCCCTATCGCTACTACCTCGTCTGGCTGACCACGCTGCCGCCGGGCATGCAGTCGGCCTCGGTCAACGAACTCACGCTGTTCAGGTAGGCCGCATGCGCGGGCCGCGCCGGTGGCCGCGGGTGTGCCGTCCTTCGCGCTCGCCCGGCGGCCGACTCAGTGGCGGTGGGCGCGGGACCGCTCGCGGCGCTCGAGCGCCAGGCGGCAGAGGCGGTCGACGAGCTCCGCGTAGGAGAACCCCGAGCGCTGCATCAGCTTGGCGTACACGCTCGTCGGCGTGAACCCCGGCATCGTGTTGAGCTCGTTCACGAGCACCTGCTCGCCGTCCACGAAGAAGTCCACCCGCGCCAGGCCATCGCAGCCGGCGTGGTTGAACGCCGCCACCGCCAGCTCCCGCACGCGCTGCGCTGCCGTGGCGGAGATGCGCGCTGGCAGCCGCAACTCCATCCCTCCCGGCGCGTACTTGGCGTTGAAGTCATACCAGCCGCCCGCCAGCACGATCTCCCCGGGCTCGGACGCCAGCGCCTGCTCAGCCGTGTCGGCTTCGCTCCGCAGCCGCCCCAGCACGCCGCACTCGACCTCGAGCCCCGGCGCCATCGCCTCGACGATCACCACCGCGTCGTGCGCGAACGCGTCCTGGAGCGCGTCCGCGACGTGCTCGGAGTCGGCGACCTTCACGATCCCCAGGGAGGAACCCAGGTGCGCCGGCTTGACAAAAACCGGCATGCCCAGGCGCGCGATCTGCGCGAGCACCTCCGAGCCGCGCGCGGCCCAGTGTTCCTCGCGCACCCCCACGAAGTGCACCTGCGGCACCCCGCCGACGGCACGCATCAGCTGCTTGAAGAGGACCTTGTTCAAGCACACCGCCGAGGCCGCCACCCCCGACCCCACGTAGGCGACGTCCAGGCTCTCGAGCAGGCCCTGCACCGTCCCGTCCTCGCCGAATGGCCCGTGCAGCGCCGGAAACACCACGTCGGCACCCAGCAGTCCCTCCCCCGGGCAGACGCGCAGCCGCCTGCCCTCGTGACGCCACGCCCCGTCCTCGCCGATCTGCACCCACGCGACCTCGTGGCCGCCGGCAAGCAGGCCGTCGCGCACCGACGCGGCCGACGACAGCGACACGTCGTGCTCGGAGGAGCGCCCGCCGGCGAGCACCGCCACGGTCAGCGTGCTGACCGACGGAAGGCTCATTTGGCGGGCAGTGCGCTGGCCGGCGGCGGCGTCGTGGTGCTCGTCGTGGTTGGCGTGGTCGGCGTCGTTGTGGTGGGCGTGGTGGGCGTGGTCTGGGTCTGCGGGCCGAGTGTTCCCACCGTCAGCGTGACCGTCGCACCCTTGCGCGCGCGGTGCCCGGCCGCGGGCGACTGCTTCAGCACCAGCCCCACCCGCGACGGCTCGCTGGTCTTCGCCGAGACGATCTTCGGCGTCAGCCCGGCGGCGCCCAGCGCCGCCGCGGCCTTCGCCTCGTCCTCGCCGACCACACCGGGGACCGCCACCTGACTCGGCGCCTGCGCGATCGTCAGGCCCACCTTGCTCCCGCTGGGCAGCGACACGCCGCCGTGCGGCGACTGCGCCAGCACGCTGCCCGGGGTCTGCCCGGACACGCGCGATGAGATCGTGCCCACCTCAAGGCCCGCGCCTGTGAGCGCCGCTTCGGCCGCTGTCTGCGACTCCCCGAGCACGTCCGGGACGCGCACCTGCGCCGGCCCGCTCGAGACGAGCAGCGTCACCGCGCTGCCTACCAGCGCGACCGTTCCCGCCGGCGGGTCGGTCCCGATCACCAGGCCCTTTGCGATCGAGGCACTGGGTTGAGACTTCGTCGCCGGCTTGAAGCCCGACGCGCGCAAGCGCGCCATCGCCCGCGCGACGCTCAGGCCTTCCACGTTCTCCACCGCCGCGCTGCTCGGGCCGCTCGAGACCGTGATCGCCACGCGCGTGCCTCTGGCCACCCTGCTGCCGCGGCGCGGGCTCTCCGAGACCACCAGCCCGCTCGCCACCGTCGAGCTTGCCGCCAGCGATGCAGCGGGGGCGAGCCCGGCGCGCCTCAGGGTCGCGACCGCCGCCTGTTCGGTCTGTCCAGTCACGTCGGGCACGGTCACCTTCGCCGCCGTTCCCGACAGCAGCAGCGCCAGCACCACAGCCGCCACGAGCACGGCTGCGGCCAGCGCCAGCAGCAGCCGGCGCCGGCGCCCGGGGGCTCCACCGGAGGGGAGCGGCCGCTCGTCGCGCACACCCGCCGCGGGCAGCAGCAGCGCGCCGCCGGTGTGACGCGCCGCCGATGCTCCAACCGGCCCCGGCGGCGGCGGCGGACCACCCACGAGCACCGCCGCCGCGGCCGCCGCCGGGACGGGTGCGGGCAGCGCCGCGCGCTCGCGCGCCAGCGCCGCCCGGAACTCGTCCGCGTCAGAGAAGCGGCGATCCGGGTCCTTGGCCAAGGCGCGCAGCACGATCGCATCCAGGCCGCCCGACACGGCCGGATTGAGCGCGCTCGGAGCTCGCGGCTCGGCCGCCACCTGCTTGAAGGCAATCGCCACCGCGGTCTCGCCCTCGAACGGCACCACACCTGTGAGCAGCTCGTACAGGACCACCCCAACCGAGTACAGGTCGGAGGTCGCGCCCACCGCATGGCCCTGCGCCTGCTCGGGCGAGAGGTATTGCGCGGTGCCCATGATCGACCCGGTCAGCGTCATGTCCGACGCACCCGCCCGCGCGATCCCGAAATCGGTAACGCGCGCCCGGCCCTCGTCGTCGAGCAGCACGTTGTGCGGCTTGAGATCGCGGTGAATGACCCCGTGCCGGTGCGCGAAGCGGGCCGCATGGAGGATCTGCGACACGATGTCGATCGCCAGCGCCGGATCAAGCGCGCCCTGTTCGCGCACGATCGTCTTCAGCGATCGGCCGGCCACGTACTCCATCGCGATGTAGTACGTCCCCTGCCACTGGCCGCGGTCGAAGATGGCGACGATGTTCGCGTGCGAAAGCGCCGCCGCGCTTGACGCCTCGCGCCGGAAGCGCTCCACGAACTCCTGGTCCTCGGCGAAGTGATGGTGCAGCAGCTTGACCGCCACCTGCCTGCCCAGCAGTCCGTCTTCGGCCAGGTACACGTCGGCCATCCCGCCCGAGCCAACGCGCGAGAGCACCCGGTAGCGGCCGTCGATGGTCGTGCCGGGGTCAAGCATGCAGCAGCCTTTCGATCACCTGCCGGGCGACCGGCGCCGCGAACGCCGCGCCCTGGCCCGGCACGCCGCGCAGCGTCACCGCGATCGCCACGCGCGGAGCCGACGCGGGCGCGAAGGCGATGAACCACACGTTGTTGATCGCCGTGCCGATCTGCGTCTCCGCCGTCCCGGTCTTGCCCGCCACCTGCACGCCCGGGATCTGCGCGGATGTGCCTGTGCCTTCGTTGACCACGGCCTCCATCATGGCGGTGACCGCGTCGGCGGTTGAGGACTTCATCACCACCGTCTGCAGCCGCGGGGCGACGCGCTGCACGGTACGCCCGTCGGGATCGACGATCCTGTCGGTCAGGTGTGGCACCATAAGC
>Ga0066709_100000205_pt1 | contig 26949 bp, 23 predicted proteins | sample GraSoiAngelo_158_FD_79665 | JGI IMG/M metagenome (GOLD analysis project Ga0066709, IMG submission 79665) | Grasslands soil microbial communities from the Angelo Coastal Reserve, California, USA - 14_1009_16_30cm | ecosystem: Environmental > Terrestrial > Soil > Grasslands | place: USA...
TAACCCCGCCATGACCTCGACGGCATCGGCCCCGCCGACCCCCACGGCGCACGCCCCGAGACCGCCAGCGTTGGGGGTATGAGAATCCGTCCCGATGATCAGCTCGCCGGGGAATGCGTACTGCTCCAGCACCACCTGGTGAATGATCCCGGCACCCGGGCCCCAGAAGCCAGCGCCGTACTTGGCCGCCGCGGAGCGCAGGAAGTCGTAGACTTCCTGGTTCTCGGCGAGGGACTCGCGCAGGTCGGCCTGTCCCTCGACTCGCGCCTGGATGAGGTGGTCGCAATGGATTGTCGTGGGCACCGCGACTCTGAGCCGTCGGGTCTGCATGAACTGGAGCATGGCAGTCTGCCCGAGCACGTCCTGCAACACGACCCGGTCCGGGCGGAGCATCAGATAGCTCTTGCCAGCCTCCATGTCCTGATGCTCCGGGTCGTCCAGGTGTCCCAGCAAGACCTTGTCGGCCAGGGTCAGAGGCCGCCCGAGCCGGCGGCGGACAATCGCGAGATTGCGCTCCATGAGCTCGAAGACCTTCGTGGCCATTTCAGGGGTTGATTCGATCGTCACCATCACCGATGTCCTCCGCCCACAGGGTCGGTTGAGCCCGAATGAAGTGTGCCATCAGCTCCTGGCACTGCACATCCTGAACGACCTCGACCGCCACCCCCCGGGCGCGCAGCAGGTCCTCCTCCCCGAGGAAGGTCCGGTTCTCGCCGACGACGATCCGAGGGATGCCGTAGAGGAGTATGGCGCCGCTGCACATCGCGCAGGGCGACAGGGTGGTGTACAGCGTGCACCCTCGATAGACCCTCGCCGGTCGCCGACCAGCGCTCTCCAGCGCGTCCATCTCGCCGTGAAGCACGACGCTCCCGCGCTGCACGCGCCGGTTGCGCCCACGCCCGAGAATGCGACCGTCGTGGACCAGGACAGAGCCGATCGGGATACCGCCCTCGGCCAGACCACGCTCGGCTTCCTCAACCGCGGCTCGCAGAAACTCGTCCACTCCAAGGCCCTCGCGCCCAGAGTACTCCTACCTCGTGACTGCTGCCGCACCGCCGTCGTCGAAGCCGGTCAGGGGAACGCATGCCTCGGGAGCCACCGCCAGCGTCACGGCGTCACCGGCGCCGAAACGCGCTGGCGGCGGCAGTGTCACGCGCAGGACCACGTCGCTTCCGTCTATCCGCACCTGGTAGTCGACCGCGTCCCCAAGGTAGCTCGTGCGCTGGACCGTGCCCGCGAGGATGTTCGCTCCGGCCGGTGCGCCGCGTTCCGGGACGACCAGCGCGATCTCCTGGGGACGGATTGAGACGATCAGGGGGGTGCCGGGCGCCACGTCGTGCGCGGCGAGACGGAGCCGGAGGGAACCCCGCGTGGCGATTCCCGGCTTGCCCGCCACCGCGTCCAGAAGGTTGGTCCTGCCGATGAACTCGGCGACGAAGCGCGTCTGCGGGCGCCGAAAGAGATCCTCGCCGTTCCGACCTGCACGACGCGCCCGCGATGCAGGACTGCGACGCGATCAGAGATGACCATCGCTTCCGCCCGGTCGTGGGTGACGTAGAGGGTGGTGATGCCGAAGGACTCGTGGAGGCGCCGGATCTCGAATCGCATTTCTCACGCAGATTTGCATCGAGTCGGTCGCGGTCCGCCTTCGAGACGCCGGACTTGAACCTGAGACCGTAGGCGACGTTCTGCGCGACCGTCATGTGGGGCCAGAGGGCGTAGCTCTGGAAGATCATCGCCATCCGGCGCCGCTCCGGTGGCACCACGGTCGTCGGGGACGAGAGGCAGCGCTCGCCCACCCAGATTTCACCGGTCTCCGGCTGGAGAAAGCCCGCCACCAGTCGAAGCGTCGTCGTCTTGCCGAGCCCGAGGGTCCGAGGAGCGATACCAGCTCACCCGGCTGAGACCTTCGACGGCGGCGACGTCGCCGTAGCGCTTGGTCAGCGTCTTGATGACGACGCCCGGCATCAGGCGCGCTCCGGCCTTGCCGTCAGGTCGCCCGGGCGTCCGCTGGAGGGAATCGGAGGTCTAGAACGTTCGACGAGAAGGGGGCGTGAGCCCGCACTCGCAGATCTTGTTGAGCAGCGTCTTGTAGCTGACCTTGAGAATGCGGGACGCCTCGGCCCGATTCCAGTGCACCTGCGCGAGCACTTCCGCCAGGGCCTTGCGCTCGGCGTCTCGCGCCCCGCGGCGCGCGATGTCTCGCAGGCTCTCGCTGGCCATCGGGCGCAAGGCCTCGACGGCCCCGTTCCGACCGCGGCCAGCCAGCGCCTCGACCATCTGCTCGCCGTCCGTGAGCACGACCAGGCGACGTATCGCGTTCTCCAGTTCTCGCACGTTGCCCGCCCACGAGTATTCCGTGAGCCGAGCGATCGTCTCCGGCGGGAGCTGCTTCTGCCGTCCGTACTGCGCATTGAACTTGGCCAGGAACCACGACACCAGCGCCGGAATTTCCTCTCGCCGCTCCCGCAACGGAGGAACGCGGATCTCCACCACGTTCAGCCGGTAGTAGAGGTCCTCCCGGAACTCGCCGCGCGTCATCGCCTCTTCCACGTCCCGATTCGTCGCCGCGATCACGCGCGTGTCGACGTCGATCAGCCCATTTCCCCCCACGCGCGAGAACCGAAAGTCCTGTAGCACGTGGAGCAGCTTGGCCTGTAGCCCGAGGGGCAACTCGGCGATCTCGTCGAGGTAGATCGTCCCCCTGTTCGCGTACTCGAACTGCCCGGGCTTGCGCCGATGCGCGCCCGTGAAGGCCCCTTTTTCATGGCCGAAGAGCTCGGACTCGAGCAGCCCTTGCGGGATCGCGGCGCAGTTGACCTTGACGAACGGCTCGGCGCGCCGTATCGATGCCGCGTGGACGGCACGGGCGACGAGGTCTTTGCCCACACCGCTCTCGCCCCGGATCAGAACCGTCGTGTCGGTGTCGGCGATGCTCTCGATGATGGAGCGGATGGCCCGCATCCGGGGATGACCGTCGAAGAGGGGAAGGCGATTGACGAAGTCTTGCGTACTCTGCTGCACCAGCGGCCTCTCCGCTGATTCGACCCGACCCACCGCCACTAAACCCTCCAAATATAAGGTGTTTCCGGAAACGCGACACCTTTCGTTCGAAAGGAAGCCTGAGTATGCCATTTCACATGAGGGCTGTCACGTCGAAAAATATTTGCGCGTAAAGCCGAAAATAATTGCCACCTCCTGGAATGATAGGATGGTTGTAGATCAGGGGAGGAGGACGCGATGAAGCTCCTCTTGATCGAGGACGACGAAGCCGTCGCTCATGTTCTCGCGGAGGCTTTCGGCTCCCAGGGTCACGAGACGGCCGTCAAGTACACCGGCGAGGACGGTCTCGCCTATCTGACGCGCGAGCGCCCGGACGCAGTCGTGCTCGACGTCCGCCTGCCCAGGCTCAACGGTGTCGCGGTGCTCCGGGAAATCAGGGCGACCGATCCGACGCTTCCGGTCATCATCATGACGGGCCTGGCGACACCCGGCGAGATCGCCGAAGTTCGTCGTCTTGGAGTCGCCGAGATCGTCGAGAAGCCCGAGATCTTGAGGCACTTCAGCGAGGCGCTCGCTCGCATCGCGGGCCGCGATCGCCCTCAGGACGCGACGTAGAGCCGGTTCCCGCCCTCTTCCTTGGCCCTGCCCATCAAATCCATCGCTTGACGGAGCATGTCTTCGGCGCGGGTCGCTGTCCTCGGATAGGAGGAGCCTCCCGCGCTCCAGCCCACCGTTTCGAGGCGAGTCGTCAACCGGTGGATGATCGAGGGCAGGTGGGTCGTTTCTGCATCGATGAGTAAAAGGGACAGCCAGCCCTGACTCCACGAAGCCACGGCGTCGGTCCCTCGGAGGTGCCGAGTAACGCTCTCCGCAACGGATGACGGAGAAGCCTCCCCGTTTCCCGCGGACACAGGCTCGACGGCGAAGCACACGAGCGAGACGCTATACCGCAATCGCTGAGCCTTCTGGATCTCGAGGTCGACGAGGAGTCTGAACAGCAACTCATCGACAAGCCATCCGCCACCGACGGAGAGCGGTCCGAAACTGCGCTGTTCGCTCATGGTGAGGTCATGGGTGCGCGGGATCGCACACCCGACTAACAGCAAGCCACGCGCCACTAATCCGGGACCTTCGAAAGGGTTCCGGAAATCCTATGCTTACGACCCTTCATGGGGGGTGTCTACGCCCTTCGAGTGTGAAAACTGTTGCCCAGACTGTGCAGGGCGTGGCAACACATGGGAGCGTGGGGTACCAAGGTCTCTTACAGACCGACACTAGACCCCCTCCGGGCTTGAACTTGACACACCCGCCATGACCGTGCCCTCGGGTGCCCGGCCGCAATCGATCAGTAGTCGGGGCAACTCGTGTCGGCTCAAAGAGAAGTTCAAGGCCAGCCTCGTCCGTCCCGCCGAGGCCACGCAGTGAACCCAGGGCAGGGGATTTCACCGCGCCTGGGGACACTTGGGATTGCCGTTGACAAAGCATGGTCATGGATGGCTGCGGCGCCGAAAAGCGTCATGACGCCCTCGCCGCTCGGCGCCTGCCGAGGGTCTACTTCGGGTTCTGCACACTCCAGTCCAGGTCGGGCACGCTGGCAGGGCTTCCGGAGCTCGAGATGCTGAGCCCGTTCATCAACCACACATAGACTTGGCCGGTGACGGCGTGCCGCCAGAGCACATCCGCCTTGCCATCGCCGTCGAGGTCCCCAACCCCTACGATCTTCCAATCCGGGTCGGGCACCGTAAACGGTGAGCCCGAGGCGGTGATCGCGGCCCCGTTCATCAGCCACACGTATACCTCGCCGCTCAGCGCGTGCCGCCAAAGCACATCCGCCTTGCCGTTCCCGTCGAAGTCGCCCACCCCTTCCACTTTCCAGTTCGTGTCCGCGACCTCGAAGCTCGGCGCAGAGCCGGCAATGGCCAGCCCGTTCATGAACCACACGTAGGTTTGGCCGGTGACGGCGTGCCGCCAGAGCACATCGGCCTTACCATCGCCGTCGAAGTCCCCCACTCCGACGATCTTCCAGTTCAGGTCCGGCACTGTAAATGGCGAGCCCGAGGCGGCGATCGACGCGCCGTTCATGAGCCACACGTACACCTCACCGCTCAGCGCGTGCCGCCACAGCAGATCTGCCTTGCCATCCCCATCGAAGTCGCCCACCCCTTCCACTTTCCAGTTCGTGTCCGCGAGCGCGAAGCTCGGCGCTGCGCCGGCAATGGCGAGCCCGTTCATGAACCACACGTAGGTGTCCCCCGAGCCGTCGCGTCTCCAGAACAGATCCGCCTTGCCGTCGCCGTCGAAGTCCCCCACGCCGACGATCTTCCAGTTCGGGTCCGGCACCGTAAACGGCGAGCCCGAGGCGGTGATCGCCGCCCCGTTCATCAGCCACACCTGCACCTCTCCGCTCTGCGCGTGCCGCCACAGCAGATCCGCCTTGCCGTCGCCGTTGAAGTCGCCTCTTTTCGCCGGCACCACCGGCGAAAACGCGAAAGTCGCGGTGACAGCCGTGGCGGCGGTCAGCGTGACCGTGCAGGACCCCACGCCGGTGCAGGCGCCGCCGCTCCAGCCCGTAAAGGCTGAGTTCGGACCCGGGGTCGCCGTCAGAGTTACGGCTGTTCCACTGGCATAGGAGGCGGAGCAGATGGCCCCGCAGTTGATGCCAGTAGGGCTGCTGCTCACGGTGCCAGCGCCCTGGCCGGCCCGGGATATCGCTAGCAGGACCGTCGGGGTGAACGTTGCCGTGACGGCTGTCGCGGTCGAGACGTTCACGGTGCAGGGCCCGGTACCCGTACACGGACCGCTCGTCCAGCCGGTGAACACAGAATTCGGGCCCGGAGTCGCGGTCAGGGTCACCGCCGTGCCACTCAGGAAGCTGCCCGTGCAGCTGGCGCCGCAGTCGATGCCCGCCGGGCTACTCGTCACTGTGCCGGTTCCAGTACCAGCCCGAGCCACGGTCAGCGCGAAGATCGGCGTGAACGTGGGGGTCACCGTGGTGGCACCGGAGATATTGACAGTGCAGCCCCCTGTCCCGTTACATCCACCGCCGGTCCAGCCGGTGAATGCCGAATTCGCGTTCGGCGTTGCGGTGAGCGTCACCGCCGTCCCGATCGGGAAGCTGGCCGAGCAAGTGCCGCCGCAGGCAATGCCCGCCGGACTGCTCGTCACAGTACCCTCGCCGGCACCCGCGCGTGAGACGGTGAGGACGTAGGTCAGAGCGAAGGCGGCGGTGACGGCCGTCTCCGCGGTCATCGTGACCACGCACGACCCCGTGCCGGTGCACCTGGCGTCGCTCCACCAGAGTAAGACCGAATTTGCGCTCGGCGTCGCCGTCAGCGTCACCACCGTGCCGGCCGGGAAGCGGGAGGAGCAGGTGGGGGGGCAGTTGATCCCCGTCGGGCTGCTCGACACGGCGCCCGAACCGGACCCATCGATCATGACGACGATCGGCCAGAGGGTTGACCCGGCGATCACGAGCTTCGTCGCGGCATTGACGCCGCCGACGTCCGCGCCGATGTCGGTGCGGTCGGTGGCCGCGTTATGGAACGGGCTCGATGCCGACAACCGAAAGTCGCCGCCCGCGGTATCCACGTAGCCAACGTTTGCGTCATCCGTAGGCTCTTTCGAGGGGCCGAAGTTGCCGACCGGGTACTGGCTCGGGTCGATACCGGCGATGACGTTGCTCGCGAAGGCCGCGCGGGGCGCCGCGTTGGCGAGGGCCGTCGTCCCTTGGCCGTCCCCTGGACCGACGTTCGTGACGCCGTTCGCCCCCTTGGCGACGATATTGTTGGTGAAGACGAAGCGGGTCAGCGTGTCGGTGCCACCGCCATAGAGGAGAAGGGGGGCTCCGAGGCCGGGTGATGCCGCCACGGTATTGTGATCGATGATGACATCGGTGGCGCGCACGCCGACTTGAAATGGCGCCCGCACGCCGGGCTGGCTCGCCATGCCGAGGATGAGGTTGTCGTGCACGGCGACCCGCGCCGTCGGAGTGGTCACGGGATTGGCGCCAGCTTTGCCGGCGATCGCGACGGCGCCCGAGGCGTTGCGCATCAGATTGTAGCGGATCGTCACGTCGGCCGTCTGTGACCACGGCGCCGTCCCGTCGTGGTTCACCGAGGTGAGGCTGAAGACGTCGCCGATCTGCGACCCGGCCCAGCTGTTCTCGAGCACGTTCTCCTCGATGAGGACCCGCTGCCCGTTCTGCGCGTCGACGAGGTTCGTGACGACCCAGGGCTGCGGCAGCCACCGAAGCGGCTTCGACAAGTAGTTGCCCCGGATGTGGATGTCGGAGGGGATGAGGTTCGGAATCGCCGGATCGGCACCGCCCAGCAGAATGTTTTGCCCCGAGGCCTCGAGATAGTTGTTGTAGACGCCCAGCGGCCCGGGCGCATTGGTCGTGGCGACGGCCTGGGCGTTGACCAAGCTGTCCACGAAGTTCGCGAGATAGGAGTCCACGATCGCGCCCTGGGCCACGTCGAACTGGACGCCCCGCCGGACGTTGTGGACGCCATCGCCGTGGACGAAGCTTCGGTCGACGATGATCTGACGGGCTTGATTCTCAAGCAGGGGTTCGCCGCTGTCGCCGAGCCGGAGCAGGGCGCCGGGAGCGTCGGTGTCGGCGGAGACCTCGAGTCCGACGAGACGATAGTGATGTGCACCGGGCGCCGTCCGAATAGCGACCGGTGGGACGCCATTCGCGGTGATTCTGGGCATGGCCGGGGCGTGCGCAGGTCCGACGCGGTTTCCGGGCACCGGCAGGTTGGACATCGCAGACGATTGGATCAGGATCCAGCCGCTGCCAGTGCGCTTGTTAGGCAGTGTGAAGGGGCCCGCATAGGTCAGGCCGGCAGTGAGGACGATTGTCGTGTTGAGCGACACGGTATCAAGAGCGGTCTGCAGATCCGAGAAGTCGCACGCGGAGGGGCAGACTGTAACGGTCGTGGCTGTGACTGGCATGGCGGTGTCGACGCGGTTCACAGGCAACGTCGGAGGAAACGCCCCGAAGATCGCCCTCACCACCGTTATCGCCGTGACCCTCACCCGGCATGGGTCTGTGCCGACGCATCCACCGCCGCTCCAGCCCGAGAACACCGAACCAACTGCCGGCGTGGCCGTCAGTGTGACGACGGTGTCGTAGGCATACAGCGCCGCCGCGCACGGCACGCCGCAGTCGATCCCCGCCGGCACGCTTGTCACCGTTCCTGCGCCGGACCCGATCGGCACCACGATGAGCAGGAAGGTCTGCGGCGTGAAAGTCGCCGTCACCGTCGTCGCCTCACTGACCGTCACCACGCACGTCCCAGTCCCGCTGCAGCCGCCTCCGCTCCAGCCACTGAACAAGGACCCTGGTGCCGGCGTGGCCGACAGCGCGACCAGCGTGTCATGTGGAAACGCAGCAGCGCACGTCGCGCCGCAGTCGATGCCGTCGGGCGTGCTTGTCACCGTCCCGGCGCCTGCGCCCGTCGGCGAGACCGCCAGCACGAAATTCGGCGTGAAGATGACCGTCAGGCTGGCCGTCGCGCTGTTGCCGGCCGCGTCCTGGGCGCGCACTGTCAGCACGTTCGTGCCCGGCTGGAGGATGATCCCATCGGCCGTCCAGTTCGTCGTCCCCGTTGCCGCTCCGGTGCCGCCCCGACCGTTCGCCCACGTCACCTGGGTCACCCCCACGTCGTCAGATGCCGTCCCTCTCAGCGTCAGGGATGCATTCACCGAGCTGTAGGTCGAATTGGTCGTGGGCGATGTGATGGCGACCGTGGGCGGCGTCGTGTCTGTCCCGTTGCCGGTTCCGTCCGTCCCTTTGCCGCTTACGATCCGGAGGATGCTGTCCGCGTCCGCGGCGACGTTGACGTTCACCGTCGCTGTGGCGGACGTGGTAGGCGTGAAGCGCACGGTCACTGCCTGGCTGGCCCCGGGGCCGAGGCTGAACGGACTGCCGGAGAGGACGCTGAAGGGCGCGGAGGTTGACATAGTGCCAGAGACCGTGCCGGAGCCCGTGTTCGACACCGTGAAGACGCGCTCCGCGGAGTTCCCGATATTGACTGTCCCGAAATCCACGGCGGTCGTCGGGGTCACCGCGTAGTCGATTCGGGCGATGGCACTTGCACTGGTCGAACACGCGCTCTCCTGACCGCTCGTGTCCACCGCGGTGATGGCAACGTGGTAGCGCGTGCCCGTGGTGAGCCCGGTGAGCCGGAAGTTCCGAGTTTCACCGGCAGGAGGGCTGAGCAACGGGGATGCAACCGCAAAGAACGACTGTCCGGGACAAGGAGGGTCCGAGGTTCCGTAGTAAACAAGATAGAACGCCAGATCGGTCAACAGGCTGTCATTGGTATTCGTGGTGGGGGCCGTCCAGGAAGCGTCGAGGATCCCGGCGTGACCCGAGGCTACTAGCAGGATGACCACGCCGAGTGAAAGACCGAGCCTCAGGAGCCACATGCCGGATGCGCGAAGAAGGAGCCGTAGACGCGATCTCAATGTGAGCTTCGTGCTAAGAGAACTGGGCATAGTTTCGAACTGATGGAGATTGGTCAAGAGTGGAGGGCGATGTCGCGGGCGTCGAGTCCTCGTTGTTTGCCGGTCCTGGTCGGCAGACCGGCATCAACGGGGGCGGGAGCAACGCCTGCTCGCGAGCGGGCGAGAACGCCACCCTGGTTGGAAAAGAGCCACCCGGCTTCGATTCGAAGAATCGTTTCAACTTGAGGGAGGAATGGCTGTTCGAACAGGTTCCACAACAACGCCGCAGTCGTAGCACCCGCCGAGAAGAACCGGCAGTGCCAGGATGGGATACAGGCGAACATCGAACGCCTGTGCCACCCATCGAACGCGATCTTGTGGAGCACGTAGAGCCCATAACTGATAGTTCCCGTGTAGACGAGAACGCGGTTCGTCAACGCTCCCTGGAAGGTCTCCGAAACTGGGACATGTCTACACTCCTCAACCGTTTCTGCAATGGGATCTCATACCAATAACAGATCAGGAACGCCGCGGTCTGAGCGACCACAAACATCAAGACCAGGACAGCCCCAAAGACGGGCCATGAGTGAACTGCCCAACCGAAGAACAGGCAGACGCCTCTCACGAATCGGATAAGCGGCTGATGGATCAAGTAGAGCGAAAAACTGGCTGTCCCCAGCCGCTTGAGCACGGGCCGACTCAGGTGAGCCGCGAAGACGCCGTGACCATAGGCCAGGCCAAGAATGAGAAGAACTGAGCCAGGCGTGTAAAGCAGCCCACCGCCCAGCAATGGCCACGCCGCGTACGGCTCGTACATGGCGCCTGAAATGATCAGCACAATGCCCGCCGCCTGCGCCGGGCTGGAGAGTGCCGCGAGTCTTTGTCCCGACGACCTCAGAAACACGCGGGCCAAGAAGACACCCGCCAGAAACTCCACAAACCTCGAGGGAGCGAACCGGGAAACGAAGTAGAGCCGCCCTGTCTCGGATTGGCCGTGCCAGAGGAACAACCCGAGCCCTGAAGCAAAACCCACGGTCACAACCACCGGCACCCAACGACGGCGGTTCCCCAGCGCAAAGAACATCGCCATGGGGGCGAGCAGGTAGAAGAACCACTCGCAGCTGATGCTCCAGGACGGCCTGTTCAGATAGTCGGAAAACGCGGGAGCCGGCGAGGGCCAAAAGCACTGCAACAGCGCGAGATGAAAGGGGAGAGCCCGCCAATCGAGGGGCAACTGAGGACTGTAAATCGCGATCGGCACCACGATCAGCAGCGTCAGCACGTGAACCGGATAGATCTTCGTCAGCCGATCCCAGATAAACCGTTTATAGCTGGCCGCGGACAGGCCCTCCCCGAACACGTCCGCGTAGTTGTAAGTCAGGACGAATCCGCTGAGTACAAAGAAGAACGCAACGCCCACGTCGCCCGAATTGAAAACCAGCCACCCTTCGCTCAACCCATTCATCCCCGGGATTAGTTGCGGAACGTGATACAGAAAGACGACAAGCGCCGCATAAAACCGAATGCCGGTCAGGGCCGATAGTTCTACTCGACGCATTAGTTACACTTCCCGTGCTAAGCGAAACCAAAGAAATGGCCTGGACCGTTGCCGGTCCGATGGACCGCGTCGGGATGGACACCTAGACTTTCCCCGCGGCCCAATCTGAGCCCTTGCTCGACACGCGACGAGAATCACCGGCAGTGCCAGAATCGGATACCCATCGACCTTGAGTGTCCGTGCCACATCACACGGGATCTTGTGGAACAAGCCATTGCGCGTTCGCGTGCAGTATCACGAGCAGCATCCCCGTCCCGCGAATGGCGCCCGGTTGCGGCACGCTTTCCTGCTGCCCTGTCGATTAACCGTCTCCCTACCTCGTCGAAAGCCGTCGTTCCTTCTCGGCGGAGATGTACGACAGCCAATTGCGATACAACTGCACCGCCGTCGAGCGCCACGGGCTCGTCACCTTTCCTGCCGCCAACGCGGTTGGGAAATCTTCGAAGAGCTCTTCTCGCCGATCCGACAGCGCCCGCTTTCGCAGAGTGATCAATGCATCGACCATATTCCTATCGAAGTAGCCGAGCGGCATTGACGGGTAGCTGTCTCTCTCCCCCCTCAGGAAGCGCCCGACGTCTCGGCGATATTCGAGCAGCAGGCTATGTGACTCATATTCCGGATGCCCTTGGAAAAAGACGAACAGGCTTCTTCTCTGCTTCACGAACGTATCGACGCCCGCGTCTTCCGACCGCGTGAGCACGCGATACCCGGATGCCGCCAGTGTCTCCTCCGGGATTTCGTTCCACCTCGAATGCGGCATCGGCACTCGCGATGGAGCGCCGGCCGTCAATTGATGGTCTGAAACACGTGCGCACTCGAAAACGCCAAACCGCTTGCTGCCGAGCGACTGCCGGCCGATACCATCGAGGTAGAGAAGAGCGGCATGAGCCGCCAGGCAGGAACAGATCGTCGAGTAGGTGTTCTGTTCAGCCCACTCCAGCACTCTTGTCAAACTCCCCCAGTATGGCTCGTCCTTGAGATTCGCCGCCCGCGGCTCCATCCCGGTCATGATGAGGCCGTCGAGATGGCTCTCCCAGAGATCATCGATGCGCGAATAGAAGCGGCCGGTCACATGGCGTCGGCCAAATTCCGTCCGCGGAACTTCCGGCAATGCATAGAGCGTCAGCCGGACGATGACGCTGTCGGCCGCCGAACGAAGCAGCGACCGAAACTGGCGTTCGGTCGCTTTCAGCGCCGCGTCCGGCATGTTGTTGATCAGGCCGATGTCGATGCATCTCGGGTCCGATTCACGGAATTCGATCCGCGACTTCCCGTACAGACGCCGTCCTCCCGCCAATATCATGGAAGCGACAGATTGCCGACCTACCGGTGTCATGGCCGCTCCTTGGGCGGTGGATCTCCCGCCCGCGAACTCCCCACAGAGTTACACACAAAATTCCAGCCCATCTCGTGTCGATTTTTGGAACGCGCCAAACTTCGAGGGTTAGGAACCGCGTCGTGCGCTCAGAGCTACAGACCGGTGAAACGTTCTGTCACGTAATCTGACCCGACGACCACCCGGAAAGACTCCTCGTGGGAGGGAATTTTATTTCACCCCGCTGCTTCCGTCGCATCAAGCGCCTGATCGAGGTCGCCGATGATGTCGTCAACGTGTTCGATGCCGACGCTGAGCCGCATCATCTCTGGTCTCACCCCGGCCCTGCGCTGTGCTTCAACTGACATCTGCCGATGCGTCGTCGAAGCCGGGTGACAGGCCAACGACTTGGCGTCCCCCATGTTCACGAGCCGCTTGATCAACTTGAGCGCGTCGTAGAACTTCTTGCCAGCCTCCAACCCTCCCTTGACCCCGAAGGTCATCAGCGAGCAGGCCCGACCGCCCAGATATTTCTGGGCGAGCGCGTGATAGGGACTCTCCGGGAATCCCGCGTAGTTGACCCACTCGACCCGGCGATTCGTGCTCAAGAATTCGGCTACGCGTCTGCCGTTCTCCACATGACGCTCGACCCGCAGTGCAACCGTCTCGATTCCTTGAAGCAACAGGAACGCGCTTAGGGGCGCCAGAACGGACCCGGTCGTCCGCTGGTAGACACTGCGGCAGCGCCCGGTGTACGCGGCCTCCTTGAAATGCTCGACGTAGACCAGATCGTGATACGAGGGGTCCGGCCGGCTGAACATCGGGAACCGTTGCGCGTGCTCCTTCCAGAGGAACTTGCCGCTGTCGACGATGATGCCGCCGAGCGTCGTGCCGTGCCCGCCCATGTACTTCGTCAGCGAATGCACCACGACGTCCGCGCCGTAATCGATCGGTCGCAGCAGAATGGGCGTTGCGACCGTATTGTCGACGATCAGCGGAACGCCGTGTTTGTGCGCCACGCAAGCAAGGGCCTCGATGTCGCAAATGTTTCCAGCCGGATTGCCGACGCTCTCGCAAAAGACCGCCCGTGTCTTGTCATCGATCAACCTTTCGATAGCATCAGGCTGATCCGACTCGGCAAATCGGACAGTGACGCCCTGACTTGGTAGCACGTGTGCGAACAGGGTGTGGGTGGTGCCGTAGAGTTGCGGCACCGAAACGATGTTGCTCCCCACCTCGGTGACGTTGAGCATCGCGTAATTGAGCGCCGCTTGCCCAGAACTCACGCACAGCGCGTCCACTCCGCCTTCGAGCGCGGCGACGCGCCGCTCCAGCACCGCCGTGGTCGGGTTGCTGATACGGCTGTATCGAAATCCCTCGACTTCGAGATTGAACAGGGCTGCTCCATGGTCGGCGCTGTCGAATGCATAGGCGACGGTCTGATAGATCGGGACCGCCACGGCCTTCGTCGACGGATCGACGTCGTAGCCGCCGTGAATGGCGATTGTCTCACTTCTCATCTGATCCCCTCGGTGTGATCGCTTGGAAGACTAAATGAGCCGGCCCATCTCCCGAACCACCCACTCGATGTCCGCCTCGGTGGTCCGGAAACTCGTGACGCACGCCCGCACCACAGGGGCGCCGCCGCCGAGCCGAACTTCAGACATCCATGCGATCTGACCCTGGTGGAGGGCCGCCAAGAACTTGGCGGTGACGAGGCCGTCCCTGGTGAAGCACACCAACGGCAGGGGGGTGTCGTTGACGATGCGCCATCCCGCGCGCTTCAGCGACTCCCGCAGCACGTCGCCCATGCGGGCCTGATGCTCGATCATCTGAACGTATCCCGATTCACCCTGCTGGGCGAGCGCCAGGAAGAGCTTCAACCCGATAAACCGCCGCGACCATTGCACGGACGTCGTGTAGGGGTCACGCACCGGGCCGACCGTCTTCGCCGGCATGTAGGATGTCTCCGCCCGGAAGGCTTCGTCGACGGCGTCAGAATGCCGGCAAAAGAACATGCCGGCCGCCATCGGCACCGAGAACCATTTATGCGCGTCGCAAGTGATCGAGTTGGCGGCCTCGATCCCCGCGAGCCGCCCGCGGAGGGACGGCGAGATGATGGCGGCCCCGCCCCACGCCGCATCGACGTGCAACCACAAGTCTTCCGAACGACAGAACCGAACGAGATCCGGCAAGGGATCGATCACGCCCGCCGCCGTGGTCCCGGCGGTGCCGACCACCATGAATGGCGCTAATCCACTCTGACGATCCTCGGAAATTCGTCTGGTGAGATCGTCGAGATCCATCCTCTGGTGGCCGTCCGTCGCGACGATGCGGATCGCCCGGCGCCCGAGTCCAGTCATGTGCGCGATCTTATTGAACGAGTGATGAGACTCGTCCGTCAGGTACACCGTCGGCGAAGCGGTGAGGCGCCGAAGCCCGTGTTCGCCGTAGTCCGGGAACGCGCGGGTCAACGCGACGATGACCGCCGAGAGATTCGCCTCCGCTCCGCCGCTCGTGAAGCTGGCCACCGCATCGGCGGGGAAGCCGAACTTGCCCGACAGCCACGCCAGTGTGTGCCGCTCGATCTCGTTCGCCGCCGGCGAGGTTCGCCACGTCGCAAGCTGCGGGTTGTACATCGCGACCAGCGTGTCCGCGATGACCGACGCGAGCGTCACGCTCGGGTTAAAGAGGCCGAAGTAGCGCGGATGGGTGACCTGCACCTGCCACGTGCGCAACATCCGCTCGACATCCGCGCAGACATCCTCCAGCGCCAATGGTCTCGCGAAGTCATAGTGCGAGGCGAGATAGCTCCGAATCTCCTGCGGCGTTACCATCGGGACGATCGGGCCGCTCGCCACGTCGGCCTCGACTCTTGTCACGACGTTCCGGAGTTGATCACACACCATGTCCGTCATCCACATTAATGGTATTGTAGGTTGCGAACCTCACGTAGCTCACAATTTATGAGCAATTTTTCTCCGACCCACGCGTGGGCTCGCGCGCTCCACCTGACCGCGCCGATCGCCGATCACCCCTATCGCATCCTACCGACAGTGATCGAGGAACTCGCCGATAAGTTTGGCGAGGCGCCGGCCCTTTCCTCCGATCGCGAGTGCCTGACCTTTCGCTCGCTCGCGGAGCGGTCGAATCGGTATGCCCGCTGGGCGCTCGACCTGGGTCTCGCCAGCGGCGACGCCGTCTGTCTCTTCATGCCGAACCAGCCAGACTACATGGCACTCTGGCTTGGCGTCACCAGCGTCGGTGGTGTCGTAGCCCTGCTCAATACCAATTTGATCGGTCCCTCGCTCGCGCATTGCATCGATATCGTCGCACCCAAGCACATCATCGTGGCTGCAGAGCTCATCGATCCGTTAACCGGCGTGTTGTCGACTCTTGCGGGTGCGCCGACGGTCTGGGTTCACGGCACGAGCCATGGTGGATTCCCACGCATTGATCGCGACATCGAGCGATACGCAGGCGAAAGGCTGCGCGACGCCGAGCGCCGCCGGCTGACGATCGATGATCGGGCTCTCTACATCTACACCTCGGGCACCACCGGACTGCCGAAGGCCGCCAACGTCAGTCATGCCCGGCTGATGCAATGGAGCCATTGGTTTGCCGGCATGATGGACACTCGTCCGGGCGACCGGATGTACAATTGCCTGCCGCTCTATCACAGCGTTGGTGGCGTACTCGCGACCGGCGCCGTGCTGGTCGGCGGCGGCTCCGTGGTAATCCGCGAGAGATTTTCCGCACGCCAGTTCTGGAACGACCTTCGCCGTTGGGATTGCACGCTCTTCCAATATATCGGCGAGCTTTGCCGCTACCTGCTGCACACCGAGTCTCATCCGTTTGAAACGGAGCATCGGCTCAGGATGTGCAGCGGAAATGGGCTGACCCCCGATATCTGGCATGCGTTCAAGAACCGGTTCCGGATTCCACACATCTTCGAGTTCTACGCCGCGACCGAAGGCAACGTCTCGCTCTTCAATATCGAAGGCAAGCCCGGAGCCATCGGCCGCATCCCGCCGTTCCTCGTGCACCGCGTCCCCGCGACCCTCGTGAAATTCGATGTCGACAGCAGCGAGCCGGTCCGGAATGAGCAGGGCTTTTGCGTTCGCTGCGCGCCGAACGAGGTCGGCGAAGCGATCGGCCCGGTTCTCACGGACCGCTCGAACGTCGGCAGTCGCTTCGAAGGCTACACGAGCGAGGAGGCCTCCGAGAAGAAGATCCTCCGCGGCGTGTTCGCGCCGGGCGACGCCTGGTTTCGCACCGGCGACCTGATGCGACGGGACGAGCAGGGCTACTTCTACTTCGTCGACCGCATTGGCGACACCTTCCGCTGGAAGGGTGAGAACGTCGCGACCTCCGAGGTGGCGGAGGCGATCTGCGCGTTTCCCGGTATCAAGCAGTCTAACGTTTACGGCGTGGCCATTCCCGGCACCGACGGCCGCGCCGGTATGGTCACGCTCGTCACCGACGCTGAACTGGATCTTGCGGCATTCCGGACTCACCTGATCAACCGCCTCCCCGATTACGCTCGGCCGGTGTTCCTGCGCATCCGGACCCAGATGGAAGTCACCGCTACCTTCAAGTACACGAAGAGTGCTCTCGTTCACGAAGGCTACGATCCGGCGGCGAGCAGCGACGTCGTGTATTTCAACGATCCGGAACGCCACGCCTTCATTCGACTCGACGGCGCGCTCTATGCGCGCATCCAAACCGGCCAGATCCGCTTCTGACCGGCGCTGCCCTCCAGGGCAGCCTACGCCGTGTTGCCGGCATCGACGGTGATCACGCTCCCCGTGATGCTTTTCGCCTTGTCACCGAGAAGGAACTCGACCACATTCACCACATCGTCGATGTCGGGTAGGCGCTGGAGCGCACTCCGCCGCGCGATCTGCTGCCGCTGCTCGGAGCCGAGCCCCTGAGTCATCTCCGTGTCCATGAAGCCGGGCGCGACCGAATTCACGTTTACGCCCGCACGGCCGACCTCCCGCGCCAGCGACCGAGTGAAGCCGATCATCGACGCCTTTGTCGCACCGTAAACCGAAAGACCGCTGTATCCGGTGAAGCCGATGATGGACGAGACGTTCACGACGCGTCCGCCCCCGTCCGCCATCATGTGGCGGACCACGTATTTAGTCAGAACGATCGGTGATAGCGTATTCACGCGAACCAGGCGCTCGATCTGCGAGTTGTGCATCAACCCCAAGGCGCCGTCCAGACTCACCGCTGCATTGTTGACCAGCCCGTAGATCGGTCCGAATTCCTTGCGCAGCCTCTTGACCAGATCAGGGATGCCTTGAATGTCGCTGAGATCGAACGCGATGAAGTGGAGCGACCCCGGACGGGTTTGTTCGGCCTGTTCCATCGTCGACGCCAGCTGATCGTTCATTTGCCGCGCCACGGCGAACGCGCAGTACCCCCCCGCGGTGAGCCGGCGAACAATACCCAACCCCAGCCCGCGGCTTCCACCCGTCACGATCACGTTACGCATGATGACGAGCCAGTTTGCCTGCGGCCGCAACATCCAATGCCGGAACGAAGCGGAGTGTCGCAGGAACCTTGTGTGCAGCCAGGTTCTCGTTGCAAAGTACCAAGATTTCGCCCTTGACGTCTGCACCGTCGGGCTCGCCCTTCAGAACCACGTCGGCCACGACCAGAGAACCCGTGATGGGACTTCTCCGTGACCGAACGAGTGACATCCGTACCGCGGGGTGGCGGTTGATAACCGCCTCGACCTCCTCCGGATAAATTTTGAGTCCGCCAACATTGATCATTCCGCTCCGACGACCAAGGAAGTAGTAGCGGTCACCCCGTAACTCCACGACGTCGCCCGTGTCGACGAACCCCTCATCGTCGACGAACGCCGGACCTTCCTCACCGACATGCCGGTCAGCGGCCCGCGCGGAACGGATCCGGAGCGAACTATCCTCGATCTTCATTTCCACTTCGCCGCGCGCGCCGATCGTACTTGGGGGAAAGCCCTCGAGACCATCATTCACCTCGAATCCAACGCCTGCTTCCGTCGAAGCATAGGCATGCCCGATACTGGCCTGCGGGTAGCATGAACGCAGCGCATTCAGGATCGCCTGGTCCGCGATCTCTCCCGACAAGCGAACGTAGCGCGGCGCAATTGCGCGAACCGCCGGGCTCATCAGCGCACGACGCCAATGCGACGGGGTCCCCGAGATGTGCGTCACCGCGTGCGCGCCGAGCCGACCGAGATAGTTTCCCGCCGACTCGTCAGCGCTGGAGAGCACGAATGATCCACGACCCAGGATCGCGCGCAACAAGATCTGGAGGCCACCGTACCGGCGAATGTCGTAGAACGTACCCCAGACGACGTCGGTTTCTTGATTCTGGCCGCTCTTGATCGGAGCCGTCAAGCTCGCGAAATTGTGCACGAGCATCTTCGGCGCGCCGGTCGTGCCGGAGGTCAGGAGCACCCATTCGGTCGCCTGAGGGTCGACTTGCACGCGTGGCGCCCGTGTGATGGTTGGACCGCATCGCACATGCAGCGGCGCGTCGCAATCTTGTCGTTGGTGGAGGCCCCAATCGGACACAATCGCGTCCACGCCGCCCTTCGCGATCACCGCTGAAAGATGTTCGGACGACAAGTCAGGCGTGCCGACGATCAGCCGGCCCGCGACCCCGTCCAGCTCGATGAGCGCCAACGCCGCCGAAAGGGGATCGCGAGTTGCGATGAGAACCGACCGCCCCGACAGTTCCCGGAGACGACCGCCCAGACTCGTACCGCGTAGCAGATCACGCAAAGACACGCTCGCTGTGGCACCCCACAGAAAGCGGCCCGAACAATCCGACGCGTTACCGAGCGTATCCCGAAGCGACGTCGCGCGATTTGGCAGCACTTTCATAGAACCTGATGAAGTCGCCGAGGGTGACGGGATAGGAGATGTCGTCGGATTCAGTGAACGGATCCAGCCCCAATGTCTCTTCGAGTCGGGCGACGAGGATCGCAATGCCGAGGGAATCGAGCCCCGATTCGAGCAAGACCAGGTCGTCTGTCAGCGGGGGTAGATCCCCTTTTTTTTCGGCGGCAATCTGCTGAATCTCGCAAATAACAATTTCCGTAATTGACATACAATCCTCAGCGTAGTGCATTGGACTACAATTCACTTCTGGCACGTTACATCGACGTGACAACCGGGTCAAGACGGGTGGTCAAGGGCACCACAAATCACTGACAGGCGACCGAGTTTCTATGACGGCCCCGTTCCCGTCCAAGGAATCGCGTTTCGGATGGACCTCGGGGAGGGGACTAGTAGTTCTTTGCGGGCGAACCTCGACAAGACAAGCCTTTCGAGGGTTGAGCGATCATGAGCCGCGACGTTCAACCTTCAAATCGAAAATGTGGGCTCAGATTTCATCGCGCAGGCCCACTTCGTGGCCAAGGTTTCAAGGCCTGGTCGTCCCCTGGCGCTATACCCGCGCTGTCGACCTTGTCCACTAGGATGATGCCCCTTGCCAGTTCCTCCCGCAGGGCCTTGCGCGTCTCGGGACGCCGCAGGCTCTCTGCAATCGTCTCCGTCGTGTACCGTGGGCGCCCCGACGCCTCCTGGGCAATCTTCTGTGCGTACTCCGCCGCCGAGCAGACAACCCGCGCCGGGGACCCTGCGCAGTAGGAACCCGCTGGCAGGGAGGTGGAGACGACGGACCCCGCCTCGACAATGCTGCCCGCGCCAATCTCGACGTTACACAGAATCACGCAGCGCGCCCCTATCCGGCAGCCGTCTCCGATGACGACGCGCCCCACCCGCCCGGCGTCGAGGAACTCGTCCATCTGGCCGTCGTGCGCCAGAATCAGGCACTGGGGGCCGAAGTGGCAGCGGTCACCAATGGTAATTAGGTAACAGTAGGAAGAATCCACTGACGTGGACAGCGGTAGCCTTACGTCCCTGCCGATCCGCATGCCGAGGCGTTGCCAACGCGCCCATTTGAGGCGGGCTCGCATCATCGCCAGGCGGTTCTCTACGGTCGCAAGCCAATCGAGGCTCATCGTCGTTAACAAACGACGCATCGTAGGCAAACTCCTCCAGAATGCTCTCTGCCCGGTAAGCGCATGATAACATGCCGCTAATGCCGACCCATTTACACCCGATCGCGTTGCTCGCGAGCCTGAAAGGGCGCCTTGACACCGTCCGGCGCGGTCACCGACTCCAGAGTCTGCGGAATCGCGGGATGCACATCGGCCGGGACGTCAACTTTGTTGATCATCTGTACGTCGACGAGGAGTATTGCGCGCTCATTAGCATTGGCGACAGCACCTTCTTCGGTCCCGAGTGCATGATCCTCGCGCACGATGCTGGCCCCGAAATAGCGCTAGGCGCTGTTCGCGTCGGAACCGTCGTTCTGCACCCGTCGTGCCACGTCGGGGCGCGAACCATCATCCTGCCCGGTGTCGAGATCGGCCCGCGGACCGTGATCGCTGCCAATTCCGTGGTCTCCCGTTCCCTGCCGGCTGACACGGTCTGCGGGGGCCGCCCGGCACGCCCCTTCAGCACGCTGGCGCGGTACCTCGAAACGCATCGCCAGCGTATCGAAGCTGCGCGCACCTTCGAGTACTCGGCCTACGAGAGCCCGGACCTCACCCCGGAACGGCGCGCCGCTCTGGTAAGTGCCGTCCTCGCTGGCGACGTCTACATGGTCGGTGGCCGTTCGGCCGAGCTCCAGCAGATCGGCGGGTCGCAGCGGACCCCCCTGGAGACGTATGCGCCTACGCCACCGATCGCTGCCGAGTCGCGCCGAGCGCAGCGTTCGTGCAGCCGCTAAGGTAGATCCGGGACTAAGCCGGTTGGCCGCTGGTCAGCGGACCTCGCGGGCGCGAAGCTCCGCGCGTTTGATCTTGCCAGACTCCGTCTTCGGTAGCGCCGCCACACGCTCGAATAGGCGCGGAAGCTCGTGCTCGGGAAGGACGCGGCGCAGGCGTTCCGCGATTTCGAGCTCGCTGGGTTCTGCATCCGCCACAATGAACGCTTTGACCACCTGTCCGAGCACGCCGCGTGGATCGGGCGCTCCGACGCATGCGGCTTCCCGCACGCCGGGGATCTCGCATAACCGTCGTTCGATTTCGTGCGGAGCGACCTTCAACCCGCCGACGTTGATGAGGTCTCCCTTGCGGCCGCGGAGATACAGGTAGCCATCGTCATCCATCCACCCTTCGTCACCGCTCCGGAGCCAACCGTCGCGAAGCGTGCCGCGCGTTAGCTCCGCCTGCTGCCAGTATCCCTGCATCACCATGCCGCCGCGCACGAGGATTTCACCTACCTCCGCGGCCGGCAACGAGCGGCCCTGCTCGTCGGCGATCCGGATTTCTACGTTCGGCGCCGGACGCCCGATGCTGTTGGGTTTCGCCCAGTCCCGATGCAGCTCGCAGAAGGCAGCGCGCGACGCCTCGGTGAGCCCATAGTGATGACAAATGCGAGTCGTAGGTAGCGTGTCGATCAAGAAGCGGCGATCCTCGGGGGATACCGCGGCGCTGCCGAGCTCAAGGTAGCGCAAATGCGTGCCGACCTCCGCGAAACGAGCGCCCACCAGTCGTCGTAGCAGCGCGACTCCGGCTGGGACAATCGCAAGACCCGTGGCCTTTGTGTCGACGAGCCGCTTGTACAAGAGCGCGGGATTGCGGAGCCCTGGCTCGAGCACCAAACTGTGACCGATCCGCGCCCAACAACGCAGGCGGCCCAAGCCGAAGGAATGGCTCAGCGGGATCGGTACTACCTCGATGTCGTCGGCCGAGGTTCCTACGAAAGCGTTGATGTTCGTCGCCGCGCTCGCGATGTTGCCGTGGCTCAGCAGCACCCCCTTTCTGCGCCCCGTCGTACCAGTCGTAAACAGCAGGTCGGCCGGATTTTCGACGGAACAACGCGGTTCGAGGGCGGCGTCCGACTCGGCCCACTGCTCGGGCGTCGGGAGCGGCCGCGCGGCCGACGCTGACGCATTCCTGGGGTTTTCAGCCAGCACGAGCGATGGAGCACAGTCCTCGAGCAGCTGTTGGACGCTCTCAGCCGACACGTCGGCGCCGATCGGTACTGCAATACCGCCGGCGGCGTGAATGGCGAAGTAGGCGACGGAGAACGTGATCGAGTTCTCGCCGAAGAGCACGACCCGATCCCCGGATCGAAGGCCGAGATTGAGCAACCAGCGGGCTCCACCGCTGACCGCCGCCGAGCATCGTGCGAGGGTAAACTGGCGTGACGAATCGCGGAGTCCAGCGCGCCCCCCGTCAACCGCCGCCAGGCGGCTGAGCGAGCAAACGAGCGGCTCAGTTTCCGCGCTCACGCCTCAACCTTGGGCGCCATTCCGCCTCTCAAGGAGAGAACAGATTTCCCCGACGCTGTTCATCAGCATGATGTCCTCGAGGGCAAATTCCGTCGAGAACTCGTGCTCCAGCGCTGTCACGAGTTCCATTTGTCCGAGCGAATCCCACGCCGCAACCGCGCCAGGCCTCGTGGCGTCGTCCACCAGTTCGATCGGCATCCTGAAGGTCTGGGCGACGACAGCTCTGAGCCTCTCGCTCACGCTCATGGACGCGATGCCCTTGGAGCCATCGAGGCGTTTGCGACCTCGCAGCGGTCTCCTATCTCGATCCCCACCTCGAGCTCTAGTCCGGATTCCGCTTCGCCGCCGAGCTCGCACGGACGGACGTCGCAATTATGCATTCTTAACCGAATGGCAAGCACTGATAGAATTTACTCTACACCATGGAACCGGACGCGACCGAATTCACGCTCACGCCCATGCGCCCGACCTCGCGCGCCAGCGATCGTCTATGGCGGCCCCTCTAGCGACGCGGCTACGTGACACATTGCGGCGCGTCGTGGTGACGCTCCGCCGTCACTATCTAATTCGGGTCTGGCGAATGGATATCGGGCAAGGAACGATTGTCTCGTTCAGTGCGAGACTCGACAAGACCAATCCGCGAGGCGTCCACATCGGGAAGTACACAGTTGTCACATTCGGTGTCGCCGTTCTGACGCACGACCATGTCAACACTCGCGATCGTGACGTGCGTATTGGCGACAATTGTTTCATTGGCGCACACTCGATAATTTTGCCGGGGGTCACTATCGGGAACAATTGCATCGTATCGGCGGCAAGCGTCGTCGTACGAGATGTGCCGGCGGGATCGCTCGTCACGGGAAACCCCGCGCGCATCGTCGAAAGCAATGTGAAAACCGACCACTACGGTGTCCGCCGCTCGACGACGCCGGACTGAACGATACTGTGGATCAGCGTCCGCAGCAGCCCAACTCCCTCGAGAAGGTCCTGCACCGGCGGCATCGGGTCGCGCGAGAGCGTCATCTCCGCGTGCAGCGCACCGAAGAGTTCATGCGAATGCACTACATCGCGGGGACCGTGCACGTCCGTATATTCATACTCTGCCGAGCCATGACTTTTGGCGACCCCCGCGAAATAGGGCATGAACCGGGTAATGAAGCCTTCGAAGAAGGCCATCATGAGCACGATCTTTATCGCCGAGAGCCGTCCTACGAACTGGCGGATGCTCTCCAAATTCTGATAGACCGCAAGCGCATCCGAATCAGTCGGAACGGCCTGAGCGGCGACAGCGAACTTGCGCAGCATTCCCGGATGATTCTCGCGTACTTCTTCGCGGAGATTGTCTTGAATCACCGACTGGGCTTCTGGAGACGCGACGGAGAGATAGGCGGCGGTCATCCAGTAGATGAAATTCCCTTCGAGGACCGCGGTATAGCGAGCGATGATCCCGCGCCGTTCGTCGGCGGAAAGCTGTTCAGGGTTTGGGAGCGACGTGAGGAGGTCGTCAATACTGCGGTCTATGTGCTCTTGGATTGGCGCAGTGAGTGATCGCTTGGCAGTCATAAGCCGAGAAATTTCCGGGGTCATGTCCCGCTCCCTGGGGAGGTGGAACCTCCCGCCAATCGAGTTACGACCAAGATACAAAGCAATCGATGCGGCAAATCCCGTGCCGATTTCGAAACGCTGGGACGTTCGAGGCCTCTCGCCGACGTCGGGCGCGATCAGAAGTCGAGGTGTATGAAAATCTAAGTGCGTACTTGAGAATCTTGTGGACCGTATGCTCCGCGGACGCTTCGGCGCTACAGTCGGCGGTTGGCGGTTTGTTCAGAAGCCACGTGACAGGGCTGGCCAGCACCAGAGCGGCACCCTGCCGAGCCGACCGCAATAGCCGTGTGGGCAGCCCGGTGCTTCACGAGCGGTGTTTGAAGGAAGCACTCTTGGAGGACACCGCTCTCGTCAGTGCTGTGGCAAGCATTTTCACGTCTCTCTCGCTGACCCGGGAATGCGTGGGTAGATTGATCAAATGCTGTGCTGCCTGCTCGGCGTGCGGGCAGGAACCAGGCGCGTACCCCGCGGCCTCAGGCGATTCCGCCTCCTCGAGCACGGAAGTAAACCAGGTGCCCACCACGGCGTGGGGGGCGAGTGCGCGAATCACGGTGGGCCGATCCTCAACCCAGACGGGGTATCGAACAAAGGACGGCTCCGCCTTAGCCGGAGCCCGAGGGAGTCGGAGTCCGCACGATGAGAGGCGGTCTTCATAGGCGTTCGCGACGAATTCGCGATGCTGGAGGTTTGTCTGTAGGCTTCTGAGCTGAGAGAGGCCGAGAGCCGCCTGACCGTTACTTAGACGTCGTTCATAGTCCCGAGGCCGCTGACCCCGCCGCTCCTCCAACGTCGTTGGGACCGGCAGCGGGTTGCGGTGTCCCAGTCGCTCGTAGGCGACGCGTGCAAACCGGTGGACGTAGGGCTCGGTCAGCATGTAATAAACCACGAATTTCATCAGATATCGCGCAGAGAGCGACATGCGAGGCAAACTACAGGAAGCCTGAAAGGTCCGCATACGGGAAGCCAGCTGTGGGTCGTTCGTCACTGCCATGCCGCCCATCACCGTAGAGATCGTTTTGGTCTCCTCGGTGCTGAAGAACGCCGCATGGCCAAAGGTTCCCACCGGTCTGCCATCGTACCGAGCGCCAAGCGCATGCACACAGTCTTCGATCACCACGAGATTGTGGCGACGTGCAAAAGCAAGCGCAGTGTCCATCTCCACGGGGACGCCGAACGTGTGCTGCAACAGGAGCACACGAGAACGCGGAGTGATACGACGCTCGGCCTCCGCAAGGTCGATGTTGTAGTCCTCTAAGCGGCAATCGACGTAGACGGGTCGTGCGCCGGTATAGCGTATTGCGTTGGCCACCACAATGTGACTAGGGACGGAGAGGAGAACCTCCGCGCCCTCATCGACTCCAAGGGCGCGCAGAAGTCCATACAGACCTACCCGTCCACTGGCGAAACCAATCGCGTACTTAACACCCACTGTGCCGGCGAAGGCCTCTTCGTACTCGTTGATCTTGGCTCCCTGGACTAGCTGTGATGGTCTCGACAGATAGCGCAGCGCCTCAGCACAATCAGACCATCGGGTCGACCCTCCGAGAAGAGCCAAACGGCGCGGCAGATACGAGGCCAGGCTGCCGCGCACGAGGCTGGTCTCCAGATCAATCGGTCCTGCCCTTGTTCTAGAGCCGTGCATAGATCCAGTCGCCGAGCTTTTCTGTGACGCGCAGCGGAAGGCGCTGCCAGAGAGCTCGGGCGGCAGACATCCGGAGCCCGTTATTCTTTGTCTCGGCACCATCTCGAGCAGTGTTTGGATAGTGGTGACGGTACAGGCGCCGCGGCTCCGCACCCCACTTGCTCTTGAAGTCCGCTAGCATCGGATGATCCTCGGTCACCTCTCCCAGGTCATACCGGCGCAAGCCTCGCCTGCAAGCATCATGAATCGCGTGCCACTGAATGAGGTCGTTCGGTCGGAGAGAGAACGCATCGCTCCGGCACCCATTGAAGGCATAGAACGCAGTCTGGCCGTAAGACAAGATGATCGAACCCGCCAGCAAGGTGATCTGCCCAGCGACTTTCTGCTCGGCGAGAAAGAGGTGGATCAGGCCGAGGAGGTGCAGTTCACGCCATAGGGCTCCGAAGAAACGGTAGGGCCGCGGGGGAACCACAACCGAACGCATCGTGTCCAGATAGAGCTGGTACCAGGCTCTCAGGTCCTGCTCATCTTCGGCCATCCGTACCTGCACACCGAGCCTGGTTGCTTTGTTGACTGACCAGCGGATCCGCGAGTGGTTGCGCGCATTGCCGAACCGGAGCTCTTCAGGATCACCCGGAAGTTCCAGGACGAAGGTTTGCCGCCATGGTAAGCAGACGAGCTCATCGGTTGTCTTCGGCAATTCTCCGTGAGGCTTCAGTTCGAGTTGGAGCGAGGCATCCATGCGGCCGCGCTCGATGGCCGCACGGATCAAAGCCTCGGTGGCCTTCGGATCGGTTGAGAGCGGACCAGCCACGGGTGTCCGCGGCAGCGACGACAGGCGGCGCCGGGCACGGCGACCTCCGAGGTCCCACGGCAATCCGCGCGTGGCCATCAACGGGAGAATGCCCCGAAGCCGACCACCCGTGTCTTCGCACGCCAGGGCGATGCATTCGCGGCCGTATTCTTTCTCCAACGCACGAATCCAGCCGGGATGCTGGTAGATGACGGCGTCTGGGTGACTCGCCAAGAGCGCTTCCCACCTCTTGTCCGTACGCAGGTCGACCA
>Ga0066709_100000206_pt1 | contig 26909 bp, 24 predicted proteins | sample GraSoiAngelo_158_FD_79665 | JGI IMG/M metagenome (GOLD analysis project Ga0066709, IMG submission 79665) | Grasslands soil microbial communities from the Angelo Coastal Reserve, California, USA - 14_1009_16_30cm | ecosystem: Environmental > Terrestrial > Soil > Grasslands | place: USA...
CGTCTCGACCCCCGGCTGGGGAGCGATGCCGACCTCGACCGGTTCGTCGCCGAGTGCCGGGCGCGTGACGTGCGCGTCTTCTTCGACGGGGTCTTCAACCACGCCGGCCGCGCCTTCCGGAGACCCGAGTGGTTGTCGGAGCGGACGTGGGAGGGCCACGACGAGCTGCCGACGCTCGATCACGACAACCCTGAGGTCCTGTCATGGGCGGTGGAAGTGGCGTGCCACTGGCTCGACCGCGGTGGCGACGGTTGGCGCTTCGACGTCGCCTACGCCCTGCCCCGACCGTTTCTCCGCTCGCTCACGTCCGCCGTGCGCGCCGTGCGGCCCGACGCGTTCCTGTTCGGCGAGGCCATCCACGGTGACTACGCCGGTCTGGCCCGCGAGACAGGGCTCGACGGCGTCACGCAGTACGAGTTGTTCAAGGCGATCTGGTCCTCCCTCAACGACGCCAACCTGTGGGAGCTGGCATGGGCCCTCGACCGGCACAGCCAATTCGCCCAGTCGTTCACCCCCGTGACCTTCGTGGGCAACCACGATGTGAACCGGATCGCTACGAACCTCGCCGACCCCGCCCACCTCGAGCTCGCGCTCGCCGTCCTGTTCACCGTGCCGGGCGTACCGTGCGTGTACTACGGCGACGAGCTCGGCTGGACCGGCGCCAAGGGCGATGGGGCCGGCGCCGACGACGAGATCCGCCCCGCGCTGCCCGAGTCCCCTCCGCAACACGCCGCGACCGACCAGCACCGCCGATGGATCAACTTCCGCCGCTCCCGGCCTTGGCTCACCGACGCGGCGATCGAGGTGATCAGCAAGACCAACCATCGCCTGCAGTACCAGGTCGCGGACGCAGTCGTGACGATCGATCTCGACAACGGCGTCCAACTCGACGGCTTCGACTGATGGCACCGCCAAGAGACGTCGCGCCTGGGGCGGCGCTCCCGGCGTCTAGTGACAGCCCTTGAAGGTCGCGGAAGCCTTCTTGACCTGTCGCCGACTGAGCCCCACCGAGTCGGCGATTGCCGACCAGCCGAGGCCCGCTCCCCGGGCGGCATCGAAGGCGTCGCTCATGTGCTCGAGCTGTTCCGTTAGCCGAACTCGCCGCCGCACGCGGGGTCCGGGCGGCTCAACGCGACGCACGACATCGCTCGCAAACGCCGGTGCAATAGGACGGACGTAGCATCTCGAGGTGGCCGAGGGCGGTGTCCTCACGGGGCGGCGAAGTTGTCGACGCGCTACCCGCAGCTGTCCGCACGGATCTGGCGCGGCTCGTGCCTGAGCTCGTGTCGGTGCCGCCCTCGCTCGCGACAGATGACCGTTTCCGCGTGTACGACGCGGTGGCGCGCTTGGGCACCGCGTACGCGACGGGCAGCCACTCATGATCGTGATCGACGATCTCCAATGGGCAGACGCGTCTTCGATCGCGCTCTATCGCTTTCTCGCCCGCGAGGCGATCGGCGCAGCGATGGTGCTGGCCGCGACCGTCCGTCCGAACGAACCCCAAGACGTGAGCGAAGCGCTCGCCGACATTGCGCCGCGGACGACCCGGTGGCCGCTCGGTGGACTCCACCGAAGCGACGTGGACAGCCTCGCCCGCTCGCTCGGGGCGACATTGGACGAAGGCTTGCTCGAGGACCTCGTGAACCGAACGAACGGCAACCCCTTCGTCGTCCGCGAGATCGTCCGGCTCACCTCGATGAGCGCGACCATCGACGTGCCGACGTCGGTGCGGCAGGCGATCGAGCAACGCCTTGCCCACATCCCGAACAACGTCGGGGACAGCCGAGAATCTGTCTATGGGCGACGCGATTTGGCGCAGGGCCTCAGGAGGCCGAGGAGAATGCAACGCTCATGCGCTGCTCGCGGACGCGGTCCAGGACTCGATCCAGGACGCCCGCTGCCACACATCTAGGGAGGGATGCTGCCCAGGAAGGAGACGGCGCACCACCTCGGCGTACACGCCGCCACCGCCATCCCCGTTGGTGAACACGACGACACCCTGTCCGTCAGCCGGCAGGCCGATGACAAAGTTCTTGTATCCGGGATCGTCGCCCCACTGCCAGACGGCCTCTCCGGCGTCGGCGTGTTCGATGCCCCATCCGATACCCCACGCCAGCTCGCCATCGATCCGCACCTGCGGTTCGAACATCCGGTGGCTGTTCGCCAGCGAGTGGACGAGGAACCGCAGATAGTCAGACACCGTTGTGAACATCCCACCGGCTGCCGCCTTGGCATGGGGCGGGCGGAACGGCGGCCACGCATTCCCGTCGGTGGCGTGGCCGAGGGCGAGTCGTGTCTCATCCGCGTCCTGCCATGCGAAGCTCGAGTCGTTCATGCCAAGCGGCTGCAGCACGGAATCGGCCAGGTACCGGTCGAGAGTGGTCCCCGCGAGGTGCTCGACGACCTCCTGGAGATAGGAGTATCCCTCGCCTGAATAGCCCCAGCGTGTTCCCGGTGTCCATCTCAGGCACAGCAGCCCGTCTTGTCTCCAATTTGGGAAGCCCGTGGTGTGACTGAGGACCATGCGGGCCGTGATCGCTGCCGCCCGCTCGTCGTCGGCGGGATACGGCTCCGCCAAGTACTCGCTGAGGGGGCGGTCCAGCTCGAGGAGGCCCGCGTCCACCAGGAGCATCACACCCGACGCGAAGACCGGCTTGCTCACGGAGGCTGCCGCAAACACTGAATCGGCAGTGACTGGCCCGCGACCGTCGCCCTGAGTGCCGGCCGTCAAGATCCGCGTCACCCCGCTCCCATCGGCGATGCCGACCGCCGCCCCTGGAACACCGTGCCGATCCAGAACTTCACCGAGCTCGGTTCCAAGTTCCACGGACCCATCTTTCACTTCCAGGCGGTGAACGCTCGAATGCGTTGAACGGCCGAGCACCTCTGCCGCTCGGCGCTCTCGAATCGGGCAATCCGTGCGCGTCAACCGCTGGTTGACGAGGACGAATCGTCAACTTAGAGTTGACGCCATGGCTCCCGGCCCGACACTCGAGCAGCTGATCGCCACCGTTCGGAGGGATGCGGGGAGCGACGATCCGCTCGACCAGCTCGCGACCGCGGCGCGAATGGCGGCGGATCTCCAAGACGTCGCGGACGCCGCACTGTCACACTTCGTCGATCAGTGCCGCCACAGCGGTCGGTCATGGACCGAGATCAGCACAGCACTCGGCGTTACCAAGCAGGCCGCCCACAAGCGGTTCTCGGAAACGCAACTCCTTGGACGGTTCACACCACGAGTGCGCAATCTCTTCGCGCAGGCCGCCGCCGCAGCACGGCGCCTCGGGCACAACTACGTCGGCACCGAGCATTTCTTGCTCGCGCTGTTCGAGGACCAAACGAGTATCGCAGCCAAAGTGCTCGCCGACGCGCAGGTGACCGAGCAACACGTCGAGACGCTCGTTCTGCAGGCGGCACCGCGAGGGTCTTCAACGGATGACGCGCCCCTTCGCACACCCGCGGCAAGCGCTGTCTTCAGGAGGGCTATCGCGGAGGCCGTACGCCTCGGGCACAACTACGTCGGCACCGAACATGTGTTGCTCGCACTATTCGGTGAGTCCGAAGCTCTGTCAGCGCGCGTTCTCGCGCAGACGGGAGCGACCTATGACGACTACCGCCGACGCGTGATCGACAAGCTCAGCAGGCTCGTGGTCGCCCGACCCGAGCAGTAGGTCTGGAGGCACGAATCTGCCGCTGGCGTTCTGCGATCGGGCACGATGTGGAGATGCGTCACCGTGGCATCACGCGATGGTGGGACGAGGATCAGGGCTTCGGCGTCATCACGTCGTCCGACTTCGACGGTGACTTTGGGTCCCCCTCTCCTTAAGAGAGCTGACTGCCGCGTCAACGTGACGCGCGAGGCCTGCCTTCGAGCGAAGGTCACGCCCAAGGCAAACTCGTCATCAGAGTGTGAGTTGCCAGGACGGCATCAGGTCGAGCGGAGTTCCTTCAGCAGCGCTGTGGTGCGACGAATCGTGTCGCGGTCTCCGAAGCAGGAGGCGCTGAACTCGGTGACGCCGGCGTCGGCCATCTCCTGTACGCCAGCGGCCACGGCGGCTTCATCGCCAACGATGGCAACGTCGGCGGGACCGGCCGCACCTTCGGCATCGAGCATGGCGCGGTAGGACGGCAGTCCCCCGTAGATCTCGAACGTCGAGGCCGCCTGTTGCTTCGCAGCGTCGATGTCGGTGGTAACGGCGATGGGCAGGGCAGCGACGATCTGCGGCGCAGCACGGCCAGCGTCGGCCGCCGCCTTGTGTATCCGAGGAGCGACGTGGTTGGCCACGGTCTTGGGTCCGGTCATCCAGAGCAGGGTGCCGTCGGCCACCTCCCCGGCCAGTCGAAGCATGACGGGCGCCATGGCCGCGACGAGCACGGGCGGACCCTCCTGGTTGCCGGCTCTTTCGAGCGGCGCGTGTACGCGATACAGGTCTCCGTCGAACGAGACGTTGCCATCGCGGAGGAGCGGCAGCAGCACCGCGAGGTACTCGCGCATGTGTGCTGCGGGTTTGTCGTACGAGAGTCCGAACATCGTCTCGATCACGATTTGGTGCGAAAGGCCGATACCGAGGGTGAAGCGCCCGCCCGTCGCGTCCCACGCGGTCATCGCCTGCTGGGCCATTGCGTGTGGATGCCGGGGAAACGTCGGTACGACGGCGGTGCCGAGATGAAGGCCGGGGACGGCGCGGCCCGCGATCGCCAGGGTGGTGATGGCGTCGAGACCGAAGATGTTCGCCGTCCACGCTGAGGCGAAGCCCTCCGCGCCCGCCCTCTGCGCTTGGGCGACGACCTCGTCGACGGTCTGACCACCGATTCCTATGCCGATGTCCACGAGACCACCTCACCTTCCCTCGGGAGACTTCTACTACCAGTGGCGCGTTTACCGAGAGGCGTAGCCCGGAATCGCAACTAACGATCGAGCGAGCGAGGATCGCGTCAACTGGGACTCAGGCGCAGTTTCGATCGATGCTAGGGCCTATCCGACCGAGGCGCAGAGCGAGCGCCCAGCGGGCATTCGGTGCTCGTTGCGCCTCTGTCAAGGCACTGTCAAGGCGCTGAGCCAACCGATCAAGGACGCGCGGTCCTTTGTGGCCAACGCCCAGTATGTGTGACACTCGCTGCGGCGGGTTTTGGATGAGTGGGGGGGAATATGGTCGAGGTCCCAAGACACGCCGCCGCGACGCTCGCCGCAGCTCTTCGAGCCGGTGCTTTCGTGACCATAGTGGTGACGGCCGCCTCGTTTGGACTATCCGGAGCCAATGGCGATCAACTGGTTATCGAATCCGACGATTTGGCCTGTCCGGTCGGACCGACTTCTATGCATGGCACCGGACACTGGCACGTAGTGAGGGGAACCGGGCGATTCAGCGGGGCCACCGGCGAAGGAAGTTTTGACGGCGTGGCCGTCTTCGGTCCCTCCTTCAGCCCGGCACATTCTCGATCACTCTGACGGGCGCCATCGCGCAAAGATGAGTAGTCCAACATCCGGCTCGCGGTGACGAGCGGGCGTGGCTTTGGGCGTCAACATACGGCCACCCGCATCAGTTCGCCTCCGAGGTACCGACTCTGGACGTCCGAAGCCGAATGACTCATCTGTCGCGACCACGATGTCGGCGGCTGCCCCCGGTACCCGCCAAGTAGATCGACGATTCGGATCGCGCGAACCACTCGGTATCTTGGGAGCGAAACCTGAGACGACGCGACCGCTTACATCGATACCGATCTGCCGCTCGGCTCGCATCCGGCCTGGACCTGATCGCACTCGGAAGGAGCTGCACGTGTCCGAAGAAATCGCCAACGCCGACATGACAAGAGCCTGGGATGGTGAAGAGGGTGACCAGTGGACGCAGTTTGCGGACGAGTACGACGACACGAGCCGGTCGATCTGGGCCCGGTTCCTGGAGACCGACCCGATCGGGCGCGCCGACCAAGTGCTCGACATCGGCTGCGGCTGCGGGCAGTCAACCCGCGACGCGGCGCGTCTGGCGCACGAAGGATCTGCGCTCGGCGTCGACCTGTCTTCCTCGATGCTCGCCGTCGCCCGACGCCGCGCTACCGCGGAAGGCGTCCCGAACGTCGACTTTCGACAGGCTGACGCGCAGGTGTACGCGTTCGATCCCGGTACCTTCGATATCGCGATCAGCCGATTCGGCGTGATGTTCTTCGACGACCGAACGGCCGCCTTCACGAACATCGCGTCGGCGCTCCGTTCGGGCGGCCGGCTAGCCACGCTGGCGTGGCAGGACATCAGGAAGAACGAGTGGATCATGACCGTGCGTGAGACCTTGGCCGCTGGCCGGGACCTCCCCATGCCGCCGGCTGGGGCGCCGGGCCCGATGGCGCTCGCCGACCAGGACGATGTGCGCGGGCTGCTCGCAGGCGCCGGCTTCGAGTCGATCGGTTTCACATCCATCGAAGAACCCGTCTGGTTCGGCGCCGACGCCGAGGCGGCGTATGAGTTCGTCGGTGAGATTGGGATCGTAAAGGGACTCTCGGACGGGCTCGACGCCGACACCAAAGCTGCGGCCCACGAGCAGCTCAGAGCAGCACTCCGGGCGCACGAAACCCCCGAGGGGGTTCGGTTCGGCAGCGGCGCATGGCTGATCTCCGCGACCAAGGCGTGAGGATCGGCGACTCTCATCGCAACGCGGGAACCTGGTAACGCGTTCGACTACGTCCCGCCCGGGCAACGTCGCCCGTGGCGCACAGCGCGCCCGAACTCTCGCCCGGCCCACCTCATCGGCCGTCGGGAAGTTCCCGAGGATTCCCAACGCGCTGAGCAGCGCGACTGTGATTCTGGCGAGCCGGCCCAAATGCACCCTCCCTCGTTCAGCGCGAGCAGGTCGCGCCGATGTCAGGTCTTGCACGGGATGCGGGCGAGGTCAAATGAGTCGGAATACCCACACAAGGTGCTCGCGTTGTGGATGACCCCCTCAGCGTTCCGGTCAATGCGCCAGAGCGAGCGCCGAGCGGGCATCCTGTGCAGGTGACGCACGGAAATTTGATCGTCGTGACCGGGCCGCCAGGCGCGGGGAAGACCACGGTGGCACGACTCATCGCCGATGCGCTGTCGCCCAGCGTTCATCTGCACTCCGACGACTTCTGGAACTACATCCGCAACGGACGAATCGCGCCGTATCTCCCCGAGTCCACGAAGCAGAACGAGCTCGTCATGCACATCGTTGCCCAGGCGGCCAGCGGCTACGCGCGCGCCGGATACCACGTCATTGTCGATGGCATCGTCGGTCCATGGTTCATCGGGGTCTTCCGGAAACTCACCGCCGAGGGCGATCTATCGCTGCACTACATCGTGTTGCGTCCCGACGAGTCGATTGCCGTCGACCGTGCACGTGGCCGGGGTGCGCCTGCGCTCACTGATGACGGACCGGTGCGGAAGATGTACGCCGAGTTCTCTGGGCTCGGGACGTTCGAAGCGTTCGTGCTCGACAGCAGCCGACAGACACCCGACGAGACCGCGAGGCTCGTCCGTGAGCGCGTCGCCGTTGGCTCCCACCGACTCACATCCGACTCGCAGGAATAGAGCGCAGAACGGCCGCTCCGCTCGTAAGACGAGCTGCTATCTGTCCTAGGCTCGGTGGCCATGGCGCTCTGGGACGATGAGCTCGATGCGCTCCGACCGCAGCTGCGGGACGAGGCGAAGGCCTTCATCGCCACCATCCCGTGGCGGGAGGCTGATACGGCGACGTTGCCAGTCGAGGAGCGGGTCGCAGCCGTCCGCGCCTCGCAGCTGGGCGGCGGGCCCTCCGACCGGGCGGTCGACCGCATGATCGAGGGACCCGCCGGGCCGATCCGGCTTCGCACGTTCGCGCACGAGCAGCCAGACGGCGTGCTGCTCCACATCCACGGCGGCGCGTGGATGGCGGGCTCACCCGAGATGATGGATCTGCTCCACGAGATCATCGTCGAGACGTGCCACGTCGCAGTCGTGAGCGTCGACTACCGCCTTGCACCGGAGCACCCCTATCCCGCCGGTCCGGACGACTGCGAGGCGGCGGCTCGCTGGTTAGTCGATCGCGGGGCCGAGGAGTTCGGCTCCGATCGACTGCTCATCGCCGGCGAGTCGGCCGGCGCGCACCTCGCCGCGGTCACCTTGCTCCGCATGCGCGACAGACATCGGGCGGCCGATCGCTTCCTCGGCGCGAACCTGGTGTTCGGCGCGTACGACCTTTCGCGCACGCCCAGCCAGCGGGGCGTGGGGATCGCGCCCGGCTCCGACATCCTCGACGGCACCGGCTTCCCGCTCGACCTCTTCCTGCCCGGGATGTCCGATGAGAAGCGCCGCGATCCCGACGTCTCACCGCTCTACGCCGACCTGCGCGGGATGCCGCCCGCGCTGTTCTCCGTCGGTAGCAACGACCATCTGCTCGACGACACCCTGTTCATGGCGGCGCGTTGGGAGGTTGCGGGCAATCGGAGTGAGTTGCTCGTGTACCCCGAGACGCCGCACGGGTGCATCGCCCTGCCGTCGGTCGCCGGGCACTTCTTCCCGCGGCTCTTCGACTTCCTCCGTGACTGCCTGGAGGCGCGGCTGCCCGTCAGCCAGCCGTAGCGACGCAACCCTCCAAAATGTTGGAGGAGCGCGGGGTCGGCCTGGGCTAGCCGGCGGGCAGTTGCGACATGAACTGGTTGAGGTCGAAGTAGTCGCGCCAGGCGGCGATCTTGCCGTCGACGATCTCGAACGCTCCCATCACCGGTAGCTCGATCGTGACGGCCGGCGTGAAGAACGCGTCCACCCGCTCGGTGAGGACGACGTTGCCTTCGCCGACGATGTTGAGCACACGGAACTCCACGCGGTCGACGCCGGCGGTGAAGCCGGCGATCGTCTGGCGGATCGCCTCCTTGCCGCTCACCGGGGCGACGGGGATGTTGTGGTACACCGCGTCGTCGGTGAAGAAATCCATGAGCGTGTCGAGGTCGCCCTTCGCCCAGTTGTCGCAGAACTCCCGCACCACATCGATCGGTTTGGCCACTTCACGAGGCTAACCGGCGGGTGGGCCGATCACACCTTCCGCCGTTGCCCACTCGGCAGTCCTCGACGTCCCCGGTCGCGGCGCTGTAGAACACTCGTCCCGCCGGAAAGCGAGACGCCACGAGGTAGAGCCCGCAGGCGAGGGGGAGCATGCGCCGAGAAGTGAAGCGGTTGTCCCGGTCCCGGACCGCGTTGTTCGCCGTCGCGATCGCCGCCCTCGGCCCGACGCTCCTGTCCTCGCCGTGGGCCGACAGCCACCTGGGAGCCCACTTCGTGTCCCAGTTGCTCATCGTGGCGGTCGGGCTGCCGTGCCTGATCGTGCTGGCTCGGAACGCCCCCCTCGCGGCTCTCGAGCCGGACGCCTCGAAGCGCTCGCCACCACCGAGCCGCGGGCGACGCGCTTCGGGCCGCCAACGGCCGCGCGCGCTCCCTGCTCGCAAGGTCGCCCCCCCGGTCGCGCAACGCGACCGCGTCCGCTTGGCTGCGCTCCTCGCGGTCGGGCTCGGTGTCTGGCTGCTGGTGGCGACCGTGCTGAGCCCACAGCCGGCAGTCGCCTTCTTCGGGGTGCAGGCTCGCGCCAACGGCGCCCTGCTCGGCTTGGCGTTGGTGGCCGCGTGGGCGATCGGGGTGAGCTCAGGTCGCGACGCGGCCGCGGCCATCGAGTCCGTCCTGCTCGGCGTCGTCGGCCTGAACGCGATCGTCGCGCTGGTGCAGACGATCTCCGGTGTGGGGCTTGCCTCGGGTCGTGCCCAGGGCCTGTTCGGGAACCCGGTGTTCCTGGCCGGGCTGCTCAGCGGGGGGCTCTGGCTCGTCATCCAGCGGTTTCGTACCGATCAACGGTGGGGCTGGGCTGTCGTGCTCGTCGTCGCGGCGACGCAGACCACCGGATCTCGGTTCGCCCTGATCCTTCTTCCCGTGGTCGTAGTGGCGTCGTTCTTCGTGCTGACCCGGCGGCGGACGGCGTTGTTGGTCCTGGCCATCGTCGCCGGCGTCGGGCTCGGCGGCGGGCTGGCGGCGGTCGGAGGGGCGTCCAGCGCCACGGCACGCGCCGGGCAAGGCATCGCCGGCGGCGGGTTCAGCCAGCGGCTCGAGATCTGGTCGTGGTCGATGCATGCCATCAAACACCGTCCGATTCAGGGGCAAGGGCCCGGACAAGTCCAAGCGGCCACCGAAAGGTTCAAGACCCTGGCGTTCTCCAGGCACGACCCGGAGCCGACGTTCGACGACGCGCACAACCTCATCGTCGAGTACCTCGTGACGACCGGCGTGCCAGGTGCGGCTCTGCTGATCGCGTTCACCGTGATGACGCTGCTGCTGGCCGGCTGGCGCTCACCGCTGGGCGGGTTCGCCATCTTTACCCTGGCGCTGCACGGAGTGGAGCCCCCACATGCCGAGCTCACGCCGTTGCTGTTCCTCGCCCTCGGCGCGGCGGCGAGCGGCGCGGCCCCCCTCCTCATCGGCGTGCCGCGAGCGCTGCGCCCGGCGCTTGTCAGCGTGGCCGTCGTCGTCGGAGGCGTGATCGCGGTCGGAAGCGTCTATGGCACGAGCTCGCCGAGCACCCCGTCGCGTGCCTACGCCGACGCCCGAATCGCGCGCCGGCTGCTACCGATGTGGTCGTCTGCGTATTCGCGCACTGGCAGAATCGATGTCGACCACGGCAAGTTCAAGGACGCGGCCCGCTGGCTGAGAATCGCGGCAGAGCGCGAGCCGTACCAAGCCTTCTTGTGGTCCCAGCTGGCCTTCGCCGAGGAGCAGACCGGCCACGTCGCCGACGCTGAAGCTCACTATCGCCGGGCGCTCGAGGACAACCATTACTCGGTCGACACGTTGAACCGCTTGGTCGCGCTGCTCGTGCGCAACGGACGGTCACAGGACGCCCGCGTGTACGTCCAACGCTCGCTGCAGGTGACTCCGAACCAGCCGTCGCTGCGCAAGCTCTTGCAGTAGCCCTGAGGCGTGAGGAAGGCGCATACTGCTTGCGAGACTCCCGTGGGAAGGAGGCGCCTCATGCTCCGCCGTGCGGCCCGGCCGTTGTGTCTCTCGCTGATCCTCGCGACTGGTCCGTTCCTGCCCTCGGCGGCAGCCCGAGCGGGAGCGCCCATTGCGCCCCATCAGCACTTCGTGGGGCTGGTCAACGGGCTCCACGTCGATGCCGAGGTCTACGTGGCCTGTGGGGGACCGGGTGGCGGGGATCGGACGACCCACCCGCTCCAGAATCAGACGCTGGCGGTGACCAGAACGCGTTCGGATGGCGGGTTCACGGGCGACGCGGCCAGCCGAGTGGTGGCCCGGTTCCTCGACGACACCTCGGTCGGGGTTGTGCTCACGACCTACGGCGCGACCGCGCCCGTGCCCACGACGATCACCGTGCCGTGCGAGGGCAAAGGCGTCGTGCGCTTCGCGCCGCGTCCGAGTAGCTCGACCTCGACGCCCGACTTCGTTGCCGTCACCTACGTCAATCTCGGCGCGTAGGACGCGCGGCACCGGCGGTCGTCGAGGCGGGAGCGCAGCACGTGAACCAGGCATGTCAGGAGCGACGACATTGACAACGAAGCGATCGACCGATGACTACGACTGAGTGAACCCTATGCGCGAGGGCATCGACCAACAGCGAGCGCGCTTTCGAGCGGCGCTCAACCGCACCGGCTTTGACCCGATGTCGGTGTCGCCGAAGCTCAGCGAAGCCACCGGCAACGTCATCATGAGCCTCTCGCACTTTGAGCAGCTCGTCGGATCGCGGCAAGGCACCGTGCTACAGCCGATCGTGCGAGCCGCGGGCGATGGCGTCGTGCTCAGCCTCGACGATCGCACCGTGGAGCTCACGCACGCGCAGACGATCGAGCTGTGCCGTGCCATCGTCGAGGCGCTCGGTGGCTTCGAGCGGCTGGTCAGTCGATGATGCGGCTCAGTCCGAGGAGGAAGCAGACGGCGCTCTTCTGTAGTGCCGGGGTGGGGATCAGCTCCGGGCAGCGTTGAGCTCATCGCCGGGAAGGCGTGCCGTTGCCGGCGCCTCGGCGCGATCGAGCCCGCGCGTCTTCAGGAACGCCTCGACGTCGTCGGGGGCCAGGGGTCGCGAGAAGTGGTACCCCTGCACCTCAGAGCACCCCAGCTCCTCCAAGCGGTCCACCTGGTCGCGCCGCTCCACGCCCTCAGCGATCGTCCGGAGCTCGAGCGTGCCGGCCAGGCGCACGATGGCCTGCACGAGACCGGCCGCCTCGACGCCCGTGGTGACCCCGTCGATGAAGGCTTTGTCGATCTTCAGCGTGTCGACCGGCAGCTGGCGGAGCGAGCTCAGCGAGGAGTAGCCGGTCCCGAAGTCGTCGATGGCGAGCCGGACGCCCAGTGACTTGAGCGCGTGGAGCCGCGAGATGGCCACTTCGGTGTCGGCTATGAGCACGCTCTCGGTGATCTCGAGGGTGAGGGCCGACGGTTCGAGCCCGGTCTCGTGGAGCACGCGGCTTACGTCGTCGACGAGGCGGGGGTCGCCGAGTTGGCGGGCCGACAGGTTGACTGCGATGGTCAGGCGATACCCACGATGGGCAAGCTGCCAGTACCGGGCTCGCCGACAGGCCTCCCGCAACACCCAGCGTCCGATCTCGACGATGAGGCCGTTCTCCTCGGCGAGGTGGATGAACTCGGCCGGGGGAATCAGGCCACGAGTGGGATGTTGCCAGCGCACGAGCGCCTCCAGCGCCATCACCTTGCCGGTGCTGAGTGAGACCGTGGGCTGGTAGTGGAGAACGAACTCGCCCTCGTCGATGGCCCGGCGCATGTCACCCTCGAGCTCGAGCCGGGCCATGGCCGCGGAGTGCATGGCGGGGTCGAAGAGGCGGTAGCAGCCCTTGCCCTCGCCCTTGGCCCGGTACATGGCGGCGTCGGCGTTGCGCAGCAGCTCGTCGGCGCTCTCGCGTTCGCCCTCGGCCAGGCTGATCCCCAGGCTGGCGTGCACGAAGATCTCCTTGCCCGAGAGGGAGAACGGTGGGGCCAGGACGTCGATGATGCGTTGCGCCAGACGATCGGCAGCTTCGGGTTCTTCCAGGTCCTCGAGCAGGATGGCAAATTCGTCGCCGCCCAGACGAGCCGCGGTGTCGCCGGGTCGCAGGCAGCCCTCCAGGCGGGCCGCCACGGCGACGAGCAGCTCGTCGCCGACCGTGTGGCCGAGGCTGTCGTTCACGGTCTTGAACCCGTCGAGGTCCAGTACCACGACCGCGACCGTGGTGGTGTCGCGTTCCTGGCGACGTATGGCGTGGTCCACACGATCGGCGAACAGCGCCCGGTTGGCCAGGTCTGTCAACGAGTCATGGAAGGCCTGATGACGCAGCTCGGACTCGAGCGCGTTTCGGTGGGTCACGTCCTGCACCGCGACGAGGACAGCGTCGTGCGAATCGAACGACAGCTGATGGGAGCGCACCTCGACGTCGATGACCCGCCCGTCCTTCAGCCGATGCCGCCACGCTCCCTGCTGGAGTGCATCCCTCTCGCCCGCGACATCGGCCAGGAGACGAGGCACATCTTCGACGGGACGGATGTCGGTGATGTGTCGATCGAGGAACTCTTCCCGGGCGTAGCCGTAGTGCCGGATGGCTGCCTCGTTCACCTCGAGGAACGCGAGTGTCTCGGCCTCATAGACCCACATCGGCTGGGGGTTGTCCGCGAAGAGCTGGCGAAAGCTGGCCTCGCTCATGCGCAACTCCGAATCCGTCGCCTCCTGGATGGCCGTCTTCGTCCCGAGGACGTGGATTACGAAGGCCACGCCGAGCGCGGCCAGGATTGCGAGGCCGTGGACATAGGGAGTGGCGACGTAAGTGAACGCGATCCCGGTGGCGATGGCAGCCTGACCGCCGGCCATGCTCAGCACCGTCCAGAGGAGGGCGGGACGCCAGGCACGGGAGCCGACGTCCTCGAGGTCCCGGGCCAGGATGAAGAGGTAGCCGAGGGCGAGGGTCGGGCCCCAGCCGATGGCGTAGATGATCACGGTGGTGCCGACCATCTGAACCGCCACGAGCGCGTGGAGTTGACGAGGGCTGGGACTGTCCCGCCACCGACGGACAGCGGCCTCGCTTGCCGCTGACGCGACGCCGAGTAGTATGAGTAGCGCGACGAGAGGGAGGTCGCCGACGAGCTCCAGGCGGTAGAGCAGCGCGAAGGCGACGCCGGTGAGCGCGACCGACACCCACAACGAGGACGAGCGGGCGGAAAGGCCTACGAGGCTGCGCCGAGCTGGCCTGCGATCCACCCTGGTGATGTCGGCGCGCGCAAGCTCCTCCCTGACCGACCTTTCGACGTTCTCTGCCCACCCGCAGTGTTTGGGAGTCGAGCGCGGAGGCGGCGGCCTCAAGCGTGGGCGACATCGAGACGATGCCCGTCATTGCAATCCCTGTGCCGTTTTGAAGGGGAGAAGGACATGGGTCCGGAGCCACCTCTCGAGTTCCACCGGCGCCGGAGAGTGGCCGCGCAGGTAGCCGGCCTGGCAGCGAGCACGTCCCCGACGGTCGGGGTAGCGGTGATCGCGGGGCTCGTCGGGGTGTTCTGGGGCGTCGCCCGCGCTCTGGGCGGTGCGGGGTCGGTCCCGCCGCACTGGTTCTACATCCCGATCATCTTCGCTGCCCTCCGGTTCGGGTGGCCGGGCACGCTGCTCACCTCGGTCGTCTCAGGGTTGATGGCCGGGCCGCTGCTTCCGCTGGACGTGCGTGCCGGCACCCACCAGGCGCTCAGCGACTGGGGCATGCGCGCCGCGTTCTTCATCGGCATCGGGCAGGTCGTGGCCCTGCTCGTCCACCAGCCTCGGGCGCACAGCCTCAGCGCACTTCGAATCGCACGCATCGATCGGGAGCTGCGCCGCGCGCTCGCATGGAGTGAGCTCGAGGTGCATTACCAGCCGATCTTCGACATCCTCGGCCGGCGTCGGCGGGTCGTGGGCGCTGAGGCACTCATCCGGTGGCGTCACCCCAAACGAGGTTTGGTACCGCCCATGGAGTTCATCCCGGCGGCCGAGGCCACCGGTCGAATCATCGACATCGGCAGCTTTGTCCTGCGCGATGCCTGTAGTCGCGTCGCGCACTGGGCCGACCTCTCGGGCGACACCCGATTCGCGGTGTCGGTGAACCTGTCGGCTCGCGAACTGGCCGATCCCGCGCTTGTCTCTCGGGTGGCGGCTGCGATCCGGGATTACGGCATCGAGCCCCAGCGGCTCACCTTCGAGATCACCGAGTCGGCGATCATGGAGGACATGGACCTGTGCCTGGAGCAGTTGGCTGCGTTGCGCGCACAGGGCGTGAACCTTGCGATCGACGACTTCGGCACCGGCCAGTGCTCCCTGTCGTACGTGCACCTGTTTCCCGTGCAATCGATCAAGCTCGACCGCTCGTTCACCGCTCGGATCACCGACAGCGAGCGCGGGCAGGTCTTCGTCGGCAGCATCATCCTGCTCGCCCACACGCTCGAGCTCGGTGCGGTCGCCGAGGGCATCGAAACAGCTGACCAGCTCGAGTTGCTCAAAGCCATGCGCTGTGACGGCGGGCAGGGATTCCATCTCGGCGCCCCAGCCGTACCGAACCGCATCAGCGAAGCACTCGATGAACAGCGTGCGGAGCGGTCTCGCCGGCTCTCGAACAACGAGCCCTCCCACTGGCTCCGCGGATGAACCAGTCGTTCCGCGACGAGCTCCGGAAGCGAGGGTTGTAGGGGGACGCGCATGTCGGACAGAGAAGAGCTGGTCCCGTTCGCGGTCAAGTCGTACCGCTATCTGCGACTCGCCATCGTCGTCCTGGTGCTCTCGCTGATGGCGTCGGTGCTGATCGAGAGGTTCCAGGTCAGCTGCTGGCAGGAGTCGATCAGCGCGTACTACTACACACCTGTCCACGCCATCTTTGTCGGCGCGCTCGTCGCGATCGGCGTCAGCCTCATCGCCATCAAGGGCAGCACCGACGTGGAAGACATGCTCCTCAACGTGGCAGGCGTGTTGGCACCGATCGTGGCCTTCGTCCCCACCTCGACTCCGTCGCCCAACTGCTCATCGACCGCCTTCGCCGGCGTCGACGCCAAGGCGTACATCGACAACAACGTGCTGGCCTTTGCGATCGGCGGCGGCATCGCGATCGCCATCGCCTACGTGGTCGCGAGGGTGATGGGCAAGGCCAGGATCCGCAAAGTCGACCCTCCGTCGGTCGTCGGGCTGGTGTTCGGCGTCGTGCTGTTGGTCGTGGGACTGGTCTGGTACGTCGCCTTTCGTGACAGCTTCCTCGATCACGCGCACGGTGGCGCGGCAATCGCCATGTTCTTCATCGTCGGCGTCGTCATGGCCATCAACGCGCGCAGCGCTCGACCGGTATACCGGCCGCTGTACGCGCTGACCGCGACGGCAATGGCGCTGTCCGCCGCGGCGGTCGTCATCGGCAAGCTGGTCGATGGCAAGTGGCGCCATCAGATCCTGTGGGTTGAGATCCTCGAGCTTCTTCCCTTCGCCGTCTACTGGGCGGCGCAGACGCTCGAGCATTGGGAGGGCGGAGTGCCGACGGGTGCTGAGCGGGCGACGCGCGCCGCGGCCGTCCGCGTTCGCGTCGGAAAGCACGCCGCCCCTACCGGCAGCACCGTCGACTGAGCCCCTCCGTCTCTTCCGGTTCACGCCGTGCTTGGCTTGTGGCATTTGCGAGCGAGGAGCAGCGCGTGCATGCAACTCGCGTGAGGCACTTCGACCGCGCCCTGGCGGGCGTGACGGTCGGCGCCTTCCTGTGTCTCGTCGTCTCGGCATGCGTTGGTGGGAACGCGTCACCAAAGTCGTTGCACCCAAACGCGGCCACGACGTTGCCGCCGACGACGGCAACGACCGCTCTCGCCCCACCGCGCTCCGGAGAGAGTGCGAGCGCCTTGGTGAGCCGGTTGGCGGTTGCGCCCGAAGGCTCGATGGGCGGTTATGACCGCGCCCGTTTCGGCACCTGGATCGACGCCGACGGGGACGGGTGCGACACGCGGGCTGAGGTCCTGCTGCGTCAGAGCCGAGTACCGCCCCAGGTCGACCCGTTCGGTTGCGCGGTGGTGGCGGGCGAGTGGCTGAGCAGCTACGACGGTCGTACGACGGAGGACCCCGCCGCGCTGGACATCGACCACGTCGTCGCGCTTGCCGAGGCGTGGCGCTCGGGCGCGGCGGCCTGGGACGACGGACGGCGACGGGCGTTTGCCAACGACCTGGATCAGCCGGGGGAACTGGTGGCCGTGACCGCCGCGGCCAACCGATCCAAGGGTGATCACGACCCGGCGAGCTGGCGTCCGCCGAACCGGGCGAGCTGGTGCGAGTTCGGCATCGGGTGGGTCAGGACCAAGCTCAAATGGGGGCTCACGGCCGATCGCCCAGAGGTGCGCGCGCTCGACGACATGCTGCGCGACTGCACGACCTAGTGCCCAAAGACGCGCGTCTCGACCGGCCGGCGAGTGCCACCTCCGGTGTCTCGAGCGCGCCGATGACGTAGGCGGCGCCATCGGCCCGGCACGCGAACGCATGAGACGGACAGCGACAACGAGTGCCTCGTGCCGCAACTTCGGAGTGCTACTCCCAGGCCTCGAAGAGCCCTTCGAACTCGAGCTTGCCGTGCTCGATCCGCCCGTAGAGCAGCCAGTCGCCCTTGAACAGCTGGTGGTCGTAGGGGCTGCCCGCGATGTGCGTGTGGGGCCCGCCCGTGGTGCTCGGCAGGAACCGGATCTGCTCGAGCCCGGCCTTGAGCCCGAACCCGGTGAGGACGGGTGCGCGGTGCAGGCCCTCGGCGAGGACGCGCGCGGTGTCGTAGGCGAGGCCGGGAATCGCGTTCGGCCACATCGGTGGGTCTTCGCTGTACCGCTCCACGTAACGCTGATGGAACCGTTCGACGAGCGGATTCGCGGGGCACAGCTGGTCGATGCCCACCCAGCCCTCGAACTTCTCGAAGCCGGCGAGGTACCACATGAACGCGGTGCTCATGATGCGGGGTGGGTCCCAGTCGAGCTTGTCGAGGGCTTCGCGTAGGCGGCCCTCGGCCGCGAGCAGCCCGTAGCCCATGTACGCAAGCGCATCGGCCCTCACCCCGCGCAGGTTGGCGAGGTTGGCCGCGAGGTCGTCGGGAGTCTGGCTCACGGTCTCGACCGCGGCGATGGACACGCCCCGCCGCCGGCACTCCTGGCGGAAGTAGCGGAAGTACTCCTCGCCGTTGGGAGAGACCTCGCTGAGGACAGCGACCCGTTCGTAGCCCTTGCGCTTGAGCCACGCGACGACGAGTGCCGCATCGCCACCGCAGTCACCGTTGCCGAGCCGGAAGCAGTACTCGCCGTGGAAGCGCTCGGTGCCGCACCAACTGATCAGGGGCACCTGGAGCTCGTTTGCGATCGGACCGACGACCATGGCGTTGTCGGAGCTGTAGGCACCGGCCACGCCGATGCAGCCTTCGTCGACGAGCCACTTGAACCCGTCGACGGCGTTCTTGGCCGAGCCGCGGGGCAACCCGTTCTCGGCGTGCAGGACGAACTCGACGGGGCGGTTCAGGACGCCCTGCTCGATCGCCTCGTCGAAGGCCATCCGGTGGATGCGGTCGTAGCCGCCGCCGGGTCCGTCGAGCGCGGCGCCCAACCATCCGATCTTGATCGGCTCCATGACCGCCCCTTTCCGTGGCGGGGCGCCACGCTACACGAACATGCGAATCTCGTCCCGTCGTATGCTCTAGGCTCCTCGGGGTGCGCACGCACGGGTGGAACGGATCCCCGCCGAAGAGCGACGACGAGGCTCGCGCGCGCATCGTCGCCGCCACCATGGCCTGCGTCGATCGCTACGGCGCGAAGACCGGACTGGCCGACGTCGCAACCGAGCTCGGCGTGACCCGCCAGACCGTCTACCGCTACTTCCCGACCACCGAGCAGCTCTTTCGGGCCACCGGTGCCGTCGCGGCCAAGGACCTCATCGACCGCGTGGTTTCGCACGTGGCTGATCTGGTCGACCCGGCCGAGGTCATCATCGAGGCGATGGTGTTCTGCCTCGACCAGCTGCCGAACGAGCGCTACCTGTCGTTGCTGCCCGCCGTCGGCCGGCGAGACATCCTCGTCGTCGGGGCCACGTCGCCAACCGCGATGGAGCTGGGCCGCCGCATGTATCGCCGGCTACCCATCAACTGGGAAGCGCTCGGCTACCGGGATCGCGACATCGACGGCCTCGTGGAGCTCATGCTCCGCCTGCTCCAGTCGTTCATCGCTGACCCGGGCCATCCGGCACGGTCGCCGGCGGAGCAACGCGAGTACCTGCGCCGCTGGGTGGCTCCAGTGATCGTGCCGATCCGCGTGGGCGTTGCGACGTAGCGTGGATCCGCAAGGGGGACGCGCATGATCACCGACCTGCGGGAGAAGGTGGCGGTTGTCACCGGCGGCGCGAACGGCGTCGGGAGGGGGATCGTCGAAGCGCTCCTCGAAGAAGGGGCGCGGGTCGTCATCGCCGACATCGAGCAGCCCGTCCTCGATCGCGCCGTGTCCGAGCTGAGCGACCGTGGAGAGGTCGCCGGCGTCGGCACCGACGTCTCCGACCCTGCGTCCGTGGAAGCACTGGCGAAGACGGTGTTCGACCGCTACGGCACGTGTCACCTGCTGTTCAACAACGCCGGCGTCACATCGGGCGGCGGCGGGCTGCCGTGGGAGCAGGAGCCGAACGACTGGAAGTGGTGCTTCGGGGTCAACGTGTTCGGCGTGGCGAACGGCGTCCTCGCGTTCGTGCCCCGGATGATCGCGTCGGGGGAGCCGGGCGTGGTGGTCAACACGTCGTCGGGCGACGGCGGCATCGCGCCGGTTCCGTATGCCGCGGTCTATGCCGCGAGCAAGGCTGCGATCACCTGCTACACCGAGGCGCTCGCCCACCAGCTGGCCGACAACGGCACGAACGTGCGGGCCGCCGTCTTCTATCCGTCGGGCGGCCTGCTCGACACGGGCCTGTGGACGGCGCAGCGCAACCGGCCGGCCCAGCTGGCCCGCGAGAAGGAACATGCACGAGGGCCGGTCGTGACCTTCGTCGAGTTCCGCGAACGGCTGGCCGCGGCGGGCAAGAACGCCGACGTCATGGACCTGCGCGAGCTCGGCCGCTTCGTCCTCGGCGAGATCCGGCGGGGCCGCTTCGTCATCGGCCACGACCTCGACGAGGCCGGCGCGCTCCTGCACGCGCGCGCCGACGCGATCGCGAGCGGTCACCTTCCCCCCCACCACAACCTCTGAGCTGGAGCGAGCCATGACCACGGCGACGAAGGCCTCCGAGCGCTACACGGTGATCTCGGCCGACGGGCATGCCGGCGCCGACCTGCTCGACTACAAGGCGTACCTCCCGAGCCGCTGGCACGACGAGTTCGACGCCTGGGCCGACGCATACGCGAACCCGTTCGCCGATCTTCTCGCTCCCACCGCGTATCGCAACTGGGAGAGCGGGCGCCGTCTCGCCGAGCTCGAGCGCGACGGAATCACAGCCGAGGTGCTGTTCCCCAACACCGTGCCGCCGTTCTTCGCGCAGAGCAACCTCACCGCGCTCCCGCCCACCGAGGAGGAGTACCAGTCGCGCTGGGCGGGGGTGCAGGCTCACAACCGGTGGCTCGTCGACTTCTGTGCTGCGGCTCCCGACCGGCGCGCCGGTGTCGTGCAGATCTTCGTCAACGACATCGACGACGCGTGCGCCGAGATCCGAGCGATTCGCGGGCAGATGCAGGTGTGCGGTGGCGTGCTCCTCCCGGCGGTGCCGCCGAACTCAAGGCTCCACGAGCTCTGGGACCCCTACTACGAGCCTCTCTGGAACCTGTGCGAGGAGCTCGATCTCCCGCTGAACGTCCACAGCGGCAGCGGGATGCCCGACTTCGGCGAGCTCGACGCGGCGCGGGCGATCATGCTCGTCGAGCTGCCGTGGTTCGCGCACCGACCCCTGTGGCACCTCATGTTCGGCGGGGTGCTCGACCGTCATCCTCGGCTGCGCGTCGCGTTGACCGAGCAGGGGATCGCCTGGCTGCCACGCGGCATCGACACCCTCGAGTGGTTCTTCGCCCGGATGACGAGAGGTGGCAGCGCCGAGGCGAGCTTCTTCGGCGCCTCCGTCTCGGCGCTGAAGCTCACTCCCCGCGAGTACTTCGCGCGCAACGTCTGGGCGGGCGCGAGCTTCCTGCGCCCGAGCGAAGCGCCGCTCGTCCCGGAGATCGGCGTCGATCGCATCATGTGGGGCGCCGACTACCCGCACAGCGAGGGCTCGTACCCGCACACGTCCAAGGCGCTTCGAGTCGCGTTCTCTTCCTTCGACCCCGCCGACGTGCGGGCCATGGTCGAGACCAACGCGGCGCGCTTCTACGGTTTCGACCTCGACCGGCTGCGCCCGATCGGAGGGCGCATCGGGCCGACGGTCGAGGAAGTGCGCCGTACCCTGCCCGTGGAGGATTACCCGGCCGATTCCACGTGCAACGCATTCGAGCGCGAGCTCGCGATCAAGTCGTGGTGACAGACACTCGGAAAGGCGGAACGTGATGGTCGAGATCCGGTACGGAGCCAAGCGGGAGCAGCGCAGCCGCGAGATCGAGGCGACGAGGGCCGAGATCTGGTCGCACGCGGTCACCGCGATCTGGGAGACCGATCCGGACCTCGTCGCGGCGGTGCTGCCACCCCCGTTGGCGCCGGGTCCCGAGCCGCTCGTGCGGCTCACGATCACCACGGTCGAGATCCCGGGTTTGCCGGCCTTCGGCGCAGGCTGGTTCGGCGTGCAGGCGCGTCACGGTGACCGGATCGGCGAGTACCCGCTCTTCATGCCGATGACCACGGAGCAGTCGACGATCGGCGGCCGCGAGACCTACGGCGAGCCGAAGAAGATCGGTGAGGTCTGGGCGCGCCGCGACGGCGACGACGTCGAGGCCGGTATCGCCCGCATGGGGTTCGTGGTCTGCGAGATCCGAGGGCGGGTGACGCACGCTCGGGAGCCATACGAGAAGCAGAAGACCGACTTCTGGTTCAAGCTCTCTCCGTCGGCCGAGACCGCGGGCGAGCTCGACCAAGATCCGTTGCTCGTCTATGGCGAGAAGAGCGAGAAGGCGCGGGTGCACGAGACCGTCGACGGCGAGGTGATCGTCAAGGACTCGCCGTTCGATCCGATCGCCGACCTCGTGATCCGGCGCCTCGTCGACCTCAACTGGACGGAGCGGGCGACCGTGCAGGTGGGCAAGATCGTGGGCCCGGTGCCGCGCGCGGATCTGGCCCCCTTCGTCCACCAGCGCTACGACGACCTCTCGGTCCTCGGAGGGAAGAGCTGAGATGAGCGAGCGCTACCTCATCATCTCGGCGGACACCCATGCCGGGCTGCCGTCCGAGGAGTACCGGCCCTACCTCGACGCGCGGCACCACGAGGCGTTCGACGCGTTCCTCGCGGAGCGGCACGCGCGTCGCGACGAGATGCTGAAGATGAACTACGAGTACATCATGGGCTGGGAGACCGACAATGCCGAAGGCCTGCGCGGCGCGTTCGACCCGCAGCAGCGCGACAAGGAGCTCGATGCCGACGGCGTGGCAGCCGAGGTGATCTTTCCCGATGCCGACGCCATCACCGGGATGGCGGGTCCGCCGTTCGGTGCGGGTCTGTCGGCGGGGGAGATCACGGAGCCCGATCTCGCGTTCGCGGGCGCGCGTGCCCACAACCGCTTCCTGGTCGAGCTGTGTGGCCATCGACCCGAACGCCGTGGCGGCGTCGGGCTCGTCCCGATCACGCACGACGTCGAGCGCGCCGTGCACGAGATCGAGTGGCTCGCGCAGCAACCGGGCATCCGCGGCGTGATGGTGCCGACGATGTGGCGCGACCACCTGCCGTACAACCATCCCGCCTACGACCCGGTGTGGGCAGCGTGCCAGGCGGCGGGCCTCCCGGTGCACACCCACTCGGGTGAGGCGCCGCAGGAGGAGTACAACGACAACATCGGCATCTACCTCGCGGAGGCGGCGTGGTGGCCGGCCCGCCCCATGTGGCACCTCCTGTTCTCCGGGGCGTTCGAGCGGTTCCCGCAGCTGAAGTTCGTCGTCACCGAGTCGGCCGCCTATTGGGCCGCCGACATGATGTGGAAATGGGACCAGTACATGGGGGGCGGGCACACGACGAAGAAGCTCGCAGCCCTGCTCGCGGGCAAGATCTCACGCCTTCCCTCCGACTACTTCGGCACGAACCTCTTCATCGGTGCCTCGACGATGTCGAAGGAGGAGCTCCGCCGGCGCTACGTGATCGGTTGTGACGTGATGATGTGGGGGACTGACTACCCGCATCCCGAGGGCACCTGGCCGCACACCGTGGAACGGCTGCGCAGCGACTTCTGCGGGCTGCCCGTCGACGACACCGCCAAGCTGCTGGGCGAGACTGCGGCCCGCTGCTACGGGTTCGACCTCGACGCGCTCCGCCCGATCGCCGACCGGATCGGCCCGACTCCCGACGGCCTCGGCCAGGATCCGGCGTCGCGCAGCGATCCGGAGGAGATCCGGCGAGCTCGTTGGTGGAGGGCCGAGTACGGGCTCGACGCGTAACCGTCGCGGCATGTCGACCCGCCCGTCTCCGTTCGGAACCGAGGCGGACGACGTCTACTACGACCCGTACGACGTCGCAATCGACGCGGACCCCCATCCCGTCTGGCGCCGCCTGCGCGACGAGGCTCCGCTGTACTTCAACGAGCGCCACGGGTTCTACGCGCTGAGCAGGTACGACGACGTCCTCACGGCTTCGCTCGACTGGCAGACTTACAGCTCGGCGCGGGGCACCGTCCTCGAGCTGATCGACGCCTCGCGGCCCGGGCTCGACGCGGAACCAGGGGCCGGGCTCGGCATGATGATCTTCATGGACCCACCCGAGCACGACGCTCTGCGTCGGCTCGTCAGCCGTGCGTTCACGCCCCGACGCGTTGCCGCACTCGAGGTGCGCACTCGTGAGCTGTGCGCGGAGTTCCTCGAGCCACACGTTGGCGGAGGCACGTTCGACTTCGTCGAGGAGTTTGCCGCCAAGATCCCGACCATGCTCATCGGCGCGCTGCTCGGTGTCCCCAACGAGGATCAGGACCAGCTTCGCATCTGGGGTGACCTCCTCATGCGGTACGAGGGTGAGCGCACGAGCGCCGAGAAGCGCGACGCCATCGGCGCGTTGAGCCAGTACATGAACGCGATGGTCGACGCGCGAAGCCGCGCACCACGCGACGACATGGTGTCCGATCTCCTCACTGCGGAGATCACGCTCGACAGCGGTGCGACCCGCCGGCTCGAGCGTGACGAGGTCATGGCCTTCTTCTTCCTGCTGCAGCTCGCCGGCAGTGAGACGACCGCCCGCATGCTCGGGTGGGCGGCCGTGTTGCTCGCGCGTCACCCGGAGCAACGTGCGCGGCTCGTGGCCGGCCGCGACCTCATCCCGAACGCCGTCGAGGAGCTGTTGCGGTACGAGGCCCCCTCGCCGATCCAGGCGCGTTTCGTCACGCGTGACGCCGAGTGGTACGGCAGGACCGTTCCCGCGGCCTCGAAGATCGCGCTGCTGACCGGCAGCGCGGGGCGCGATGAGCGGCATTACCCGGAGCCCGACCGCTTCGACGTCGGGCGCCGGTTCGATCGCCAGGTGAGCTTCGGCTACGGCATCCACTTCTGCCTGGGCGCGAGCCTCGCCCGGCTCGAAGGCAAGGTGGTGCTCGACGAGATGCTGCGGCGCTTCCCGGAGTGGACCGTCGACGAGCAGGCGGTGCGGCTGGTCACGACGTCCACCGTCCGCGGCCCGAGCCACGTCCCGATCGAGGTGTGAGGAACACCGTCACCGACGAAGCCTGGGGGCGTCGAAGAAGAACTTGAACATCAGGTCGGTGGCGTCGATCTCGGTGGTGCCGTGGCCGAACGACTGCTCGAACTGGGGTACCGGCTTGCCCGGCCACGCGTGGCCACCGCCGTCGATGATGTAGAGCGTCGTGTCGGCCGCGCAGCCCTTCCACGTGCGCTTGCGGACTTCGGGTGCAACCCGTTCCTCGACATAGCTCGAGCCACAGTGGTTGTGTCTCGCCCAGAGGCGCATGGACTCGTCGACGCCGAGGGGCTTCGGCATCCCTGCAGGGATTTTGGACTTCCAGAAGTGGCTGTTCGCGATCTGAGTGGCGTTCAGCCCACCTCCGCGGTACGGCAGGATCGGGTCGCTGGTGCCGTGGAATGCCAGGATCGGCACGGGACGGCCGTTGCACGGTTCGAGGAACTCCTCTCCCGACACGGGCGCGATCGCCGTGATCCGATCGGACATACGGCAGGCCAGCAGCGACGACATCTGCGCGCCATTCGACATCCCCGTCGAGAACACCCTCGACGTGTCGATGCACAGGGTGGCTTCGAGCTCGTCGAGCAGCTGACCGATGAAGGCGACGTCGTAGTTGTCGGCGGTCGGCGCGGCCATCCAGTACGGCGTCGAGCCGTCGACCCGACCGGACGGTGCGACACCGATGAAGTCGTACTTGGGGGCCATGTCGCCGAAGCCTGTCATCGATGCGATGACCTTGTAGGTCACGGTCAAGGCGTGCAGGGCGAGGACGATCGGGTACGGCTTCCTGCCGTCGTAGGAGCCGGGGACCACCAGCTGGTAGACGCGCTCGACCCCACCCGATGTGATCGTGTGATCGGACGCACCCGGCTGTACGAGCACGGGTGCGGTGCAGCCGGGCGATGCAGACGGGCCGGGGGTGTGACCCGGTGCGCCTGTCGCCGTCGTCGGCACGCGTCGGGGGCCGCTCGACGCGGCGCCGGTCTTCTCGGTGCTCGACGAGCAGGCGCCGACGACGAGAACACCGGCGAGCAGCGGACCTGTGAGCGTCGTGCGGTAGGTGATCTGTCGGTCGCGTGCGGCGATCGCGGTTGTGTCCGTCGTCACGGCGCCGCCGTGAAGCTGATGACGCCGCCCGGCCCCGCGCCCGCGAACAGCGTGAAGCCGTAGCCCCAGAGCACCCGGCCGTCGACGATCGACGGACCGCACGCGGTCTTGTCCGGCGCCTGCAGAGTCCACAGCCTCCGGCCCGTGCGCGTGTCGAGAGCCGCCATCGTGCCTTTGTCGGTTCCGACGAAAGCGACGCCGGGTACCGCGCTGACCGGGGCGAAGACCTTGCCGGGGAACTCGTCGGCGGTCCATTCGATGGCCCCCGTCGCGGGGTCGAGCGCGAAGACCTTGGTGACATCGGTCGGTGCGTTCGTGTCCGGGTCGCCGACGTTGGACGTCGCGATGAGCTTGCCGTCCACTAACGCGGACGAACCGATCTGGCCACCGAAGAAGCTCCCCGGCGTCAGCTGGGTCTCCCACACGACCTTGCCGGTCGTCCGGTCGAGGGCATGGAAGGTACCGCCTTTGTCACCCGCGCCGACGAGGTCACGGCCGTTTGACGTCCACAGGTTGGGTGACGCGCCGACGTCGGCGTCCTTGCCCTTGGGGTGCGCCGCGCTGAACACGTCGGGGTAGGTGAACTGCTTCGACCACTTGAGCGTGCCGGTCTTGTAGTCGATCGCAAGCAGGGAATCGGTGAGCGGCGCGGTCGGCTCGGACAGGGTCTGCCCGGTGCCCACGTAGAGCAGCCCGCGCTTCACGTCGACCGCCGGTGTGGACCAGATGCCGGCGCCCGCGCCGGCGGTGGCGTCGTTCGGCGTCGTGAAGAACTTCCACCTCTGTTTGCCTGTGGCGGCGTCGTAGGCGCCGATCGATCCGCGGAACGTGTATTGGGCCTTGTTCACCATGTTCTCGAAGCTGGCGGTGCCTTGGAGCACGAGACCGCCGACGACGACCGGCGACGCGTTGATCTGCGCCTGCGGGTGGTCATCGGTGGTGGCCTGCCATTGCAGCGCACCGGTGCCGCGGTCGAACCGGTAAAGCGTGTGGCCGTTCGCGATGTACACCGCGTCGCCGTCGACGGCAGGCGCGTCGACGATGAAG
>Ga0066709_100000208_pt1 | contig 26751 bp, 22 predicted proteins | sample GraSoiAngelo_158_FD_79665 | JGI IMG/M metagenome (GOLD analysis project Ga0066709, IMG submission 79665) | Grasslands soil microbial communities from the Angelo Coastal Reserve, California, USA - 14_1009_16_30cm | ecosystem: Environmental > Terrestrial > Soil > Grasslands | place: USA...
CTGCCTAGACCGGCCCCTTCCAGCGGCCGACATCCTCCGGCTCTCGATCCGCCCCTCCCGGCTCCCGCATCCGATCCCGGATTTGCTGTGTCAGGGTTGTGAGCTTCTCCAGCACGTAGGTTGACTGCTTCGTGTTCTCCTCGACCGCCAGGATGACCTGAATCCATTGGGCCGTGTAGAGCAGGTAGATGAAGATGAAAGCGCCGGAGGCTCCGTAGGTCAGCGTCTGGAGAAGGTCCTCCAGCGACCTCGCCACGATCGACCGGGCCAAACCCACCGGCACCACCAGCGCGACGATCACCAACACGATCCACGCCAGGACGCTCATCACCTTCGAGAGTCGCCGCAGCAGCCAAAAACGCTTTTCGGAAACGAACGCCATCAGAACGGAACCCGCTCTACCTGGTCACCCAGGTAGGGTATCCGCGCGACCTCGCCGTTCGCCGCCTTGGCCACGCCGAACGCTGTCAGGAGCAGCACGGCCGTCCAGGCGGCGAACTTGACCAGATAGCCCACTAGCGGACCGAGGTAAGGAATCCGGCCCAGGGTCCCGTCGTAGATCCAGAAGAAAACCGTGAGCAGGATTTCCAGCAGGAAGAGCAGAAACCCCTGGCGGGCGTGAAACCCGATGAACGCGTTTTCGGGGGCGCCGAGGAGTCCCAGAAAGCAGAGTCCTGGCAAATACGCGACCGCGGCGAGGAGCCGTCCGCGTTTTACGTCGTCAGGGCTGATGGAATCGTATGGCGACGCGACCGGCACGAGCCAGGAATAGCACGCTCCTCGGGACGCGTCAAGGACGCCGCCGCTACCCGTGCCCCGGCGCTTAGGTCGCCGACCAGTTCCGGACGTGGAAGCTGGGATCGAGCGTGGGCGTGGCGAACTCTCCGAGCCGTGGAATCACCTCCATGGTCTGGCCCGATTGCTCGAGCGCGACGCGCCAGTGGACCGCGGTTCCGGCGGGAGCCTCGAGCCTCCTGAACGGCACCCGGATTTCGATGACCTCTCCGATCGCGTACTCCCCCGGGTCTTCCCCATCGGGCGTCCGATCCGCGCCGGCGGGGATCCACTGGAGCGCTCCGCGGGAATCCCCGTCGAGCGGCACCCGCCCCTCCGCGGTGCGTGGAAGCGTGAAGCGAAGGAGGATCGCGCTTTTCGCCCGGCTCTCCCCCAACACCCCGTCCACTCGCACAAAGAGATCCTTTTCGCTCAACCCGAACAGCACCCGCCGCATGATCGAACGGGATCGATGATCCGCGCCCTGGTCCGATGCCGCGTCGAAAAGCTCCGCGTTCCTCCATTCGTAGAAGTGGGTATCGCGCCCGTCCAGGGTCGGCGCGATGTAGGGAACGTGCTCGCCTTCCACGCCCTCCGCCGGCGCGTCGCGAAGGCTTCGCCGTGTGGCCGCCGGGGCGGGAAGGCCGAGGAGGTTGTACGCCCGGATCAGGTGGGATCGGAACAGAGCGTCGAACTCGTCCTTGTGTGCGCTTTGATGGTCGTCGCCGTACCACCAGAGCCAATCGCTTGCCTCCGCCACCAGGATTTCTTCGTAGGCTTCCCCGACCCGCGCCTCGGGCGACCCGGCGGCTGTTTGGAAACGCTCGCGAAGCCGGCGAAGAGCCGCCCACGCTCGATTCTTCTCGGGGTGGCCGATCCACACGGAGAGGTCGGCGGCGATCCAGGAGCCGACCGGCACGTGAGGCAGCGACTCCCCCGGCGGCACGCGGGCCAGGGCCTCCCCGACCGTGACCGCCTCGATCCCCCGCTCCGACGAAAGCCGGCCGTAGAGCGCGTCCAGGAAAGGCTTCCCGTCGTCCGCATACGATTCCCAGCAGTTTTCACCGTCCAGGATCACCGTCACGAGCGGGTCGGAGGCTCCCTGCTCCCGCGCCCTCGAACCGGCCTCTCGCACGCGGGTGACGAAATCCTCCGCCGCCCGGTCGGGCTGCCAAGCCATGTAGGTGAATCCGATCCGATCGGACAGCGCCCGGTCGCGGAACACCATCGTGATCGCTCCCCTCTCGGTGTCAATCCGGTAGGGCCGGTAGAGAGCCGCCGCCCAGCGCTCGCCGCCCGGCTCGGCGCGGCCGAGCGCACGGGCGAGAACGGCCTCATCAGAGGCGCACCACGCAAAACCGGCCTCCCGCACCAGCTCGAGCGCAGCTTGGCTGACCGCCCCCTCCGGCGGCCAGGTTCCGCGCGGAGGCGCGCCGAAGCGCCGCGTGTGGCTCTCCCTCGCGCGGCGCAAGTGATCCGCCGCGTCCTCCGGGGCACGAAAGGCTGGGACCGGAAGCAGAATCGACTGGGAGACCTCACGGGGCGAGTCGGTGCTTAGGAGCAGGGGAAGGATTGGATGGTGGTACGCCGATGTCGCGATCTCGATCTGGCCGGAGCGCGCGGCGTCGCGATAGGTTTCGATCACCCGAGCCGCGCACCCGACACCCCAATCGAGGAGCGATTGCTTCTCCGCCTCGGTGAATCCCCTCCCCTTCCGGAAGAGCGACCGGATCGGCTCTTCCTCGCGGTATACCGGATCCACCCACGCCAGGTGAAACCACGTCTGAAGATCGCGGATCTCATCCGCGGCGAGCGGACGTTCGCGGGGCGCGCGGGCTCCCCCCTGCGTCGCGGCGGCGCGTGCCCTGAGCTCGCGGTAGCGCGCGTGGGGCTCGAGCATCCGCTCCGGGTTGACGCTGAAGAAATCCCGCGTCAGGAAACGCTGCTCTTCCGGAGTCAACGACTCCGCGGGCTTTCGCGCGAGATCGAGAAAATCGTCCGACACCCCCGCCGCGATCGCCTCGAGCTGGTCCAACAGCACGGGCGTCAGATTGAACGTGGCATGGACCCTGGGATAGCCGCGCAGGTTCGATACCATGTCGCGGTAGTCCTTCGTGGCGTGGAGCCGCGTCCAGGGCAGAAGAACTCGTCCGGTGAGGGCGTCGCGGTAGGACGGCTGGTGCATGTGCCACACCAGCGCGAGGAGGGTCGACTCCGCCATGACGGCGGTGCGGCTATCGGATCGGGGCCGAAGCGGAGAGCTCGCCCATGCCGACACCCGCCGCTCTCAGCATGTCCTGATCGACGACGGGCAGCCGCTGGATTTCCTTGTAGACCTCGATGGCTTTCTGCGTCTGGCCCGCCTTGCCCAAAGAGCGCGCCTCCGCAAGCATGGCCCGTCCGCGCTCGTTGTCGTTCACGCCGAGCTTCGCCGCCTCGGCGTACGTGGCGGCGGCCTGAACGAAGTCGCCCCGATCTTCCAGCGCCGCGGCCAGGCCCTGGAGCCCGGCGACCTTCGCGTCGCGGTCGCGTCCGGCTTTGGCGAGGTACCGGCGGAACCACGTGACCGCCTCGGCCGGCTTGCCCTGCCCCGCGTAGGCATCGCCCAAGAGCATCATGGCGTCCCTGGCCGCCCGTGTTCCCGGAGCCGAGTCCACGATCTCCCGCAGCATCTGCACCGCCGTCGGGAAGTCCTGCTGCGCCAGCGACATTTCCGCGCGGAAGATATCACTGGACGCGCGGCTCTCCGATTGGGCGCGGGTGCGGGAGACGAAGAAGACGAGCAGGATCGCGAGCACGATCGCTCCCAAGCCAAGGAGGATCCGGGTCCCGTGCTGCTCCCAGACCTGGGTGCCCAGGAACGCGGCGGTGACGAGAGGATCTTCCTTGATTTGCCGTTTCGTCAGCTTCTGGTGCTTGACCAGACGAGTCGTCATGAGTTTCTCCGTTGGGCTTGACCCCACCAGTCTACCCCGCGGGTCGAAGGCTGTCAAACCTCCCCGCTCTGGAGTGGCCCACTACCCGCTCTGGCGGTCCGGGACGGCGACCAGAAGCGCCGCGGCCACGAGCGTCGCCTCGGCATCGAATGCCCGCTGCCGGATCACCGCCACGAGCTTTCGCTCCCAATCCTCCTTGAGCTGGAGCATGCGTCCCGCCTCCCGGTCCTCGGGGCGGCGGGCGCGCCCGGCCCGCTCCTCCGCGATGAGGGAGCGATAGTGGCTGCTCAGGGTCCGCATCTCGCGGTGAAGCTCCCGCCGGGCGCGGTCCTCGTGCGGCCGCAGCTTGCGGCGGGTGCGACCCTCCAGGAGCCGAATGGCCCGGGTCCATGTCGCCGCGAGAGCCTGCAGATCCGGCTTCGGAATCGACCCGAGCTCCGCGGCCGTGGGCGGCCGCAGGAGCGACTCGCGCGGCGCGCGCATTCCCCCGGTGCTCCCGAGCGGCAGCTCCTGGACGAGAAGCTCCTCGGGAATCTCATCGCTCCCGTAGCGAATCCTCCAATGGAGCCTCGTCCAGATCCTGGGGGCGGGCGTCGCTCCCTTGGGCCACGGCGTCGGGGCGACCCAACAGGTCACCTGGCCGTGAGACCGTCCGAGAAGGAGGATCCGCTCGGTCATCGCGGAGTCCATCTCCGCGCCGCGGGCCGCGCGGCCCGCGGGGGACGCGACCAGGCGCACGCGGTCCACGCCCAGCGAGGATTCGAGGTCGGGGGTGAGCGCAGCCTCCCAGATCATCCCGTTTCGGGACACCGCGGCCCCGCGCGCTTCCAGGATCGAGGCGAGGATCTCCGGAAGCTCCACGCGCCGCCGGTCGGGGCTACGAGGGCCCATTCTGGTCCACCTCGTCGAGGAGCTTGCGATCCAGCTCCTCCACCGCTTCGTAGCGTTTCCTTCCGACCAGGAGCGCCGTCCCGAGCTTACCGAACTCCCGCTCGAGATCGCGCTCTCCCTTGGCCGCCGCCCAGATCCGGAACACCTCGTCCTCGAAGGAGCCCGCCTCCGCGTAGGGCCCGAGCACCATGTCCAGATCGCCGATGACCGTGCGGAAGAGATTGATCTTCTCGTGCACGATCTGAATCACATAGGCCTCCACGGTGTTCCTCGCGGTGAAGTTGAACACCTGCACATCCTGGGTCTGCCCCAGCCGATGGAGGCGGCCGATTCGCTGCTCGATCCGCATGGGGTTCCAGGGAAGGTCGTAGTTCACCAGATAGTGGCAGAATTGGAGATTCCGTCCTTCCCCTCCCGCCTCGGTGCTCACCAGGACCCGCGCCCGTTCCCGGAACTGCTCGACGGCCGCTTCCTTCTCCCGCAGAGAGAGAGCGCCGTGGAAAACGGCCACCTTGATGCCGAGCTGGCGCAGCGAGCGCGCCAGGAATTCCAGGGTCGCGCGGAACTGCGTGAAGATGACGAACTTCTCGCGCGATCCGCCGAGCAGCTTGGCGATCCCGTCGAACTTGGCGTTCCTCTCGATCGAGCGCGCGTGGCGCAGGAGATCTTCCATCTCCGCGCGCTCGAGGCCCGGCCCCTCCCGCGCCAAGAGCTTGCTCAGCGTGGGAATCGCGGCGAAGGTGCTCGAGCCCATCTCCTTCTGAAGCGTGAGCAGGGTGAGCTTGATCGCGCCGCGGCGCGGCTCCCGATGGGCGTGGAGGACGCGGCGCACGAACCGCGTCACGTTGTCGTACAGATCCCGCTCGGGGGACGAAAGGTCGAACAGGATGTTCGAGACCTCGCGGCGCGGGAACCGGATGGAGGTGCTCGCGCGGGTCGTCCGGATCATCGTTTCCGAAAGGAGCGCCGCGAGCCTTCCCGTGTTCTGGGGCATGCGCTTGTCCCCCCGGCGCATGAACTCCCGTCCGAACGTGCGGTAGGTTCCGAGGAGCCCGGGTCTCAACAGCTGGATCAGGTTGTAGAGCTCGTGGAGGTCGTTCTGCACGGGAGTCGCGGTCAGGAGCAGGAGGTAGCGCGGCGCGAGACGGTCCAGGAATTTCCACGCGAGCGTTTTCTGATTCTTGAGCCGATGAGCTTCGTCGACGACCACAAGATCGAACGAGGCGGCCGCGACCTTGTCCCGGTGACGGAGAAGCTTCGCCGTGTCCATCGAGGCGAGCAGGAGCGGCTCCTCCCACCAGGCGGTCCCGTGCTTCAAGACCGCGAACTCGAGATCGAACTTGCGGCGAAGCTCCTGGTCCCACTGCTCCACGAGCGATGCCGGGACCAGGATGAGCGCGCGCTGGACGAGCCCGCGGAGGAGATATTCCTTGAGAATGATCCCCGCCTCGATCGTCTTCCCCAGACCGACTTCGTCCGCGAGGAGCGCGCGTCCGCGCATCCGGCGCAGCACGGTCATGCAGGCCTGGCTTTGATGCTCGTATTTCTGGACGTCGTGAAGGAGGTCGAGCGAGAGGAGCCGGTCGAATCCGCGGTGCAGGCTGAACCGCTCGATCCTGAGCCTCAGGTCGAAGTCTCGAGGCTCATCGTAGGGTCCGGCCGCGAGGCGGCGATACAGCTCCTCCGATCCCCCGGCGACGCGGAAGCGGGTGCGCGCGGGCACCGCGAGCCCCCCCGCCAAAGGCGCCGGCGCCGGCGCCGCCGAGAGCACCGACGGGGCCCGGGGGCGACCGGCGCCTCGCGCGGTCTCGAGCGGGTAGAGCGAGGTGAGCCTTCGGATACCGTCCGGAAACGCGATCTCGAGCACCTCGAACCCGTCCCGCTCGCGGACCTCGACGATGAGCCCCTCGCCGAACTCGCGGTGATGGACGCGGTCTCCGACCCGGAAGCCCACGCGGGGCCCGCGGCTCTTCTCGCGAATCATCGGAGCTCCCACACGTCCCCTTCGGACGGAATGTGGGGGTTCATGGCGGCGATTCCGTCGCGGAGCGCCTCGGCGCGTTCGAGGTCGGCGTGGACGATGGCGCAACCCTTGGGGGCGACGCACGACCTCGCCTGGGACACGAGCGCGTCGTGATCGGCGTGCGCGCTGAAGCCGTTCAAGACCTCGACCCCCGCCCGAAGGGTGTAGGGTTCGCCGAAGATGCGAATCTCCTCCCTTCGCTCCACGAGACGCCGCCCGAGCGTGCCTTCCGCCTGATAGCCGACGATCACGATCATGTTCTTGGGATCCTCGGCCGAGTGCTTCAGGTGATGCAGCACCCGCCCCCCTTCGCACATGCCCGAGGCCGCGATGGTGATGAAGGTTCCGGGCTTGTCGTTGAGCTTCATCGAATCCTCGGCTTCCCGCACGAGCGTGATCCGCCGAAGCCCGAGCGGGTCCTCGCCGCGCCCGATCCCCGCCACCGTCTCGTCGTCATAGACCTCCGGATGACGCTGCACGACTTCCTGAATGTCCGTCGCCAGAGGGCTATCCACATAGATCGGGACCTCGGGGGCACGGCCCGCGAGGAAGAGCTTGTCCAGCGCGTAGACGACCTCCTGCGTGCGTCCCACCGCGAATGCGGGGATGATGATTCTGCCCTTCCGGTCGAGGGCCTGCAGGAGGACCCGGCCGAGCGCGTCCCGGAGCGATGCCTCCTCGGGGTGGCGCTTGCCCCCGTAGGTCCCTTCGATCAGCAAGTAGTCGGCCCGCGGCAGGCGCGCCGGGTCGCGAAGGATCGGCCGATTCGGGCGCCCCAGATCGCCGGAGAAGACGAGCGATCCGGCCCGGCCGTTCTCCTTCCAGCGGATCTCCGCCGACGCGGCACCCGGTATGTGCCCCGCCTCGTGAAATACGGCCTGAATTCCCTCGAGCGGCTCGAACGGCTCCTCGTAGCCGTGGGGCGCGAATTGCGCGAGCGCGCGCTCGACGTCGCCCGGCGTATAGAGCGGCTCGATCCGGGCCTTCGAACGGCCGTGGGGGTGGCGGTTCAGGAATTCGGCGTCCTTGAGCTGGATGTGCGCCGCGTCCAGGAGCATGGCCCGGCACAGGTCTGCCGTGACTTCCGTCGCGTGGATCGGTCCGTCGAATCCCTGCTTGCAGAGGAACGGAATCGCTCCGGAATGGTCGATATGGGCGTGCGAGAGGATCATGCTGTCCACCGAGGCCGCGGCGAACGGCAGCGCGCGATTCCGCGCTTCCGCTTCGGCACGCCTGCCCTGGAAGAGGCCGCAATCGAGAAGCAGTGCCCCCGATCGGCCGGTGAGAAGATGTTTGGATCCGGTGACCGTTCGCGCGGCGCCCCAAAAGGTCACCCTCACGCGTTCAGTCTCCCGGGTACAAGTGGATTCCCGCACTGATCTGGGAAAACATCGACAGCTCCGAGTTCCCCACCTCCCCATAGCCGCGAAGCGAGAAATCGAGGGAGAACCGCGGGCGCACGAACTTCTCCACGCCCGCTCCGGCCACGAGAAAAGGGCCCTCGTTCACCCGCCTGGATTCCTTTCGGTCGTACCTCACGTTGGGGCTCGCGAACCCGATCCCGCCCAGGAGATACGGGGTCCACTCCCGCTCGCGGTGGAAAAAGACGACCGCCTCGCTCGCCACCGTGGTCACGACGAGCTGGCTATCCGTGGCGAACGGGGTCGGGCTGACCGGCAGCCCGTCGCGTCTGTTGTAGCGCTGGTTCTCAAAGGAAAACCCGAGCGCCGCCCGCGAGCTGAGCATGTAGCGAAACCGGAACGCGTATCCGAGGCCGGTGTCGAAATGATCGTTCAGCTCCGACGAGCCGCGCACGAAGCCGTAGGAAATCTGCGCTCCGAGGCTGATCGTGCCCTTGCGGAGCCTCCGCTTGAGGGGCGTCGTGCGAGGGGACACGGGCGCGGGCTGCCGCCTCAACATCGTCGCAACGGCCCCGGCGCCCTCGAACCCGGCGAAGCCGGCCTGCGCGCCGGGCCGCGCCAGGAGCCCTGCCGCACCCGGAACGGGAGCGGCGGGCGATGCGCCCGACGGCGAGCCGAGCCCCACGATCGCCGCGCACCCAGCCACGATTCCCACCAGCCGTACGTTCATCCAATCCTCCTGGTGTCGGCCTACGCCTCAGGCGCGCGGATGGAAATGCGAGTATTCCGAGCGCAGATAACTGCGATCCAGATGCGTGTAGATGCGGGTCGTCTCGATGGAGCGGTGACCCAGGACTTCCTGAACCACCCGCAGATCGCATCCTCCCTCCAGAAGGTGCGTGGCGCACGAATGACGCAGCGTATGGGGAGACACCGGCTGATCGATCCCGGCGGCCCGGCGATATCCGTCGAGCAGCTTCCAGTAGCCCATGCGCGAGAACCGCCGGCCGAGGCGCGTCAGAAAGATCGCGCGCTCGCTTCGGTCCTTGAGGAAATGCGCGCGCGCCGCTTCGAGATACCGAAGCAGAGCCTCCTTGGCTTTCGTGCCGAACGGAACGATCCGCTCCCGCGACCGTTTTCCCACGCACCGGACCAGGTCCTCCGTCAGGTCCACCTCCTCCAGCGTGAGCCGGACGAGCTCGCTCACGCGCAGGCCTGTGGCGTAGGCGACCTCGAGGAGGGCGCGATCCCGCACCGAAGCCGGGTCCTCCCCGCGGGGGGCCCCGAGAAGCGCCTCCACCTGCTCCACGCTCAGCACGTCCGGGAGCGGACGAGCCTTGCGAGGAGGCCGGACTTGAAGCGCGGGATTTTCCTCCGCGAAGCCACGCCGGCGCAAGAACTCATGAAAGGCGCGAAGCGACGCGATCTTGCGCGCGACCGTCGATGCGGCCCACCCGCGGCCGTGGACATGCGCCTCCACGTCCTCGACCTTGACCGCGGCGGCGCTCCATTTCCCCCGCGCGACCAGGAACGCGTCGTACTGCTCCAGGTCCTGGACGTAGGCGCGGACCGTGTTGTCGCCGAACCGGCGCTCCAGGCTCAAGTGCTCCCGGAACTGCCTCAACCGCTCTCCTAGCACGCTCCGTGCCCCACGCTTGTCCGAAGGCGGCGCGGCCGGGGTCCGCTTCATGCGGTTCGGCTTCCCCTCTCCCTTCCCCCTTCCCACCCGAGCTCGAGCTGCCCCCGTTCCAGCTCGAGCAGAAACCGCTTCCACCGAAGTCCGCTCGAAAAGCCGCCGATCGACCAATCGCCATGGATGACGCGGTGACACGGGACCACGATCGGAACCGGATTCTTGCCGAGCGCGTTGCCCACCGCGCGCGCTGCTCCCGGAACACCGATCCGGACGGCCAGCGTTCCATAGGATATGACGGTGCCGTATTTCACCCGCCGCGTGATTTCCCACACCCGCCGCTCGAATGGAGACCCCTCGGCCAAATCGAGCCGCAGATCGAGCGCCGGCTCGTGCCCCGCGAAGTAGTCCTCGAGCGCCCGACGCGTCGGATCGGTCCAGCGCGGCCGCTTCACGTAGCGGATGCCGAGCGCGCGCGCTTCGCGCGCGGAGGGAGCCTCCCGTTCGCCCAGCCCGAGCCCGCGGAGCCCCGCCGAGGTCGCGAGGATCCACACCGGCCCCTGCTCGGTCGCCACACTCGCCGCCGCAACCTCGAGAATGTCCCTCACGCGGTCGCCCCGTCCGCGGGACCCACTTCCCTCAAGATTCTCTCCGCCATGCGCGGGCCGATTCCGGGCACCGCGGCAATCGCGTCGACCGGTTGCCGACGGATCCGGTCCAGCGATCCGAACTTCCGGAGCAGGAGCGCGCGGCGCTTGGGACCGAGGCCGGGAATCTGGTCGAGCGCGGAAGCGCGGGCCGCCTTGGCGCGAAGCGCGCGGTGGTAGCCGATCGCAAACCGGTGCGCTTCGTCGCGGATCCGCATCAGGAGCTTCACCGCGGGCGAGCGTCGCGGCAGAAGCAGAGAGTCGCGCCGGCCGGGAATCATGATCTCCTCGAGACGCTTGGCAAGCCCGACAAAAGGAACGCGCTCGAGCGGGCTCCCCGCGGCCGCCCGGCGCGCGGCCTCGAGCTGGCCCGCGCCTCCGTCGATCACGATCAGGTCCGCCGGCTCGATTTCCCCGGCCTCCACCCGCGCGGCGTGGCGCCCCACCGCGTCCGACATCGACGCGAAGTCGTCCTGTCCCGGCACCGACTCGATCCGGAACCTCCGGTATTCGCTCTTGAACGGCGACCCGTCGCGGAAGGTGACCATCGAGGCGACCGTGTGCCGGCCTTGGATCGTGGAAACGTCGAAGCACCGGATCCGCCGCGGCAGGTGCGGGAGCGCGAGCTCGCGTTGAAGCTCGAGCGCCTCGTCGAACTCGTTCGGCTGGAGCGGGCGATCCCCCTCCCCTTCGGATTCCCGCCCGAGGAGGAGCGAGGCGTTCCGGCGCGCCGTCCGCACGAGGGCCCGCTCCGAGGCGCCGCGCGCGATCCGCACGCGCACCGGCGCCGGCGAGATGGTCGAGAGCACTTCCTCGAGGAGCCGGAGCTCGCGCGGCTCGACCTCGAGGAGCACGCAGCCGGGAATCTGCTCCGCCCGGGTGTAGTACAGCGTGAGGAACGATCGGAGGATTTCCGCCTCGTCGGCGGCCCCCGCCCCCTGAAGCCACCGGACGTCGCGCGACAGGACCCGGCGCTCGCGCACCTTGAGGATCACGGCGCACGCGGCCTCTCCCTCGCGCGCGACCCCCACGACGTCCGCCTCCGGGCCGCCCAAGTCGACCATGCGCTGGCGCGCCAGGATCGACTCGATGCCCCGGGTTTGATCGCGGATCCGCGCGGCTCGCTCGTACTCGCGGCGCGCCACCGCCTCCCCCTGCATCTCCTGGAGCCTCCGGACGACGTCCTCACGTTTCCCCGCGAGGAAGTCGCAGAACTGGTCGACCATCGCGCGATAGTCCGCCTGCGACTGCTTCGCGATGCAGGGGCCCGTGCAGCGGCCGATGTGGAAGTCGAGGCATTCGCGGCGAGCCGCGATGTGCGCGCCGATGTCCTGACACGACCGCATCGGGAAGATGGTCTGCGTCATGCGGAGCAGCTCTCGCAGCGCCTTGACTTCGGTATAGGGGCCGAAGTACCGCCCCCCGTCGCGTTCGATCCGGCGCACGAGCGACATGCGCGGGTAGGGTTCCTGCCAGGAAACGCGGATGTAGGGATACCGTTTGTCGTCCTTGAGCCGGATGTTGTAGGGGGGCTGATGCTCGCGGACGAGGGTGGCCTCGAGCAGGAGGGCGTCCCCTTCCGACTCGACCGCGATGAAATCGAGATCGTAGACCTTGCGGACCAGCGCGGCCTGCTTCGGACCAATGAGGTCGGGGCTCTGGAAATGGGATCGGACACGCTGATCCAGCCTTTTCGCCTTCCCGACATAGAGGACGTCGCTCCCCTTCCCCTTGAAGAGGTACACGCCCGGGAGGGTTGGCAACGAGCCTATTTTCCGCTGCAGCTCCTCCGGGTTCGGGTCGGAACGGGGCGAGGCGCGCGAAAGGATGGGTCGTTTTCCGAGACGCGGGGGCATCCGAAGAATGATACCACGCTTCCGGCCCGGGTCTCGGATCTTGACAGCTCTCTGATCCTCAGATACGGTAACCGCTTACACTTAGCGGAGACCCAACCAGGAGGAGCGAATGCCCCGCCACAAATCGGCCGAGAAGAGAATCCACACGAACCTGCGCGACCAGAAGCGAAACTTGAACGTGAAATCCGAGCTCAAGACGCTCCTCAAGAAAGCGCGGCAAGAACCTGGAAATACACCTCTTATGCGATCCATTGTGGCTAAGCTGGACCGCGCCGTGCGGAAGGGTGTCCTCCACAAGGCGGTCGCCAACCGCCGCAAGTCGAGGCTGGCTCGGATGGTCAACCGGACGGCGCGAGCTTCCTGAGCTCTTCGGCGACCCTGTTCCGGCATTCGGCCGCGGCTTCTCCTACCGGAACCCGGTCGATCCGACCCGTTCGCCGGTCCCGAAGCTCCACGACCCCGTCCTTCAGCCCCTTCTCCCCGATCGTGACCCGGAGCGGTATCCCGATGAGATCGGCGTCCTTGAACTTCGCTCCGGGGCGCTCGTCGCGGTCGTCGAGCATCGACTCGATCCCCCACTCCGTAAGGCGCGCGTAGATCGCTTCCGCCGCCTCGCGCGACGGATCGTGACGGATGTTCACCGGCACCAGGTGGACGTGGTACGGCGCGACGGAATACGGCCAAACGATCCCGTTTGCGTCGTGAAGCTGCTCGATCACCGCCGCGACCGTCCGCGTGATCCCGATGCCATAGGTCCCCATCACGATCGTGCGCTCGTTCCCCTCCGAATCGAGATAACGTGCTCCCATCGCCTGTGAGTACTTGAGCCCCAGCTTGAAGATGTGCCCCACCTCGATCCCGCGCCCCACCCTCATCGGATCGCCGCAGCGCGGGCAGCGGTCCCCCTCGCGCGCCGTCGCCAGGTCCGCCCGCTCGATCGCCTGAACGTCACGTCCCACGCGCACGTTGACCCAATGGACGTCTCGCTTGTTCGCTCCGGTCACGTAGTTCCGGCCCTCCTGCACCGAGAGGTCCAGGATCGTACGGAGCGTTCCGGCGAGGCCGACGGGCCCGGTGAACCCGAGCGGGCCCCCGGTCAGTCGCTCGATCTCCTCCGCCGTCGCGAGCCGCGGCGCGGGATGGCCCAGCACCCGCGCGAGCTTCGCCTCGTTGAGCTCGCGGTCCCCCGGGATCACGGCAAGGACGGGCTCTTCCCCCGCGAGGAAGACGAGCGATTTCAGGAGTCGCGACGGCTCGACCGAGAGAAACGAGGCCACCTCTTCGACGGTCTTCCGGCTCGGCGTCTCGCGCGAATCCAGCGCTTCCTCCGGCTCGGCCGGCAGGGGATCGATTTTGAATTTCGCGCGTTCCACGGAGGCCGCGTAGCCACACGGGGAGGAGAAGATCAGAGATTCGCCCGATTCCGCGGTCACCATGAACTCATGGTTGACGTCGCCGCCGATCGCGCCCGAATCCGCCTCCACGATCACGAACTCGAGCCCGCAGCGGCGGAAGACCGCGGCATAGGCCTCGCGCATGCGATCGTACGTCGCCGCGAGCTGCGCCTCGTCGGTGTGGAAGCTGTATCCGTCCTTCATCAGGAATTCGCGCGCGCGCATGACCCCGAACCGCGGGCGGATCTCATCGCGGAACTTGGTCTGGATCTGGTAGAGGTGGAGCGGCAGATCGCGGTAGGAGCGGATGTGGTTCCGCACGAGATCCGTGATCGCCTCCTCGTGCGTGGGTCCGAGGACGTAGTCGCGCTCGTGACGGTCCTTCTGACGGAAAAGCTCCTTCCCGTATTGCTCCCACCGGCCGGTCTCCTTCCAGAGCTCGGCGGGCATGAGGATCGGGAGGAGAAGCTCCTGGCCTCCTGCCTTGTCCATCTCCTCCCGGACGATCTGCGCCACTTTTCGCGTCACCCTCCACCCGAGCGGCAGGAGGGTATAAACGCCGGCGGCGAGCTTGCGCAACATTCCCGCGCGGACCATCAGCTTGTGGCTGATCAGCTCAGCGTCGGAGGGATCCTCCTTCAGCGTGGGGATGAAGGCACGCGATAGGCGCATGGGCGTTTCTCGAGCTCCTCGTCAGGGACCGGCGAGCGTCTGCTCGAGGGTGTAGAGCCCGGGCGGCTTGCCGCGCAGAAAGCACGCGGCGCGGAGCGCCCCCCGCGCGAACACAGCGCGGTCGGAGACCGTGTGAACGATTTCCAGAGTTTCCCCCGCGCCCGCGAAGATCATTCGGTGGGTGCCGGCGGCCGTGCCCGAGCGGATCGAATGGATGCGGACTTCTCCCGGCTTCAGGAGAGCCGCCCAGGCGAGGGCGGTCCCGCTCGGAGCGTCGCGTTTCGCGCTGTGGTGATGCTCGACCAAGTCGACCTCCAAGAGGGTTCGCGCCGCGGCAGGGACCGAACGCAGCATCCCCTCGGCGACCGAGTTCCCCACGCTCAAGTTGCGCGCGCGGAGGACCGGGGCCCGGGCGCCGAGCGCCTCCACACGCACCTCGTCCGCTTGGCCGAGGCCGGTGGTCGCGCTCAGGAAGGCGCGCGGCGAGCGCTCGAGCCAATCGAGGAGCCGGGCGGTTCCGGCGGCGAGGCTCACGTCGATCACGACGGAATCCACCGGGAGCTCACCCCGCCCCGCAAACAGGTCCTCGGGGGTCATCCACGAGCATCCCTTGGGACAGCCGAGATCATCCGGGGATCGAGCGACGCAGCCGATCAGCCTGGCCTCGGGAAACTCGGGCAGGCACGCGCGCACGGCCCGCCCCATGCGACCCGTGGCGCCGAAGAGAAGGATCGCGGTTTGAGCCACGCGGCGGGGTCAGCCGCCCGATCGCACGGGCGTCGCGACGCCGATCCGCTCCAGCGTCTGTTCGATGACGGCGGCGGTCTCGGGCTTGACAGAGACGAGCGGCAGGCGCAGCTCTCCGGTCATCAACCCCAGGCGCATGAGCGCGTGTTTCACCGGCGCCGGGTTGGTCTCGAGGAAGAGCGCGCGGAAGAGAGGCGTGAGCTTTCGATGGATCGCCTCCGCCTCGGCGAAGCGGCCCGCGACCGCGTGCGCGTGGATCGCGCTCATCTCCCTCGGAACGAGATGCCCCGCCACCGAGACGACCCCGCGCGCGCCGACCGCGAGCAGCGGCAGATACAGCGAGTCGTCTCCGGCCAGGATCGCGATCCCGGAGCGCGCGCGTATCGCGCTCGCCTGGTCCAGCGATCCGCTGGCCTCTTTGATCGCGGCGATGCGGGGGTGCTCGGCCAGCCTCGCGATCGTCTCGGGGGCCAGCGTGACCCCCGTCCGGGACGGGACGTTGTAGAGAACCACCGGACGGTCGACCCGGTCCGCGACCGCGCGGTAGTGGGCGAGGAGCCCCTCCTGCGTCGGCTTGCAGGAGTAGGGTGTGATGACCATGACGCCGTCCGCGCCAAAGCGGATCGCGTCCTGGGACAGCTCGATCGTTTCCGAAGTCACGGCGGTTCCGGTTCCCGCGATCACGGATGCGCGACCGCGCGCCGCGTCGACCACCGTGCGAATGACCTGCTCTCGCTCCCCGCGGGTGAGCGAGGTCGCCTCTCCGGTGCAGCCGCAAGGATACAGCGCGCGCGCCCCGGCCTCGACGAGGCGACCGGCGATCCGCGCGAGCGCTTCCCGATCCACCGAGCCGTTCCGATAGGGCGTAACCAGCGCGACGGCCAAGCCGTCGAACATTGTCTGGAGATCGGCCATGGTTACTCCTCGGGCTCCGGTGGCGGCTCCTTCACGGACGGGGCGGGCTTCACGACCCGCTCGAGTCGGAAGTCGATGTGCTCATATTGCTCCTCGGGGAGCGCCTCCAGGAACCCTTCGCGGCGCGCTTCCGTCGGCTCGCCGGCGCGGCCGGGCAAGCGGAGCGCGCGCAGCCGGTATCGCCCGGGCGGCACGCGCAGGATGTAGTCCCCCGGGCCCGTTCGCTCGACGGTACGGATGAAGGTCGTGTCCGAATCGGAGCGGGCCTCGACCCTGAACCGGGCCGTCGAGTCGGGAGAGCTGATCTTCCCCGTCAGGGTCGCCGGCGCGCGCGGATCGACCGCAACCAGATTGATACTATCGGCGACCGGCCGCTCCAGTGTCAACCGGATCGCGGACGGATAGCTCGCGGCAATGTCGGTCAGCGAGTCGAACGAGCCGTTTCGGTTGAGATCGAACACGGCGTGGATCGTGAACCCCTGGCCGAGCGGGAGCCCGGACAAGGCGTACGCGGCCGCGGTGTCGGTCTCGGTCGCGTAGGACGGCTGGACATTCGCGAAATCCGGGATTCTCCCGAGCGAATCGGGATACGCCCAGATCGGAACACCCTTGGTCGGAAGGGTCCTCGCGCGTAGGACCCCCGTGATCCGTCCGGGGGCCAGGGAGTCACCCGTCGAGAATCGGATCGTGACCGGCGAGCCGAGCGGCACGCCGTGCGTATCTTTCACTCCGGCGCTGAGAAAGGCCAAATAGGTCGTGGTCGGCCGCAACGGCGCCTCCCAGGAAACGCGGAGCTGGCGGCCGCTCCAGTGATAGGAGGGCGCGCCGGGGGGTGGGTAGATCTTGAATCCGTCCCGCACGCTCACGCGGTCCATGGGCTCGGAGAACAGGAGCTGGATCTCCACCTGGGGAGGGACACGCGTCGTGCTGTCCGCCGGAGTCGTGAGCAACACCCGTGGGGGAACGGTGTCGATCGGACCGCCGGGCGGGAAGTCCGGCTTCGCGCATCCGCCAAGAAGCGCGGCCCCGGCGAGCGCCCCGGCGAACGCCGCGCGTCGCGTCACCGCCCGCGCCGGCTCCGAGCGGGCCGGCGTCCCGAGGCGCCCGCGCGCCCCCGAGCCTTCGTCCGCGTGCCCGGCCGGGCGGACGGACGCTTCGGCTTCGCTCCGGCCCCGCGCCCCGACGGGTCCTTCCCGACGAGGAGATCGTAGAGAATCGCCTTCTGCAGATGCATCCGATTCTCGGCCTGGGGAAAGATGATCGACTGGGGCCCCTCCATCACGTCTTCGGTGATCTCCTCTCCGCGATGCGCCGGGAGGCAGTGCATCACGAAAGCCGCGGGCTTGGCCATACGGAGGATCGACGGGTTGATCTGATACGAGCGAAAGATCGGGAGTCGCTTCTCGCGTTCCGCCTCCTGCCCCATGCTCGCCCACACATCCGTATAGAGCACGTCGGCTCCCTGGGCCGCCTCCGCGGCCGATCGCAGGACGCGCGCGCGTCCAGGTCCGGACTTCGCCGTCTGGGAGATCAGCTTGGGGTCGGGCTCGTAGCCCTCCGGGCAGGCGATTCGAACCTCGAGTCCGAAGAGCCTCGTGGCTTCGACCCACGAGTTCGCGACGTTGTTCCCGTCCCCGATATACGCTACGACCGCGCGGTCCAGATCGACGGCGTGCTCCTTCAGCGTGAAAAGGTCCGCGAGGATCTGACAGGGATGGAGCCAATCGGTGAGCCCGTTGATCACGGGAACGCTCGCGTGACGGGCGAGATCGTTCGCCAGGTCGTGGTCGAAGGTGCGGACCATGATGCCGTCCACGTATCCCGAAAGGACGCGCGCCACGTCGGAGACCGGCTCCCGCGACCCCATCCCGATTTCGCGCTCCGTGATGAAGATCGAGGACCCGCCGAGCTGCGTCATGGCTACTTCGAAGGAGAGCCTCGTCCTCAGGCTCGGCTTGTGGAAGATCAGGGCGAGCGTGCGTTGATCCAGCTCACGATGCCGCCGCCCCGCGCGAAGATCCGCCTTGAGCCGTGTCGCCGTCGCGAACAGCCGGTCCACGTCGGGGCGCGTGAGATCCGCAAAAGAGACAAGGTCGCGCTTCATCTCAGGAAGGCTCCTCGGTGGGGCTCGCGGGAGAGGGTCCTGCTCACGCCCGTGGGTGCGCCCGGGCGTAGGCCGCTTTGAGGCGGCGCCGGGTCACATGGGTGTAGATTTGGGTGGTCCCCAGATTCTGGTGCCCCAGAAGCTCCTGGACCGCGCGCAGGTTGGCTCCCCGGTCGAGGAGATGGGTCGCGAAGCTGTGGCGCAACGCATGCGGATGGGTCGCGGTGTTGGGGCCGAGCGCGCCCAGAAAGGCGCGGATGTCCCGCTCGAGCGTGCGGGGCGAGATCGCGCCGCCGCGGCGCCCTGGAATCAGATGCCGGGTGGGCGCGGGCGTGGCGCCCATCGCGACCCAGTATCGCGCGAGCGTATCCGCGGCCCTGGCCCCCACCGGAACCACCCTCTCCCTGCCTCCTTTCCCGAGCACCCGCGCGAGGCGCCTGCGGGCATCGAACCGGCTCCACGTGAGCCCGGTCAACTCGCTCAAGCGAAGGCCGGAGCCGTAGAGCCACTCGGCCGCGACCAGCGCCCGGAGCGCCCGCGTGTCGCGGTCTGAGACCGAAGCCGCCGCGCGGTCCATGAGCTCGTTCAAGGGAACCTCCGAAATCGCCGCCGGCAGGGGCTGGGGGGTGCTCACCCGCGGGAGCGCCCCGCGAAGGGCCGCGGTCGTCCTGCCGCGGCGCTCCAGGTAACGGAGGAAGGAGCGAAGCGCGGCCAGCGCGCGGCCGAGCGTGCGCGCCGATACGGGGCGGTTCTTGCGGCGGGCCTTCTCGAGCGAGCGCGCCGCGGCGAAGGCCGCGAGGAGCTCCGGAGTCAGATCCTCGGGGACCCTCGCGTCGCGCTTGAGTCGCGACCGCCCGAACGCGGCGAATCGGGTCAAGTCGTCGCGGTACGCGCGGAGCGTCCCCGCCGAGACCCTCCGCTGCTCCCGCAGATACTCGAGGAACTCAGCGATCCAGCGTTCCACTCACGGCCTCGGAAGCTTCGGCGTCGACGCGCGTCTTGCACTTCGGGCACTGGAGGTAGTCGCCTTTCGTCTTGGTGCGTTTCTGGACGAGGATCGGATAGCCGCACGAAGGACACGCCTGCTGGACGGGCCGATCCCAGATGCCGAACGTGCAGGTCGGGTACCGGCTGCAGCCGAAGAACGCCTTTCCCCTCCGTGTCCGGCGCTCGACCAGCTCGCCGGCACCGCACTCGGGACAAGGAACGCCGAGCCCGAGGGGACGCGTCCCCTTGCAGTCGGGGTAGCGCGAGCACGCGAGGAATTTGCCGAACCTCCCGGACCGGATTCGCATCGGGCTTTGGCACACGGGGCACGGCTGGGTCGGGGCCTCCGCTCCCTCCGACTCCTCCTCGACCGGCATGGTGGTCTTGCATTCGGGATAGCGCGGGCAGGCGAGGAAGGGACCGTTCCTTCCGTAACGCTTCACCATCTTGGATCCGCATTTCGGACACTCCCGGTCGGACTCCTCCGCGAGCGAGGCTTTGAGGCTCTCGCGCTGCGACTCGGCGACGGTGAGGTCCTTTCGGAACGGCGCGTAGAAATCGGCGACCACATGATCCCAGGCGTCCTTTCCCGTCTCCACCCGATCCAGCTCCTGCTCCATTCGCGCCGTGAATTCCACTTCGAACACGTCGCCGAACATCCGGTCCAGGAGCTTCCACACCGTCATGCCCAACTCGGTGGGGGTCAGTTTCCCTCGGTCGCGGAGCACGTAATCGCGCGTCAGGATGGTCCCCACGATCGTGGCGTAGGTGCTCGGCCGGCCGATTCCCTTCTCCTCGAGGGTCTTCACGAGGCTCGCCTCGGTGTAGCGCGGCGGCGGTTCGGTGAAGTGCTGTTCCGGATGGATCCCCAGCTGCTTCAAAACATCCCCTTCCTGCAATGAAGGAAGCTTGGCGGCCTCGGGTCCGGTCCCCTCGATCAAGGTGGCGTGATACGCGCGCGCAAAGCCGTCGAACTTGACGCGGCTCCCCGATGCGCGCAGCAGATACTCCCCCGCCTTGATGTCGACCGTGGTCGTCAGCACGAGCGCCGGGTTCATCTGCGAGGCGACGAAGCGCTGCCAGATCAGCTCGTAAAGCCGATACTGGTCGGGCTCGAGGTGGCGTTTCATGGATGCTGGGGTTCTGGCGACGGAAGTCGGACGGATCGCCTCGTGCGCGTCCTGAGAGGTCTCGCGCGACCGGAAATGCCTCGCCTCGGCCGGCAGGTAGCTCGGGCCGAAGGTGGTCTGGATGAAATCGCGGACTTCGGCCAGCGCGTCGGGCGCCGTCCGCGTCGAGTCGGTCCGCATGTAGGTGATCAGACCCGTGGGCCCCTCCGTTCCGGCGTCGATACCCTCGTAGAGCTGCTGCGCGATCACCATCGTCTTCTGGGCGCTGAAGCGGAGCCTCTGGAAGGATTCCTGCTGCATCGTGCTCGTGATGAAGGGCGGAAGGGGATTTCGCCTCTTCTCCTGCGTGCGAACGCCCGTGACGCGGAACGACTCCTTCTCGAGCTCCGCGGCGGCGGCCTTGGCCTGAGCCTCGTTCTCGAGCGAGATTTTCTCGCCCGATTTTTTCTGCACCCGCGCGCGGAAGCGTTCGTCCTTCGCGGTGGCGAGATCCGCATCGAGGGTCCAGTACTCCCGGGGCACGAACGCGCGGACCTCCTCTTCCCGTTCGCAGATCAGCCTCAGAGCCACCGACTGGACCCGGCCGGCGGAGAGCCCGTAGCGGATGGTCTTCCAGAGGAACGGGCTTACCTGATATCCGACCAGGCGGTCGAGGACGCGCCGGGCCTGCTGCGCGTGCACCTTGTTCATATCGATTGAGCGGGGCGTCTCCAGAGCCTCCATGATCCCGCGCTTCGTGATCTCGTAAAACGCAAGCCTGCGTATCCTCTTGTCCGATCCGTTTCCGAGGGTCTCGGCCAGATGCCAGGCGATCGCCTCCCCCTCCCGGTCGGGGTCGGGCGCGAGGTAGATCGTGGCCGCCTGTCGGGCGCTCTGCTTCAGGTCTTTGAGTATTTTCGCTTTTCCCTTGATGAGAATGTAGGAAGGCTGAAAGCCGTTCTCGATATCCACGCCGAGCTTGCTCTTGGGGAGGTCTCGCACGTGCCCGTTCGAGGCGCGCACCTCGAACCCGGGCCCGAGATACTTCCCGATCGTCCTCGCCTTGGCGGGCGACTCGACGATCACGAGGCTCTTGCCGCGCGGTCCCTTGCCCCCGGGGGTCTCGCCCTTCGCGGCCGCGGCGGGGGCCGGCCCCGGGCGCGCGGAGCGGGCCGGCACCTTCGCGGACGCGGCGGCTGCCTTCGCCGCCGCGTCTCGCTTCTCGGGCTTCGCCCTGGATTTTGGCTTTGTCTTCCGCGTCGTCACGCTAGTGGGCCGTCGGGGGGAAGCCTGGATCCGACAGGAAGCCGTGCTCTTCGTCGAACCAGTGGATCAGCACCTCGGTCGCCAGCTCCTCCGCTTTGGCTTCGCTGTCGAGCGCGGGGCCCTCGTCTCGCGCCCGGGCCATGATCTCTTCGAACTGCTCGGGCGTCACACGCCCCGACTCGCTCAGCCGGAAGAAGTAGGTATAGGCGGGCGAGGAAAGCAGCGCCCGCTCGGGCCCGGTCGGCACGCGCACGTGCTTGCGCGGCACCTTCGCTTGGCCCGGGTAGTCCTCCCGCGAGTAGGGTTCCAACGCGCGGAAGATCATCTCGAACGCCAGGTTCACAACGTCGGCGTCATGGTGCCCCGAATCCAGGACCTGCGTGAGCTCGAGGAGGGCGTCCTCGTTCCCGTCCACGTAGGCCTTCAGCTGCTCCACGATGAGGACCATCATTTCCCGAACGTTGTCATCCATGGGCTCCCTCCTGGTCTATGCTCCGTGGCACTTCTTGTATTTCTTCCCGCTGCCGCACGGACAGGGATCGTTTCTTCCAACCTTGGGTTCCTGCGTCACCACCGGCGTCCGTCGGGGCGCACCCACGGACGCATCGGGCGCGGCCGCGCCTTTCGCGGGGGTGCCGAACGCGGAGACCGCGACGTGCGACTCGGATTGAGGCGTCGCGCGCACGCGGGGAAGCGACCGCGCCGACGCGGGGAGCGGGGCGCGATCGGTGCCACGCCCGGCTCCCCCGGCCGGAGCCCCGGGGGGAGCGGGCTCGCTCACGAGGCTCACGCGGAACAGCGTCCGCACCGCCTCCTCCCGAATCGAGCGCGTCAGCTCCTCGAACATCGAGAACGCCTCACGCTTGTACTCCACGAGCGGATCCCGCTGGCCGTACGCGCGCAGCCCGATCCCCTCGCGAAGATGATCCATCTCGCGAAGATGGTCCATCCAATGCTCGTCGATGACGTTCAGGAACACCTGCCGCTCCAGCTCGCGCATGATCGGCGGAGAGATCTCCTGCTCCTTCTCTTCATACGCGTCGCGGGCGGTTTGCCGCAGCGACTCTTCGACCTCCTCGGCGGAGGGATGTCGGTCGCCCGCGTCGGGCAGCTGGACCGTTCGAAGCACCAGCTGGCTCACCTCGTTCAGGAGTCGCTTCAGATCCTCCTCGTCCCACCGCTCGTTGGTCGGGAGATAGGACGCCACGCGCTCCGAGACGGTCTCCTCCATCATTTCGAGAATCGACTCCTTGAGATCGTTCTCTTCCAGCGCTCGGAGCCGTTGCGAATAGATCACGGTACGCTGCTGGTTCATCACGTCGTCGTACTCGAGGAGGTGTTTCCGGATGTCGAAGTTGTGAGCCTCCACCCGCTTCTGCGCCCGGCCGATCGCGCGCGTCACGAGGCCGTGCTCGATCACCTCCCCTTCCTGAACCCCAAGCCGCTCCATGATGCCCGCGATGCGCTCCGATCCGAAGAGGCGCATCAGGTCGTCCTCGAGGGAGAGATAGAAACGGGAGGAACCCGGATCCCCCTGCCGCCCGGCGCGGCCGCGGAGCTGACGGTCGATGCGCCGGCTCTCGTGCCGCTCGGTTCCCAGAATGTGGAGCCCACACGGCAACGCTTCCTTGCAGTACGCGACGCTCCTCCAGACCCCGTGCATGAGCCGGCTGGTCGACCCCGCGAAGCAGGCCCGATCGCAGCGGATCACGCCCGGCTCGAGCTTGATGTCGGTCCCGCGGCCGGCCATGTTGGTCGCGATCGTGACGGCGCCCTTTCGTCCCGCCTGGGCGATGATCTCCGCTTCCTGCTGGTGGTACTTCGCGTTCAGGACGTGGTGCGGAATGCCCCGCCGCTTCAAGAGACGGCTCAACGTCTCGGACGCTTCCACGCTGATCGTGCCCACGAGGACCGGTACCTTGTTCGTGTGAAGATCGGCGATCTCCTCGACCAAGGCGTTGTACTTTTCTCGCCGGGTCTTGAAGATGACGTCGTCGGCGTCGACCCGGCGCACCGGCTGGTTCGTGGGAACCACCACGACATCCCGCTTGTACGTGTGCCAGAACTCCTGGGCCTCCGTTTCGGCCGTGCCGGTCATGCCGGCCAGCTTTTCGTAGAGCCGGAAATAGTTCTGGATCGTGATCGTCGCGAGCGTCTGGGTCTCCCCCTCCACGCGAACGCCTTCCTTGGCTTCGATCGCCTGGTGGAGCCCGTCGGAGTACCGGCGCCCCGGCATGAGCCGCCCGGTGAACTCGTCCACGATCAGGATCTTCCCCTCTTGAATGACGTATTCCACGTCCTTCTCGTACAGGGAGTACGCCCGCAGCAGCTGCAGGATGTTGTGGACGCGCTCGCTCCGCTCCCCGTGGACGCGCTCCAGATCGCGTTTCCTCGCGACCTTGTCCGCCGGGGCCAGGCTCTCGTCTTCATCGATGGCGCTGAGCTCGGTCGCGAGATCGGGGAGCAAGAAGAGGTTCCGATCGCGCTGCGAGAGAAGCTCCCTCCCCTTTTCCGAGAGATCGATCGAGTGGTTCTTCTCGTCGATCGAATAGAAAAGCTCCTCGTCCGCCTCCTGCATCCGCTTGTCGCGGATGAGCTCGAGCTCGACGCGCTGGATGAGGCGCTTCAACCCGGGCTCGTCGGAGACCAGCTTCGCGAAACGCTTGTTCTTCGGCGCGCCGCGCTTCACTTGCAGGAGCTTGAAACCAGCCTCCCACTCCTTCTCGGGGTCCTGCCGGATCGCCTCGGCGTCGGCCAGGATCCGATTCACGAGCTGCCCCTGCGTGCGGACGAGCCGCTCCACGTCGGGCTTCATCTCGTCGTACTTTTGGACACTGTGCTCCACCGGTCCCGAAATGATGAGCGGCGTGCGCGCCTCGTCGATGAGGACCGAGTCGACTTCGTCGATGATGGCGTAGTGGTGGCCCCGCTGGACGCGGTGGTCGCGATGGCGGGCCATGTTATCGCGCAGGTAGTCGAAGCCGAATTCGTTGTTCGTGCCGTAGGTGATGTCGCAGGCGTAGGCGGCCCGGCGCTCTGCGAAATCCATTCCGTTCTGGATGCACCCGACCGTCAGGCCCAGAGACTCGTAGATTTTTCCCATCCATTCGCTGTCGCGTCGGGCCAGGTAGTCGTTCACCGTGACGAGGTGGACCCCCTTCCCGCCGAGCGCATTCAAGTAGATGGGCATCGTCGCGACGAGCGTCTTGCCTTCGCCCGTCGCCATTTCGGCGATCTTTCCCTCGTGGAGCACGATGGCTCCGAGGAGCTGCACGTCGAAGGGCACCATGTCCCAGGTGATCGGGATACCGCAGACATCCCAGGTCTGCCCCACCAGACGGCGGCAGGTCTCCTTCACGACCGCGAACGCTTCCGGGAGGACCTCGTCCTCGGTCTCGCCGGCCTCGAGGCGGGCCCGGAAGTCCGCCGTCTTCGAGCGGAGCGCTTCATCCGGCAGGTCGCGCAGGCGCCCGAAGTGGTCGTTGATCTCCTCCACAAGCGGCCACATGCGCTTGACGTCGCGCTCGTGCTTGGTCCCGAAGACACGTGTAATCAGATTGAGAACCATTGGCTCCTTGTAGACGGCCGTACCCGGCCCGGTTCCCCGCCCCGGCCGGCGGGCTCCATGTGCGCCCCGCCAAGCCGAACAAACCCTCTCCCAACCGGATAGAGCGAAACCCCAGGAGCGCGAAGCTGCCGGGGTTTTAGGGACCTCTCGAATCTCGTAAGCTAGTGGTAAGACTGGACTAAGGCTCCCCCCGGGGCCACCCGTTTACACCTCTACCCGCGAACGCAGTCTATGAATCCGATGCCGGGCGTGTCAAGGCAGATTCGACCTGCTTACATGTAGAAGGGTCCGGGCCCACCCCGGGCGCTCAGCGAAGCAGAAGCTCCATGGCAAAGCCGGCCGAGAGGGGGATGCGGAAATTGTCGTCGAGCGGGATCGGGAGCAGCTCGAAAATGGTCGCGGTCAGCGCTCCGACCAGCCCGACATAGAACGGGATGCCGGGCATGAGGAGCGTCAAGCCATAGCAGACGGCGAAGCAGGAGAAGCTCCCTTCGAGGGTCTTGCCCCCCAGGAGGCTCGTCTTGCCGATCGACTTCCCGACGATGGCCGCCACCGTATCGCCCAGGATGAGGAATGCGAGGGCGAGCACCGCGACCGGCTTGTCGAAGAGATGAATCGTGAGGAGCACCGCGATCAGGAGGTACGTGGACCCCAGCAGCGAGGCCTCCTCGTGATTCCTGAGAAGCTCACCGAAGAAATGCCGAAAGACGATCCGGATTCTCGGGTTGTGGAGTCGAAACACCTCGATCGCGAGCGAGACGATCACCGAGGCCAGAAGCGCCCGCTCCCAGGTCCTCCCCCAGGACGCGGGGCTCACGTAATAGGCGATCGGAATGGAGAGCGAGGCGAGATGGATAGCTTTGCGCTTGAGCTCCGACGCTAGGAGCACGCCCGCTCCTCAGCGCGACGGCGCCGCTTCATAGACCGCCTCATAGCGCCGCATCGCGGCGTAGGTTTGCTTCACGTACTCCCGGGTCTCCCGGTAGGGAATCAGCTCCACCCACAGGTCGTCGATCCGCGGGCGCGCCGCGAGCCAGCGCCGCACCGCCTCTTCCCCTCCGTTGTACGCCGCAGACACGGGGCGAAGGTCGCCGAATTCGCGTGTAAGCTGGCGAAGATACATCGCGCCGAGCCGCACGTTCAGCCCGGGGTCGAGCAGCGAGTCCTCCGAGATCGCGCGCCCGGCGAGGCGGGACGCCGTCGGGACGATGAGCTGAAGCAATCCCAGCGCTCCCGCGCGCGAGCGGGCCGCGGGATTGTACCCGCTCTCCTGCCGCATGATGGTCCAGAGAAACGCCACGCTCAGGCTTTCCTCCTCGGCCGCCCCAAACACCGCCCCCGCGAACGCGGGCGGGAAGCGGAGCCTGAGATCGCGATCGATGTCCGCCTGCCCGACGCGATAAATGCCCTTCGCCTCCAGCGCGTCCACGCAGCCGTTCGCCCGAGCCTCGCTTTCCCCCATCGCGCAGGAGCGGAGCAGCTCGAGCGAGGGGTCGCGGAATCCGACGAGATCCAGAACCCGGGCGGACGGAGGCGGAGGGAGGACCGGTCGCGCGGCGTGCTTGGCGCGCGCATCGGGAACTCCTTGCGTCGGGTCCACCGGTAGCCCGGAGAGCTCGCGCGCGCGAACGCCTTCATAGGACCAGGGGTCCAGCTCCCACGCGCGCCGGAACGCGTCGGCGGCGCGGCTGGAATCCCCCGCCGCCGAGGCGACCCATCCGCGCCAGAACAGAACCCGCGCGTCCTCGGCGCCGGGCCCCGCGAGCGCGGAATCGGCCGCCGCGAGCGATTCCGCGCGGAGCCAGGCGATCGCTTCGTGCACCCGCACGGCCGCGGCGAGCGCCTGGGTGCGGGTCCGCGCCCGCGCC
>Ga0066709_100000210_pt1 | contig 26690 bp, 17 predicted proteins | sample GraSoiAngelo_158_FD_79665 | JGI IMG/M metagenome (GOLD analysis project Ga0066709, IMG submission 79665) | Grasslands soil microbial communities from the Angelo Coastal Reserve, California, USA - 14_1009_16_30cm | ecosystem: Environmental > Terrestrial > Soil > Grasslands | place: USA...
GACGACGTGGATCCGCGAGGAGCGGAAGCCGGGCACGATCAGGTGTGACCGATCGGGCCCGTGGCACGCGGACGAGCAGCGGTTCCATCCGAAGTGGTGCAGCTCGTCGCCGACGTTCGGCATCGGTGTCTCGTGGACGATCCGTCCCTGCTCGGCGTCCACGACGGCGAGGAAGTCCGGCTTTTCGACGCCGGTTCCCTCGTGCAGGCAGGCGAGGTAGAGGAACTCCTCGGGCGGCGCTTGCATCGCCGCCGCCGGCGACTCGTAGAACGATGCGGGCTTGTCATGCTCGTGTTGCATCGAAGCTCCTTTCGAACGTGTTGCCCTTGCGCTCCTCGAGCAGCGGCGCGATCAGGCGTGCCGTGCGCGCCGCACCGCCGCTCTCGACCGGCTCGTAGTCGGCCGGTGAGGCGAGGCGGTCCAGCATCTGCGCGGCGAGCCTCTGCGGCGTCGCTTCGTCGTACGGAGTCGGGTCGGGCGCGCCGTAGCGGCGCAGGCGGTGGACGACGTGGTGGTTCTGCTCGAAGTGGTTCCGTAGCGGGATGGAGATGAACGGGCGGCGGTTCGCGACGAGCTCCATCGTCGTCGTCAGGCCGCCCTGGACGACGGCGAGGTCGCAGCAGGCGAGCGTGCGGAACAGGTCGTGAACGTAGCCGACGGCCTGCATCCCCTCGACCGGCTCGATCGACGCCGGATCGATGCGCGGGCCGCAGACCAGCAGCAGCCGCGCCTCGGGAACGTCCTTGCGGAGCTCGGCAAACGCCTTCGCGATCCGCCGCAGTAGGTGCACGCCGACGCCCGAGCCGCCGACGCTCGCCACGAGAAGCGGCCGGTTCGGGTCGTGGCCGAGCTCGCGCCTCAGGCGCTCCGTGTCGGCGTAGTCGGCCGGGTCGAACGGGAGCACGTAGCCCGGGAAGTCGAAGTGCCGCTCGATCCAGTCTGGCATGAAGGGCAGGTCGGGCCCGAAGTCGCGCGGCACGACGTCGTCCTTCGAGCCGACGAAGACAGCCGCGTCGCGCACGTACGGGTGGCGCTCGATGTGGCGGATGTTCTCTTGGTTGTAGTCCGCCGCCACGTATGCCTCGCGCGACCCGGGCGAGTCGTCGATCGGGAGCCAGCCGACGAAGTCGGTCATGAAGACGTACGGCGTCGTCTTCAGCTCGGGGTTCTCGTGCAGGTAGTAGTCGAGCTCCCACGACTCGTCGCCGATCCAGAGGTCATAGCGGTCGTCGCGCACGACGTCGTGGAAGAGCATGAAGTTGGCGAGCAGGATCTCGTCCATCTCGCGCCACGCCTGGAAGACGTGGAGGTCGTGCTCGCCCATCTCCGACTCGATGTGCGCGGACTCGTTCGCCATCAGCTTCGAGGCGGGGTGGACGGTCTCGCCTGCGGCCTCGAGCACCGCGGTCACGGGGTGCTGCGCGAGCCAGACGATCTCGAGGTCCGGCCGCAGCGCGCGCAGCTCACGCGCGATCGCGAGGTCGCGCTGCGCGTGGCCGAGGCCGATGGGGCTCGAGACGTAGAGCGCTCGCGGCGGGCGGCGGTGGTAGAAGCGCGACATCCGCCGCTCGCGCGGGCGCTCTCCTTCGCCGAGGAACTCGCGCAGGAGCAGGTTGACCTTGACCGGGTCGCGCAGGTGCGGCGCATGTCCCGAGCCCTCGAGCGTCACGAGCGTGCCGCCCGTCGCCTCGGCGAGGGCTGCGCCTCGCGCGAGCGGCGACTGTCGGTCCCGGTCTCCGTGGATGACAAGCACGGGGCAGCGAACGCGCGCACAGAGCTCGCGCGTCGCCGCCTCGTCGCCGAGTCCTGCGGCCTGCTGAGTCGGGATGAGGACTTCGGGCGTCGTCTCCAGACCCCACTTGACACCGTCCTCGATCTGCTTCGTCGAGTGCGGCTCCGGAAACATCTGCGAGATGAAGAACTCGACGAAGCCGGGGTAGTCGCGTAGCCAGTAATGGCTGTTGAACTTCGCCCAGCCCTCGTCGGTCTCGAGCTCCGTCTCGAAGTCGGTCAGGACGCGATACGAGTACGGCGGTGCGATCGGCACCGACGGGCCGATGAATGCCGCGGCCGACACGCGCTCCGCGTGGTCGCCCGCGAGCAGGAGTCCGCGTTGGCCGCCGAGCGAGAAGCCGACGATCGCCGCTTCCTCGGTGCCGGTCTCGTCGAGCACGGCGAGCGCGTCCGCGGCGAACTCAGTCTCGGCGTAGGCCGCGGGGTCGAACGGCCGGTCCGACTTCCCGTTGCCGCGCGCGTCGAACGTGAGCACGCGGAAGTGCCGCGCAAAGTACGGGAGCTGGAGCTTCCACTGCCGCGAGTGGATCAGCGACCAGGTCGGCAGGAAGAGAACCGTCTGCTCGCCCTCGCCAAGACGCTCCCAGTAGACCCGGACGCCGTCCCTCTCGACGAAGCCGGTCTCGTCCGGCTCACGTGCGCGAAGCATTCACTTGCTCCCATCCGTTTGCGGCTCTAAGCCACAAAAACTTGTTCGTTGGTCGTTCGACCAACCAAAATTACTGGTAAGCTCCGATCATGTCAAGCAGCGTCGAAAAGGTCGACCAGCGCATCGTCCGCGGCGAGGCGACCCGGCAGCTGATCTTCGACGCGGCAAGCGAGGTGTTGCGCGCGCAGGGCGGCGCGGCCACGACCACGCGAGCGGTCGCCGAGCGCGCCGGCGTCCGGCTCTCGCTCGTCCACTACCACTTCGGCGGCAAGGGCGGCCTGCTCGCCGCGCTGCTGGAGCGGGAGAACGCGCGCCTGCTCGAGCGGCAGCGCGCGCTCTTCTCCGGGCCGGAGCCGCTCGCGCAGAAGTGGCGGACCGCGTGCGCATACCTCCGGGACGACCTGCGCTCGGGCTACGCGCGCATCCTCTGGGAGCTGTGGGCCGCCGGGCTCGCCGACGAGGAGCTGGCTCGGCGCTGGCGCGGCTCGATGGCCGGCTGGCGGGACCTGCTGGAGGGAGTCGCGGAGGGGTGGGCCGCGGAGCGCGGGCTCGAGCTACCCATCCCGGCGCGCGCGCTCGCGACGCTCGTCGCGAACGCGTTCCAGGGCGCCGAGGTCGAGATCCTCGCGGGAGTGAGCGAGGCCGAGGCGCCGCACCTGCAGGCGCTCGAGAGCTGCGCGGACCTGATCGAGTGGTTCGAGCAGCGCTCCTAACGCGCGACCGGCGACTCGACCGGCTCGATCACCGTGCGCGCAGGCGCGGAAGTGGCCTCGATCAGGTTGCGGATCTCGCGGACCGCGACCGACAGCGTCGCGAGGTCGGACGCGTCGCCCGCCTTGACGTCGGCGAGGACCTGCATGCACCGCTCGACGGCCGGCCCGTTGTGAGTGACCCATGTCCCGAGCCGGTCCGCAATGCGGCCGTTGCCGGACTCGCGTAGCACGTCGGCGGTCAGCGCACGATGCTCGCTCTGGAGGTCCTCCCAGAGCGCGCGCCGGGCGAGCGCTTCCCAACGCTCCTCGCGTGGGAGAGCGGCGATGCGCCCGCGGAGCGCATGCAGTTCGAACCGGTCGTCGATTGCGAAGTAGACGTCGCTGACCTCCTCGAAGCTCAGGCCCGTCCCCGCGGCGACTTCGACGAGGTCGAGGGCGGGAAAGAGCGACTCGAGGTGCCCAACACGGCCGGCGAGCGCGGCGGGAACGCCGGCGGCGACGAGCTCCTCGGTCGTCCGGCGGGCCGCGTCGCGGTCGTCCGCGCAGACGACGTCGTCGGCGGCCGCCGCGAGCGCCGCGGCCCCGGCCGCGAAGTGCGCGCTGGTGGCGGCGATGTCCAGTGGGCGAGGGCGGTTCCGTAGGAGCCAGCGGGTCGCGCGCTCGAGGAGGACGCGGGCCTTGAGCAGCATGGCGAGCTGCGCCTCTGCGGCGACGCGGCCGTCCAGCGCCTCGATCTCCTCCCACAGGCTGCTCAGGTCGAAGACGTCGCGCGCCACCGCGAACGCGCGCGCGATGTCCGCGCCTGTCGCCCCCGTCTCCTCGCCGAGACGGAAGACGAACGTCGTTCCGGTCCGGTTCACGAGGCTGTTCGTGACCTGGGCGGCGATGATCTCGCGACGGAGTGGATGCCGCCGCAACCGGGTGCGGAAGCGCTGGCGCGCGGCGGTCGGGAAATAGCGCTCGAGCTCGCCGGCGAGGTCCGGATCGTCCGGAAGCTCGGACGCGAGCAGCTCTCCGTAGAGGGCGATCTTCGTATACGAGAGGAGGATCGCGAACTCGGGCGCGGTCAGTCCCTGTCCGGCCGCCTTGCGCTCGGTCAGCGTGTCGTCGTCGGGCAGGAACTCGAGTGCCCGGTCGAGCCTCCCCGCCTGCTCGAGGCTGCGGATGTAGCGGGCGTGGACGTCGACCATCGACGCCGCCTGTGCCAGGGAAGTGCTGATCGCCTGCGCCTGCTCGTAGTTGTCGCGCAGCACGAGGTCGCCGACCTCGTCCGTCATCTCCGCGAGGAGCGCATTCCGCTGCTTCTCGGTGAGGTCGCCCTCCGCGACGATCGCGTCGAGCAGGATCTTGATGTTCACCTCGTGGTCCGAGCAGTCGACACCGGCCGAGTTGTCGATCGCATCCATGTTGACGCGGCCGCCCAGCCGTGCGTACGCGATGCGCGCGCCCTGCGTGAGTCCGAGGTTCCCGCCCTCGCCGACGACGCGACACCGGAGGTCCTCGGCGTCGACGCGGATCGCGTCGCTCGAGCGGTCGCCCACCTCGGCATGCGTCTCGGCCTTCGCCTTCACGAAGGTCCCGATGCCGCCGTTCCAGAGCAGGTCGACGGGGGCCCGAAGGAGGGCGCGGATGAGATCGTTCGGCGTCACCGTCTTCGCCTCGATCCCGAGCGCGGCGCGCGCCTCGGGCGAGAGCTCGACCGACTTCGCGGCGCGCGGGAAGACTCCGCCGCCGGGCGAGATGAGCTTCTCCTCGTAGTCCGCCCAGGACGACCTCGGAAGTGCGAAGAGCCGCGCCCGCTCCTCGAAGCTCTGCTCGGGATCCGGGTTGGGGTCGATGAACACGTGGCGGTGGTCGAAGGCGCCGATCAGCTTGATGTGCCGGGAGAGGAGCATGCCGTTCCCGAACACGTCTCCCGACATGTCACCGATGCCGGCGACGGTGAAGTCGGTGCTCCCGACGTCGGTTCCGAGCTCGCGGAAGTGACGCTTGACCGACTCCCACGCACCGCGCGCGGTGATGCCCATTCCCTTGTGGTCGTAGCCGGTCGAGCCTCCCGAGGCGAACGCGTCACCGAGCCAGAACCCGTAGTCGGCCGAGAGCGCGTTGGCGATGTCCGAGAAGGTCGCGGTGCCCTTGTCGGCGGCGACGACGAGGTACGGGTCGTCGCCGTCGTAGCGGACGACGTCGGGCGGCGCCATGACGTCGCCGCCGGCGAGCGTGTCCGTGAGATCGAGCATCCCGCGGACGAGAGTCCGGTAGCACTCGACAACCTCGTCAGGCAGCGCGTCTCTGTCCGAAGGCGGCCGCTTGACGACGAAGCCGCCTTTTGCACCCGTCGGGACGATCACCGCGTTCTTGACCGTCTGCGCCTTCATCAGCCCGAGGACCTCGGTGCGGAAGTCCTCGCGGCGGTCCGACCAGCGAATCCCACCGCGGGCGACGCTGCCGGCGCGCAGGTGCACTCCTTCCATCCGCGGCGAGTAGACGAAGATCTCGAACATCGGCCGCGGCGCGGGCAGGTCCGGAATGCCGGCGGGATCGAGCTTGAACGAGAGATACGGCTTCCCCTGAAAGAAGTTCGTCCGCAGCATCGCGCGGATCACGCTGAGGAAGCTGCGCAGGATCCGGTCCTCGTCGAGGCTCTCGACCGCGTCGAGCTCGCCCTCGATCTGCCGGACAAGCTCGTGCGCCTTCTCCTCGACGTCGGCTGCCCGCGGCGGCGTGAAGCGGAGCCGGAAGAGCTCGACGAGCAATCGCGCGAGCCCCGGGTGCCGGGCGAGCGTCGCCTCCATATACGCCTGGCTGAAGGTGCTGCCCGCCTGCCGGAGGTACTTCGCGATTGCCCGTAGCAGGCCGACCTCCTGCCAGGTGAGCTCCGCTCCGAGGACGAGCCGGTTGAAGCCGTCGTTCTCGACGGCGCCGTTCCACGTGCGGGCGAAGGCGTCCTGGAAGATCTGACGGACGCGGTCGGCCTGGAACTCGACGTCCTCGCCGTAGTCGAGACCGAAGTCGTAGATCCAGACGGGCGCGCCGCCGGCCGGGCGCACCTCGAAGGGCCGCTCGTCGGTGACCCTCACCCCCATGTTCTCGAGCAGCGGCAGCACGTCCGAGAGCAGGACCTCGGGCCCCGAGCGCACCAGCTTGAACGCGAGGTGTCCGACCGGCGACTCGAGCGGCAGGTAGAGGCTCATGTCCAGGTCGCCGGCCGGGTCGAGACGCTCGATCCGCTGGATATCGGCCACGGCCGCGCGGGGCGTGAAGTCGTCCCGGTACGCAGCCGGGAACGCGTCGCCGTAGCGCCGGAAGAGCACCGAGGCCCGCTCTTCGCCGACCTGGTCGATCAGCGCGTCGTGGAGGTCGTCCGACCACGTGCGAGTCGCTTCGGCCAGCTCCGCCTCGACGGCGGCCACGTCGTAGTCGCGCGCGGTGCTCGGGTCGGTATGGACGACGATGTGGAGCCGCGCCAGCGCGGACTCGGAGACGCGTGCGCTGAAGTCGACATCGGTGCCGCCGAACGCGTCGCGGAGGATCTGCTCGATCCGTCGGCGTATGCCGGTGTTGTACCGCTCGAGCGGGAGGAACACGAGGCACGACAGGAACCGGCCGAACGCGTCGCGCCGGACGAACAGGCGAAGCCGGCGCCGCTCGCCGAGGTGGAGGATGCCGAGCGCGATGTCGTAGAGCTCGTCCTCGCCGATCTGGAAGAGCTCGTCGCGGGGATAGGTCTCGAGGATCTCGACCAGCGCCTTGTGGTCGTGGCCTCCGGGGGCGAATCCGCTGCGTTCGACGACCCGCTGGACCTTGCGGCGCAACACCGGGATCTCCCACGGCGTCGCCCGGTAGGCCGTGTGGGTGTACAGACCGAGGAAGCGCCGCTCGCTCGAGACGGCTCCCGCGTCGTCGAAGCGCTTGACGCCGACGTAGTCGAGATAGGCGGGGCGGTGGACCGTCGAGCGGGAGTTCGCCTTCGTCAGGTTGAGGAGGTTCGGCTCGCGGGCGCGCCGGCGCACTTCGGGCGGCAGCTGCGCGAAGCTACGGGAGACCGGCTTCTGCTCCGCCTCCCGCAGGATCCCGAGCCCCGAACCGGCGACCGACGAGAGCACGTCCTCGCCTTCGTGAATGCGCAGCTCGTACTCGCGGTAGCCGAGGAACGTGAAGTGGTCGTCCTCCATCCACTCGAGCAGGGCCTTGGCCTCGGCGACCTCGTCGGGGCCGACCGGCGGCGGGTGCTCGTCGAGCTCGGCGACGATCTCCCGTGCACGCGCGCGCATCGCGCGCCAGTCGTCGACCGCCGTCCGCACGTCCGCGAGGACCCGCTGGAGCTCCGCGGCGAGCTCGTCGAGCGAGGCGCGCTCCGCCTGACGGTCGATCTCGACGTGCAGCAGCGACTCGGCGCGCCCTTCGGCCGCCCACGGCAGGAGCTCGAGCAGCCGTCCGTCGTCGTCGCGCCGGACCCTGACGGTCGGATGGACGAAGACGTGGATCGCGTCTCCGCGACGCGTGAGCGCCATGGCCACCGAGTCGACGAGGAAGGGCATGTCGTCGGTGACGACCTCGACGACGCTGTGCCGTGACGCCCAACCGTGCTCCTCGAGCGTCGGCGTGTAGGCATGGACCTTCACCTCGCCGGGGCGCCGTCGCTGCAGGAGGTGCCAGTGGGCGAGCGCGGCGCCGTAGAGGTCGAGCTCGCCGAGGTCCTCGGGTGCCGCGTCCGCGTAGTACGCGCGAACGAACGCTTCGACCGCACCGGCCATCGACTCGGACACCCGCTCCCGGGCGTGCGCGGCGGCCTTCTCGACGAGCGCCGACTTCGCTTCCTCCGGCTTGACGGTCATCGGCCCCCTTTTCGCCATACGCCTTTCGGCGAAGTATGAACCGGTTCTGGCTCCGGGACTGTGCTCCGGGGTGCGGCACTGCCAGCGGAGACAACGTCCGGCGCTTTGACAAGACTGCCTGGGGTCGAGATCATCGGCTCGCCCGGAGCGACTGAGAGGAGCGGTCATGTCGGATGCCACGTTCGGGAACGTCGTGGACTCAGGCGCGCTGTCGGACACGGTGTACGTCGCCGAGACCGACCTGAAGGCTGGTTCGCTTCGCCTCACCGGGGCCGTGATGCAGAACATCACGCACATCGCACCCGCTGTCGCGGCGTTCTTCTTCACGCAGTTCGTCGTGAGCCTGACCGGGGCGAACGCCGTCTTCGCCTACACGGTCGGCGTGCTCGTCGTGCTCGGGCTGGGCGCCTGTCTCGCAATCCTCGCGAGCCAGTTCCCGTCTGCGGGCGGCTACTTCACATACATCAGCCGCACGGTGCATCCGCGCGCCGGCTTTCTCGCGGGCTGGACGTTCATCTTCTACTCGCCGATCGTCACCGGCCCGCTCTGCGCCTTCTTCGGCTGGGTCATGGAGAACCAGCTGAAGGCGGAGTACGGCTTCAGGTTCCCGTGGTGGGCGTTCGTGCTGATCGCGGTTCCGGCGATCACGGTGCTGATGTATCTCGGGATCAGCCCGTCGATCCGTGCGCTCGTCGTGCTGGGGACGCTCGAGATCCTGATCGTGCTCGCGCTCGCGCTGTCGGGTCTTGCCGATCCCGGCCCGGGCGGCTTCACGTTCCGCGTGTTCGACCCGAGCTTCGACCCCGGCCATATCGCCGTCGGCGGCGGCCTCGCGCTCGCCGTCGTGTTCAGCGTTCAGGGTCTGACAGGCTGGGAGGCGGCCGTGCCGCTCGCCGAGGAGACCGAGAATCCGCGCAGGAACACGCCGCGGGCGATCCTCTACTCGATCGTGATCATCGGCACGCTGCTGATCGTCGCGTACTGGGGCCAGATCGTCGGCTGGGGCGTCAACGACATGAAGGGCCTGACCGGCTCGGGGACGCTTCCCGCGTTCGTGCTGGGTCAGAGGTTCTGGGGCGGCGCTTGGCCGGTGACGCTCGCCGCGATGCTGAGCTCCACGATCGCGGCGTCGGTCGCCTGCCAGAACGTGGCGACGAGAATGTGGTACGGCATGGGCCGTCAGGGAGCTCTGCCGAAGATCGTCGCCCGCGTGCACCCGACGCGGAAGACCCCGGACGTCGCGATCTTCATCCAGTTCTTGATGGCGCTCGGGCTCGGCCTCGCCGTCCCGTTCGCGATCGGGCCGGACGTGACCTGGTTCCTGATGGGCGGCCTTCTGCTCGTCCTGTCGGTGATCTTCGTCTACACGCTGGCGAACCTCGGCGTGCTTCTCTACTTCTGGCGGGAACGGCGCAGCGAGTTCAACTGGTTCTTCCACTTCGTGTTGCCGGTCGCTACGTCCGGGGTGCTCGCCTACTCGGTCGTGAAGGCGTTCGACCCGTTCCCGCCCGAGCCCTACCGGTACGCGCCGGCGATCGTCGGCGGTTGGATGCTGGTCGGCGTGGCCGTCCTCGTCTACCTCAAGGTGACGGGCAAGGACACGTGGCTCGCAAAGGCGGGCGCGATCGTCGCCGAGCGGCCGGAGACGCCAGAGGAGCTGGCACACCGCCCAGTGGTCTAAGAACTCGTCTCGACCTCGAAGGACCTGAATCCGTGGTCGACGTTGGTGTCGCCGACGCCGAAGTTGAACCCGATGCCGGGGCTGCCCTCGGAGAAGACGTCGTCCGTCGCCGAGATGACTTCCACGCCGTTGATGAATCCCTTGAGGACGTTGCCGACGATGGTTGCCTCGACCAGGTCGCCGTCCTCGACCCCGTACTCCGGGCCGATGCGCCTTGCCAGTGACGTGAAGTCGCCTCGCTTCCCGTTCCAGCGGACGATCTCCGAGTAGGCGTTCTCCGTCTTGAGGCATCTCCAGAACACCTCGTACCCCGTGCAGAGGTGTGGCTCGATCGTGCTGCGCAGGCGGATCTCGACCTCCTGGAAGTACGCCTCCGTCTGGTTCCGGCTGAACACCTCGCCCTTCGCGTGCTGGTTGCTTCCCCAGGTGCCCGCGAGCACTGCCGTCGGATCGTCGTAGTCGCCCTCGGGAGCCGATTCGTCGGACGCGATGTTGCCCTGCTCGGCGCGACGTTCCGCGACTCCCATGCGGGACACCGCTCCGTATGCGACTCCGTTCTTCGTCACGACGTCGACCCAGTCGATCCCGTCCTTTCCGCCGTTGATCCACATCCGGCGTTCCGAGATCGGATCTTCGTCCAGCTCGAAACGCGTGCTGTACGACCTCGCTGATGCGCTCATGGCGTAACCGTACTGCGGCGGCCGCTCAGGCGGCGCGAATCGGGCGGGCGCTGAGGCGCGCCTCCACGTCTGCGACGGCCGCCGGACGCGCGTAGTGGAAGCCCTGGCCGAGGCCGCAGTTGAGCTTACGCAGCACCTCGACCTGCTCGCGCCGTTCGATCCCTTCGGCGACGACGTCGAGGTCCAGCGCCGCGGCAAGCCGGAGGATCGCGTCGACGAATGTGCCGTCCGCGCCGTCGCGGTCGATGCGATCGACGAACGGCTTCGCGATCTTGAGCATGTCGATCGGGAACTGCCGCAGGTGGCTGAGCGACGAGTAGCCGGTGCCGAAGTCGTCGAGCGCGAAGCGGACGCCGAGCCGCCGCAGGCTCGTCAACGTCTCGATCGTCGCCGCCGGATCATGCATGGCACTGCTCTCGGTGATCTCGAGGATCAGCCGGTCGGGCGGCACGGACGTCCGCGCGAGGATTTCCTCGACGTCGCCAATCAGGTTCGGGCTCCGGAGCTCGCTCTGCGAGAGGTTCACGCTCACGCGCAGCTCATCGTGAAAGCGCTCGCGCTCCCGCCAAGACCGCAGCTGCTCGCAGGCGCGGCGCAGGATTGCGCGGCCGATCGGCGCCATCAGGCCCGTGTCCTCGGCGAGCGGGATGAAGGTCTCCGGCAGGACCAGGCCGCGCTCCGGATGCCGCCAGCGTGCGAGCGCCTCGAAAGCGACGACCCCGCCAGTGGCGAGCGCGACGATCGGCTGGTAATGGACGTCCAGCTCGTCGCGGTCGACGGCGCGCTCCAATGCGCTCGCCAGCTCCTGGCGCCGTCGGATCCGGACGTGCATCTCCGGCTCGTACCACGCGGAGCCGCCCTTGCCGTTCGTCTTCGCCGAGTACATCGCCACGTCCGCGTTCCGGAGGAGATCCTCCGCGTCGTCGGCGGGTCCGGCGTTGGCGATCCCGATGCTCGCATGGAGGGCCAGCTCCCGTCCCTCGACGACGAACGGCATGCGCAATGCGTCGAGGAGACGCGACGCGAGTATCTCCGCCCCCTCCCGGTCGGACCGCTCGAGGAGGATCGCGAACTCGTCGCCGCCGAGCCGCGCCGCGAGGTCGCCCGGGCGAAGCGACGCACGCACGCGCTCGGCGACCGCAACGAGGACGCAGTCGCCCGCGCTGTGGCCGAGAGTGTCATTGATCGTCTTGAAGTCGTCGAGATCGACGAACAGCACGACGGAGGCGCGGCCGCTCGAGAAGCTGCGGCTGAGCGCAGCACCCACCTGGTCGGCGAACAGCAGGCGGTTCGGCAGCCCGGTGAGACCGTCGTGGAACGCTTGGTGGCGGAGCTGCTCCTTGACGCGGTCGTTCTCGAGCAGCACGCCGGCGTGGCTCGCGAAGGTCTCGAAGAGCTTGCGATCGTCGCCGTTGAACGTCGCGACGTCGCCCGAGCGATCACCGACGAGCGCCATCCCGAAGACGCGATCCGCGCCGTGCAGCGCCGTCACGATCGCATCGCTCAAGCCGCGTCCGGCGAGGTATGCGTCGAGCGCGTGCGAACGGCGCCCGCGCGGCAGGAGCGCAGCCGACTCCTGCGCCGACACGGCCTGCAGCGCACCGAGGCTCGTCTCGTCGAGCTCGATCGGCTCCATGAGAATCTCGCCGTCGGACGCGATGACGCTCCTCAGCGCCCCCTTCTCCGCGGAGCGCGGGAACAGCACGATCTCCGCGACGTCGGCCGAGAGCATCGACCGAGCGGCCTCGAGCAGCTCGCGGACCGACGACCGGAACTCGGACGAGCCCTGCATCGCGCGCATCGACCGGTAGAGAAACTCCAGATGCTCGTGCCTCCGACGCTGGATCGTGTATGCCCTGAAGGCGAGCGCGGTGCCGGCGGCCGGGACGGCGAGCACCCACAGGGAGCGTGCGTCGAAGCGCGCGAGCTCGATCGCCGCCACCGCGAGGCTGCCGCTCGCGAGGCTCCCGCAGACGGCGACGCGGATCAGCGTCGCGAGCTCGCCGACCGTCGAGCGGGCGGCCGCGAGCCAGATGACGGCGCTGACGAGCAGAACGCCGGCGACGGCATAGACGACGGCGCCGACAGCCGCGCCGGCCCACCCGGCCGGTCCGTACGCGTCCCCGAGCGTGAGGAAGCCGTGGAAAACGAGCAGGGCGAGGGACGTCGCCACGGCGAACGACGCGAGGTTGAACGCGAGCTTCAGCGGACGCTGCCGCCGGACGACGAGCAGCGCGAGACCCGTCCCGAGCAGCATGGCGAGCAGCAGCTCGCCGGGCGGTGCGGCATAGAGACCGAGCACGAGCGCGAGCTCGCTGAGCGAGAGGCTGTGCGCTTCGCTCCGGAAGTGGACGTGGACCGGAAACGCCTCGGCCAGGAAGAAGGCGAGTGCGAGGCCCCACCAGGGGATGGCGAGCGCGTCCGGCGGCCCGAGACCGGCGAGGACGGCGTAGTAGAGGACGGCGGCAGCCGCGGCCGCGGCTGCGATCAGCCCCGGTACACGAAACCGGCGGCCGAGCGCTCGCCGGGGCACGGCGCTCGTCTCAGTCGCGCTCATGCGGCGCCACTAGCTCCAGCCCGCGTCGGCCCAGCTCTTGCCGGACCAGGAGCTTCCGGACCACGAGCTGCCTGACCAGCTGCTGCCCGACCAGCTGCTGCCGGACCAGGAGCTGCCCGACCAGGAGCTGCCCGACCAGGAGCTGCCCGACCAGGAGCTGCTCGACCAGCTGCTGCCTGACCAGGAGCTGCCTGACCAAGAGCTCCCGGACCAGGTGCTGCCGTTCCACACCCCGCCCGACCAGGAGCTGCCGCTCGCCTCGAGGTTCGCCATCGCGGCCGCGGTGAACGGCTGGCCGAAGATGTCCTTCTCGCCCGTGAGCACGACGCCGTCGCGCGTCAGGTGATCCTGCCCGCGCGCCTGCTCGAGCGAGCCGGTCCCGGTGGCCGGCGCGATCTTCTGCGTGGAGGACGACGGTGGCGTCCTCGTCAACATCGCGCCGAGGCGGATCTCGCCCGCACCCTGAGCCTGCGTGTCGAAGCTCGAGAGCTTGAGCGCGTTCGACGCGAAGAAGCGCTTGACGACGTCCGGCGTCATCGTGGGATACTTCTGGAGCACGAGGGCCGCAGCGCCCGAGACGATCGCGGCCGCCTGCGACGTCCCGCTGCCGCGGAAGTACCGGTCAGAGAGCAGCCCCTCCGGATGGTTCGCGTCGAGCCACGAGTTCGGCACGCGCAGACCCTCGAGGTGCGAGCCGGGCGCGACGAAGTCCGGGTTCTTGCAGCTGCCGCAGCCTGCAGAACTGGCCGAGTAGCTGCCGACGACGTCGTCGCTCATCGTCGCGGTGCCCATAGAGTCAGCGCCGCCGGCCGCGATGACGAACCCGTCGTAGGCTGGATCCGCGAGACCGGGTGCACTGTGGCCACGCTGGTAGCCGGTGTTGCCCGCGGCGGCCACGACGACGATGCCGTGCTTCCAGGCCTGCTCGAGCGCGTACGCGAGCGGGTCGATTCCCGCCGATTGGATTGAGTTCGTGCCGTACGAGAGGTTGAGGACGCGGATGTTCAGGCCGGGGTCGTGTGCGTGCTGGACGACCCAGTCGACCGCCGCGATGACCTGCGAAACGTCGGCGCCGCCGTCCGCCGTCGCGACCTTGAGGCTGACGATCCGCGCGTCCGGGGCGACGCCGACGTAGGTCGACGCCGGCGCGCCCCCGTACGGCGCGACCGCCGCGTCGTCGCGTCCCGCGATCAGGCCGGCCATGAACGTCCCGTGCCCGTAGGTGTCGAGGTTGGTGAGGTTCGGCGCCTGCGACTCGAGCGAGAGGTCGGGACCGTAGAGGATCTTGCCCGGCGAGCTCAGGCCTTGGACCGGCGCCACGCCGGAGTCGATGACGGCGACGTCGATTCCGTTGCCGGTGTAGCCCGCGCTCCACCAGGCCTGCGCGCCGAGGTAGCTCGTCGTCGCCGCGGCCGAGTTCGGGTCGGTCGCGGGGTCGTACGCGCCTGCGCCCCAGCTCGCCCCGGCGAGCGCGCCCGCGAGCGCGAACACGACGGGCAGCGCGGCAAGCTTCGCGGTGAGGTGCCTTCGCGGCGACCGATGTGTCGTCGAACCGACCTTCAACTCATCTCCCTTCCACCCGACGGCGCGCGGGCCCAGTGGGAGCGTCATGCGCTCCGTCTCTCGAGTGGAACGTAGTCCTGTCGCCGCGAGACAACGTCCCCCGTACGAGTGATACAGCTCCGGTCTATCCGATCCGCTCGCGCAGGCGGACGGTCACCGTATCGCCGTCTTCCTTTCGGATCGCTCTGCGCAACTCTGCCTTGATCGGCAGCTTGTGCGTGCCGTCGCCCATGGCCATGAAAGAGCTCCGGAAGGGATGTCCGTCCACTGTGCCTCGAATCTTCACGAGACCGCGAGTGCCGAAGTATGCGGCAGAATCAGGCATCACCACGAAGGTCCAGCCGCCCTTGTTGGGACTCTTCTGCAGCGTCGCCGTGAATTGCTTCCTCAACACGGTCATGTGGCCTCCGTTCGAGCGACCGGGCTCGGGGTTCTCCGACTGAGACCGTCGCACGAAGGGGAACTCATCGCGCCGCGGCTCGTACCAGTAGGTGCGCACGCGTTTCGATGCGAAGTCGACCCAGCGGACGTACGACGTCGGCACGACGGGCGCCCGCGCGACGTGGAGCGGGTCGACCGCCGCGTCGGGGCTCTCGTCTGACGAACGCGTCACGATCGTGTTACTCCGAGCTCTTCACCAGCTCCTCGCGGTAGGCAAGCGCTACCGCCTGCGCGCGGCTGCGAACGTCGAGCTTCCGCATGATGTTCTCGATGTGGGTGCCCACGGTTCGCCGGCTGATGAAGAGGTGGCCGGCGATCTCTTCCTGCTCGAGGCCCTCCGCCAGGAGGCGGAGCACCTCGGTCTCGCGGGCGGTGAGCTTCAAAGCCACGCGCGGTGCGACCGGTGTCCTGCTTCGGACCAGACGCCTAGCGCGGGCCAGGAGCTCGCCCGGCGCGAACGGCTTCACCATGTAATGGTCGGCGCCGATGAGGATCCCAGCCACCTGATCGAACGGCTCTGTCCGCTCGCCTGAGACGAGGATGATCGGTAGGCCGTCCCCGAACTCCTCCCTCAGCTGGTGACAGACCTCGTAACCGGAGAGTCCGGGGAGGGTCACCTCGAGGATGACGAGGCGAGGGAGCTCACGCCGCGCAGCATCCATCACGTCGTTCCCGTTGTCGGCCTCCACGACGTCGTAGCCCGCTTTCTGGAGGACACCGGCGGCAAGCGACCGCGACTGCACCTCGTGGTCGGCGATCAGAATCGTTCCCAGGCGCCTACCTTCGGCTGCCATAGCTTCACGCGCCGAGCTTCGTAAGGATCTCGTCGACGCGGTCGAGCACGCTCTTCGGAGTCTCGTGCGAGCGCTCCGCGATCTCTCCCGCCCCGAGTCCCTGCCGAAGAAGCCGGACGAGGTTGCGCTCGTCGCCCGTCAGGCCCACAGGCGCCGTCTCGTGCGTTCGCCGGATCAGCGCGCGCACGCGGGCCAACAGCTCGTCGGGGGCGAACGGCTTGACGAGGTAATCGTCGCCCCCGACCAGGAGTCCCGCCACCCGATCGTAGGTCTCGGTCCTCTCGCCGGAGACGAAGAGCACGTGCGGCCCGTCGTCGCCCGAGCGCAGCCTGTGGCAGACCTCGTGCCCGGAGATTCCGGGAAGACGAACATCCAGCACGACGAGCTCGGGCCGCTCTCGTCGGGCTAAGTCGAGCGCCTCCTCGCCCGTCGCCGCCTCGACTGTCCGGTAGCCCGACCGCTTCAGGATCGCCGCAATGAGCGCTCGGAAGAGAGCGTCGTCGTCGACGACGAGGATGGGACCCGCGGTTGCCACAGGTGAACCTCACGGCAGTCTCCCTCCGAATGCCGCTCGCTGCAACCTGCGTCTACGTCGAAACACGTAGAGCCAGGGGGAGGCGACGTACGTCTGGCGCGTGAGCGAAGTCCCGAAGTCGACCCCAGACTCGCCGGGCCGGGGCTCGGGTACACGGGTTGTAAGCCACAAGGCTATAACCCTCAACAGGGAAGGGGGCACGTCCGTGAAACGCCTCATCGCGTTGACCGCGTTGCTGGCTGCTGTGGCCGTCCCGACCGTGGCGTTCGGCGACCTGATCGGGGATGACCTCAAGGTTTCGGACCATGGCACCACGGCTCAGGTCGTCAGCGTGAGCGGAGGGCAAGCTGTGCAGCTCAACTACTTCTACTCCGGCCTGGGCAGCCAGACCGCCACCATCACGGTCAGCGCCCCGTTCACGTGCACCAACAACGGCGGGAACCAGCCGCCCGGCCAGATCAGCGGATCGTCCGGGCCGATCACGCCGGACCACGGGAACGTTTCGGGCACCATCACCACGGCCGCGGCGAGCTGCCCGGATCACATGGCCCCGCTCATCGGGCCAACCGTGACGGTCGTCGTCACCAAGGCGGACGGCACGTCCACGGTCTTCACCTACACGGTCTAGCCGGCGGCGCGTGAACCACCCAGGAGAGTGAGTCGGCACCCAGACCCCGAGTCGCGCGGAGGAGTCCTCGCGACCGGGGTCTGGGTGCGAGTCGGGAGTCGAGCGGAGGGGACGATGAGTCGCAAATTCAGCCGGTGCAAACTGTGGTCTTTCGTCACGGTCGCGGTGCTCGCAGCGGTGCTTCTGCCGGTCGGGCTGACGAAGACGGCGACCGCGGAGACGGGCGACATCAGGACGGTCCTGTACGAGGGCCTGCCGATCGACGAGTTTCTCTCCGACGGCGGGATGGCGGCGCTCTTCGGGCCGGACACGTCTTCGCAGAGCTATCTGGAGGGCAGGCACGGCAACGGCCGCTACGCCGACTCCTTCGTCAACGATCCGTGCCTCGACCCGGCGCCACCGGGGCAAGCGGCGACGGCGCAGAGCGAGCCCGAGATCGCGGTTCTCAACGCGCCCGGCTCGATGGGAAAGAAGATGGTCGTCGGCTACAACAACTCGGCGGGCTTCTACGACAGGAATCGAGGCCTGAGCGGATTCGCATACTCGACGGACGGCGGCGGCACCTGGATCGACGGCGGCGGGCTCCCGCCGCTCGTCCCGGGAAGCGGAACCGCCGACGCCGACGGGAAGGACGCGTACTACGGAGATCCCTCGGTTGTCGTGGACCACGCGACGCAGAGGTTCTTCTACGCTTCGATCTACAAGCTGCCGGACGGCTCCTACACCCTGAGCGTGAACCGGGGCAGCTTCCGGCTTGCCTCCGCCCAGGGCGTCGAGAGCGTGGCGAACACCCGCTGTCTCAACGATCCGACGCAGACCGGAGTACCCGATCCGCCGCAGCAGGCCCAGGAGCGGATCGTCTGGGAACTCCCGGTGGTGGCCGTGAGACCAACGCAAGCTGTCGGCGGCGTCATCGTCGACGTTGCGCAGAGTCAGGATTTCCTCGACAAGCCGTGGCTCTACGTCGATCAGACGACGGGCACGCTCTACCTGACCTATACGCGCTTTGCGCTCGACGGCGAGACCTCGCTCGAGCTGACGCGCTGCAAGGGCTGCGCCCTGAAGGGCACGGTCACGAGCACGGACTGGGACGGGCCTTACACGATCGTGCCGAATGACCCCGACACCCTCAACCAGGGGGCCGTGGCGGCCACCACGACGAGACCGGGCCTGCCGCTGGGACCGCCGCGTGTGGTCGTGACGTGGTTCGCGCGGACCTTCGTCCTGGCCGCGGCCGGCACGACCGGGCAGGCCGGCAACCGGACCGAGACGCAACAGCGAATCGGGTACGCATACTCGGACGACGACGGCAGGACGTGGCGCGGTGCCAAGACGATCGCCGTCGTCAATCCGCAGCTGGAGCCGCCCGGCTACAACCGCGGGCGAACCTCGGGGATCGCGGACGTGCCGTCCATCGCGGTCGACAAGGGCGCGGACGACGGCGTGTTCACCTCGGGCGAGACATCCCCGACCGGCTTCGGCACCGTGTACGTCACCTACTTCAGCGGGAAGTACGCCCTGCCGGCCCGGGCACAGCAGGCCGACATCTTCGTCAGCAGGTCGACCGACAACGGCACGACGTTCGGACCGCCGGTCAAGGTGAACGACGATCCGGGCACGACGAGCCACGTCTTCCCGACGGTCCAGGTCAACAAGAACGGGTCTGTCTTCGTGGGCTGGCTCGACCGCCGCAACGATCCGACCTACAACGTCCTGACCGATACGTGGGCGAGCGTCTCCAAAGACAACGGCCAGAGCTTCGGGGGCAACCGGATCGAGTCGGATGTGGCGACGGGTTGGTCCGTCCGCTCGGATGCGGAACCGAACTTCGGCGACTACATGTCGAGCGACCTGCTCGGTTTCGGCACCTTCGCGATGGTCTGGGCCGACGGTCGGTTCCGGCCGCCGGGCGGTCAAGCAGCGACGCCCGACACGATCTTCACGATCGCCGGCAGTCTCGGGCAGTAGCGGCGTCCAGAGCGATCCGAACTTGGCCGAGTTCGGCCGCGGAAAGACCTTGCTTCAAAACCAGGCTCTCGGGCCTCGCGGCTAGGCGCAGCCGCTGAGGTACGAAATCGTCTGCGGCGCTGTGGCGTAAGCCCAGGCCGGCGCCGGCACGCACGTTCTCCACGTCGCCCCCGGGCACGGTTCTGGCGACGATCGCCCTTCCGGTCCCGGCACGAAGCTCGTCCTCTGTCCGCAGCGGTAGCGACGAGACTCGAAGCCGCGACCTCCGGCGTGACAGTTCCGCGCTGAAGGGTGCGTATGATCGCCTTGTGGATGCGCGAGCGGCGGAATCGCTTCTCGATCTCGCGGAATTCGCCGGCCCGGGGTTGAAGGGTCTCGACCGCAAGGCACTGTTCGCGCAACTCGAGGAGCAGTACGACGATCTGCTGGCGGCGATGCAGTGGTTTCTCGACGAGGGGCGCACCGACGAGGGCATCCGCCTTGCGAGGTCGCTCGCCGCTTTCTGGACTGCGACTCGGCGCATCGATGAGGGGTGCGAATGGTTCGATCGCGTTCTCAGCTCAGCCGGTGGCGAAGACGGTGATCGGGCACGCGCCTGCGTCGAAGCGGGTCTCCTCGCGTTCTGGAAGGGTGCCGACGACCACGCGTCCATGCTGCACGGTCGAGCCCTCGAGATTGGTCGCCGGATTGGCGATCCGACTGTCACGGCGTTGGCCTTGACTGGTTTGGCGCGAATCGCGCTCCGGTCGAATGTCGGCGAGGCGCGGAGGCTCTGTCAAGAAGCTCTCGTGGTGACAGAGGGCACGGCCGATCCGTTGGGTCGCGCGAATGCCATCCACGTGCTCGGAGTCGCCGCGCAGATGGCCGGCGACCTTCTCGAAGCGCGCGGGTTGATGACCGAGCGAATGGCGCTCGCGCGAGAGCTTGGAAGCTACGCGGGAGTCGCTTCAGAAGCTGCCAACCTCAGCGTCGTCGAGCGTCAACTCGGAAACCTCGAGCGGGCCGACGCGTTGGCCCGGGAGGCTCTGGAAATCGCCCAACAGCGCGAGGACGAGTGGCTCTTCCCGTATGTGCTCAGCGGTCTCGCAGCGGTCGCCACCGAGCGCGGCGAGTGTGAGCGCGCAGCAACGATCGTCGGGGCGGCCGAGGCGATGATCGAGGACCAAGGCGCAAGCTGGCCGCCCGACGAGCGACCGCACTACGAGCGGACGGTGGCCAAGCTCACCGACACGATGGGTCCGGCGGAGTTTGAAAGGTTGCGCGCCGTGGGGCAATCCTTGGCATCACGCGAGGCCGTCGATTTCGCCCTCGCAGCTGGCTCGGCCCGCTGACCGAGTCAGTCAGTCGGAGTACGTGACCACGTACGTGATGTGCCAGGTGAACTTCGGGTCGCCGTTTTCCAGTCGGCGGCGGATTGGCCCGGGTCAGGTTTTCACGTTCCAGTTCAGATGCGAGAGGAGTATGGTCGTCGCTGACGCCTCCTTTCATCCCCCTGAGAGGTTCCGTCACGCGTAACCGCGACTGAGAAGGGAGACGCGTGGCCAGCTCTGCACTTCCCGCCGGTGTGGACCGGCGCGAGGCGCGCGCCCCGCCGAGGGCAACGCGATCGTCGGTGATCGCGATTGCCGGCGTTGGGGGCGCCGGGGTCTCGTTCGCGCTTGCGGTTGCCGGCGAGGGTGTCGGCGTCGAGATGGGCGAGCCGCTGGTGCTCGCCATCCTCACCGCCTGCCTGACCCTCTCGTACGTCCTGTGTGGTTTGCTTGCATGGCGGCATCGACCTGCGAGCCGTTTCGGCTCGTTGATGATCGCCGCGGGCTTCATCAACTTCGCGTCGACGCTCGTGTGGGCAACGCGCGATGTCCCCTACACACTCGGACAAGCGCTCGACCTGCTGCCGCCGGTGCTCTTCTTGCATGTCTTCCTCGCCTTCCCGGACGGACGGCTGAGGGGACGGTCCGTGCAGGGCCTGGTCGCGGCGTCGTATGTCACGGCGATCGCACTGGAGTTGGTTCGAATGCATTTCGGTGACTTCGGGCCGCGCAACCTGCTCGAGGGCCACGCGAATCCCGCAACGGCCGAGACGGTGCGACAGGTTCAGCTCACGCTGGTGAGCGTCTTCTGCCTGGCCGGCGTCGGCGTGCTCGCCTCCCGCAGACGGCAAGCGGGCAGGCCGCTGCGCCGCTCGCTGGCCCTGCTCATCGATGCGTTCGCGTTCTCGCTCGTCATGCTTGCGTTCCTCTTCGTCTCGTCTGCCTTCGACGGCCCGTGGGTCGCGCAGATCAGGTGGGCGACGTTCGTAACGCTTGCGCTCGCGCCGATCGTCTTTCTGACAGGACTCCTTCAGGCTCGTCTCGCACGCTCGGCCCTCGGTGACCTCGTCGTCGAGCTGCGCGCCGATCTGGCGCCGTCCGACCTCCGCGACGCTCTTGCTCGCGCTCTCCGCGATCCGTCACTCGATCTCGCGTACTGGTTGCCCGAGTTCGACACCTACGCAGACGTCGACGGCCGGCCTCTCGATCTCTCCGATCTGGGCCGCAGCCGCGTGACGACGCTGATCGACCGGAACGGAGAGCCCGTGGCCGCGCTGCTGCACGACACGTCGCTGCAGGATGAGCCGGAGCTGCTCGCTGCAGCAACGGCGGCTGCCGGAATCGCCGTCGAGAACGGCCGTCTGCAGGCTGAGCTGCGAGCCCGGCTGGACGAGCTGCGGGGTTCGCGCGCGCGTCTGATCGATGCAGGACAGAAGGAACGTCAGCGACTGGAACGCGATCTTCACGACGGTGCGCAGCAGCGGCTCATCGCGCTGTCGCTGGACCTGAGCCTGCTCGAGGAGCGTCTGGCCGGAGACTCGGAAGCCACGACGAGTCTCGATCGGGCCAAGCGGGAGATCGCCATCTCGCTGGAAGAGCTCCGCGACGTCGCACACGGGCTCCACCCGGCCGTCCTGACGGGACACGGTCTCCAGGTCGCCCTCGAATCGGTCGCCGCTCGGGCTTCGGTCCCCGTTCGCCTGACCGTGAAGCTCGACGGCCGCCTCCAGGAGCGGCTCGAAGTCGCCGCGTATTACGTGGTTTCGGAGAGCCTCGTGAATATCGCCAAGCACGCCCATGCGACGAGCGCGACCATTGACGTCGCGCGCGCCAACGGGCACGTCGTCGTGGAGATCGTCGATGATGGAATCGGCGGCGCCGACACGGAACGCGGCTCGGGTCTCCGCGGTCTCGCCGATCGCGTGGAGGCGCTCGGAGGAAGGCTACGCGTCTGGACGCCTCACGGCGGTGGGACGCGGGTCAAGGCGGAGATTCCGTGCGTGTAGCGATCGCCGAAGACAGCGTCCTGCTCCGGGAGGGAGTAGCACGGCTTCTCGCCGAGTCCGGAATGGACGTCGTTGCTCAATGCGGCGATGCCGAGCAACTGCTCGCCGAGCTCGGAAGCGAACCGGTGGATGTCGTCGTCGTCGACATCCGCCTGCCGCCGACGCACAGCGACGAGGGCTTGCGCGCGGCGCTCGAGATCCGCGCCCGCTTCCCCTCGACGGGTGTCCTCGTACTGTCGCAGTACGTCGAGCTTGGGCTGGCGATGAAGCTCCTCGCGGACTCTGCGGAAGGTGTCGGCTACCTGCTGAAGGACCGCATCAGCGACGTCAAGGAGTTTCTCGCCGCGGTACGGCGGGTCGCCGCCGGCGGCTCGGCCATCGATCCGATCATCGTCTCGACGCTCCTCTCCCGGCGGCGAACGGACGACCCGCTCGAGCGCCTGACTCGGCGCGAGCGCGAGGTGCTCGATCTGATGGCGCAGGGGAACTCGAACCAGGGGATTGCGGACAAGCTCGTGCTCACTCTCCGAGCCGTCGAAAAGTACGTCTCGAGCATCTTCACGAAGCTTCAGCTGCCCGCGACCGGAACCGAATCGCGGCGGGTGCTCGCGGTGCTGCTCTTCCTGCGTAACTGAACGCCGGCGAGAACCCGCCAGAAAACCGGCCTCCAAATCGCCAGTTTCCCGCCTTATGCGGACTCCTGCCACCTGGGACGGTGGAGCAGCGATGAAGACCCGCGTCATCCAGGACGATTCCGAACCGGCCACGGATGCGGTCAATCGGCAGGCACCGGTCGTCGGAATGTGCGAGACGGAAATCGCCGCCGCCCCGGACGTCGTCTGGGAGGTGCTGACCGCGATCGAGCACTGGTCGAGCTGGAATCCCGACGTGAAGTCGACGTCGATGCGCGGTCGCCTCGCCGAAGGATCCGAGTTTCGCTGGAAGGCGGGCCCCGGGACGATCACGTCCACGATCCGGCAGCTCCGGCCTCCTCGGCTGATCTCCTGGACGGGGAAGGCGTTCGGCATCGACGCGATGCACGTCTACGCGCTCGAGGCTCGAGACGGAAAGACGTTCGTGAGGACGGAGGAGTCGTACGACGGGCTCGTCGCCCGTCTGTTCAGCGGCCAGCTCCGCAAGACGCTCGACAGCGCGCTCGAGAACGGCCTTCGGCACCTGAAGGCCGAGGCCGAGCGCGTCACCGCCGATCCAACCGCACAGAGAAGGAGCTGATTATGGAAGCCGTCGCACTTCCCGTACCGGGAGTCGTCGAGGTTCCCCAGACAGGGCCCGTCGTCTCCGCGCAAGCCCTCACCCGCCGCTACGGCGAGGGTGAGACCGCGGTCGACGCTCTCGGCGGCGTCTCTCTCGACGTCACCAGGGGTCGACTCACCGCGGTCATGGGCCCGTCCGGCTCCGGCAAGTCCACCCTGATGCACATCCTCGCCGGACTCGACAAGCCGACCTCGGGAGAGGTCACGATCGCCGGCACGAGCATCGGGGAGCTGAACGACACGAACCTGACGAAGCTCCGTCGCGAGCACATCGGCTTCATCTTCCAGTTCTTCAACCTGCTGCCGATGCTGACCGCGCGGGAGAACGTCGTCCTGCCGCTCTCGATCGCGGGCGAGAAGCCCGACCAGGCGTGGGTCGCAGAGCTCATGAAGAGAATCGGCCTCGAGAGCCGGAGCACTCACCGCCCGTCCGAGCTGTCGGGAGGCCAGCAGCAGCGCGTGGCGATCGGCCGCGCCCTGATCAGCCGGCCGACGATCGTCTTCGCCGACGAGCCGACCGGCAACCTCGACTCGAAGACGAGCGGCGAGATCCTCGAGCTCCTGCGCAGCTCGGTGGACACCTACAAGCAGACGACCGTGATGGTGACCCACGATCCTCGTGCTGCAGCGATCGCCGATCGTGTCCTGTTCCTGGCGGACGGTCTCATCGTCAGAGACCTCGGCCGCTCCGATGCCCACGAAGTGATCTCGGTGATGGAGGAGCTGGCGCAATGATCGGCGTAGCCCTCAAAGGCCTGCTCGGCCGCAAACTCCGCACCCTCCTGACTGCTCTCGCGATCGTCCTCGGCGTCTCGATGATCAGCGGCACCTACGTGCTGACGGACACGATTACGAAGTCCTACACGAGCATCGTCGACGATTCGTTCGTGAACTCGGACGCCGTGATCAGCGGCAAGGTCGCGTACAAGAACAACAACAGCGATACGGCGGGGGCGCCGGCGTTTCCCGCGGCCGTGCTCGCGAAGGTCAAGCAGCTTGCCGACGTTGCGGCCGCCGCCGGCACGATCGCGGACCAGGCGAAGCTGATCGGGCGCGACGGCAAGGTCATCTCCACCGCGGACGGCTCGCCCATCGCCGTCAGCGTCGACCGGCGCAACGACCTCCGATTCACTCCGTTGAAGCTCTCCTCGGGTCAGTGGCCGGTCGGCAGCCGACAGATCGCCATCGACAAGAGGACGGCCGACACGAAGCACTATGCCGTCGGCGACACGATCGGCCTCGCGGCCGACGAGGGCGTCCGTCGTTTCCGCATCACCGGCGTTGCGACGTTCGGCTCCTCTTCGTCGGTCGGCGCCTCGACGATCGCCGTCTTCGACCTCCCGACCGCTCAGCACCTGTTCAACAAGGTTGGCAAGTTCGACGGGATCCAGGTTGCGGCAAAGAACGGCGTGACACCCGAGAAGCTCGTCAGCGAGATCCGGCCGCTTCTGCCGCCGACCGCGAAGGTCAAGACCGCCGAGGCCCAGACCAAGGAGAGCGTCGACGACGTCAAGAGCGCGATCGGCATCTTCCAGAAGGTCCTGCTCGGCTTCGGCATCCTCGCGCTCTTCGTGGGAGCGTTCGTCATCGCCAACACGCTCTCGATCACGATCGCGCAACGCGTGCGGGAGTTCGCCACCCTACGGACGATCGGCAGCTCACGACGGCAGGTCCTGCGCAGCGTCATGCTCGAGGCGCTCGTCGTCGGGCTCGTCGCCTCGCTGCTCGGGCTCTTCCTCGGGCTCGGGATCGCGAAGGGCCTGAACGCGCTGTTCAGCGCGGTCGGGGTCCAGTTCCCGAAGGGTGACACCGTGTTCGCCGCGCGGACGATCATCGTCAGCATCGTGGTGGGGGTCGGCGTGACTCTGGTCGCAAGCCTTCGCCCCGCGATCAAGGCAACTCGTGTGCCGCCGATCGCAGCCGTTCGCGAGGGTGCGACTCTGCCTGTGTCCCGCCTGTCCCGCTTCGGACCGATCGTCTCGATCCTGACGCTGGCGGTCGGGATTCTGCTCCTCGTCTACGGGATCTTCGGAAGCGGTCTGACGATCGCGACCCGCCTTGTGGCCCTCGGCTTCGGGACGCTGATCCTGTTCGTGGGCGTGTCGTTGAATGCGAAGCGCGCCGTCCGCCCGCTGGCGAGTGTGCTCGGCTGGCCCGGCGCACACTTCGGCGGCACCGCGGGAACGCTCGCCCGCGAGAACGCGATGCGAAACCCCAGCCGGACGGCGGCAACCGCGTCGGCGCTGATGATCGGCCTCGCGCTGATCACGTTCGTGGCGATCCTCGGCGCGGGTCTTCGTTCGTCCTTCGGTGACGCCGTCAACAAGCTGTTCGTCGCCGACTACGCGGTGACGGCCGAGAACGGGTTCGATCCGTTCACGAGCCATACGGACGCCGCGGTGGCCAAGGCGGCGGGCGTGACGGCCGTCTCCGGAATCCGGGGTGGAGATGCTCGCGTCTTCGGCAAGAACACACAGGTGACGGCAGTCCCGCCCAACCTCGCGAAGACCGTCCGCATCGACTGGTCGAAGGGCAGCGTCAGTGTCCCGTCGCAGCTCGGAAGGGATGGGGCGTTCGTCGACAAGGACTACGCGAAGGACCACCATCTCCTGATCGGGTCGCCGATCGCGGTCGAGACTCCCACGGCGAAGGTGCTGCATCTGCGCCTGAAGGGGATCTTTGATCCGCCGAAGGGCGGCTCGCCGTTCGGCACCGTGACGATGTCGACGGCGACGTTTGATGCCAACTACCCGAAGCCGCGGAACTTCATGACCCTCATCAACATCCGTGGTGGTGTCACCGACGCGAACACCGCCCGGCTGGACGCGTCGCTGGGCGCCTTCCCGGACGCGAAGATCCAGACGGCGAGCCAGTTCAAGAAGAACCAGGAGAACGACATCAACCTCACCCTGAACGTCCTCTACGGGCTGCTCGGCCTCTCGGTCATCATCAGCCTGTTCGGCGTCGTCAACACACTCGTGCTGTCCGTGTTCGAGCGGACACGCGAGATCGGGATGTTGAGAGCGGTCGGGATGACCCGTCGCGACGTGCGGCGGATGATCCGGCACGAAAGCATCGTCACGGCGCTGATCGGAGGTGCGCTGGGGATCGCGGTCGGTGTCTTCCTCGCGGTGCTCACGACACAGGCGCTCTCCGACGAGGGCATCGTGCTCGCGATTCCGTGGCGCACCATCGCGGTCTTCGTGATCGGAACGATCCTCGCCGGCATGCTCGCGGCTGTGCTTCCGGCCCGACGGGC
>Ga0066709_100000211_pt1 | contig 26662 bp, 17 predicted proteins | sample GraSoiAngelo_158_FD_79665 | JGI IMG/M metagenome (GOLD analysis project Ga0066709, IMG submission 79665) | Grasslands soil microbial communities from the Angelo Coastal Reserve, California, USA - 14_1009_16_30cm | ecosystem: Environmental > Terrestrial > Soil > Grasslands | place: USA...
ATTCACATCTACGACGACTACGCGGACGGCCGGTGGACGGTGCCTGCCGGCGTCATGCGCGAGGCGGACTCCGACGAGCCGCTCGGCACCGTGATCGTGGGAACGGCCATCTGGGCCACGCGAGGCGACGTGCCGAACTGAATCGACGAGGGAGACAGCAGCAATGGCTCTGACAAAACCAGCTCTATCCACCGTCAAAGCCGGCGATCCGGTGACGGCGCAGGCGTGGAACACGATCGTCAGCGGCGTCAGCGATCTCTACGACGCGGTGCTCGCGTTCGGACACGGAGTCCTCGACGTGAGCGTCCGATTCAACGGCGACCCCGTGAGCGACGCGCAGGTCGTGGCCGTCCCCGCGACCGGCGACCTGACGCCGATCGAAGCGGTGCAGCTCTACGGCACCGTCACCACGTACACTGTCGTAGGTGTCACCGCCGGCCAGTGGCACGTGTTCGTGAGTGCGCCCGGCTTCCAGTCGCAGAGCCAGGACGTGACGATTCCCGCGTCGGGCCCGCTCGTCTTCAATCTGGTCTCGGCTGGAGTCGTCGTCCCCGATCTTTTCGGCGTCACTGCGCAGGACGCGCTGACGCAGCTGTCGGCGCTCAACCTGAACGTCGACACGATCCTCGACGTCCTCGGCCACGAGGTTCCGAAGACCTCGCTGCCGCCGCAGTACCAGAACCAGCCGATCCTCGACCAGCTGCCACCCGCGGGCACCGTCGTCGACCCGACCGCGCAGCGCTTGCGCCTCGTTGTCGCGACTGCGCTCGAGCAGGCGCCGGTCGTGACGATGCCGAGCCTCGTGGGACTCTCCTACGACGAGGTCGCGTCGGTCCTCGACGGGCTGGGGCTCAAGGTGGGCAAGACAACCGTTCAGAACTGAGGAGGACCGATGTCGTTTTTCCAACGAGTAGTCGCCGCGCCGCGTACCCTGCTCGGCGCGCAGGCGCAGCCGGCTCAGGCCGCGGTACCGGTGACGGCCCAGCCGAGCACCGTCTTCGTCGAGCTCGGCTCCGTCTCGCAGCAGGCGAACATCGCACGGAACGGCGTCCAGGTGCCGGTCGTCACGCTCAATCCGGCTGTGCTCGAGAACGTGCTCGGGCAGACGACGAGGCTCGTCCCCAAGGTCGTCAGCCAGAGCATCCAGGCGGGCGTTTCGGTCGCGAAGGGCACGACGATCGATCTCGTGCTCGCCCAGCCGGCGAGCCTCAAGGTGAAGGTCCTCCAGAACGCGTTCGTGCCGCTTGCAGAGGAGACGCTCGACACGGTGTTCAAGAACGTCGTCCGCGACAACCCGCAGGTGCAGTCGGTGCTCGCGCGCAACATCTCGGCGACGTCGCTCAGCACGGCGGATCAAGCGACGCTGACGACCGCGCTGACACAGGGCGGCACGGCGGTGACCACGGATCCGGGCCATACGATCGACGCGGCTTTCAACACGCTGCAGGCTGCGTTCACGTTCGGGACATGAGATGGCGCTGAACCTGAGCGGTCAGTCGTTCGAGGTCTCCGGCTCGAAGACCCTCGTCAGCAACGAGAGGGACTTCATCGCCTTCATCAGCCGCCCGGGTGTCGTCGCACCGCCGACGGCGTCGGCGGTCGTCGGCTCGGCCGAGCAGACGCTCGTCCCGAAAGGACCCGCTGCCGTTGCGGTGCGCGAGGCTCATGCGGACATAACCGCGTCGATGCCGGCCGCCGCGACGCTGGCGGGCGCCGCGCAGGTGCGGGCGAATCCGGGCGATGCCACCTTGCTCGTGCTGGACTTCCAGGGCCTGCGGACGGTGACCGAGCTCGCGGCACCGAGCGGCGTGACGATCAAGAACATCCAGGCGTGGCTCGGGACGAAGTTCGACGACAAGTCCGTCGCAGGCTTCCCTGCGGGCGGCGCGAACGCAGTCGCCTTCCAGGAGGTGCAGGCCGAACGGCTGCTCGTGACCCTCGACCACGCTGTGAAGCCGTCGGACTTCGCAGCCGGCAGCTCGGTCGTGATCCCGACGCCGCCGTCGAACCTCGAGCTGCTCGTGAACGGGACGCGCGCGTGGTTCCAGTCCGGCCCGATCAAGGGCTCGCAGTTCAGCGCGAGGATCGACCTCACGGCTGCGGTGACTGCGGCTGCGGCGAGCGGTGACGCGGTCATGCTCACGTTCCGCGCTGCCGCACCGGCGTCACTCACGCTCGACGGATCGGCGGAGATCCTGCAGCGCTACCCCGTGGTCTTCCCGGAGGCGGCTGCGCGTACGGTCGACGCGCCGGCGGAGGGCGTCTATCCGCTGTTGCTGCCGGTGCAAGCTTCGGAAACGAAGTCACCGTGGTTCGTGAAACGCGTCCTCGTCGACGTCAGCGCGAAGGTCCCCGCGACCCGCGTGCTGCCCGCGGACGGGCCGAAGCTCACGGGCGATGCCGAGCTCGTCCTCGACCCCGACCACGCGATCGTCATCCGTCTGCCGGCGACGGCCGTCTCCTCGCTCGGCACGCTGACGGGTGTCCGCCTGCCCGTTGTCGTCGACGCCGCCGGCGCCGAGCTCGCCGGCACGCTTCGCGCTGCGACGGCGAACGGCGAGCCGGGCGAGCCGATTCCGAAGGGCGCTCTCGGGCCGGTGACGCTGCAACCGTCTCCGTCGGGCGACACGACGTGGATCGACCTGGCACTGACGGCGCCGCACGCGCTCAAGAGCACCGACGTCGTCTGGCTCGAGGTGCAGGCCGCGCGCGGCTCGGTCGTCTGGCGGCTCGCGACTCCGCCGGCCCACACCGACGACGACGCGCCGCTTCGCCGTCGGACATCGAGCGGCACCTATGTTCCGCTCTCGACGCTGTCGAAGGTGCCGTACACGGGGGCGCTTCGCGTCGTCGGCCAGGAGAGGCCGAACGATCCGCTCGCAGCGGTGCTCGTCGCCGCGACCGGAGCCGGTGCGTCGGGAACGGTCGCGGGCGTGCCGACGCAGGCGGGCACGACGTTGGCGCTCGTCCTGGACCCGCCCGTTGCCTTCGCAGCCCCGACCTCCGGCGATGCCGACTTCTCCCTCGACCTGACGATCTCCGCGCCCGGGTCGTATGCGATCACCTCGGCGGAGCTGCAGTACACGACCTAGTGAGGAATAGACCATGAGCGACGAGCAGGGAACAATCTTCGTCGATGGATTGCGCGTCACCGCGCAGCATCTGAACCACCTGGAAGAGTCGGCGCAACAGGCGGTCGGCGATCTTCGGCGCGTGCTGGGCCTCGCGCACATCGGCTACGGATTCCGGATCCAGGTGTCCGACGACGGCCAGTCGGCGACCTTGACGCCGGGGCTCGCGTTCACGTCGGGCGGACGGCGGCTCTCGCTCGACGAGGGTGCCGCGCTCACCGTCCCCGAGGGCGCCGGGCCGTTCTCGGTCGCGCTCACCGCCGGGAGTCACGACGACCCGACGACGCGGGTGGGTGACGCCGGCACGATCATCTTCTCGGACACGTCCGTGAACGTCTCCGCCGAGGTCACGGCCGGCCCCGACACTCTCGTCGTCGGCACGCTCGCGCGTGGCGACGGCAGCCTGACGGCGACGCAGGACAGCTCGCTCTTCCTCGCGCCGGCGAGCCACGGCCACAGCGGCGCCTTCTACCAGGACGGTCTCGGGCTCTGGCGGTTCGACGGCCCGCACCTCGCGCAGACCGACGACACCGCCGGCCCGCCCGGACCGCCCGGACCGCCGGGCGCCGACGGGCCGCAGGGACCCGCAGGCCCGCAGGGCGACACGGGACCGCAGGGCCCGCCGGGCGAGACCGGCCCGGAGGGTCCGGCGGGGCCCGACGGACCGCAAGGGCCGCCCGGCCCGCAAGGCGATCCGGGCCCGGGGGGCGCACCGGGTCCGCAGGGCGACGCCGGCCCGATGGGCTTTACCGGCCCGCCCGGCGAGACGGGGCCGGCCGGCTCCGCCGGCGCGGACGGTGCGCCCGGACCACAGGGCCCGCAGGGCGAGACCGGCCCCGCAGGCCCGGCCGGCGAGACCGGCCCGGCCGGCTCCCTAGGCGCGGACGGCCCGCCCGGACCGCCGGGCCCGCAGGGCGAGACCGGCCCCGCCGGCCCCGCCGGCGGCGGCGGCCCGCCCGGCCCGCAAGGGGAGAAGGGAGACACCGGTGACGCCGGTCCGCCCGGCCCGCCCGGCCCGACCGGCCAGGCCGGGGAGCAGGGGACGCCCGGCCCGCAGGGAGACAAGGGTGAGACGGGCGATCCCGGTCCGCCCGGCCCCCTCGGGCCGCCCGGGCCGCAGGGAGATCCCGGGCCGACGGGCCCCATCGGCCCGACCGGCGAGTCGGGAGGCACCGGTCTCACCGGGCCGCCCGGGCCGCAGGGAGATCCGGGCCCCCAAGGGCCCGTCGGTCCGGCCGGCCAGCAAGGGCCGGCAGGCATCGCCGGCCCGCAAGGCGACCCCGGGCCGCAGGGCCCGCAGGGACCGCAAGGGCCGCCCGGTCCCGAGAGTGGCCTCGACCTGACGATGATCCGCGCCGTCAGCTGGAACCCGCGCGTCCCCGTGCCGCTCACGACGGCGGTCAAGCTGCTCGAGAGCCTCCAGATCGCATTCACCGCGCCGCTCGGGCCGGCGAACGCGCTCCTGCCGTTCGCCGCCTGGGTGCGGCTCGCGCCGCCGACGCCGACCGCGACGACGGCCGCGCCGTCCCTGCCGCCTGTCCTCGCGCTTCACGGCACGCTCGTCGTCTCCGGCAGCAACCTCGCGTGGCGGCTCGCCGATTCACCCAACACGGTCTCGGCGGCCTTGAGGACCGGCGGCCTCATCCTCATCGATGTCGACTGCGACTACGTCCTCGACGCGAACGGCGCGGTCGTCTCGGGCAGTGCGTCGCTTCTCGTCGACGCGAAGCCGCCGGTCCGTCCCGGCGGGCTCTTCCGCTCGTGGATCCAGGTGGCGGCCGGCTGACGATGCCGTCGCTCCTCGACAACCTCAGCTCCTCGTTCTCGAGCGACGGCTTCGACCTCGGCACCGCGTTCGGCGCGCTCGGCCAGACGGTCTCCGGCATCGCACCCGCCGGAGCCTCGCTCGACGAGGGTGCGCTCGGCCGGATCGGCCAGGGGCTCGGGCAGGGCGGGTTCGGCGCGATCGGCTCTGCGGTCACCGGCGTCGTCGGCCAGGCGAGCGGTCTCGCCGGGAGCATCGCGGCGCCCGACAAGCTGTTGCAGCCGCTGACCGGAGCGTTCTCCGGCGCCTCGACGTTCGCGACTGCCGACCCGCGTGCGCTGCTGCAACTGTTCGAAGACACGGCCGCAACGGGCGACGGCTCGCTCGGGCTGACTGCGCTCGCCGGTCCGCTCAGCGCCCTGGCGGGCGTGCGCTCGAACCCGCTCGTCGCCACGGCGCTGCAGCTGTTCGCCACCGCGGTCCCGGGCGGGCTCCAGCTCGACCGCACCGTCACCGCACTCGGCGATGTCGTCCCCGGCGTCGTCGCGCTGGTGCGCCTGCTCGGTGCGCTCATGTCCTCCGACGCGCTCACCCGCGAGGTGGCGTCGACGGCATCGAGCATCCAGGCGATGCTCGACCCGCAGTCCGCAGAGGCTGCGCTTGCGAAGCTGTCCGCGGCGGCAGGAACCGGCCTTCCCGAGCTGATCGCCGCGGCGGACCCGAACGACCCGATCCAGGTCGCGACGGTGGCGCAACCGGTGGCGGCATTCGCCGATGCGATCCGCGTCGCCGCGGACCGTCTCGTCCGCGGCATGGCTTTCGGGGAGGCCACGCTCGTCGGCGCCGAGCTCGACGCCGTCGCCGCCGGGTTGACGCAGGCCGCAGGCCTCCTCGACGAGGCCGCGCTCGGCCCGGTCAGGAGCCTCGCGGCCGCCGGCGCCGGACGTCTCGATCCGCTGCTCCAGCTCGACCTCGGCTCGCCTGCCGCCTCGGTCGACGCGTTCGTGGCGGAGCTCAGCGGTCTCGTCGGGCAGCTTGCGGGAGCCGTCGACTCGATCGACCCCGCGGTGCTCGCGCGTCCGGTGTCGAACGCTCTCGCGTCCGTGCTCGCGCCCCTGCACGAGGTCGAGAACATCGCGAACCAGGCGACGGCCGCGATTCGCAGTGCGTTCCAGACCGCCCAGCAGGCGATCGCGAGCATCGACCTGCGCCCCGTGACCGAAGCGATCCACACGGCCGTGCAGCCCGTCGTCGACGCTTTGCACGAGCTCGACCAGCTCATCGGCGAGGCGCAGGCGGAGCTCGAGACGCTTGCGACCGACGTGACGACCGCGCTCGACACGGTCAGGACGACTTTCGACGCCGCGACGCTGACGATTCACGACGCATTCTCCAGCGTCAAGCATGTCGTCGACGACCTGCACCTCGAGAACCTGGAGGCGACGATAGAGGAGGACATGCAGACGGTTGCGACGACACTGCAGAGCGCGCAGCTCCAGCCGTACTTCGACACCGCGATCCAAGCGCTCGGCACTGCCAAGTCGGTGATCGCAGCCGTGCCGCTCTCGCTTCTCCCCGACGACACGCGACAGGAGCTCGCCGACGCCGTCAAGCCGATCAAGGACCTCGATTTCGACACCGAGGTGCGCGACGTGCTCGAGAACGAGCTCGACGCAATCATGACGTCGCTCAACACCGACGTGCTCGACGACATCGATAAGGCGTTCCACGAGGTGCTCTCGTTCATCCAGAGCATCGACCCGCGGGGGCCGCTACAGCAGTTCGAGCAAGAGGACTTCGACCCGATGCTCGCGCGCATCCGGGCCGTCGACCCGACCGAGATTCTCAAGCCGGTGTCCGACGTGATCGACGAGGTGAAAGCGACCGTGGCGGACATCGACCTGCGTCGCGACGTTCTCGGCCCGCTCGAAGACGCGTTCACCGAGCTCGAGAACGCGTTCGCGCAACTCGATCCCGCCGCAATGCTCGCTCCCGTCGAGCAGCAGCTCGGACAGCTGCGCCAGGAGATTGCGAACGCGCTCGGCCTCGACGTCTGGGCGGCGCGGCTCGCGCTCGTCGACCCGTTCGTGACGGCCTTGCTCGGACGGCTCGACTTCGACGCGATCGTCTCGCTCCTCGATGCGGCCTGGTCGGAGCTCGAGCCCGCACCCGACCCGTCGGGGACGAGCGCGCTCGCGACTGTCGTATCGGGGCTTCTTGCAGGCACGGGACTGACGCTCCGCATGGACTCCTTCGCCACGGTCACGCGTTGGATCGGCGGCGCCGACGCGTCCGCGGAGGTCTGGGGGCGGCTCGATGCGGCGGCCACCGCGCTCGACAGCGTGGTCGCGGTCATCCGGCAGGTCGATCCGCAGTCGCTGGTCGCGTCGGTGCAGCCGTCCTACACCGCCGTGAATACGGCCGTGCAAGCGCTTCCCGAGGGGAGCCTGCTGCGCGACCGGCTCGAGCCGCTCCTCGCCGGCGCGTCGCCGCTCGACCTGCTCGGCGGCGCCGTCGACAACCGCAATCGATACCTCGCCTCGCTCATGGCGCTGGCGGCGAGCGTCCGCGCGCTCTCGGCGTCGGCGCGGGGAGAGCTGAATGCCATTGCGCACGGCCTACGCGATGCCTTGCGTCCCCTGACTGCTGTCCCGGATCGGATCAAGATGCTCTTCGCCCGCATCGGGCTCGACGTCGCGCACAAGAGCCTGCGCGAGCTCGTGCGCGAGCTCTTCCAGCGGGTGACACCCTCGCGTCTGCTCGCGCCGCTGTCGCCCGCGATCACAGCGCTGAAGACGAAGGTTGCTGCGCTCGTGCACGACGGGCTCGTCGCGCCGCTCCAAGACGCGCTCTCGACGATCCAGGGCGCGCTCGACGTCCTCGACATCTCGTTCATTCGCACCGAGCTCCAGGCGCTGCACGACCAGATCACCGTCGACATCGAGCAGTTGCGTCCGAGCGTGCTCCTCGCCGACGTGCTGAATGCGTTCGACGAGACGAAGGCGACCATCGCCGGCTTCGATCCGCTCGCGCCGGTGCGCACCGCGATCGATGCGATGAAGGCCGCGATCGATGACGTCGCGAACCACTATCGCCCGACGGTTCTCTTCGCGCCGCTGCTCGATCTCTACGACGAGATCGTCAAGGCGCTCGGAACCCTCGACGTGCGGAAGCTCCTCGATCCGATCCTGAAGGCGCTCGACGACATCAAGACCCAGCTCGACAGCGGGCTCAATGGGACGGCTGAAGCGCTCAAGCAGCTGCAGGCGGCGCTGCCGTGACCACGGACTCGGTCGAAGAGTTGACGCGGGCCTCGAGCTTCGTGTTCAGTGGGACGGTTCAGGATGTCGGCGCGTCGAACGTTCCGACCGTCGAGCCGAGCGACACGACCGTCCTCGTCCGTATCGAGCGCGGATTGCGCACCGACCCCGCGCTCGGCGACGTTCGCGGACGGCTCGTCACCGTGGAGACGGCGACGCCGCAGGAGCTCCAGCCCGGAACGCAGGCGGTGTTCTTCACCGACAGCTGGATCCACGGCGACGAGCTCGCCGTGCGCGAGCGTGCGCACATCGCGCCGGACCGCGTCGACGAGGTCGCGTCCGCGGTCGAGCGGCTGCCCGACATGCATCTCGAGGACCGCCTTCGTGCCGCAGCCGCCGTCGTCCACGCGACTGTCACGCGCACGGCCATCGTGCCGGGGATGCCGCTCGAGCGGCGTTCACCCCGTTGGGCGGAGGCAGCGCTCGATGTCGTCGCGACGCTGAAGGGCGATGCGAGCGGCCTGCGTCTGTTCTTCCCGACGAGCGAATCGCATCACTGGTACGACGCGCCGTCGTTCACGGCCGGCCAGCGGAGCGTCATCCTGCTGCACGTCGGCGACCCGCAGGTCGGCCACTGGCTCGACGGCCCCGAGTTCGCCGGTGCGGCCACCGCTCTCGACCCGGCCGATGTCCAGCCGGAGGCCGTGCTCGAGCATGTGCGGGCACTCATCGCGAGGATCGGAGCCTGAGGTGACCACCGTCGACGTCATCAATGTCGTCCCGAGCACGCACAGCAACGAGACGAATCAGGACAGCGAGCCGTCGATCGCCGTCAACCCCCAGAACCCCTCGCAGGTCGTCATCACCGCGTTCACGCCCCCCGACCCGGGGCTCGTCAGCAGCCCACTCTACTACTCGCTCGACGGCGGGTTCACCTGGCATCTCAACTTCGACGTCCCCTACGGGCCGACCGGAGCGGGTGCGCTCCAGTTCCCGGGCGACCAGTCGATCGCTTACAGCGCCGACGGCAGCGAGCTCTTCGGCGCCTTCCTGCGCCACGACAACCAGAACCTGCAGGTGTTCCGGACGAACGACGTGACGGCGCCGGCCGTCCTCGCGACGTTCGACGCGCGGCCGCAGATCGACCAGCCGTGGGTGGAGGCGCGGCGGGTCGTCGGCGGGCCGGACGACGGCAAGCTTCGCGTGTACGTCGGATACAACGACGACGGCCCACCGCTCGGCAACCCGACCGCGACGGTCGACGTCTGTCTCGACGGCCTCGCGGCGGCGCCGGTGTACAACCCCGTGAAGCTCAATCCGCGGGCCGTGGGAGCGGGCTTGCGGGACGGTTACGCGATCCGCCCCGTCGCGCACGCCGACGGCACGGTCTACGTCGCGTACGAGGGCTGGACGGGCGGTGCGTTCGGCAGCCCGATCACGACGAACATCGTCGTCGTGCGAGACGACAGCTGGGCGAAGGGCGCCACGCCGTTCACCGATCTCAAGGATCCGAGCGACAACCTCGCGGGACGGTTCGTCGCGACCAACGTGACGGTCAACGACGGCGGCAACATGGGCCAGGAGCGCCTGAACAACGATCTAGCGATCGCGGTGGATCCGCGGACCAGCTCGACCATATACGTCGCGTGGGCGGACAACGCCGGCTCCGATTACACGCTGCGCGTTCGGCGTTCGGTCGACCGCGGGGTCACGTGGTCCAGCGATCTCCTCACTGTCGACAACGCGACGATGACGTCGCTCGCAATCAACTCGCGCGGCAAGGTCGGCCTGCTGTACCAGCAGCTGAAGGACAACAAGTGGGAGACGCACTTCCGGCGCACCACGGACGACAGCGGCTCGAGTTGGGACGACGTCACGCTGGCGAGTACGCCGGCCGCTGCGCCGGTGAAGGTCTACGACCCGTATCTCGGCGATTGGGCGCGCATCGTCGCCGTGGGGACGACGTTCTACGGCGTCTTCTGCGCGAACAACACGCCGGATCCCGCGAACTTCCCGAGCGGCGTCCGCTTCCAGCGCAACCGGACGACCTCGGCACCGTTCGGCCTGCTCGGGACGAACAACACGACGCCGGTCAACGCGTCGATCGATCCGTTCTTCTTCCGCATCCGCGAAGGCAGCAAGGCCGCGCCGCCCGGCACGAGCCGGCCCGGAGCCGCCGGCAGCCTCCTGATTCCGAGCGCCGTGGCACTGCTTGCGCACAAGCGGCTGCGCGACGTCGTCGAGGCCCTCGAGCGCAAGCTCGGCGGCGGCCTCTTCGACGTCGGACCGCGCGACATCTCGCTCGCCTCGATCGACGTCGGCACGGTCGCCGTCAACGACACCGACCGGCGCGTGCTGGCGCTCGCCAAGGCGGCGGCGGAGATGTTCGAAGCGGGCCCGCAACTCGTCGACGTCCCTGACGGCCTCCAGGTTGGTCACGGCTTCGGCCGCTTCGCGATCGCGGGCAGTGCGGCATTCGAGATTCCCGCGTACGCGGAGCTCTTCACGCAGAACGGCAGCTGGGTCGCGGACATCATCCGCCGCGGGACGCCCGACGAGAACCTGAGCAAGGTCGTGGTCGCTTCGTCGCAGTTCGCAGTTCGCACAGGGGAAAGAGGCGTCGGGCTCACGACCGACGACGCGACGCAGGCGAAGATCCAGTCGTTCGCGATGGGCATGTTGAGCGCGCTCGCGAGCGACGTCGTGGTCAATCCCGTGCTGCGCGGGCTGCAGGTGCGCCGGACGAAGCGCGATTGGAGCCGCGCGGAGCCCGCCGTCGACATCGGACTTGCGGAGGAGCGGATCATCCGCAACCTGCTCGGCGGCCGCGACGGTGCGGCGACGTGGCAGGGGTGGTGGCCGAACGCGTCCGATATCCCGAACGAGCTGTTCGACGGCTACCTGCTCGCGCTCGAAGAGGCGTACGGCATCACCGCAAACCGTCCCCGCGGCTTCGCAGACTTCGAGGAGCTGTTCCTCGCTTCGACGCCGCCGTCGCTGAACCGCGACCGGCTGCGCGACGGGTACACGCTCGCACGGCTCGATGCACAGGTTGCGTCGTGGGGCGTCGGGACGTGGTACCTCACGCTGCTGCCGCTGCTCGTCATGCCGGTCGTCGGCTTCGCGCTCGTGCGAGCGCTGCCGCGCGGCAAGGCGTTCGTGCGGTCGGGGTCGAGCATCGACGAGCGTGCTGCCTGGGAGGTGCTGACGCTCGCGACCGGCCTCGGCGCGCTTCCTCCTGCCGGCTACTCGATCTACCTGTGGACGCAGGTGCCGGAGAACACGGAGGCGTTCGTCGAGGCGATCGTCCTGCTGGCGCTGCGTTCGGCGCTCGCGCTCGGCTCGATCGGCGCTGGCGACGCATCGGCAGGCGTTCGCTGGGGCCTGCTGTACACACCGCTCGCGCTCACCGACGTGTACGCGCTCATCCGCGGCTTGATCGAAGAGGGACGGAACCCGCCTGCCGGCTTCGTGTTCCTCCTGCAGACGCTGCCCGTCCTGATCGGATCGAGCGTCCTCATGTGGGCGCTGATCGCCGACGGGTTGATCGCCCTCGGCGCGGACGACGACGTCGTGTACTTCGTCATGCTGGCTGCGCTCGCGGCCGTCATGCTCGCGGCCGTCGGCATTCCGGTCGCGGCGGCGCTCTCACGCGGCGGCGGGCTCCGCTCGCTCCTCTTCGGGAACCGGCTCGCGATCACGGAGTCGCTTTCGTCGCTGACCGAGACCGGCGGCCCGGCCGCGCTCGCCGCGCTCTTCGACGACTCGACGCTGTGGGTCAACCCGGATGCGCCCGCGGCCGGGCCGACGCTCGCCGACCTCCGCTACCCGGCGGGACGGCGCGCCCTGTTGCGGATCTGGTGGACGGGCGCGGGCGGCTTACAAATCTCGCACGACGAGCACACGGTCACGTTCAAGAAGGACGACGCGTCGACGAACGACGTCGTCCTCCCACTCGGGAAGACCTCGGCAGCCGACCTCGGGCGATTGCTGATGGCGCAGATGCCGGGCGTGCAGGCCGAGGTCTACGACCCTGCCGATCCGGCGAAGGACCTGCCGTTCCCGCACACGCTCGCCGATCCGGGCGACACGCAGGCGACGATCGCGCTGCACGACTCGCGCGTGCACGACTTCTCGCCAGTCGGCACGAGCGTCGACGAGGCGTACGTCCTGCGCCACACGCCGCGCGACGAACTGGTCACGGGCTACGGCGAGAACGGTCCGGCGCGGTCGAATCTCGACGCGATCGAGCTCGTCCCGGGAGAGACGCTCGGCGATCTCGAGCAGTCCGCGCTCGGCACCGCAGCCGATCTCGCCGCGCTTCTCTGCATGGGCGCCGCGCCGAGCCTCGCCGGCTCCGCGAACGGCAGCGGCGCGCGAGCACCCGCAGAGGTGAAAGGCCCGCTCACGGCGTACAACCCCGCCGGGCGGGCGCCGCTCCCGGGAACGCTCGGGCCGGTGTTCCAGGTGTTCCGACAGTGGAACCTCGACGAGCGCCGCGTCAACGAGTGGCGGCTGCTCGTCAACGGCAACGCCGAGCGCGACCAGCCCGACCCGGTGCACGCAGACCCCGGCATGCGGCCCGATCCGCGCGGACTCGGCCCCTACGTGAACGCGGCACAGAACGCGCCGCCGGCCGCGCCCGCGCCCGCACCGGAGACCGTGGCGCGCGCGCTCGGCTGGGTGCCGCTCTGGCGCGCGTGGTCGCGAATGGCAGCCGACATGACAGCCGACACGTCCGCAACGGCGCCGATGAGCTACACGCCGCCGATTCGGCTCGCCGACGGCACGCCGCTCCAGCCGACGAACGCCGACCTGACGAACGGCATCCGCTTCCTGCTCGACCTCGCCTGAGCGATGACCGACGAGCTCCCCGACGTCGATCCCGTCCCGCAGGCCGCGGTCGACGCGCTGACTCCCCGCGCCGGGCTCGATGCCTGGGGGGAGTACGTGCCGGTGAAGCCGGAGGATCCGGCGAACGCGACTGCACCGATCGCGCTGACCGTCGGGCGGCGCCCCCTGCAGGCACCGGGCGCGCGCGCCCCCCGGCGCGCGGCCGACGTCGCCGCTCTCGACGCGGGCCAGCGCGCCAACTGGCTCCTCACCGGCCCGCGCAACGTGGGTGGGCGGACGCGTACGCTCGCGATCCACCCGGCGAACTCGTCGGTGATGTACGCAGGGCTCGCGGCGGGCGGCATCTGGAAAACGACCGATCGCGGTGAGACCTGGGCGCCGTCCTGGCGCGACGACGCGTCGCCGTCGATCGGCGGTATCAGCATCTGCCGTGACCACCCGGGCACCGTGTGGGTTGCGACGGGCGAGCATCTGGGCCAGATTCTCGGCAACGGGATCTACGTGTCCACGAACGACGGCACGACGTGGGGGCCCGGCAACGCGCAGGTTCCGGGCGCCGGGAGAGCCGTGACGTTCGACGCGATCGCCGCGCATCCGACGAATGCGCAGAGCTGTTGGGCCGTCGGAGCGACGGGCGTCTATCGCACGACCGACGGCGGGACCACGTGGGACGCATTCGAGAACGGCATCCCGTACTCCGACGTCGCGTTCGCGGCGGGGCCCGCGGGTCTCGTGGTCTTCCTCGTGCGTGCGCGAAGCACGCTCGGCGAGGCCACCGTCGTGCGGATCGACAACCCCGACGCGGCGGTCGCCGCGGTGCAGGCGTCGATCGTCAATGCGGCGAGCGCGAGCAACCCGATCCCCCCGGCGATGCCGCCGCCCGGACCGGGGGCGCCGCTGCCGACGTGGCCGGGCCGCGGGAAGCTCGCCGTCTGCGCGGGCACGCCCACCGTCGCCTACGTGCGTTTCGCCTTCCAGGGCAACGACCAGAATGGCGGCGGTCATGCGGGACTCTTCCGGACGCATGCCGCGCCGCACGACGCACAAGCGGCGAGCGGCAGCGCGATCCAGTGGGACACGATTGCGGCCGCGGGCGCAGCCGACTTTCAGGGAGAGGTCGTCGGCGGGTACGCGCTGGCGCTCGGCGTCAACCCGGCGAACGCGGCCGAGATCGCCACCGCGATGTCGAACGTCCACGTCTCGCGCAACGCCACTGGCCCGGGCGCGGTGACGTTCAAGCGCGTCATGGCGCAGGAACTCTTCCCCGTCATCGACTCCGCCCAGCACGCCGACAACCACGTGACGCTGTTCGGTCCGCCGGCGGTGGGGTCGCCTGCGGGCACACCGCCGAGCCTCTGGGTCGCGCACGACGGCGGGATCGTCCGCAGCGACGACTGGGCGACCGGCGCCGGGTACCCGAACGGCGTCACCTTCCTGCCGCTCCCCGACGGCGTCGTCAGCTGGCGCAAGACGTACGGCATCACGGGCTCGCAGATGTACAGCCTCTCGCAGAGCCCGCTGCTGCCGACCGCGTTCGGGTGCGGCTTCCAGGACAACGGCGTGCTGATGACGGCGGGCGGCCCGACGTGGCGGTTCCTGATCTCCGGGGACGGCGGCTTCCTCGAGTTCGACCCCGACGACCCGTACAAGCTGCTGGCGACGTGGCAGCGGGAAGTCGACGAGGTCGTCTTTCCGGGCCGGCTCGAAGGCGCGTTCCCACCGCCTGGCACGTCGGCCGGTTCGGGGCTGTGGCCGCGCTTCCTCGCGCAGGGATTCCTCGCCGCCGACCCGCCGCTCTTCGTCGGCGACGCTGCGCATCATCCGCTGCGCGGCGACCGCGTCCTCCATGCCCGCAGCAACCGGCTCTACGGGAGCACCGCGACTCGCGGTGACGCATGGCAGGTGGAACCTGCGGGACGCGGGGTCGAGCTTCAGCTCGCCGTGCCGCCGAACACGGTGGCGGTCCTGCGCGTGCTGCCCAGCACCGCCGGCGGGCCGCTCGGATTGCCGCCGCAGGTTGCGTTGGCGTCGACGGGCGCCCAACCGGCGACGCTGACCCTGCGCAGCCTTCTGCCGGGACCGTACGCACTGCAGGACGGACAGCAGCTCAACGTGCAGGTGACGCTGACGCCCGGCGGACCGGTTGCGGTGCCGGCGATCACGTTCAACCGGCCCGCCGACAAGCACGGTGTGCCGTGGTCGGCGGCCGAGGTCGCCGGTGCGATCGCCGGGCCGGGTCTCGCCGCCTTCCCATGCTTCTGGCCGCGCCCGAACGCCGTCGAGGTGATCACGACGGACTCCGGGCCTGCCGCGCGGATCACACTGGGCGGCGCGGCGCTCCAGCCGCCCGCGGTGGGAGGGCTGTCGCCGCTGGGCCACCGGGCGCGCGCGATCAACGGCTCGGCCAACCGCGCCGCGAGCGTGACGCTCGTCGCCCCGAACGTGGGCATCGACACGACCTCGTCGATGGCCGCGCACGCAGGCGCCGCTCTCACGATTGCGATCGGAGCGGGCGCTGCGAAGACGGTGACCTTCGATGCGGCGACGTTCGCCGATCTCGCGTGGATCCATGCCGGCGAGCTCCAGCGCGCGATCCGCTCGGCCCTCGACGGTGCCGCTGCGACGGTTACCGCGGTCGGCGTCACCAAGGCGTTGCTCTTCCAGGACACGGGCGGCGCCGGGCTCACGCTCGGCGGTGCGGCGGCGTCGGTGATCGCTGCAGGCGCCCAGCCGGGAGTCGGACTGAACCTCGTCGGGCTCGCGTCGCCGCCGGGGGCGGTGCCCTTCGCGTATGCGTGGCCCGTCCTCGGCAACACGTTCAACCTCGCGCCCATCGGCGGGGTTGCGCAGCCGCTGACGATCAACGACGGCGCGGCGCGCCCGACGCTCACCTTCAACCAGGCCGAGAATGACCTGCGCGCGATCACCGCGGAGGAGCTGCAGACGCTCATCCAGAACCACTTCACCGCCAACGGGGTCAATGCGACCTGTGACGTGCAGTACTTCCCCGGGACGGGCTTCCCGTCCGAGATCGTCTACTCGAGCGCGAAGCCGGACACTGCGTGGGTGGGCGGCACGGACGGCACGCTCTACAAGACGACGAACGACGGGGGCCGCTGGAACACGATCGAGGATCCGCAGATCGCCGGCCTCGATCGAGCGGTCGAGGCGATCGCGATCCATCCGGTCGATGCAGACATTGTTTACGTCGGCCTCGAGGGGCGGCCGACGTCCGGCCCCGAGGACAACACGCCGCTGACGAAGCCGGGGCTGATCTTCAAGACGACGGACGGCGGCCGTTCCTGGTCGCACGTCGGCGGTGACGTGAAGTCGAGCGACGGCGGCCTGCTCGGTGCGTATGCGCTCCGCATCGACACGGGCGCGCCGGACACCGTCTTCGCCGCGACCGAGGTCGGCGTCTTCCGGACGACGAACGGCGGCTCGAGCTGGCAGCCCTTCAACGAGGGCCTGCCCGTCGGCCTCGTGCGCGATCTCGACTTCGTCCCGGAGCGCCGCGTTCTTCGTGCGGGCATCTGGGGCCGCGGCACCTACGAGCGCAGAGTCGGCGACGCAGCGCCGAAAGACGTCCAGCTCTACGTGCGTGCGAGCGAGCTCGACGACGGCTCCGTCCGACCGGTGCCGCGCGGGCCCGACCTCCGTGCGGCGCAGCCGCGCACGCTGCCTGTGTCGGCGAGCCCGGACATCAAGGTCAGCCGCGACATACCACCGTCGCTCGCGGGTCTCATCACGCTCGACGGGGCCGCGTTCGATCTCGACGTCGAGCACGAGCAGATCGTCTCCGGCAATTCGGCGATCTACGTCCAGCTGCACAACCGCGGCGCGTTCGCCGGCACCGACCTGCGCGTCGTCTGCCTCTGGGCGGACGCCTCTGCAGGCCTGCCGCGCCTGCCCGACGACTTCTGGACGACGTTCCACGCGGGTGCATTGCCCGCGCAGACCGGCGGCTGGACGCTCGTGCACGACGCGAAGCGACCGGATGCCGTAGCGGCCGTCACGGAGATCGGCTCGGGCCGCCCGGTCGTGCAGCGGCTGCCGCTGACCTGGCCCAACGATGTCGCGACGCATCGCCGCATCGGCATCCTCGTGCTCGTCGAATGTGCGGAGGATCAGCTCAGCTCGACCGCGCTCGACCTCGACGACCTGCTCACGACGGAGACGAAAGCTGCATACCGCGAGACGGGGACGGTGCGAGACCGCGACGACCAGACGATCCTCATCCGCAGGACGCGCGCGGCACAGTTCACCGTGTCCGCTCCGCCTGCGCCGCTTGCTCCTGCAACTGCGATCCTCCGCGCTCCCGGGCTCCCGGTCGGTCCTGTCGGCTCGCTCCTCGGCGCGACGCAGCCCGGGTTCGCCCTCGCGCCGGTCGGTCTGAACGTGCGCGCATTGACGTTCTCGACGCCGCCGCAGGTCGTCACTATCACATTCGGAGCGGGCATCGCGAACCCCGCCGCAGCGACGCAAGGAGAGGTGGTGAACGTGATCACGCGCGCGCTTGTCGCGGCCGGTGCGCCGCTCGCGGTGAATTCCGCCGGCAACCAGATCCAGTTGCGCGGCGGTGCCGGCTCGGTCTTCCAGGTGACCGGTGGCACAGCGGCGCCGAATCTCGGCCTCGCACTGGGAGCGCCGACCGGCGTGCTGGTAACCGGAGTGGCGCCACCGTTCAATCTGAGCGCGGGCGCACCGCAGACCCTGACGCTGTCGGTGACGAATCGCGCGGTCGTGCATTTCGCGCGGCAACCGGACTTCGACCCGACGACGCCGCAGCCCGCACGCGCGGTTCGGCGTGTGCTGAACCGGAGCTTCGCCGCGGCGAACCTGCCCGTGCGAGCGGTCGTGCCCCGCGTCGACCTCTGGATCAGGCGCTCGATCACGGACATCGACGGGCTCCCGTCTCCGGTCGCGGGTCACGGGCTCGCCGACATCGTCGCCTCGCCGGCGGCCGTCGCGCCGGCCGCGCAGGCAGCGCTGTTCGACCTGGTCAAGGTGCACGCCGCCGACCCGGTGCACGCAGCGGTGGACAACCTCCTGTACGTGCGGGTCGCGAACCTCGGCACCGCCGATCTTGCGGCGCCGGACTCCCGTCACCGTCTCTATGCGGTCGCCATCGCCGCGTCGCCGATCACCCTGACGCAGATCGGCGCCGTCGCCGGCGTCCAGCAGGCCGTGCCGGCGGGGTCGAGCACGATCGTCGAGCTCCACTGGAATCCCGGAGCAGCTGCGGTCGGTGACCGGCTCTTCGTCCTCGCGGTTTCCGACGATGCGACGAACGATCCGCTCACGAAGGACGGCGCGCCCTTCGACGCCACGGCGACCTTCGCAAGCGTCGAGGCGCTCGAGCGGTTCTGCACCGCGAACCCCGGAGCGAGCTACCGCATGTTCGTGGTGGGCGGCTGAGGCGATGGTCGGAAAGCGCCGAACCGACACGGGACCGCGCTGGCGGTTTCTCGTAGAGACGCCGACTCCCTACAACCCATCGGTGAGGCCTGAGGGGACGGCGGCCGTGCCGTGGGGCAGGGCATGGACGCTCGCCCGCGACGGGAAGTCGGTCGTCGTCGAGGTGGAGGCGAGTGCGGCCGCGATCGCAGCGTATGTCGACGGAACGCTTCCGAAGCCGGGTCGGCTCGCCATCCAGTCGGAAGGCCGGTCGGCGGTCGAGAAGTATCTCGCCGAGCGGAAGCTGCCCAGCCGGATTCTCATCACCGCGCAAGGCGTGCGGAGGGCGTGAGGTGTTCGAGGTCCGGTTCACGACGACGACGCATGCACCGCCACACAGGGTGTCGATCCTCACGCCGCTCAACGAATGGGAGAACATCGAAGGCTCGTACGCCGACGGAACCTGGACGTTCTCCCTCGACGAGACCGAGCTCTGGACCGAGCCCGGCTACTTCAAGTTCATCCTCGACGAGCGCTTCTGGATGGACGACCCCTACATCCGGATCGCGCCTGCACCTGGAGACGCGTACAACTTCGACGAAACGACGGTGACATTTGCCATGAGCACGACAGCTCCCACGACCGCAACTCCGGCTCAGGCATCGAGCCCGATGCCGACGCCCGAGCCGACGCCCGTAGTGCCGGGCACACCGCCCCCGGCGGTGGTGGTGCCGCCCATTTCGGAAGGGGCGGTCATCAACCGGGTCGTCATCCTCAGCACACCCTTCATCACGGCAGGCGCCGCCTGGGTCGCGGGCGTGATCGCCCGGCACGTGCCGGGTGTGAAGCTCGATCAGACGCAGGTCGTCAGCTTCATGATCGCGATCGTCGTCGTCTGTCTCGCCGGCGCCTGGAAGTGGCTGCAGGGCTGGCAGCAGCACGAGCTCCTCGTCGCGCAAAGGCTCGCGGCCCCGATCAAAGCCGTCATCAGCACGGTCCAGACCGGACCGCCGGCATGATCATGGGACGTTCCTTCGCCGTCAAGGCCGGGCTCGCCGTGTCGAGCGGATGCCTGGCGCTTTTGACGCTCGTTCAGAAGGACTGGATCGAAGCAGTCTTCGGCATCCATCCGGACGGCCGCAGCGGCGCGTTCGAGTGGCTCGTGGTCGCGGCGCTTTTCGCTGCAGCGATCGCTTTCTCGCTCCTGGCCCGTGCGGATTTGCGGGCGCGGACGAGCTGAGCCCGGTCCGCGCGTCAGCGGGCGGGTGTCACGCCCCGGCGGCGACGAGCGAGACCGTGCGCCCGTGGGCTCGGCAACGCAGGGCCCGAACGGAGCGCCTCGCGCGTCGCCGGCAGCCGCGCCTCCGCCAGCTCACCGCTCGACGGGTCGAGCGTTACCGCCTGAAACACGTGCTTGTGGCTCTCGATCGCTGCGTACAGCCCGCATTCAAGCGGTCGTCGCAACGCTCGCCTGTTACGGAGCGGATCGTAGCGTTCTGGTCTGCGGTGCCTGATCGGGTGATGAGGATTGGTTCCGCGTCGGCGATCGCGGAAGCGGCGTAGCCGCCGGAGCGATTGCCGACGCGGGTCCGCGCAGCTGCTGGGGCCGTGCGTCGCGCCGGAGTTGCTCCTGGTCGACCCGTCGGGTGAGCGGCCGGCGAGGCGAGAGCTACGGCGACGATGCCGCGCAGGCGAGCAGGTGCTCGCTGAGGGTTTCGGCGGGTGTGTGCCAGCCGAGGGCCTTGCGTGGGCGGCTGTCGAGTGCGAGCGCGACGGCGGCGAGCTCTTCGGGGCTATGGCGGCTGAGGTCAGTGCCGCGGGGAAAGTACTGACGGAGCACGCCGTTGGTGTTTTCGTTGCTGCCGCGCTGCCAGGGGCTGTGCGGGTCGCAGAAGTAGATCTCGACGCCGGTGTCGATCCGCAGCTGGGCGTGCTCGGCCATCTCCGCGCCTTGATCCCAAGTCAGCGATCGGCGTAGCTGATCGGGCAGTGTCACGATCGAAGCGGCGATCGCATCCCGCACCGCGCCGGCGCCGTGGCCGGCCAGCGCCGGCCCGTTCTTGACCCGCGGCTCCTCGCCGTGGCCGCTCATCCGGCGCAGGTGCAGCAGCATCACGTACCTGGTCGTCCGCTCTAGGAGGGTTCCGATCGCGGAGCTGTCAAGCCCAAGGATCAGGTCGCCTTCCCAGTGGCCGGGCGCCAGCGCGATCGTCGGCCTCGGCGGGACGCTCGCTGATCATGATCTCCGGCCGGACGAAGCCTTTGCCGCGTGCGGCACGCGGCACCCGCAATGCGCGTCCGGCGCGCAGGCAGGCCGTCAGCTCGCGGCGCAGCGCGCCACGGCCTGGACATAGAGCGATTGGTAGATCGCCTCGTGCGAGATCCGCATCGAGGGATCATCGGGAAAGTCGAGCGGCAGCCGGTGCGCGATCTGCTCCGGGCTCCACGAGCTCGCCCAGCGCCGATCTTTGCGGCGACCGTGGCGCCGGCCGACCCAGTGCACGAGCGGGCCTGCCACCAAGCCGCCGTCGGGGCTGACGATTGCGCCGGCGAGACGCTCCTGCACGTACTCCTGCAACGCCTCGTTCGCGGCCAGCTTCGAGACCTTCGGGCGGCTCGCGCGGCGCTCCGCATGCCACTGCGCCGTCGTTGCCCGATACACGACCGCGTGGCTACGCGTCGACGCATTGCGGCGCAGCTCCCTCGAGATCGTCGACACGGACCGACCAAGCTGGCGAGCAATCGCGCGCACGCCGACGTGCTGGGCGTGAAGGATCGCGATCTCTTCCCGCTCGGCAAACGACAAATAGCGCTCCGACGCCGGAGCCAACGAGATCGGCGACATCCCGCCACCGTCGCGGAACCACCGGGTGCCAACCGGCACGGATACGCCCGCCGCCCCGGCCGAGTCTTCGGTCGAGCGCCCGGCCGCGATCGCCCGCCAGAACCGCTGACGATCCTCCCGCCGCGCGACCGACGGCCGACCCGGCGACCACATCTGCCCACGCATCGCACGAATCGCCTGCTGACGCTTGCCAACACCCATCGCGCACCACCTCCATCACGAGGTGTTGCGACGACCAGTTGAATCCGCCCAGCATTCCTGCGTCAGATTGTGCTGCGGAAGAAGCCGGTGGCGAGCAGTGCGGCCGCGTCGCGGCGGTCGATGGCCTGGTCTGGAGCGGCGGCGGAGAACTCGTAGACGCGCCCCGTCGTTGCGCCCCGAACCCGGATGGCCGACCGCTCCGAGTAGCGGATCCGCACGTCGCTGTGAGCGGCGCGGACAGCTGCAGGGGCGGCGGCGAACGGCGCAGGCGGCGGCGGGCCCGATGGGGGCAACGCCACGGTGCCGAAGAGTGGGGTCGGCCTAGCCTGCGCCTCGGCGGGCGCCGACGGGGCTCGCTTCTGGCCACAGCAGCCCATGCGGTTCACCTCCCTGCTTTTCAGCCTTGACCGCCTCGAGCACCACCGGCTCGCGGCCGAGCCGCTCGAGCAGGCAGGCGGCGCCCGACAGTGCGAGCCACGTGGGGAGTGCGTCCGCCGACTCGCGGCTCACGACGAGTGTCATCGGCGCCGCGACCCAGATGCTGAGGCATTGGAAGCAGTCGATCAGGCCGCCTGCACGACGCGTTCCGAGCTGCGCTCGGAGCCGCACGACTGCGTCGCCCGGGCCGTCTTCGCTCGCCAGTAGGTGCGTCACGCGCCAGGTTGCGAGGGCGGCCAGGGCGAACCGGGTCGGCAGGCTGGCGTCGCTCACCCGATCGGGCCCTCCTGCGGCTCCTTCAGGTCGTTGCAGATGCAGAAGGGGAAGTGGTGCTCGATCTGGTGGCGCCCGCCAGAGAGGGCCGGGCAGACCGAGTTGTCCCAAACCAGCAGCCGCGCGACGTAGCCGCAGCATTCTCCGTCAGGGTGCCCGGGTCTGCTGCGGGCGAGGGTCAGGTCAGGCTCGCCGGGGTTGCAGATCGCGTCGAGGCGGCGGAGGTCGATGCTGGCGAGGATCCCTGGGGTTTCGGGGCCGACCGGTCCAGGCGGCGGCGAGGCCGTGGCGCAGCGGAGGCCCGGGTCACCGACCCGCGTCGTTCCGTTCGTCGGGGGAGTCCACGGCAGCGGGCCGGGCACAGGCAGTTGGACGCCGGGGTCGGGTGCGCCGTCTTTCTTGATCCAGAGTGCGTAGCCACCCTGGACGACGCCGCCGACCATCGCGTAGTTGTCGCTCGGGATCGCGCCGTTGCCCTCCTCGATGAACTCGTCGTAAGCGATCCCCAACAGGTTCGCGAGCCAGGGAACGCTGCAGTCGCCGCCGCCGGCCGCGAACTGGCTGAGGTTGATCGTCGCGCAGGCCGGCACGCCGCCGATCTGGGTGATCTTGCCGTAGATCGACTTGTTGTCGAACCACACCTGCTGGGTGTCGTAGTAGTGCGCACCGGTCGTGTCCTCGACGTCGAGCAGGAGGGTGTAACGGCCCGACTGGCAGTTGATGGTCGGGAGTTGCTGCGCAGTCCAGGTGGGGCCCACCTGCGGGTCGACCGGGAACTGCTGGGGCGGGACCGGTGTCGTGTTGCCCGACCACCAGCGCGTCGGCGTGAGCCAGTCCTTCGGGATCGACGTTCCGGGCGGGAAGGGTGGCGAGGGCAGGACGATCGGGTCGTAGACCCAGAAGCTGGTCAGGTCGAAGTCGTTGGTCTGGATCTCCTTGTGCTGCAGCGGGCTCAGGTAGTCGACCTGCCAGAATTGCGTCCACGGGCCGACCAGCGGGTCGGTGACGAGCCCGGGCTGGAAGGAGAGCGTGTAGCGCTTGATCTCGCGGCCCTCGCACTTCCCGACCCAGGCGCGGCCGTCGATCTCGAGCGCCGTGCCGAAGGCGCGGAGCGTCGTGCCGGTCTCCAACTGGGCGCTCGCGTCGAGGATCCCGTTCGGGCCTGGCTGGACGCCCTCGATGTCCTTGATCCAGACGCGCTGGCGGAAGATCTGGAACTCAGTCGTGCAGCAGGCCGGCGCGCCCGTCGTGCCGTAGACGCACAGCCGCACGGCGACTGCGTCGGGGACCGGGTTGCTGGCCGTGTCGAGCCAGCCGAGGCTCGAGTTCGACACGCCGCACGGGCCGGGCCCGGTCGGCGAACCGCCCGCGTAGACGATGCTCGTCTGCGTATAGGCCGTGTCGGGGGCGCCGGCCGGCTTCCACTCGAGAATGTAGTGGTCGCAGAACGCGCCGCCGGCGGAGCCGACGATCTCCACGCCGAGCACTTTCGGGCCCCCAAAGTACTCCTCGTCGGCGCACGAGTCGACCGCCGGGCGGGTGATCTCGCAGAACAGCGGCCGGAAGCACCGCCGCAGGCAGCGGCGGTAGAAGACGAGGCAGCGCAGGACATCGATGAGGCTCCGCGCCTGGGCAAGGCAACACCCGAAGCGGATCGCGCACAGGCACCAGCAGCGGCAGAACCAAAAACTCGGATGTCGGCTGTGCTGCTCGAACGCCTTCCGGCCGAGCAGGGCGGGCCCGATGTCGGCGGTCAGCAGCCGCTCGAAGATCGCGGCAGACTCGTCCTGGCCCTCGTTGCAGTCGATCTTCCCGCCGATGATCTCGTCGGGCAGCCCGAGCGGGAACTCCACGGTCGCGAGCTGGTCGGTCAGGTAGGGCTGGTACGCGCCGGCGAGCACGCGCACGAGGGCCGTGAAGTCCTCGCGCTCCTCGTCGGTCGGCGGCCGGTCGCCTGGCGCGTCGCCCAGCGTCTGGCGGACGCACAGCCAGTACCGCCAGAGGTAGTAGTTGAACGAGCGGAACGTACGCGGCCCGCGGCAAACGAGCCAGCCGAAGATGATGCAGCAGCGGATGTGCCGGAGGCACCAGCGCCACTCCTCCACCGACCCCAGCTGCTGCCGTGCCTCGGGCGTCAGCAGGCGCAGCGAGACCTCTTCCGTGACGAACCGTTCGAAGATCCGGTTCGCGAGCGCGCGCTCGTCCTCGCAGCTCGGCGGGCGCTCGAGCGCCTCCTTCTTGAGCCGCTCGGGATCCCGGGCGCGCTCGAGCTCCTCTGCGAGAACGGGTTCGTACCCGGCGAGCAGCTCCTTCAGGACGAACTGGAAGTCCTCGTCGTGAACCTCGTCGTCGCGCGGCGGACCGTCCTCGTCCTCCAGGTGTGCGGCCGCCCCTTCCTCCGGCTCATTTCTCTGTCGTGCCACGATGCTCGGCCTCCCTTTGAACGAGATCCAGACTGCCGTCCGGCCGCGGAAAATAGAGCTTGACCGGCACACGTCACCCCGCCGTCACCGGGCCGTCACCGCGCCGTCACCAGGCGTGCGCCGGCTGTCAAAACTCTTGGACGTTTACGCCGCCCGGGCTACCGTCGGGGCGATCATCGAGGCGTCGCGCTTGCCACCCGTCCGCGCGCGCATGAACACAGGGCTTCCGACGGTCGCGCACCAGTCCGCGCAACTGGCGTCGAGGCGGACTATGCGAGTACTTCCAGCAGCGGTTCGAGCTCGCCTAGCTCCATCGCAGGGAGTCCCCTGCGCCACACTCACGCCCGTGGGGCGATGGACCGGTAGACGCGAGCAGCGACGCGCCAACCTGTGTCGGTTCGGACGACGTCGTCGTCGTACTCGCCCGATTCAGCTCTGCCGTCATGCTGAATCAGGATAAGTCGTGTTCGAAGTCGGACTTCGGCATCGCTCGCGTCGACGTAGATGTTCGTGATGTGGTGCGCGGCGGGATGTCGTGCTTCGTGTGCCATGTAGTCCTTGATGGGGCTCGAGGCCCTCCAGGGGCCGTGAGCGGTCGGGCGTTCGGATGTCGAAGATCGCGCCGTCTGCAATCACGGCCGGCAGGCCATCCCGCTCTCGGCGATCGATCAGGTCTGCGTAACGCGAGTTCAACTCATGCAATTCGAGCCGATCGTCGACGCTGAGGCGGTCACTCATTCTCGGGACTTCGCGGTCAGCGCCAGGGCGGTCGCAACGTCGCTCGGCAGGCGGTTCGAATAACCGTCGAGCCTTCGATACCAACCGCCTGCGGCCAAGACGCCGCCGTCGACGATGAGCGTGGTGCCGGTGACATACGTGGCGAGTGCGGATGCAAGGAAGAGAACGGCGCCGGCGACCTCGGTGGCGCGACCCATTCGGCCGAGCGGAATGGTCACCTCGTTGCTCGTCTGCACGTCCTCTGATTCGAGGTCCTGCGGAAAAGCGCCGACGCGAATGCCGTTCGGCGTCGGAAACGGATCCGGCGCAACGCAGTTCACGCGGATCCCGTCACGAGCGAGCTCCAGTGCCAGCGTACGGCTGAGGTTCTCGATGGCGGCCTTCATTGCCGCATAGACGGCCACGCCGGGCGCGGCGCGATGCGCTTCGCTCGAGGTGACGTTGACGATGCTTCCACCGCCGCCGGCGCGCAGCAGCGGGATCGGAACGTGGATCGAATCGAGGATCTGCGTGAAATTGAGGGCGATCAGCGTGTCCCACCCGCGGCGCGTCGTGTCCGTGAATGCCGCCGTGAAGGTCCCGCCGGGCACGGTCACGAGGATGTCCAGGCGTTCGAACCGCTCGGTGACGGCGCCGAAGAACAAACGAACATCCTCAGGCTTCCGAACATCGCCGTGAACGAGAACGCTCGGCGATCGCAGCTCGTCAAGCGCGCGGCGGAGGTCCGTCAACGCGTCTTGGTCGATGTCGCAAACCGCAACTCGAGCGCCGGTGTCTGCGAGAAGCTCGGTGATCGCGCGTCCGAGCCCACCGGCGTCTCCGTTCACCGCCGCGACTTCGCCGGCTACGCCCAGGCGATCCGCGATGTTCGGTTCGCGCGACGTGGAGTGCGCCTCAGATGTTCCGCGCGCTCGCGCCGGCCGCGACAGCGAGCGTTGCGCCCGTGATGCCGGACGCTTCTTCAGACGCGAGGAAGAGAACCGCGTCCGAAATGTCGTCAGGCTCTACCCACGGGACGGGAATCACGTTCATTGCGGCGAGTGCCGGGAGCACGTCGTCGACGGTGGGGTTCTCGAGATCCGGCCGAAACAGACGGAACGACCGCTCGTTGTTCGCCATAGGCGTGTTCACGCCACTCGGGCAGATGACATTCGCCGTGATGCCGTAAGACGCAACCTCCAAAGCCAGACTCTTGATCAGACCGATCAGACCCCACTTCGATGCCGCATAGTGGCCGAGCGTCTCCCACCCGGCGCGTCCCGCCATGGATGCCGTCGCAACCACGGAGCCGGACCGCCGTTCGATCATGCTCGGCAGGACTGCTCGGACCGTGTTGA
>Ga0066709_100000212_pt1 | contig 26658 bp, 23 predicted proteins | sample GraSoiAngelo_158_FD_79665 | JGI IMG/M metagenome (GOLD analysis project Ga0066709, IMG submission 79665) | Grasslands soil microbial communities from the Angelo Coastal Reserve, California, USA - 14_1009_16_30cm | ecosystem: Environmental > Terrestrial > Soil > Grasslands | place: USA...
CTCGCTCCCGAGATCCGCGCCCTTGGCCGTATCGAGCAGATATCGACCGCCGCCGTACGTGCTGCTGCCGGAGGTCGCGTCGCGGAACGGCAGGAAAATGCCGCCACCGTAGGCGTCGAGCCAGAACACCTCGAGCGCGCCGATGGGCAAGTCCACGGCGCCAAAGCGCACGAACGGGATCACGCCGCCGGTGCTGGTCGGCACGTCGTACCGCTCTTCGGGCAGCGGCCGCACCGCGACGTTGAAGGCGAACGCGCGATCGTACTCGTGATACGCCAGCCCACGGAAACGGGCACGCTCGCGATCCGGCAACGCCGACTGCGGATGTGTGCCGAAGAGCACATCGCGCTCGGCGCGCCAGCGCGCGTGCGCACGCCGCGGGTCCCGCTCGCGAAGCGCGCGCACCTCGGCGTACAGCTCGGACACGCGGCGGCGGTAGTCCAGCAACTCGAGGTGGGATCGGCCGGCGGTGACGGGGTCCATCAGCGCAGCTTAGTGGCGGCGGAGGCGAACAGTCCGCCGAGCTCTCGCGCCGTCGTCGGAAAGGCGTGAATTGTCTGGGCCAGCGTGTCGATGGGCGTGCGCAGTTTCAGCGCCAGGACCGCGACATGGATCGCCTCGCTCGCGCCAGCGCCGGCGATGAACGCTCCGAGCAGGGTCTTCGCGGATCGGTCGACGACGATCGACGCGTGGCCCAGATCGGCCTCCACGATGTAGCCCTTGGTGGAGGTGGCGAAGTCGGTGGTCTCCTCAAACGCGTCGAGCCCCTTGTCGCGCGCTTGATCCAATCGCACTCCGACCGCGGCCGTCTCCGGTTCGGTGTAGACGGCGCGGGGAACCGCGGACAAGTCGACACGAACGTCTTCCCCCAGCGCGACGCGGACCGCCATCTCGCCCTCGTAGTGCCCCAGATGCGTGGACAGCTCGCGATCCATCACGTCGCCGATGACGTACGTGCCGTCCGCGATGCGGAGATGCTCGTCCGGCTGAAGCGCGTCTGCGCCGTCGTAGGCGACGCCGATAGTGTCGAGACCGAGGCCGGCCAGCGCGCTCGCCGAGGTCCGACCCACCGATAGCTGCAGCACCTCCGCCGACACGCTCGAGCCGTCGGAGAGCTCCACGAGATGCTCGCCCGCGGTCCCGCCGCGCGGATGGACACGTACCGCGCGAACGTTCTGGCGCACATCGACGCCGTCGCGCCGCAGCGCCTCGGCGATCGTGGCCGAGCTCTTGGGGTGGTCGGTCGGATTGACCATGCGCGGCGCGAGGATCGTCGTGCGCACGCCGTAGCGCGACAGGTACTGCGCGATCTCCACTCCCGACGGTCCAGCGCCGAAGATGACGACGCTACGCGGCAGCTCCCGCAGCGCGGTCGCCTCGACGTTGGTCCAATACCCGGCCGCGCTCATGCCCTCGATCTCCGGCACCTTGCCCACCGAGCCGACGGCGATCACGACGTTGTTCGCCTCCACGGCGCGGACCTGTCGCTCGCGACGGACTTCGACGCGATGGGGACCGGCGAGGCGTGCCACGCCCCGGATCGTGGTCGCTCCGGCAGATTCGAGTCGCTTGACGTGGCTGCTGTCGTCGGGGTAGTCGCGGTCGATGCGATTGATCATGTAGTCCCGTCGCGCCGAGGCTTTCGGCCACGGGTAGTCGCCGCCATGCGCGCGCACCTCGGCGCAGTGAAGCAGCGTCTTCGAGGGCATGCAGGCCCAGTACGCGCAGGAACCGCCGAACAGATCGCGCTCGATGATGGCGACGCTCGCGCCGCGGCCGCGGGCGTAGTGCGCGGCGGCCTCGCCGGCCGCGCCGGCGCCGATGATGACGAAATCGAACCGCTGCGCGCTCACATCGCGAACGACCGGTACCACACGCCCCGGCCGCGAGACGCCACGAACACATCCAGGCGGTCCGCGGTCCACACGCAGCTCACCGCGTCACCGTGCGGCGCCTCCGTCACGACTTCCCATTGCACCCACTCGGTCCCGTTCCACCAGCGATGCAGCAGCGCGCCGTCGCCGCCGAACGCGAACACGTCGATCCGGTTCGCGTCATGAGCGGCCGCGGCCGGCTCGCCGGCGAAACCGCTGCCGAGGGACTCCCACTCGTGCCACCGCGCGCCGTCCCAGTACCGATCACGAAGCTCGCCGTCCTCGTGGACGGCGAAGATCTCGACCTCTTCGGTCCCCCACGACGCGACGGCGGCGCCGGATCTGACGGCGCCGCCGAGTGCGACCCACTGCGCTATTTGATCAGACCTTGCTTCTTGAGCCAGGCCTTGGCGACGTCCTTCGGATCCGTCTTGTCGACGCCCACCTGCTTGTTCATCGTCGTCAGCTCCACGGTGGTGAGCTTCGGTGCGATCGAGTTGATGAGCTTCTTGAAGTCGTCGCCGCCCTTGCTGAGCAGATCGTTGCGCACTACGGGCGCGATGTTGTCGGACAGCTGCAAGTGCTTGTCGTCATCCAGCAACACGAAATTCTTGACGGCGATGATCGCGTCAGAGGTGAAGAGCACTCCCACGTCGACCTGCCCGCCCTCGACCGCAGCGACCGTGATCGGACCGCCTGAATCGAGGGGCTTGAAGGCCTTGAAGGTGATGCCATAGGTGTTCTTCAGTCCGAGCGCGCAGAACTGACGCGTCGGACACTCCGGCGGGCCTCCCAGCACGAGCTGACCGCCGACCGGGGCGACGTCGGAGAGCTTGGTGAGCTTGTACTTGTCGGCCGTCGCCTTCGTCACGACGAAGCCGTTCTGATCCACCGCAGGCGCGTAGTCGAGCACCGTCAAGCTCTTCGAGTCGAGCTCCTTCTGCAGCAAGGTCGCGGTCTGCTTCGGGTCCGTGGAGCCCGCGACGTCTTTGTTCACGAATGACAGCACCGTCGCCAGATAATCGGCTTCCATGTCGATCTGCCCGCTGGTGAGTCCAGGGAACACGATCTCGCGCGGGCCAAGATTGAACTTGCGGTCGACCGTGTAGCCGTTGGCTTCGAGGATCTGGGCGTAGAGCTCGCCAAGGATCAGTTGCTCGCTGAAGTTGGTAGATCCGATCTTGACCGTGGGCTTCGATCCACCGATTCCAGCGGTCCCGCAGGCACTGGCAACAATTGCAACGACCACGACTGCGAGCGCGAGACGAAGTACGCGATTCATAAAGGCTCCCCCTCCGCCGGACTTAGCTCGAGGCGACACGGGCTACAACGCCGACTCGAGGTGTCGTATGCCCGGCGATACGGCGGCTTTCTCGAACGCGGCGAGACTAGCTTCCACCACGATGGCGAGGGCCGCGACAAGCAGCGCTCCGGCAAACAAGCGGTCGTACTCCTGGAGTGCGAATCCGTCGACGATGTAGCGGCCAAGCCCGCCGCTCGCAACGATGGCACCGAGCGTCGCCGTCGCGACGACGTTCACGGCCGCGGTGCGAACGCCGGCGATCACCAGCGGCAGGGCTAGCGGAAGCTCGATCGCGCGCAGGATGTCCGACTCGCCGAGACCCATGCCGCGCGCGGCCTCGACCACGTCCCGATCGACGTTCCGCACCGCGACGTAGGCGTTGGTGAGGATCGGTGGGACCGCCAGCGGAATCAACGCGAGCACCGTGGGCCAGAAGCCGAGGCCCAGACCAAGCGGAAGAACAACGATGAGCGCGAGCGCGAGCAGCGCCAGCGACGGCAACGCACGGCCGACGTTCGCGACGCTCACGGCGACGAACCCCAAGCGCCCGGTGTGGCCGAGAATGAGACCGATCGGGAGCGCCAGCGCGATTGCGACGAGCACAGCGAATCCCGACATCTCCACATGCTCGAGAATGCGGGTCTGGATCGCGTCACTCCCCTGATAGTGGGATGGGTCGATGAACCAGCGGAGCGCGTCGAGGAGAAGCCTCATCCTGCGCCGACCCACGGCGTCAGTCGCTGTTGCAGGAGGACGAGCATCGCATCCGCGACGATCGCGAGCGATACCGACAACACCGCGCCGGCAATGATCTCGGTGCTGAAGAACGTCAGCATGCCGCTGAGGATGAGCGCGCCGAATCCTCCCTGGCCGATGAGCGCCGTGACGGTGACGAGACCGATCGTCGTGACGGTCGCGATGCGAATGCCTGCGACGATCACCGCGAGCGCCAGCGGCAGCTCGATGCGCCAGAGCAACTGACGAGCGGTGTAGCCCATGCCGATGGCGGCCTCGTGCACATCGGGTGAAACGCCGCGGATCCCGCTGACGATGTTCCGGATGAGGATGAGCAGTGTGTAGCTGACGAGTCCGATCTCGGCCGTGAGGACCGTGAACCCGGTGTAGGGGACGAGCAACGCGAACAGCGCCAAGCTCGGGATGGTGTAGAGCGTCCCGGTTATCGACGTGACCGGCCCCTCGAGCCGTCGATAGCGCAGCACCAGCAGTGAGAGCGCGAAGGCGATGATGAATCCCACGGTCACACCGATGAGCGTGAGCTCGATGTGCTGGAGGCCGCGCTCGACGAAAACACCCCCATGGCTCGCGATCCAGTCCCAGCGGATCAGCGGCTCGCCGGCTGTCACGCGTCGCTCCGGATCATGTGTCCGATCTGGCGGAGGGTGAGCGCGCCGCGGAAACGGCCGTCCTCGTACACGAGGCCGAGCTCGGACTCGCTGGTCAGCAGCCGCGCCAGGGCGTCACGCAGGCTCATCGAGGGCTCGAGGCGGGGCGCCTTCGGCTCGACCCGCGCCGGATCCACGTCGGTCTCGAGCTCTGTGCCGCCGACGGTCAGCAACGCGAGCCGTTTGAGGCCGCGGTCCGATCCGACGAACTGGGCCACGAACTCGTTCGCCGGATGCGCCAGGAGCTCGGCCGGCGGCGAGAACTGCACCAGCCTGCCACCGCGCATCACCGCGACGCGGTCGCCGAGTCTGATGGCTTCGTCGATGTCGTGCGTCACGAACAGCACGGTCGTGCCCTGACTACGCTGGATCTGCAGGAACTCCTGCTGCAAGCGGTCGCGCACGATCGGATCCACGGCGCCGAACGGCTCGTCCATCAGCATCACCGGCGGTTCGGCCGCGAGCGCTCGAGCAACGCCGACGCGCTGCCGTTCGCCACCGGAGAGCTGCGCCGGATAGCGCTTGGCGTAGCGGCGCGGGTCGAGCCCGACGAGCGTCAGCAGCTCGGTCACGCGAGCGTCGATGCGTTCGCCGGACCACCGCAACAGCCGCGGCACGGTGGCCACGTTCTCGGCGATGGTCTGGTGCGGGAACAGACCGACCTGCTGGATCACGTAGCCGATCCGCCGGCGCAGGGTCGTGGGTTCCTCTGCCAGCACGTTCGTGCCGTCGATGAGGATCTGGCCCTCGCTCGGTTCCACGAGTCGATTGACCATCTTCAGCGACGTGGTCTTGCCCGAGCCGCTCGGCCCGACGAGGACGCAGATCTTCCCCGCCGGCACGGTGAACGAGAGCCGGTCGACCGCGACCTGGTCGCTGTAGCGCTTGGAGACCTCGCGGAACTCGACGCTCGCGCCGCGCTGCGTGGCCATTGTTCGGAGCGTAGCGGCGCGTCGCGGCCGAGACGCGAGAACGCGCTCCGGATCAGGCAGTCGGTCTCAAGGTCCGGATGGACACGGGCACGCTGACGCCCTTCAAGGTGATCTCGCCGCGCTCGCCTGGAAGGTCCACGCTCGCGGCGTCATAGGCGGCCTCGCTGCAGACAAGCTCGCCTGTGCCCGCGACGCCCGCGAGCCGCGCCGCGATGGTGACGTGCTCGCCGAGAGCCGTGAGCTCGAGCATGCCTTCGGCGCCTCCGACCGTGCCGACGAACGCCGTCCCGGTGTGCACGCCGACGCCGACGGGGATCCACGGCTTGCCCTCGACGTGTCCGGTCGCACGCAGCAGCGCCAGGCCGGTCTCGATCGCGCGCCGCTGATGCTGACGGCCGGCGAAACCGGGGACGAAGTAGCCCACGACCTGATCGCCCATGAAACGATCGACGATCGCGCCGCCTTCGATGAGGGTCTCGACGCCGGTGCGGTAGAAGCGATCCAGCGCCCCGTGGAGTCCGGTCGCGCCGAGACGCTCGGCCATCGGCGTCGATCCGCGAACGTCGGCGAAGAGCGCGGTCATGTCCACCTCCGCGCCGACCTTCTTGTTCAGGACGGCGTTGACGCAGAAAGAGCAATACCGCGGGTTCCGCGGGAAGGGTCGTTTCCCGATCAGCCCGAGCATCGCCGCGAACGGGCCCTTGAACGGCGTGGCGCACAGCTGGCATCGCGGTGGACTCGGCAGCGCCGCGAAGAAGGCGCGGCCGGCTCGCTGCGCGGGGTTGGTCCCGAGGAGCGCCGCCTGCCAGCGCTCGTTGTCACTCGGCCGTCTCACTCCTGCTCTCGCCGCGAACAGCGTAGTCGGGTCGTCAGGAGCAGCGAAGGAGACCGCTAGCCTGCTTCGCGCGAAGCACGCGAAGCGCGGCGTCGTCGACGCGAGCCTGAAACGCCGCGTCGCTGCCGGCTCGAGCGACGATCGCATCGGCCATCGCGATCGCCGGAGCGACGGTCTTGGAGATGACGAGGTCCCCGCCCGCGCTCAGGAAATCGATCGCGCGCTGGCCGGGCGGGATCGTGGCCACCGCGGCGGTCGCGCCAAGGTCGTCGGACACGATCGCGCCGGTGAACCCGAGCCGGTCGCGGAGGAGCTGTCGCATCACCGTCGAAGAGAACGCGGCCAGATGCTGGGCGTCGATCCGGGTGTAGGTCGCGAGCGCGACCATGACAAAGGGCACACCGGCCGCGATCGCGTCGCGGAACGGCGCGAGGTACGCATCATCGATCGTGGTCGACTCATCGACCACTGCGGCAGTGAAATCGGTGTTGCCCTTGACGCGCCCGAGCCCGGGGAAGTGCTTTGCCGTCGTGGTGATGCCGGCGGCGGCCATGCCCCGCAGGAACGCCATGCCGTGCGTCGAGACGGTCGTGGGATCGTGGCCGTACCCGCGCTTCAGCACCCCGATCGGTTCGTTCTGCGCATCGGTCCCGGGCGGGACGACGTCGAGCACCGGCGCGAAATTGAGGTTCACGCCGGCCGCCGCGAGCTCTCGTCCCCACTGCGTCGCGCGCTGCTGCAGCGTGTCCGGGGCGAGTGTGCCCTGATCCACCGCGGTCGGGATCGCAGAAAAGCCCGGCCCCTTCAGCGACTGGATGATCCCGCCCTCTTGATTCGCGGCGACGTAGAAGCGGACGTTCGCGGTCGTGTCCGCGCCGACCAGACTTTGGACCGCATCCGCGACGGCGCGGATCCCGGACACGCCAGCGGAGCTCTGCTCGACGAACCACACCGAGCCGAGGTGACGGGTGCGGACCGCGTCGACCTCGGCCGCGCCGAGCTGGTCGTTCGCGAGGCCGAGCAGGAACAGCTGGCCCACGCGCTGCGGCTGGCTCATGGAGGCGAGCACCCGCTCCGGACACGCGGCGGTCGCGGTGGGCGTGGGCGAAGGCGTGCCGGTCACGGCGGCCGTCGGCGCTGCGGTCTGGGACGGGGTGAGTGTCGGTGTCGCGCTCGCCTGCGGTGCGCAGGCTCCGGCGGCGAGACCGACCGCCAGCGCGAGCGCGGTAGGTCGCCGGAATGGAGTCAACATCGCTCGTTTCGAGGATACTGGTGGCAACGATGAGCACCGAGACGACGATCTGCGCGCACCTCATGTCGGCGAAGGAGCACAAAGCGAATACGCCGCAAGGTTGCGAGGAATGCCTCAAGACCGGCGACGAGTGGGTCCACCTGCGGCTCTGCCTCGAATGCGGACACGTCGGCTGCTGTGACAACTCCAAGAACCGACACGCGACCAAGCACTACCGCAAGACGTCGCATCCGGTGATCCGCTCGTTCGAGCCGGGTGAGGACTGGCGCTACTGCTATCCCGACGACCTCTTCGTCGAGCCCTGATCGATCGCCACGCGAACGATGGATAAAAGGCTCAGGTGAGCGGCTCGCGGCCCTCGAGCACCGCGTCCACGATCCCGTAGCGCACCGCTCCCGCCGCATCGAGCGCACGGCCGGCATGCAGGTCGTGTTCGACCTCCTCGACGTGCCGGCCGCAATCCTCGGCCAGCGCGCGCGCGAAGCGGAACGTCAACGCTTCGAGCTCGCGAGCCCACTCGGTTAGCTCGGCCACTCGCGCGTCGCCGCGCTCGACACGCCCGAGCTCGAGGCGCACGCGCGCGCCCACGGACATGAAGCGGCGGCCGCGCGAACCGCCCGAGAGTGCGAGCGCTGCCACGCCACCGGCCTCGCCAAAACAGACCGTCGAGACCGGAGCGGCGCAGCGCCGCATGACGTCGTGCAGCCCTAGTCCGGCAGTGAGCTCCCCGCCCGCGGCGTTCACGACGACGCGTATCTCCGCCTGCGGGTCCTGTCCGTCCAGCAGCAGGAGTTGCGCGATCGCGGCGTTCGCCGCCATCCCGTCGATGCGCCGATCGAGCAGCACCAGACGCCGCCGGAGCAATCCCGCGCGGACGTCCTCGCCCATCGCCGCCGCGCTAGATGAACAGGGGCGCGAGCACGAGCGTGATCGTCGACAGGAGCTTCACCAGCACGTGCAGGCTCGGGCCGGCCGTGTCCTTGAACGGATCGCCGACGGTGTCGCCGACGACAGCGGCCGCATGAGCCGGTGTGCCCTTGCCGATGACGTTGCCCTTCTCGTCGCGGAGGTTTCCGGCCTCGATGAACTTCTTGGCGTTGTCCCACGCGCCGCCGCCGTTGTTGAGGACGGTGGCGAGAAGGACGCCGGCCATCGTGCCGACCATGAGCATCGCGGCCTCGGCTTCGGCCTTCAGCAGCAGGCCGACGACGATCGGCGCGCCGACGGCGAGGACGCCCGGGGCGATCATGTTGCGTAAGGCGGAGCTGGTGGTGATGTCGACGACCCGCGCGTAGTTCGGCCGCGACGTGCCGGCCAGGATGCCCGGATCCGCGCGGAACTGGCTGCGGACCTCCTCGATGATCGCGGCGCCGGCGCGGCCGACGGCACGGATCGCGAGCGAGCTGAACAGATAGACGAGCATCGCGCCGAGGAAGCCGCCGATGAACACATCGACCTTGGCGAGGTCGACGACGTGGAAGTCGGTGCCGCGTAGCTGCGTGACGCGGTCGAGATAGGCGCTGAACAGCAGGAACGCGGCGAGCATCGCCGATCCGACCGCGTAGCCCTTGGTGAGCGCTTTCGTCGTATTGCCCACCGCGTCCAGCGCGTCGGTGATGTGCCGCGCCTTCTCCTCGGCGCCGGCCATCTGCGCGATGCCGCCGGCGTTGTCAGTGATCGGGCCGAACGTGTCCATGGCCAGCACGAACGCCGCCGTCATGAGCATGCCCATGGTGGCGACCGCGGTGCCGTAGATGCCCCCGTGCGGCAGGCCTGTGGCGTTGCTCCACGCGGTGCCGAACCCGAACGCGGAGAACAGCGCGATCGCGATCGCGATCGCGGAGGGCGCCGTCGTCTCGAACCCGACGCCGACGCCGGAGATGATCGTGGTGGCCGGGCCGGTCTTCGCCGCCTGCGCGATCTCCTGCACCGGGCGCCACCCGCCCGCGGTGTAGTAGATCGTGATCCCGACGAAGGCCAGGCTGACGAGGATGCCGACGACGCCGGCGGCGAAGAAGTAGATGCCGCCGCCCTGTTCGTTGAGCATCGCCTGCGTCACGAACCACATGAACGCGATGCATAGCGCCGCCGCGATGCCGTAGCCGCGGATGAGCGCAGCCATCGGGTCGCCACCCTCGCGGCCGCGCACCAGGAAGATGCCGATGACTGACGCGAACAGCCCGAAGGCTCGGACGATGAGGGGGAACAGGATCCAGGCTTCGTTTTTCGTGGCCAGGTAGATCGCCACGCCGAGGATCATCGCGCCGATGTTCTCCGCCGCGGTCGACTCGAAGAGGTCGGCGCCGCGGCCGGCGCAGTCGCCGACGTTGTCGCCGACTAGGTCGGCGATGACCGCAGCGTTGCGCGGATCGTCCTCGGGGATGCCGGCCTCGATCTTGCCGACGAGGTCCGCACCGAGATCGGCGGCCTTGGTGTAGATGCCGCCGCCGAGCTGCGCGAACAGGGCCACGAACGAAGCGCCGAAACCGAAGCCGACGATCGTGAACGGCGCTTCGTCAGGGCGCGTCAGGCCGCCATAGGCAACGAACATCACGAAGACACCGATGAGCGACAGGCTCACCACGAGGATGCCGGAGACCGCGCCGCCACGGAGCGAGATCCGGATCGCGTCCGCCAGAGAGGTCTGCGCGGCCGCGGCCGTGCGGAGATTTGACTTCACCGCGACGAACATCCCGATGATGCCGGAGAGCATCGACGCGATCGCGCCGACGAGGAACGCCAAGCCGGTCTTGACCGCGAGCTCGAGCGGCGAAACGCCAGTCGGCGCAGTCTCAAACTTGAAGATAACGAGTGCGATGACCACCGAGGCGACGAGCGCAAGCGCAGCGATGGTGCGGTACTGCCGATTGATGAAAGCGATGGCCGCCTCATAGATCGCGCCCGCGACCTCCTGCATCTTGACCGTGCCCTGCGGCGAGCGAAGGACGTCCCAGGCAAAGTACCCGGCGACGACGACGCCAAGAAGGCCGGAGAGCGGGACGACGAGCGTGAGATTCACGTAAACCCCCAAAGATCAGAACAGACAAAAACGACCGCGGGCCGATCGAGTGAGAGCGCCCGCGGACTTGCGAGAATAGCCGACCCCGCCGAATTTGACAGAGAAGACGTCCATCAGAAATTCGGCGGGGGAGCCGACCCCGGCGAATTTGACAGAAAAGAGTGCCGAGGTTTAGGCGCGCCGGCGCAGACGCGCGGGCAAGATCTTCATCTCGTCGCGGTATTTCGCCACCGTGCGGCGCGCGAGGATGATCCCTTCGTCGCGCAGCCGTTCGACGATCTCGCGGTCCGAGAGTGGGCGACGCTGCTCTTCACCGTCGATCAGGTTTTTGATCACGTCCTTCACCCCGAGCGACGCGGTGAAGAACATCGAGAACGCAACGACCTCCCGATTCGGCAACATCACGAACTTGCCGGCTGTCGCACGGCTGACAGTCGACTCGTGCATCCCGATGCGCTCGCCGACTTCGGCGCGGGTCAGGGGACGGAGATGCTGGATGCCGCTGTCCAGGAACTCGCGCTGGCACTCCACGATCGTCTCGGTGATGCGCTTGATCGTGCGCCGGCGCTGGTTGATGTTGTCGATGAAGAACTTGGCACGGGTGACGTACTCGCGGATGTGCTGGCGCTCCTTGTCGCCGAGCTGCAGGCCTTCGCCGTTCGCGGCGCTGCGCAGCGCCTGCATCTTTCCGACGAGCTCCCGGTACAGCGGGTTTACGCGCAGCGTGTAGCGGCGCGACTCGATGACCTCGACCTCGTAATCGTCCTGCTCGTTCTTGCGGATGATCACGTCGGGCCGAAGCGCAGTCTCGCGCGCGCCGACGGCGCCCTCGGGACCCATCGCGAATCCGTGCGCCGGGTAGGGATTGAGGTTGTCCTTGATGAAGTCGAGGGCATCCTGCACGTCCTCGCGCGAGATCCGCAGCGCCGACGCGATCTCACCGAACTTGCGCTCCCCGAGCTCCTTGAAGTGGTCGGCGACGATGGCGCGCGCGTGGGGATGCGTCAGCCCCTCTTCCTCGGCGAGATGATCGAGCTGGAGCAGGAGACACTCGCGGGTGTCGCGGGCGCCGATGCCGACCGGCTCGACCGACTGCAATGCCGACAACGCGCGTTCGACGTCGCGCCGGTCGGCCCCGATGGAGCGCGCGATCTCGTCGACGCTCATCCGCAGGTAGCCGCTCTCGTCGAGATTGCCGACCAGATTCTCCGCGATCGCGTACAGCTGTCGCGGCAGGCTGGCGCGCAGATTCCACAACAGGTACTCGGCCAGGGTCGTCTCGGCCTCGGCACGGACGATCGGGTCGAGCTCGTCCTCGTCCTGGTCGCGCAGCATCAGACTGGACCCCTCGAGGGGCTCGAAGTCGGCGTCGTACGCGGTCGCGCCGGAGGCGGTCGGGCCGAAGCAGGTCAGACACACCGCGCCGGTGATCTGGTTCCCGCACAGCGGGCACACCGCACTCTCGGTCTGCTCCAGCGCGGGATTCTCTTGCAGCTCTTCGTTGATCAATTCCTGGAGCTCCATTGACGAGAGCTGCAGGATGTAGTTCGCCGCGATCTGCTTGGGTGTGACCTTTAGCTGCAGGCGTGGGAGCAGCTGCGGTCCGATCTCCATCACGTTCCTAACCTAACATCCCCTCTCCGTGATCTCGGATCCAGCTTTGCTGCTTGTCTCCTCGATCATCGGTCTCGCGATAGGCGCGACCGTCGCGCTGCTTCGTGCCGTGCTCCCTCGCTGGATCGATGTCGTGATCGTCGCGCTGTTCGCAATTGGGCCGCTGGCGCTGATCGGTCGTACGCCGCTCGGACACTCCACGGGGCAGACACTCTGGGAATGGTCCGCTGTCGGCGGGCCGACCGTGCAAGCTGCGTACCACGTAGACCCGCTTGCGGTCATCGCCGCAGGCGTGATCGCTGTCGCGACAGGTGTCGCGTTGCACTCCGCGGTGCGATTCGCGGCCGGACCGCTGGTGGCCGCGCTGCTGGCTGTGCTCGGGATCATTTTGGTTGCGCTCGTCGCGGTGACCGACGCCGTTGTGGCGGCCCTCATCGCTGGCACCGCCGCGACCGTGGCTGTGGCGGTGGGCCTGTTCGTCGCCCCGGCCGCCGCGGCGGCGAGACTGGCGGCGCTGCTCGCGCTCGGAGTCGAAGCCTTGATCGCCGCGGCGCTGCTTCTGGCGCGAGCCGGAGTGGCGTCCTTCGATCTGGAGGAGCTCGCGCCGAGCGCGGCGTCATCTGGCGTGGTCCTGGCGGTGATGCTCGCCGGCGCGCTGTTCGGCGGCCTGTATCCATTCGTGCCGTGGCGCTATGAGCGATCCGCTCCGGGTCCGGCGTCGTCGCTCTTCTCGGTGCGCGGCGCGGCGCTCTTTCCGACCGGCGTCGCAGCGACGGCGTTCGCCTTCCGCGTGATCGCCGCCAGCGGCCAGCGGCCCGATCAGCTGCGACTGCCGGACATGCCGATCGAATATCAGGCGCTCCTGGTGGCGATCGTGTTGATCCTCGCTGCGCTCGCCGTTCGGTCCGCCCCGCGACGAGCGATCAGAGGACGCGCGATCACCGGAGCGGTGTTCGTCGCGGCCGCGATCGCGCTGCCGCTGCTGAGCGTCGCGCACGTCATGGCGCTGCTGGCGCTACTCAGCGTGGTGTACGCGACGGTCGCGTCGACCGCGCTCGTCGGGGAATGGAGCGTCGCCCGATTTACCGTCCGGCTGGCAGTCTTGTGGGCCGCCCTGGCTTCGGGCGCGGCGCCTGCGCTCGCGGCCGCGCTGTTCGGACTCGTGGCCTCATCGCTCGCGCTCGCTCTCGAGTCGGCCGCTCTTGTCGGCGCTGCGCGCGGCGCCGTCGGGACGAGCGCGCGGCTGCTCCACGTGGTCGGGCCTTTTCTCGCCCTCGCCGGTGTGGCCTTTGCGCCCGATCCGTTCACCGGCGCGCTCGCCGGGGTCGTCCTCGGCTGGGCGGCACTGCTCGAGCTCGGGCATGCGGTGCGCGAGGCCGGCGCCGAACGCGATCTTCGCCTCGGCGAACGGGCCTTCGCCGCGCTCGTCGCCATTGCTGCCGTGTTCGTCACCGCGCTGCTCGCCGCCGTTCCCGCCACCGCGGCCGCGGTCGAGCAGCTCGGATCGCTTCCCGCGGAGGCGTCCGACCTCGTCCTCGCGGCGTTGTCGCTGGTCGCAGTCGGGCTCGCCATCGTCCTCGTCGCGCTGCCAGGGGTGCTGTCGATCCGTTTGAGCGACCGCACCTTGGCCGTGCTCGGCCGTGTCCTCGCGGCAAGCGATCCGGTTCCGGCCCTGTCGCTCGCGTACCGCGGCATCGAGGCCTGGTCCGAGCGCATCGGCGCCGGCTTCGCCGCCCTCGAGGATCGCGTCGGCGTGTGGCTCGCCACGGCGCTGATCGCGCTCGCGCTGATCTGGGCGGCGACTACTTGATCGCGGCGGGCGTCGTCGTCTTCGCCTCCTTATTCGTCCTGGCCACGCGTCAATTGAGACTCGCCGCGCTCGGGCTCGTCGCGGTATTTGTCGCGAGCAACGCGCTCGTGCTCGGCGAGACGCCGCGGGCGGAGATCACGCTCTCGGGCGCCGCGGCGCTGGCGGCCGCCGCGACGCTGTTCCTCGCCGCGGGTGAGGCGAGCTTCGGCGAGGAACCGGGATGGCGGGTCTGGCCGGCGATCGCGATCTCGGCCGTCGCGACAACGCTTGCCTACCGCGTCTATCTCTCGCCCGACGTCGACCCATATCTGCAGCTCTCGGCGTTCTGGTTGCTGGCGATCGGGCTCGGCATTCTCATCGCCGCGCGCGGACCGGTCCGTACCGTCATCGGATCGCTGCTGATGCTGACTGGAACGCTCGATGTGGTGCGGTTCGAGTCCGGACCACACCTCGCGACCTCCATCGCCTTCGCCTGGGTGGAAGTCGTGCTGACCCTGGTCGGCGCTTTCCTGATCACGCAGCAGCGTGCGTTCGAGGAACAGCAGTGACCGAGACGCTCTACCCCGTCGTCGTTCTGTTCGCGGCCGCGATCGTCGCGCTGGCGCTGCGCGACCGGCCGCGGTTCCTGCCAGCACTCTCGGTCATCGCGCTGGTGGTGGCATTTGGTCTGGTCGTCTCTCTGGGCGTGCCGCAGGAGGAGCGCGTCGCGGATGTGACGCTGCGATGGACCGGCATCTCGCGCTTGGTGGACGAGGCGCTGCTCGCGCTCCTGATCCTGGTCGCGCTTTATGTCGGACTGGTCGAGCCGCTCCCCGAATTCCATCCGGTGGCGCTCTTCGTCGCTGGAGCGACCCATCTCCTGTTAGTGATGTCGCAGGCCCTGCCGTTATTCGTCGTCCTCGTCGGCGCGCTCGTCGCGCCGGTGGTGGCGTTCGTGATCCGCCCCAGGGAGACGCGCTCGCTCGAGGCCGCGGTGCGCTACTTCGGTGCGGTCAGTATCGGTGCCTCGCTGGGGATCGCCGCGCTGGGTCTCGCCGGGCAGCAGCCCGCCGCGCCCGGCGAGGAGCGGCTCCCGCTCACGCTCTTGCTCGTCGTGTTGATCGCGACCTTCGCGCTGCTGCTCGGCGCCGTGCCGTTCCACGTCCACCTCGCGTCGCTCACGAGCGATGCGCCGATCTCGGCGCTGGCGCTGCTGTTCGGCGTGCTGCTCCCACTTACTTTCATCGCGTTCCCGATGCTGCTGATCCAGTCGCGCGTCCTTCCTGCCGTCGCATCGGTGGAGAAGGCGCAGCTCGCGCTCTCGGCGCTGGGGTCCGTGTCGGCGCTGGGCGGCGCACTGCTGGCGGTCGGCGCGCCCGATCTGCGACGCCTCGTCGCCTACACCGTGGTGTCGAACGTGGGCGCGGCGCTGGTCGGGCTCGCGACGTTCTCGGCGGCCGGATTGGTCGGCGCCATCGGCACGATGCTCGTCACCGGCGCAGCCGCCACGCAGCAGTTGCTCTCCGCCGGCGCGCTCGAGCGAGCCCGCCTGCCGCAGGATCAAGGCTGGTCGGCACGACGCGCTCCGCTCGCCGCGGTGGCGTTCATGCTGAGCTCCCTCGCGCTCATCGGCCTGCCGCCCATGGGCGGCTTCCCGCCGCGCTTCTTGCTGCAGGAGATCTCGTTCGCGGTCGCGGCTCCGCTCGGCGCCGCGCTGCTGCTCGCGAGCGTCGGCCTGCTGGTGGCGCATCTGCGCGCCGGACTCGGATTGTTCGGACAGGGAGTCGCGCGGAACGAGATCGAGCGTCGCCCCGTCGTCGGTGCGACCGGACTCGCGATCGTCGGCGCGCTCCTCTTCGTCGGCTTGTACCCCAACGCCTACCTGCCACCGATCGTCGACTTCGCGCGACAATTCCTTCTCGCGCTGCGACCGTTCTGATGAGGCCGCTCGATGTCTGAGCGCCCGTCTTTCCTCGCCGAGGAGCATGCCCAGGCGTTCGACGATCCGGCCGTCGCCCGCGCCTACCGCCTGCGCGCGCCCTATCCGCCCCGCGTCTTCGACGAGCTACTGAAGCTGTTAGGCACGAAACCGGGCTGGATCCTGGATCTGGGGTGCGGCACCGGACTTCTGGCGCGTCCGCTCATCCGCCACGTCGGCCGTGTCGACGCGGTCGACGCGTCGGCGGCGATGATCGAAGAGGCCCGCGTCCAGCCCGGTGGCCGCGATCGCGGGATCAGGTGGATCGTCGCCCGGGCCGAAGACGTGAAGCTGGCCGGACCCTACGGCTTGGCAGTCGCCGGCCAGAGCCTGCACTGGATGAATTGGGACATCGTGCTGCCGCGCGTGGCCAAAGCGCTCGCGCCGGGCGGGTTCCTCGCGCTGCTCGACCTCTGCGTGCTCTCGCCCTGGGAAGAGGAGATCAAAGAGGTGGTGGCCCGCTTCAGCCGGAATCCGTCCTTCGATCCAGCCTTCCGCCTGACCGACGAGCTGGCCAAACGTCGCCTGTGGTCCCAGGTCGGCGAGATCGCCATCGAACCCACCGCGCGGCGCCAGAAGGTCGACGACTTCATCGAGTCCTTCCATGCCCGAAGCTCGCTGACCAAGCGCCGCCTCGGCAAGGATGCGTTCGCGTTCGACGATGCGATGCGCGCGGTCGCCCGGCGTCACGGCGCGACCGAGGTCGAGCTGAAGGTGGAGGCCACGATCTCGTGGGGCACGCCCGGCAACGGCGCCACGCCGCGGCGCTAGAGGTGCGGGCGCGTGGTGATGGCGCCGAACGAGAGCGTGGCTTCCTCGGCGAGCACGCCCCCGATGCGCCGCGCCTCATCTTCGAGCGCGTCGCGATCGTCCGCGGTCAATCGCACAAAAGGCTGCACGCGGATGGCGACGCGGCCACGCGCGCGACGCTGCTCCCATACGCCGCTGACTTGTCCGTCGACGAGCAGCACCGGCATGGGGCCGACCAGCGATTCGCGGCCAGTACGCGCCCGCTTCGGCAGGATCCCGGTCGCGAGCGCCCGCCTCGCCGCGGGCGGCGGAATGAGCTCGTCGCGCGGATGTGATCCGACGACGTACGGGTCGAAGCGCGGGAGCAGCAGGACGCTGCGCCCCGGCATAGGGGCGCGTGTTCCCTCAGCGGCGAGTTGCAGCGCCAGGCTGCCTTCGACGTCGACCTCCTCCACTGTGTCGCCGAGTGATCGCGCCACTTCAAGTGCGTGCGGCGCCGGCATCGCGAACCACTGCGCGAACTGCGCGTGCGTCGCCGGCCCGTACGCCGCCAGGTAACGACGGAAGACCACCCGCAGCGCCTCCTCGCCGTCGATCGGCCGTTGTGGGCCGAGCCAGCGATCCGGCAGCTCAAAGGTGACGCGGGTTCCGTCGCTCGGACCAAAGCAGAGCGTGCCCGCCTGCGCGGCTGCGCCGATCGCGCTCATCCAGATCGGCCACTCGCCGCCGAAGGCCGAAACGTTGCGCTCGGCGACCCAGCCGCCGACGCGACGCGTGATCTCCGTCCCCAGCTCGTCACGTGTCAGCGGACGCTCGGCGCTCTCGAGTGCGGCGCCGGTCGCCGCGACCATGTCCTGCATCTGGCGCGGCGTCAGCCCAAGGTACTCGAGCCGGCGCGCGTCGTTCCGCCTGTCGTTGGCCTGGAACGCGGCCAGCCACAGGGCCAGCTCGTCGCTCGGCAGCAGGTGCACCGTGCCGCGCAGACCGTATGTCTTGACCAGGCGACGGCGCTCCCACAGCTCGGTCGCGAGCTCTTGCCTCGTGAGACCGCTGACGCGCAGGCCCAGCGACAGCTCCGCGCTCGACATCACCTGCGCGTGAATGCCGCAGACCGCTCGCACCACGTCGACGACCTGGTCGCGCGGCGCCGGCCGCCGCAGATAATGTCGCGCCAGGCGGCGCGCTCGGACCTGATCCCAGGTCAGTGGCATCGTCTCGCGTCTAGCTGGGCGGGCCTTCGTCGGTCAGCCAACGCTCGACGTCGCGCCCGTATGTCACGAGCTCCTCGTCCTTGAACCACAGAGGGATCTCGGTCCGCGCGGTCTCGAGGGCGTCGCTGGCGTGGACGAGGTTGCGCAGGCCGACCAGCGCGTAATCGCCGCGGATCGTCCCGGGCGTGGCCTCGTGCGGCCGCGTGGCGCCGACCATGGCGCGGATGACCGCGATGGCGTTCGGTCCCTCGAGGACGCAGGCGACGACGGGCGAAGCGCTGATCGTCTTGACCAGATCCTCGAAGAAGAACTTCCCTTTGTGCACCTCGTAGTGCCGCTGCGCCATGGCGCGATCGACGCTGACGATCTTGAGCCCGACGATGCGCAGGCCGCGCCGCTCGAACCGCGCCAGGAGCTCGCCGACGATGGCGCGTTGCACCGCGTCCGGCTTGAAGATCACCAGCGACCGCTCCATCTAGGCGATGGCGGCCGCGGCCGGGACCGGTTCGGTCATCGTCGCCAGCGCCGTCTGCGGTCCGACGACCGTGGTGTACGACAGCTCCGGGCGCAGGTAGGTCTGCGCCATGCGCTGGATGTCGTCGGCGGTGATGCTGTCGATGATCACCGCGATCTCCTCGACCGAACGGATGTGGCCCAGGAGCAGCTCCTGCCCCGCGATCCAGCGGCACACGCCGCCGGTGTCCTCCATGCGCAGCTCCAGACGGCCTTTGACGAAATCCTTCACGCGCATGAGCTCGGCATCACCCACCGGCTCGCGGATCAGACGATCAACCTCGCGAAGCGCGGCGCCATAGGCCTCGGCCGTGCGGTGCGGCGCCACGCCGGCGTAGATCCCGACCATTCCGGCGTCGGAGTAATTGGAGACGAAGGAGTGCACGTCATACGCCAGGGACAGCTTCTCCCGCAGCTCGAGGAAGAGCCGGCTGGACATACCCTCGCCCAGGACGGCGTTCAGCATGTCGAGCGCGTACCGGTCGGGATGCGAGTTCGAGATCCCGCGGTAGGCGATGACCACATGGGCCTGCTCGCCGCGCTTCGCGCGCATGCGACGGTGCAGCGGACCCGCCGGCGGCGCTTCGCGGAAGCGTTGCGGCGGACGCTTTGGCAGGTCTCCAAGCTGGGCCGCAACGGCTGTCTGCGCCTCGGCAACGTCGAGTGGACCCGCCAGCGAGACCACGATTCGCTGCGGCGAGTACAGCCGATCCATGTACGAACGCAGCGCCTCGGCGCCGATCTTCATCACCACGGCGGCGCGTCCCGCCGTTTCCCAGCCCAGCGGCGAGTTGGGGAACAGCAGCGCATCCATCATCACGTGCACGAGGTCTTGCGGCGCGTCGAGGTTCATGCGGATCTCCTCGAGGATGACCTGACGCTCGGCGACGACGTCGGACTCGCGCAGCATCGGATGGCGCAGCATGTCGGCGATCACGTCGAGCGCGACGAGGTAGTGGCGCGCCGGCACGCGTGCCCAGAAGCCGGTGACCTCTTTATCGGTGAAGGCGTTCAGCATCCCGCCCAGCGCCTCGACCGCCTGGCTGATCTCTGGCGCCGTCGGACGCTTCGCGCTGCCCTTGAACACGATGTGCTCGAGGAAATGGGAGATGCCCGCTTCGGCGCGGCGCTCGTAGCGCGAGCCGGCGCCGACCATGACGTTGACCGTCACCGAGCGGGCCTCGGGCATCGGCGCGACGAGCAGCCGAAGGCCGTTCGGGAGCACCGTGCGGGCGTAGTTCATCGGAGACCCCACGCTACCAGCGTCGACGGGCGCTCGCCTGCTCGCGTTCTCAACACGGAGACAGGCGGATCAGGCGGGTGCGCCTTCGAGATTGTCGGCCGCCTCGATCGCGGCGTACGTCACGACCAGGTCCGCTCCCGCCCGGCGGGACGCCATGGCGGTCTCGACAGCCAGTCGAGCCGGCTCGAGGCCGAGCTCCTCGACGGCGCGCTGCATCGCGTACTCGCCGGCGACGTGCGCTGCGATGATCGGGACCCGCACGCGCGAGCGGAGCGCTGCGACCACGTCGAGCGCAACGATGCCTGGCTTCACCGCGATCGCGTCAGCGCCTTCGCCAAGCTCGCGAGCCGCGACCGCGAGCGCGCCGTTGATGTCGCCGAGCGGCACCAACGGGACCGCGCGCTCATTCGAGTGCGGAATGCCCACCGCGGTGCGGTATGGCTGGTACAGGGCCGACTCGAACTTCACGACGCCCGAGACCGCAACGTCGCCGAGGGCCGCCGCTGCGAGCGCGTCGCGGATCGCGGCGACCGAGCCTGCCAGCGCGCCGCTCGGAATCAGCAGATCCGCGCCCGCGGCGGCGTGGGTCGTGGCGATCTCCCCCAGGCGCGCGTGCGTGGCCGCGACGTCGGGCGCTCCTTCGCTGAACAGCACGCACTGGCCGTGTCGTGTGTACGCGCAGACGCATACGTCGGTCGCGACGCCAAGATCCGGGACCGCGTCCTTGATGGCGCGGATCGCGCGCGGCACCAGCCAGTCGCTCTCTGCGGCGATGACCGCGGTCTCGTCCTTGCGATCCGGCGCGGCGAATAGCAGCACCCCGGCCAGGCCGGCGCGCGCCGCGGCACGCGCCTCGCGCACCGCTTCAGTCAGCGACAGGTAGTACTGGCCGAGCAGGGTCGGGATCGCACGTCGCTCCTCGTCGTCCGCGGAGAACAGGATGAGCGGCTGTAGCAGGCGACGCCGCGCGTCGCCGCGCAAAGCGTCGCGAAACACCGAACGCGTCTCGAGACGGCTCGCCTTTGTGCGCACCGCGTTCGTCATCGTCTCTAGTGTTCCACCGACCCCTTCGATTTCGTCTATTTCAGCTCATGCAACGTCGAAATCGAAGGGATCGCCGACCCCTTCCTCTCGTCCTATTTCAGCTCATGCAATGTCGAAATCGAAGGGGCCGCCGACGTCACGCCACGGCGTAGCGGGCTCCACCAATTCCAACGACCGAGGACGCGCATCGTCGCGGGGACGAGCAGGGCCCGGATGATCGTGGCGTCGAGGAGGATCGCCGTGGCCAGCGCCACGCCCAAGGCCTTGATGGTCACGATGTCGGCGCGCGCAAACGAGCCGACCACGACGACGAAGACGAGCGCCGCGCTGGTCACGACACGCCCGGTGCGCTCCAGTCCGCCGGCCACGGCGCCGGTGTTGTCGCGCAGCCGGTCCCAGAACTCCCGCATTCGCGTCAGCAGGAACACCTCGTAGTCCATCGAGACCCCGAAGAGCACACAGAAGATCAGGATCGGGAGCGTCGCCTCCAGATGGTCTCTCGGCACCACGCCGAGCTGGCGCGCCAGAACGCCGTCCTGGAACACGAGCGTCAGCACACCGTACGCCGCCAGTACCGAAGCGCCGTTCATGATCACGGCCTTGAGCGGCAGCACGACCGAATTCAGCGACAAGAACAGGATCACGAGCGTCGCTGTCACCACGCCGGCGATGACCAGCGGGAAGCGTCCGTACACCGTACTGACGAAGTCGAACTCCGCAGCGGTGATGCCGCCGACGAGTAGCTGCAAATCGTCCCGATCCACCGTGGCGTCACCGGCGCGGATCTCACGCACCAGATCACGCGTCGGATTGGTCAGTCCGGCGTTCGTGGGGCTTACGTCGATGGCGGCGGTGTTGTCGCCGATCCAGCGTTCGCGCGCGATCGCGACCAGCTGACTGGAATGGATCACCTGCAGTGCCGCAGCCGTCGGCTCTTTGGCGTAGAGCAACGCCAGCTGCTCCAGCGTCGCGCCCGGCAGGATGTTCGTCGCGCTCACCACTCTGGCGACCCGAGGATCGGCGGCCAGCGACCGGGTCAGCGCGTCGATCTTGCTCAGACCCGGCAACGAGCGCAGGTCGTCGCCGTGGGCGGCGATGAGGATGTCGTCGCCTTCATGGGTCCCGAAGTGGTCCTGGATGATCTGGAGTCCGACGCGCGAATCGACATCCGCCGGCAGTGCGTCGGCGCTGGGAAAGCCGAGCTGGATGTGCGTGGCCGGATACGCCAGCGCCACCACGATGACCGTGACCGAGACGATGAAGATGAACGGCCGGCGCATGACGTTCGTCGCGATCGCGTGCCACATCCCGCCGCGGGTGCGGATCCGCAGCACGCGGCCGAACTCGACGTGGCGACCGAGGATGCCCAGCACCGCCGGCAGCAGCGTGACCGACGCCAGGATGGCGAACGCGACCACGATCGCGCCGCCGACGCCGATGGACGTGATCCCGGGAAAAGAGAAGAACAGCAGTCCCGAGACGCCGGCGAGCACCGTGAGCCCGCTGAACAGCACGGCGCGGCCGGCCGTCGCCGAAGTGCGGGCGACGGCGTACGAGACCGGCAGCGTGCGCAGCTCCTCGCGGAACCGGGTGACGACGAGGAGGCAGTAGTCGATCGCGACGGCGAGCCCGAGCATCGTCGCGGTGTTCAGGACGTAGACCGACAGCGTCGTGTGCAGCGCCAGCAGGTACACCAGCGCGGTCGTGACCGCGACCGCTCCGGCCGCGACGAGCAGCGGCAACACCGCCGCAGCGAGCGACCCGAAAAAAACGATCAGCGCCACCAGGGCCAGGGGGAACGTAACGATCTCGGCGCTGCGCAGATCCTGCTCGCTCTGGATCTGAAAGTCGTAGTACACGGCGGCCGTGCCGGTGACCGAGGCGTGGCGGGTGCCGACGGCGCCGGCGATCTCACGGAAACGTGGCACGCGATCAGTGATCTGATCTGGATCTGCGGTCATCTCGACATTGATGCGGAACGCCCTGCCGTCGTCGGAGAGATACGGCGCGGCCGGCTGGCCATCGGCGGGCGCGATTCTGGACACGCCCTCAAGCGCCTTGAGCTTCGTCGCCGCATCAGCGAAGGCCTGGCGGATCTCCGGCGATGTGAGCCGATCGGGCTCGTCTTCGAACACGAGCGTGACGACGCCACGCGGCCAGCCGAGCTCGTCGCGAAGCGTCGCCAGTGCACGCGACGAATCGCTATGCGGATCGTCCCAGCCGCCCGCAGTCAGGAGCGAGGGCAGCGCCGGGCCGAAGGCCAGACCGGCGATGGCGACAAGCGTCCACACGGTGACGATGAGCCAGCGGAAACGGAACGCGAGCAGACCAAGACGAAAGAACACGAAATGTCCGCGACTGACTCTAGCGGGGCAGCGGTCTCGGTTCCGCGTGCGGCTGTGGCGCTTCCGCGCGCGAGGGAGTCGTCATCGGTAACTCGATCGTGAACGTCGAACCCATGCCCGGTCCCACGCTCTTGGCGCCGACGCGACCGCCGTGCGCCTCGACCAGGAGCCGCGTGACGTAAAGACCGAGCCCGACGCCGAGGACGCTCTCGGTCCTGGTATTGCGCACACGCCCGTACTTCTGGAACAGCACCTCACGGTCGTTGTGCGACAGGCCGACACCCGAATCGCGGACCTCGACACGACCGACGCCGTCATCCGCGGAGACGCGGGCGAACACGCCTGACGATTGCGGCGAATACTTCAGCGCGTTGCTCAGCAGGTGCTCGATAGCGAGCCGGAGCCGGTCGGCATCGGCGATCACCGGGATCGGCTCCGACGGCAGCACCAGCTGGACGCGCTCCGGATCGGTCGACTCGCGCGCGGCCTGCGCCACGATCTCACCGAGATCGACCTCGACGCGAGCGAGGTCGAACTTCCCTTGCTCGAAGCGCCCCACCGCGAGAACGTCCTCGGCGAAGCGGTTGAGCGTATGGGCCTGACGGCGAAGCGAGACGAGCGCCTTGTGCTGTTCGTCCTGCAGGCCGCTGGCCCGCAGCAACGGCGGGATCTCCGCTTCGATGCTGGAGACCGACTTGCGCAGCTCGTGCGCGACGAAGGAGAGCGCTTCTTCGCGCTCGCGATCGAGCGTACGCAGCTTCACGCGCTCGCGCACCAGCTGGGTCGTGAGGATCGCCAGCGAGACGAAGATCGCCCCGCGCGTTGCCGCGTTCCACAGGTGGATCCAAAGCGGAACGCCGGCCCGTGCGATGAGCTCGGCCAGCATCCACAGCACCGCGCCGAGGACGGCCGTAAACAGGCCGAAACGCAGCCCGACGAACCACGCGGCCAGCGCGATCGGAATGAGGTAGAAGACCGAGGCGCTCAGGTCGGGTGGCGTCGAGACGTCGAAGAACCAGATGACGACCATCGCGGCAAGCGTCAGGACAGCGAGGGTCACCTTGGACATCGCGCGCAAGTCTAGGAATGGGTCCTCTTGCGACACGCCCCCCGGATGGGCGGGGCAGTCCTACATCTGATGCGCTATCCGGGGGACTTCCGCGAGACGTGCGGCCGCGGCGTCCAGCGTTTCCGGCTGCTTGCAGAACGTGAATCGGATCAGACCGCGCCCGAGCTCGGGACGAGAGAAGAACGCGGACCCGGGCACGCCGGCCACACCGACACGCTCGACCAGCCACCTGGCGAACACGACGTCGTCGTCGAATCCGAGATGCGACACGTCACATAGCAAGTAATAGGCGCCTTCGGGAAGGCGCGGCCGGAATCCACCAGCTTCGAGACCTCGATACAAGCGATCGCGACGCATGCGGTATTCCGCAGCGAGGCGCGTGTAGTAATCGGGTCCGAGACGCAGTCCGACGGCGCAGGCCTGCTGCAGCGGCGCGGGCGCTCCCACGGTCAGGAAGTCGTGGACCTTCCGGATCGCACCCGTGAGCTCGGGCGGCGCCACGATGGTCCCGACCCGCCAGCCGGTGACCGAAAATGTCTTGGAGAAGCCGGAGATCGTGATCGTGCGCTCGGCCATGTCGGTCAGCGTCGCGATCGGCACGTGTCGCCCCTGATACACGATGTGTTCGTAGATCTCGTCCGTCACGGCGATGACGTCGTGGCGCCGGCAGAGCGCAGCGATGGCCTCGAGCTCGTCGGGCGTGAAGACGCGGCCGGTCGGGTTGTTCGGCGTGTTCACGACGATGGCCTTGGTGCGCGGCGAGAATGCCGCGGCGAGCTGATCCCGATCGAACGTGAAATCCGGCGGCCGGAGTGGCACGAACACGGGGCGAGCGCCGCACAAGGTCGCGTCCGGCCCGTAGTTCTCGTAGAACGGTTCGAACACGATGACCTCGTCTTCCGGATCGACGATCGCCAGAAGGCTGGCGATCATCGCCTCCGTCGCGCCGCAGGTCACCGTGACCATCGTCTCGGGATCGACCGCCATCGCGTACCGGTCGCGGTAGGCGTCCGAGAGCGCCTCGCGCAGCTCGCGAGCGCCCCACGTGATCGCGTACTGATTCAGGTCCGCGCGGATGGCGGCGACGGCCGCTTCCTTGATCTCGTCGGGCGCCGCGAAGTCCGGGTAGCCCTGGGCCAGATTGATCGCGCCGTGCAGGCTCGCCAGCCGCGTCATCTCGCGGATCACGCTCTCGGTGAATCCGAGCGTCCGCTCCGCGACAAAACGCCGTCCGACGCGCATGACTGAACTTTAGAGGACACGCTGCGCGACGAAACGTGCCGACATGAAAGAAGGACATACAAGAGGAGGAGTCGGCCGAGCCGCAGGCCGCCGAGATGCGGGCCGCCGAGCGGTCGTGCTCTGGGCGACCATTTGCGCGACTGCGGCCGGGGAAAACGGCCTGTGCTCCGCGGCAAGAAGCGCCGCGGAGCAGGCGCACAGGGAGCCCAGAGCGTGACCGCGCCAGGCGGTCCTCCTGACGCGACAGACCGGCGCGATGGTGAGCTTAGTATCCGAGCTGTTTGTCGACGACGTTGAGGAGTGGTTCTCCGCGCTGGAACCGCCGAAGGTTCTCGCCGAAGAGCGTCAGTGACCGCTCGCGCAGCCTGGGGGAGGAGTTGGAGCGGTGGGGCGTGACGATGACGTTGTCGAGATCCCACCACGGGCTGTCCGCTGGAAGCGGCTCGGCCCACCAGGCATCGATCGCCGCGCCGGCGATCCGGTGCTCCTGAAGGGCCTCGAGGAGCGCCCCTTCGTCGACGATCGGTCCGCGCGCGATGTTCACCAGCCAGGCCGTCGGTTTCATCGCTGCGATCACCTGGCGCGAGACGAGTCCGCGAGTCTGATCCGTGAGCGCCGCCGTGACCGCGAGATAGTCGGCTTCGCCACAGACCTCGGCCAGGCGGTCCGGCGTGACGAGTCGCTCGACGCTGTGATCCTGCCGCGCACTGCGCCGGACGCCGATGACGCGCATGCCCAGTGCGCGCGCCAGGCGTGCGAGCTCGGTGCCGATGCTCCCCATCCCGACGATCACCAGCACGGCGTCCCGGAGCTCGACGTGTTGCGGCGTCGCGCCTTCGCGCCAGCGATGCGCGCGCTGATTGCCGAGATGATCGGGCAGGCGTTTCGCTGCGGCGAACATCATCGCCACCACGAACTCGGCGATCGGCACGTCGTATGAGCCGGTGTTGTTGGTGAGAACGACGTCGTGCTGGAACAGCTCTGGGATGAGCAGCGGATCGACCCCGGCGGAGATGGTGTGGAACCAGCGCAGCCGCGGCGCGGCGCGCAGGATCTGACGGAAGCGCTCCGGATTCGGCCCGCCGATGGCGGCCTCGACGCCGTCGAGCGGCGGAAGCTGCTGGTCGTCGCCGATCACGACGAAATCGACGTCGGGAAACCGCCGCACGAAGTCCTGCGGGTCGCCGCCGAAACGGGTCGCGATCGCGACCCTCATTGGTATGCCGGCAGCGCCGATCCCGA
>Ga0066709_100000213_pt1 | contig 26648 bp, 25 predicted proteins | sample GraSoiAngelo_158_FD_79665 | JGI IMG/M metagenome (GOLD analysis project Ga0066709, IMG submission 79665) | Grasslands soil microbial communities from the Angelo Coastal Reserve, California, USA - 14_1009_16_30cm | ecosystem: Environmental > Terrestrial > Soil > Grasslands | place: USA...
AATTGGCGGTGGGCCAGGAGAAGCTTGGGGAGCGGGTGGAGAGGGGCCAGCTGCTCCAGCACCTCCACGTCGGTCGAGTACCCGTCCTTCGTCCGCTTGCCCTTGGGGAGCTTGAGGCGCTCGAAGAGGACCTCCGCGACCTGCCGCGTCGAGTTCACGTTGAACGGAACCCCCGCTGCTTCCTGAATCTGCTCTTCCAGGCCCGCGAGCTCGCGGCCCAGATCGGCCGACATCGACTCGAGGAGCGGCGTGTCGATCTTCACGCCGGCGCGCTCCATCCGCGTGAGCACGCCGACCAGCGGCATCTCCACCTCGCTGAAGAGCGGGAGGACGCCGGTCGCTTCCATCTCCTTGCGGAGGACCGGCTCCAGGCGGAGGCAGGCGTCGGCATCCTCGGCGGCGTACTCGGCGACCCGATCGACCGGAAGCTGGGCCATCGTCACCTGGTCCCGGCCCGAGCCGATGAGCGACTCCGTCGTGATCTTCTGAAGACCCAGGCGGGAGGCGGCAAGCGCGTCCAGATTCCTCGACTGATCGGGATCCGCCAGAAAGGCGGCGACCATCGTGTCGAACGCCACGTCGCGGATCGGGATCCCGAACCGATCGAGCACGTGCCAATCGTACTTCGCGTTCTGCGCGACGCGCTGGGCCCGAGGGGAATCGAAGAAGGGACGGAGCGCCGCGCGCCCGTGATCCGGATCGAGGTTGGGACCGGCCTCATGCCCCACCGGCAGGTAGTAGGCCCGCCCGGGCGCGGTCGCCACGGAGATTCCGACCAGGTCCGCGCGGAGCGGATTCAATCCCGTGGTCTCGGTGTCGAACGCGACCGGGCCCTCCGCCTCCAGAAGCTCGCGCGAAAGAGCCGTGAGCTCCTCCTCGGTGCGGACCACCTTGTATTCGCCGAACGGCGCCCGCGCGGGGACGGAGGCCGGAGCCGGCCGAGGGAAAAGCTCGCCCGGAGGGGGCGCGGGGGCGAAGAGCTCCCCCGGGACGGGCTCCGCGATCTCGGAGGCGAAGCGGCGCTTGAGCGCGCGGAAGTCGAGGTCGTCGAGGAGGCGATGGAGTTCCCGGACCCGGACCGGCTCGCGCTCCAGCTCCCACCAGTGCCGGTCCAGCGGAAGGTCGGAACGGATGGTGACAAGCTGCCGGCTCAGGAGGGCGCTCTCCCGGTGCTTCTGAAGCTTCTCGCGCAGCGATACGCGCTCCACCTGATCCAGGGACTGATAGAGCGCGTCGACCGAGTGAAACCGCTGAATCAGCTGCGCGGCCGTCTTCTCGCCGATGCCGGGAACGCCGGGCACGTTGTCCGAAGCGTCGCCCATGAGCGACAGAAGGTCGACCATCTCCTCCGGGGCCACGCCGTAGCGCTCGCGCACCGCCGCCGGGCCGATCGGCACCAGCTCGCCCCGACTCTGCGGCGCGAGCACCTGCACCCTCTCGGAGACCAGCTGGAAGAAGTCCTTGTCGCCCGTCACGATCATCGCGACGGCGCCGTCCCTCTCCGCCTCGCGGGCGAGGCTCCCGATCAGGTCATCGGCCTCGACGCCGGGTTGCTCCACGATCGGAATCCCGAGAAGCCGGATCGCCTCGCGCGCGCGCGGTATCTGCGCCTTGAGCTCATCGGGGATCCGCGGGCGGTGCGCCTTGTATTCCGGGTACACCTTGTGGCGGAACGTCGGCGCGGCGGTGTCGAACACGACGGCGACCCGGTCCGGATGCTTTGAGTCCAGAAGAGGCACGAGCGTCTGGAGCACCCCGTACGGCACGCTCGTCGGCTCGCCCTTCGCGTTCCGGAGCGGGTTCCGGATGAACGCAAAGTGAGAGCGGTAGAGGAGAGCCGATCCGTCAACGAGGAGGAGGCTCTTAGCCGCGCCGGCGGATTCCGTAGAGACCATGGCGCGTCACGTAGCTTAGGACCGCATCGGGAATCCAATAGCGGACCGGGAGCCCGCGGCGAATCCGGCGTCGAATCTCGGTGGAGGAGATGCCGATTCGGGGCGGCCTAAGAAAGACGACCCTGCGGCGAAGCGACGGATCGAGGGACGGGAGATCGTGGTCGCCCCTTGGAAGCACGACCAGGCGCGCGAGGCGGGTGATCCGCTCGGGATCCTTCCAGGTGTGAAACTCCTCCAGGCTGTCCTGGCCCATGATGAAGTAGAGCTCCCCGGGCAGCTTCGCCGCCAGGGTCTCGAGAGTCCGCGCCGTGAACGAGACGCCCGAGCCGTCGGCCTCGATCCGCGACACCGCGAAGCCTTGGTGTCCGCGGATGGCGAGCCTAAGCATCGCGATCCGGTCCTCGACGCTCGTCAGGGCTCGCGAGCGCTTGTGGGCGGGGCGGGAGGCGGGCATGAAGAGGAGCCGTTGGAGCTTGAGGCGGGACATGACCTCGTCCGCCATGATGAGGTGCCCCACATGAATCGGATCGAACGTCCCGCCGAAGATGCCCGTGCGCGCCGGACGGCGCGTCACTCCTTCGCTCCCTCGAGCTCCCGCAGGCGCTTCTGGGCGCGGGCCTTCACATCGGCGGAGGCGACGCTCTCCTCGACCGCGCGGAGCACGGTAACCGCTTCGGCGCGCTTCTTCTTCCGCACGAGTACGTCGGCCAGGAAGAGCTGCGACTCGCTGGCCCACGACGACGCGGGGTAATTCTGGATCACGCTCCGGAAGTAGTATTCGGCGGCATCGTAGTGTCGCAGGCGGAAGTAGAGGCGGCCGTTCCGCCAACGCTTCTCCGCGAGACGGTCGGTCAACGCTTCGAGGCGAAGCTTGGCCTCGGCGGCGCGCTTGTGCTCCGGGTAGAGCTCGAGAAATTCCTTGTAGCGCGAGATCGAGCGGATGGTTTCGGCCTGGTCGAGGGGCGCCGGGCGGGACTGCAGATCGTCGCAGCGCGCGAGCTGGAAGAGCGCGTCGGGATGGAGGGGCGATCCGGGGAAATCGCGGATCAGCCGGTCGTACTGTCCGGACGCCAGCGCGTAGTCCTTCGTCCGGAAATAGGCTTCACCCAGGTAGAAGAGAGCGTCGTCCGTCTTCTCGGTGCCGGGAAACTGCTCGACGTACGCCTTGAAGTCGGCGATCGCGTCCAGCCACTGGCCTCGGTCGAACTCCTCCTTGCCGCGGTCGAAGCTGGCGACGCCGCCGACCGCCGCCTCGCGGAGCGACCCCCCGCAACCGGATGCGAGCACAAGGAGCGCCGCGACCCCGGCTCTCGCCAGGGCTCGGCGCGCCGCGTATCGGATCATTGGCCCCGCGGATCGTCCGCGGCTTCCTCCTCGCGCTCCAGCATGTCGATGTACGAGCGGGCCCGGACGTCGTCCTTGTTCTCGAGGAGGCAGCGCTCCCATTCTTCGCGGGCGCGGGCGAGGCGCCCCGACTTCAAGTAGACCACCCCGAGGGTGATCCGTGCGTCGACGTAGCGCTGATTCTGCGCCAGGGCCTCGGCCAGCACGGTCTCGGCGTCCTGATAGAGCCCCATCTCGGCGTAGACCGCGCCGAGCTTGTTCTTGATGTCGAGGAATTGAGGCGCGTGACGGAGCGCCTTCCGGTATTCCTGCGAAGCGTCGACGGCGAGGCCGAGGTTCCGGTACGTGTCGCCCAGGAGCGTGTGAGCTTCCGCCAGGTGGGACCGAACCTCCGGCGAGAGGTTTTCGTGATCGGGATCGTCCAGGCGCTCCGAGTGAAACTCCCGGAGCGCGTCCTCGTAGCGCCCCAGGTCGTTCAGGATGATCGCGAGGTTCAGGCGTGCCTCCACGTAGTGCGGATTCAAGTGGAGCGCGCGCTGGAACTCCGCGACCGCGGTCTCCCGGTCGCCGTTCATGCTGAGGGCGAGCCCCAGCTGGTTGTGGAGATCCGGGAACTCCGGGTTGAGCTTGATCGCCTCGCGGATCTCGCCCACCGCCTGGGGATAGAGGCCCTTGCCGAAATAGTCCCGAGCCAAGACCTGGTGCTGCTTGGCAGCCACGCTCATGGTGACCCTCCCTGGACCCACGTCACGCCTCCGCCCTCAGTTTCGATTGGAGTAGAAGAGCACGACCAGCCCTGCCACCACGCCCACGACGATCATCGGCTCGAGCCAACGCGTCCCGCCGCCCCGCGGCACCTGCGGATTGAGCGGGCCCGATCCGCTGGCGGCGTAGACGACCTCGCTCTTGGGGACCAGGTCGGTCGCGGCCCGCGTCGCCGACCGGGTCCAGAGGACCTCCCCGTTGGCGGGATCCAGAAGCGTCGCGTTCGCGCGCATCGCGGCGAGGCGCTCGTAGCCCCTCGTGCCGAACGGAAATGACCCGACGCGCCGAACGTAGCTCACGCCCGAGCCGTCGACCTGGAGGTCGAGGTGAAGCGGGCCGTCGGCGCTCGTGGCCGCCGCCACGGACGAATCGCCCGCGGCCGCGGATGCGGCCGGAAACCGTACCGTCACGTTCTGCGCGCGCAGACGATCCACGAGCTGCTTCGTGAGGAGCCCGAGCGTATCGCCGGGCGCCGGAGAGCGAAGCACGACCGGCCGCCCCGGCGGAATCGAGACCCCTTGCAGGAGGTCCTGCGCGACGATGGCCGCCACGGAGTCGAGCGCCATCCCGTGGGTCATGGGAGGCGAGTGCCCCGCGCGCGCGACCGCCGCCGAGGCGGCCAGGTGGAGCCCGATCACGACCGCGCACACCCAGAACGTGCGTCTCACCCCGTCACCTCCGCCTCGAGATCGTAGTGCCGCGCCCGCACGATGCGGACGCGCGTCCGTTCCCCCGCCCTGGGCTCGGGCGCTCCGCGGACCGCGCGCACGCGCGTCACGCCGTCCACTTCGTAGCCCTGCTGCTCCACTCGGCCGATGAAGCTCCCCGCACGCGACGGCACGGCTCCATCGATCCGAACATCCACGGTTCGCCCCACCCAGCGTCCCCAGACCCGGGCCGCCAGATCGCGCTGGGCCGCCATGAGCCGACGCCGGCGCTCGAGCTTGGTCCGCTCCGGCACCTGCTCGCCCATGCGCCCGGCCGGCGTACCGTCTTCTCGCGAGTACGCGAAGCACCCGACGTGGTCGTACGACTCCCGGCCGACCGCCTCGAGGAGCGCCTCGAAGTCCTCCTCCGTCTCTCCCGGAAAGCCGACGATGAAATGCGTCCGGATGGCGATCTCGGGAAGCCGCCGCCGAAGGGTTTCGATGAGCCGCTCCTGCTCTACCGCGACGACCTCCCGCCGCATCCGGCGGAGCATCCGGTCGGTCACATGCTGGAGCGGGATGTCGACGTAGCGGCAAACCTTCGGCTCCTCTTCAAACACCCGAATCAGCTCTTCGCTCCACGTCTTCGGGTGCGTGTAGTGGACGCGCAGCCACTCGATCCCGTCGATCGCCGCGAGGCCACGGAGAAGCTCCGGCAGCCGAGCCGTCCCGTAGATGTCCTCTCCGTAGGACGTGGAGTCCTGGGCGATCAGGAGGAGCTCCTTCACGCCGCCTTCCGCGAGGCGGCGGGCCTCCTCGAGGACCGATTCGAACGGCCGGCTCCGCAGGTCGCCCCGCAGCTTGGGGATGATGCAGAACGTGCAGCGGAAATCGCAGCCGTCCGCGATCCGGAGATAGGCGAGGTGGCGCGGCGTGGAGACGGCGCGGTGCGACGCGAGGTCGACCGCCGTACCCGGCGGGCCCACCTCGAGAATCGCGGCCCCACCATGGCGGACGCGATGGGCGACGCGCGCGATGGCATCGACCTGCCCCGTTCCCACGACCGCGTCGACTTCCGGAATTTCCCGGAGCAGCTCCGACTGGTAGCGCTGCGCGAGACAGCCCGCCACGATGAGCCCCCGCAGAACTCCTTCGCGCTTCAGGGCGGCGAGCTCGAGGATCCGGTCGATCGACTCCTTCTGCGACGGCCCGATGAACGCGCAGGTGTTCACGACCGCGACGTCCGCGTCCGCGGGGTTCGCGGTCAGGACGAACCCGCCCCGCGCCATGAGCCCCGCCATGATCTCGGAGTCGACGAGGTTCTTCGCGCAGCCTAAGGTCACGAGCGCGACCCGCGCAGGGGCTTCCTTCCCGGCCGGCCGCGGCGGCGCGAACGCGATCGGTTGGATCACGTGCCGCTCTCCACCTCGGAGCCCCGCGCGCGGCGGGCCTCGAGCTCCTGCTCGGTCACGAACACCTCGCGGCCCTTGGCGCCGTCGGGCGGGCCGACCACGCCCCGCTCCTCGAGGAGGTCCAGGAGCCGCGCCGCGCGGGAGTATCCGACCTTGAGCCGCCGCTGGAGCATGGACGTCGAGGCCTGCTGGTGGAGCACGACCAGCCGCATCGCCTCCTCGTAGAGGTCGTCGTCGGCGTCCGAGTCCAGCGTGACCGTTTGCTCGAGCGCGCTGTCGTCGACGGCCACCGGCCCGCCCTGTCCCTTCAGGAACGTCACCACACGCTCGATCTCCTCGGTCGAGACGTAGGAGCCGTGCACCCGGTCCGGCTCCGGCTTCCCGGCGGGAAGGTAGAGGCTGTCGCCGTTCCCGAGCAAGCTCTCGGCGCCGTTCATGTCCAGGATCACGCGCGAGTCGGTGCGGCTCGCGACCTGGAAGGCGATCCGCGAGGGGAAGTTCGCCTTGATCACGCCCGTCAGCACGTCCACCGAGGGACGCTGCGTCGCGAGGATCAGGTGGATTCCCACGGCGCGCGCCATCTGCGCGAGGCGACCGATCGGCTCCTCGATCTCGGCCGGCAGAAGCGCCATCAGATCGGCGAGCTCGTCCACGACCACGACCAGGTACGGGAGCTTCGCGTCCTCGACCGTCGCGGGGTCGAGCCCGAGCCGGTTATACGCCTCGATGTTCCGCGCGCCGCGGCGGGCCAGGACCTGGTAGCGGCGCTCCATCTCCTTCACGCAGTAGCGGAGCGCCTGCGCGGCCTTCTTCGGATCCGTGACCACCGGCATCCGCAGATGAGGAATTCCGTTGTAGGGCGTCAGCTCCAGCATCTTCGGATCGATCAGGATGAAGCGAAGCTCGCTCGGCGTTCGCTTCAAGAGGAGGCTCATGATGAGCGCGTTGATGCACACGCTCTTCCCCGAGCCGGTGGCGCCGGCGATGAGGAGGTGCGGCATTCGCTCGAGCGAAGCGGTGAACGGAACGCCGGCGACGTCCTTCCCCAGCGCGAACGGGAGCGCGTCCCGGGTTTGCTGGAACGGGGCGGAGGCGACGATCTCGCGAAACGAGACCAAGGCCTTGACCCGATTCGGAATCTCCACCCCGACCGCGGCCTTCCCCGGAATCGGCGCCACGATCCGGATCCGCTGCGCCCGGAGCGCGAGCGCCAGGTCGTCCTGGCGGTTCATGATCTGGTTCACCTTGACGCCCGGGGCCGGCTCGTACTCGAAGAGCGTGATGACGGGCCCGGGGTGGACCTCCGAGACCTTCCCCGCCACGCCGAAGTCGGAAAGGGTCCGCTCGAGAACGCGCGAGAGCTCGAATAGCTCGGATTCCTCGATCGCCATGCGCTTGGAGTCGTGGCGATCGAGGAGATCGAGCGGAGGAAGGGCCGCCTCGGGGGCGGACGCGGGGTTGAGCTTGAGACCGCTCTCGGGAGCCGCGTCGGCACCGCGCCGGCGCTCCTCCCGCGGGGCCCCGCGCTCACCTTCCGAGCGCGAAGCGGGCGGAGGGAACGGGATCGAAAGCGATTCCGGGCGCGGCTCGCCTTCGCGGCGCGCGACGATCCGGGGTCGCGATTCCTTCTTGCCGGGAGCCTCCTCCGCCAGCGTGAAGGCTCGCCGGAGGTCCTCTTCTTCCTCGGCGGGACCCTTCCGGCCGCGGCGCGCTACGGCGCCTGGCGCGTCGGGATCATCTCCGACCGGCTCCTCTGCAAGAGCGCGCTTCGCCTTCCCCCGCGCGGGACTGAATTGCCCCAACAGCGAGCCGAGGAGTTTCCGGAGAGGCGACGAGGAGCCGATCTCGAACGCGATCACACCGACGACGAGGAGCGCCGTGCCGAGGAGCAGCTCGGCCCCGACCTTCCCCAGAAGGTGGGACGCGATCCGGCCGACCCCTTCGCCGAGCCGGCCGACGTTGGCCTGATTCTCTCCCGAGAGGAGATAGACGAGCCCCATCGCGTTGAGCGCGGCGGCGGCGGCGAGCGCGGTTCGAAGCCAGAGCTCGCCGGCCGGGCCGACTCGAAGCCGGTTCCAACCCCACGCCAAGAATCCCGCCGGGATCAGCCACGCGCCCCACGCGCCGAAGGCGGCGGCCAAGCCGGCCGCCGCGAACGCGCCGAGAACGCCGGCCTGGTTTCGGACCGCCCCGGTCCCGACCAGGTCCGCGGCCGTGTCCCGCGGGTCATGGCTACAGAGAGCGAGGATGAGGAACAGCGCGAGCGAAAGGAGGCAGAGCCCCAGGATCTGGTATTTGCGCCGAACTGAAACCCGGCCCAGGAGCCACATGGGCGGCAGGCCCCTGGCCTACGTCCCGTGCTGCCAGGAGGCGAGGTACGCGCTCTGCTCCGGGGTGAGGACATCGATGCGCACCCCCAGGGCCTCCAGCTTGAGGCGGGCGATCTCCTCGTCGAGCGCCTTCGGGATGGGATAGACGGTCGGTTTGAGCTCGCGCGAGTGCGCCAGCAGATACTCGACTCCCAGCGCCTGGTTCGCGAAGCTCATGTCCATCACGGACGCGGGGTGTCCCTCCGCGGCGGCCAGGTTGATCAGTCTCCCCTCGCCGAGGACGAAAATCCGCTTCGAGCCCTCGAGCGTCACCTCTTCCACGAAGGGGCGGACCGTGCGGATGGAGCGGGCCTCCTTGCGAAGCGATTCGAGGTCGAGCTCGACGTTGAAGTGTCCCGAGTTCGCGATGATCGCCCCGTCCTTCATGGCGCGGAAGTGCTCCATCCGAAGAACGTTGATGTTCCCGGTCACGGTCACGAAGATGTCGCCGAATTTCGCGGCCTCCGCGGCGGGCACGACCTCGAAGCCGTCCATGACCGCCTCGAGCGCGGGCAGCGGATCGATCTCGGTGATCGCGACGTGGGCGCCCATGCCGCGCGCCCGGCTCGCGACCCCGCGGCCGCACCAGCCATAACCCAGGACGATGAACCGCGAGCCCGCGAGGAGGCGGTTCGTGGCCCTCAGGATTCCGTCGATCGTGCTCTGCCCCGTGCCGTAGCGATTGTCGAAGAGGTACTTCGTCTTCGCGTCGTTCACCGCGAGGATCGGATACCGGAGCGCCCCCTCGCGGGCCATGGCCCGAAGGCGGATCACGCCGGTCGTCGTCTCCTCGGTGCCGGCGATCACCTGCTTCGCCTGCTCCGCGCGCTTCGTGTGGAGGACGGTCACGAGATCGGCGCCGTCATCCATCGTGAACTCGGGCTTGGCGTCCAGCGCCGCGTTGATGTGCTTGTAGTAGGTGTCGGCGTCCTCGCCCTTGATCGCGAACGTCGGAACCCGATACCGGTGCGCGAGCGCCGCGGCCACGTCGTCCTGCGTGGAGAGCGGGTTCGAGGCGCAGAGCGTCACGTCGGCGCCGCCCGCCTGGAGCGTGAGCATGAGGTTGGCGGTCTCGGTCGTCACGTGGAGGCACGCCGCCACGCGCCGGCCCTTCAGCGGAAGCTCCTTCTGGAACCGCGCCTTCACCTGGCGGAGAACCGGCATCTCGCGCTCCGCCCATTCGATTCGATTGACGCCCTCGTCGGCGAGCTTGGCGTTCAGGACATGCCCTTGCGGGCCCATGGCAACGGCGGCATCAGGCGTCACGCTTCAAGTCCTCCACGCGGTCGAGCAGCTCCCAACGGAACCCCTCGTTCTCACGGCCGAAGTGTCCGTAAGCTGCGGTCTTGCGATAGATCGGTTTGCGAAGGTCGAGGGATTGGATGATCCCCGCCGGGCTCAGGTCGAAATGCTTCCGGACAAGCTCGGAGAGCCGCGTATCCGGCACTTTCCCCGTGGCGTGCGAGTCGACCATGACCGACACCGGCTGCTCCACCCCGATCGCGTACGCGACCTGGACGGTGCACCTGTCCGCGAGGCCCGCTCCGACTAAGTTCTTCGCCACGTGGCGCGCCGCGTAGGAGGCCGAGCGGTCCACCTTCGACGGATCCTTCCCGCTGAACGCGCCGCCGCCGTGGCAGGCGGAGCCGCCGTACGTGTCGACGATGATCTTGCGGCCGGTGACACCCGTGTCCGCGCGGGGCCCCCCAAGGACGAACCGCCCCGTCGGATTGATGTGGAAGATCGGCTCGCCGTCGACAAGCTCGCGTGGGAGGACCGGCTTGATGATCTCGCGGATGATCCGCTCCCGGAACCGGTCGATCTCGGCGTCCGTCATCTCGACATGCTGGGTCGAGACGACCACCGTGTTGATCCGCTTCGGCACGCCGCCTTCGTAATCGACCGTCACCTGCGACTTCCCGTCGGGCCGAAGCTCCGGGAATTTGCCCGATCGCCTGGCGTCCGCCAGAGCCCGGGTCAGCTTGTGGGCGAGCTGGATCGGAAGCGGCATCAGCTCCGGCGTCTCGCGCACGGCATAGCCGAACATGAGCCCCTGATCCCCCGCGCCCTTCCGGTCGACGCCCATCGCGATGTCCTTCGACTGCTCGTCGATGCATGTGAGGACGGCGCAGGTCTCGTAGTCAAATCCGTATACAGGGTTGTCGTAGCCGATGCTCCGGATCGTCTCGCGCACGACCTTCGGAATGTCGACGTAGGTCTTCGTGGTGACCTCCCCGGACACGAGCGCGAGGCCCGTGGTCACGAGGGTTTCGCACGCGACCCGCCCGAGTGGATCCTCCTTGAGAATGGCGTCGAGGATGGCGTCGGAGATCTGGTCCGCGACCTTGTCGGGATGGCCCTCCGTCACCGACTCGGACGTGAACGGCAGCGCGTGGCGCGTCCCGGGCGCGCGCTTGGCCTCGGGCTTCGTCTGCGTCGCTTCAAGCGTCATGTACTCTCGACCTCCGATGATTCCCCTACGGTGAGGCGCCGGTAGTCGCCGCGGACCACGGCCTTCTCGCCGACGACCGACAGGTCGAGGAGGACGTCTTCCACGGTTGCGCCTTGGTTGATAATCGAGTTCCGGACCACAGCACGCCGCACCCGGGCGCCCGGGCCGATCGAGGTGTGAGGTCCGATCACCGAATGAAGCACGTCGGCGCTCGGATCGAGCGCTACGGGCGGCAAGCACACCACGCCGGGCCGGGAGACGGGCCCCGCGTGAAGGTCGAGCAGCGCGCGGTTGGTCTCGAGAAGCGTATCGGTCTTGCCGCAATCATACCAAGCTTGGACGGGAAACGGGCGCAGTTCCTCGCCCTTCTCGATCATGCGCTGGAGGGCGTCCGTCAGCTGAAGCTCTCCCCGGGTCCGCTTTCCCTCCGCCTCCAGAGAAGCCAGGGATTGAAAGAGTAACGGGGAGTTCGTCAGGTAATAGAGCCCCACCAGCGCCAGGTTCGACACCGGATGCTCCGGCTTCTCCACGAGCTCCGTGATCCGACCGTCCCGCACGATCGCGACCCCGAATCGACGGGGGTCGTCCACCTCGCGGACGCCCAGGCTCGAGCCGCTTGCGGTCAGCCTCGCGAACGGGGCCAACGCGATCGTATCGCCGAGTACGATGAGGGCCGGGGCGCCGCCGACGAGATCCTTCGCCTGCGCCACCGCGTGGCCTAGCCCCAAGGGCTCGGACTGGACCACGTGCTCGATCTTCAGGTCGCCCCTGCGGCTCGCGTATTCGTGTATCCGCTTTCCCTGTGGCCCCGGCCCGACGACCAGAACGACACGCTCGGGCTTCGCTTCCGCGACCTGGTCGAGGATGTGGGCCAGGATCGGCTTTCCCGCGACCTCGAGAAGCGGTTTCGGGGTCCTGTCCGTGAGCGGCTTGAGCCTCGTCCCGGCGCCGGCCACCGGGATCACCGCGACCGGCCTCAACGACCCAGGGCCTTTTTCAGCGACTGAACGCCCGGAAGCGCGCTCGGATCGGTCCCGTGGGCGAGAGCCAGGTAGTAGCTCACGTAATCGCCGACGGCGGCGCACGTCATGAGCCGCGTCATCGGATCCTTGCCTTTGGCCTCGACCGAATCGACCTGAACTCCCTTCCGTCGCAGATACGCCGCGAGCCAGCGAAACCTTGCCTGCACGCGCGGATGGTCCGAGGGGTCCCGCAAGAGGACCGCGGCCAAGCGCCCCACCAGGCCCTGCGGATGGACGTACGAATCGACCTCGTTGTGGTTCATCTCCGGCAGCGGGGCCACCCACGCCAGGTGCTTCGAGTTCTCGTTCAGCTGGCCCTTCCAGCGCCACGCGACCGGGCCCAGGCTCCGCTCGTTCGCGAGCAGGATCACCTGCCGACCGGCCAAGCGTATCGCCAATCTTTTTGCAGGGTTGCGGGATCGTAGCACACCCATCCCACAGACGGAAGCGACCTCTTCGACCCCCTCCGCGGCCGCCTCCAAGCGCTCGGATCCCCCGGCCAGGAGCCCCAGGTGCGCGGCGATCTGGACCAGGGTCGAAAACGAGTAGCCGAGAGCTGCACGGGGCGGGTGTCCCGGTGGCAGCGCCGCGATCGGGATGTCGTCGTCCCCCGCGAGGCGCGCGAGGGTGCCGCCGGTCGTAAGGACGCACGAGCGCGCGCCGAGGTAGCGGAGGCTCCGGTAGGCGGCAATGGTCTCCTCCGTCTGTCCCGAGTAGGAGGAGAAGATCATGAAGTCCTCTGGGGTGAGCCAGGCAGGCGGCTCGTAGTGGCGGACGACGTGAAGTGGCGAGTCCCCCTCCCGATCGACAATCGAGCGTGCCAGATCGCCGGCGATCGCGGAGCCTCCCATGCCGAAGAGGACGGTCCGCCGGGGACGATGGGGCGCGAGCCGGGCGAGGACCGGACCGGCGATCGAGACGCCCGCGCGGAGTTGATCGGCGAACCCCTCGATCCGCTCCCCCATGCCGCCGGGGTCCAGGCGCGCGGCGCGCTCGGGCGAGTCGAGAGGGGAGGCGGGGCCGGCGGGTCGGCGGGTTCGTGCCGGCTTCTTCGGCCGAGGGCTCACGCGGCGAAGTGCTGCGGGAATCGACGGCTCATGTGCTCGGTCACCACCGCGCGGACTTCCGTCGGCGTGGGGAGTGTTAAGCAGCGCTGCGCGAGCTCCGAGGCTTCGGCGTAGGTCGATGCGCGGAGGATCGTCTTGATCTCGGGAACCAGGAACGGGCTCACGCTGAAATCGGTCAGGCCCAGACCCAGCAGGAGCACCGCGTAAAGCGGCTCTCCCGCCATCTCGCCGCAGATGCCGACCGGGATCGGGCGGCGCTCCCCCGCTTGCACGACCGCGCGGACCGCGCGCAGGACGGCGGGGTGGAGCGGCTCGTAGACCTCCGCGATGGCCTCGTTCCCCCGATCGACCGCGAGCGCGTACTGGATCAGATCGTTCGTGCCGATGCTCACGAAGTCGGACTCGCTCGCGAGGAGGTCGATCGCGAAGACCGCGGCGGGCGTCTCCACCATGACGCCCAGCGGCACCCGCTCCGCCATCGCGACCTTCTCGCGCTTCAGATCCTCGCGGACCTGCTCGACGACCGCGCGGGCCTTACGGAAATCCTCGAGGCCGACCACCATCGGGAACATGACCTTCACGTTGCCGTGCGCCGTCGCCCGCAAGATCGCGCGGAGCTGGGTCCGGAAGATGTCCTCCCGCTTCAGAGAGAACCGAAGCCCCCGCATCCCCAGGAACGGATTCCGCTCGACCGGCGTGCCCAGGTAAGAGGCGAACTTGTCGCCCCCGACGTCCAGCGTGCGGATGACGACCGGACGCGGCGCCATCGCCTCCGCGATCGTCCGGTAGGCGTTGTATTGCGCCTCCTCCGTCGGCAACGTGGCTCGGGAGAGGTAGAAGAATTCGGTGCGGTAGAGCCCGACCCCTTCGGCCCCGTTTTCCAGGAGGGACGGCAGCTCTTCGGGAACCTCGAGGTTCGCGCCCAGGTGGACGCGGCGGCCGTCGAGGGTGACACAGGCCTGATCTTTGAGAGCGGCGAGATTTTTTGCCAGATCCTGGTAGTGGCGCTGCTTCCGGACGTGCTCCTGGAGCACCTCGGGCTCCGGGTCGAAGATCGCGACCCCCCGCGTTCCATCGACCAGCGCGACCGCCCCCTCCCGCGCGGTCCGCATCGCCTGTTTCAAGCCGACCACCGCGGGAATCCCGCGGGCGCGCGCCATGATGGCCGTGTGCGAGGTGCGCCCGCCCAGATCGGTGGCGAAGCCGAGAATCTTGTCGCGGGGTGCGAGCGCCATTTCGCTGGGTGGAATGTCCGAGGCGACGATCAGCGACGGCACGCGGAGATCGCTCAGCGTGTAGGAGCGCACGCCGCCCAGATGGGCGAGGACGCGGCGCCGCACGTCGCGGATGTCGAGCGCCCGGTCGCGGTAATACTGGCCGTCCGCCTCGTCGAGCCTCGCCGCGACCGCGCCCAAGATCCTCCGATAACACCACGCCGCCGACCGGCGCTCCTTCCGGACCGCCTCGATCGCCTGCTCGAGCGCGTCCGGATCCTCGAGGATCGCGACCTGCGCGTCGAGGATTCGGGCGTGCTCCTCGCCGGTCTCGAGCGCGATCTTCGCCCGAAGATCGCGGACCTCCTCCTGGCTCGCGCGAAGCGCGGCCTTCAGCCGCTCCTGCTCCGCGGCGACCTGATCCGGGGCGATCTGGCCGTCCTGAACCTCGATCTCCTCGTGGTCGACGATGTGGACCGGCCCGACGCCGATTCCGGGGGATGCCGGGATTCCCGTCAGGACGGTCATTCTTCTCCGAACTTGTCGTTGACGACCTTTACGAGCGCCGCGATCGCCTGCTGCTCGTCCGAGCCGTCGGCCTTGAGCTCTAGCTCCGCGCCGCGCTCGGCCGCGAGCATCATCACGCCGAGGATGCTCTTCCCGTTCACTTCGAGACCGTCGCGCGAGAGGGTGATGTGGCTGGCATACTTGGCGGCCTCTTTCACGAAGACCGAGCAGGCGCGGGCGTGGAGGCCCAGCCGGTTCTGGATGACGATGGTTGCTTCGATCATGGCGATCGGCCGCTCCTACATGCTAAAGGCGAACACGGCCGCCGCGGCAAGGACTCCCAACCCCACCTCCACCCCGCGTCCCGGCCACCTTCTCAACCCCGCGTACCCGATGACCGCGCCGAGGAGGAGCGGCGTCAGCGAAGCGACACGCGAGCGTCCATCGGCGCCCCACCGCCCCGAGCCGAAGTCGAGGGAGAGCGCCACCAAGGCTAGAAGCGCGCCATAGCCGAGCGCGCCGGCACGCGCGACCGCGTGGTTCCACTCGGCGAGCCGGAGCGACTGGAGGAGCACGCCGGGCCGGTCCGCCGAAGCGTAACCGCGCGCCACGCCGAACACTCGGAACGGCAACGCGACGGCATTGTACGTCAAAAGAGTCAGGAGGGGGCAGAGGAGCACGCGGAGGTCGGGGCCGATGAAGTCCGCGCCCGGCAGAAAGGCGATGCCGAGCACGCCCACGAGGCCCGCGAACGGTCGGAGCGTGACCCAGAAGAGCGGATCCCCGAGCGCGGCGAGGGGACTTGCGAGCGAGCGCTTGAAGGAGTCGATCTCCCCGTCGTCGATCGACTCTCCGTTCGCGCGCCGCTCCTCCAGACGCGCCGTCGCCCCGAGCACGAAGCCCGAGAGGATCGGATGCGTTGCAAAGTAGGCCAGGTGTCGGGTCAAGGCCCGGGCCAGCTCTTCCTTCGCCGGATAGAGGCGGCGGAGTGCCGGTAGGATCGCGAACGCGAATCCCATTCCCTGCATCCGCTCCGGCGTGAGGAGCGCTTGGATCTGAAACGATCGCGACGTCATGATCGCCACATCGTCCCCTCGGACGCGCAGCCCGCTCACGGCGCGCCCCGGCGGAAGACGACGCTCAGCACCAGCGCCGTCGTGGCGCCGAGCGCGACCCATCGGAAGGCCTGCTTTCTCCCGGCGACGTGCGCGTGGTACGCGGACGCGAGACCCGCACCGATCAGGGAAGCGAACACGAACCCGATCCGCCGCGCCGTCAAGGCGCCGCCGAGCCGCGGGAGGATCGCGAGCAACGAGGCGAGAGCGATGAGCGTCGCGGCCCAGGCCCAGAGCGCCCCCACCGCGAAGGCCCGGAGGACTCCCCCCCAGTAGAGGAGCTCGAACGCCCCCGCTTCTCCCGCGGCCGCGAGGTGCCCGGCGCGCGCCAGGTCGGTCCGGCTCCGGGCGCGGTGAAAGCGGAGGGCCCAACCGCCGGCGACCGCGGAGACGAGCCCGACCGCGACCCCGATGAGCACCCAGAGCACGCCGCCCAGCGCGACGGTGGCGGCCTCGTGAAGGCGCGCCATTCCCAGGATCGCGACCGTGGTTCCCACGACCCCGGCGGTCGCCGTGTCGTGTTGGCGCTGGGCGGCCGGGAGCGAGGCGTCGGTGAGGAGGAGCTGGAGAAGCGCGCCGACCCCGATCGGAACGCGGAGCGCCCAGAGCTCCCACTCGGGCCCCGGGCTCAATAGAATTCCGGCGAGACAAGCTCCCACGAGCGGCTGGCTGAGCATCAGATTCCAGCCCGCCGTCCGCTCCAAGGTCAGCGCACCGCCCAGGATCGCGACGCGGACCATCTCAGGAAGCACGGTCCGTCCTCTCGGCCCGAGCGGCCGCGGGCATCAGGTCGCCCCGCCTACCCAGGCGTCGATGGCGTGCGATGAGTTGGAGGGCAGATCCTGGGCGTAGACGCGAACGCCTCGCCGCTGAAGCTCGCGGAGCTGGGCGCGGTCGGCATCATCGAGGAACACGTACGGGAGCACCTCGCGCCGGCCGGGCGCGTGATGAAGCCCGCCCAGGTTCAATTCTCGAAGCGGAAACCCGCCCGTGACCAGCCGGAGCGCGTCCTCGGGACCGGTGAAGAGGAGAATCGTCCGCTCGGCGTCCACCTCGTTTCGGAACGCCGGATCGAGCGCCTCCGCGACCGAGACGACGCGACTGCGGGCACCCTCGGGGACCCCGCAGAGATAGAGCTCGGCCCGGGCGGGGTCGGCCCGGAGGGAATCGGAGACGATGACGAGAAACGTGGGATGAAGAGCATTCCCCCAGCCGTGGGCCACCTGGCCGTGGATCAGCCGGTCGTCGATGCGCGCCAGGAGGAGCGGCACCTTAGAGGATGATGATCCCCGCCCTCCCCTTGGCCTCCAAGCGCGGCAGGAGGTCGTCCAGGGAGAGCGTGTCTCGATAGTGGAAGAACTCGAGGAGCATCGGCAGGTTGACGCCGGTGATTTTTCGCACGATTCGACCCTCTACGCCCAGGCGGCGCGACGCGATGCCGCAGCTCCCCGCCGCGAGATCGGTGAAGAGCACGATCGGCGCATCGGCCGGAAACTCCCGGACCTTCTCCTCGATCGCATTCGTGAGCCCATCGGCCGAAAAGCCGCTGTTGCTCACCGTGGCGACGTCCGACTGCGGTCCCAGGATCGAGGCCACGGTCCGCACCAGCTCTTCACCCAAAACGCCGTGCGTCACCAGAAGCGCGACCGGACGGGTTTGATTCATGGCATCCCCCGGCGCTATTCCGTGTCGTCCCGGACGAGTGGGTTCGATAAGAGCTTCATGCGCATACTCTCCATAAGGCGATCGTTCAGGGCCCTCGCCGGGTGGTAGCCGTACACCTTCACGAGGTGGTTCAGAGCGACCACCTCCGCGATCACCGTGATGTTCTTCCCCGGGAAGATCGGGATCGTGATCAGCGGGATCTGCACATCGAGGTACGGGGCCATCTGATCGTCGAGGCCGACACGCTCGTAGTCCCGAGCGTCGCTCCATTCGGTTAGATGCACTTCCACCTCGACCCGCTTCTGCCCGCGGATCGAGCGGATGCCGAAAATCGCCTGGACATCGATGATTCCGAGACCCCGGACCTCCATCGTGTGCTTCAGCACCTCGTTGCCAGCGCCGATCAGGATGTCCCCGTGGCGCCGCGTGATCCGGACCACGTCGTCCGCCACGAGGCGGTGCCCGCGCTCCACCAAGTCGAGAGCTGTTTCGCTCTTGCCGATCCCACTCCGTCCTGTGAAGAGGAGCCCCACGCCGTAGACGTCGACCAGTGAGGCGTGGACGGTCACCGAGGGGGCGAAGACGAAGTCCAGGAACGCGGTCAGCTGGTGGATGAACGGGGTCGTGTCCTGCGGCGTGCGGAGCACCGGAATCTGACGGTCGTTCGAGCGCTCGATCAGGCCGTCGGGCAGCTCCAGGCCCTTCGCCACGATGATGCAGGGGACCTGGAACTGGAAAAACCGGTCGTAGGCCGGCTTCCGCTCCTTCGGCCCCAGGGTGCTGATGTAGGCCATTTCGGTCCGGCCGAAGATCTGGATGCGGTCCGCGAGGAAGTTCTCCGTGAACCCCATCAGGGCCATGCCGGGCCTATTGATGTCGCTCAGGGTGATCGGGACTTTCGAGTCCAGGCTGGACGAGATGAGCTCCAGCGAGAGTTGCTCCTTCTGCTGCTCGTAGAGCTGCGCGACCGTCAGGGTCGTCGGGCTAGTCGAGCTCAAGCAGACCGACCTTGCCGTTCCCGAGCCTGTAGGCGACCCGGAGACCCTCCCCACCCTGCTCCTCGAAGACCAGAACCAGCTTCTTCGTCGAGATCAGCGTGCGCGCCGCTTCGTCGACGCTCAGGACGGGTCGATCCGGCCTAAGGCGCACGACGTTGATCTTCTCGGCGGTCGTCCGCGGCAGGGGGCGGATCTCCTCGGCGGGGGGCTGCAGGCGAATCGTCGGGGCATGCTTCTTCCGGTCCTTGATCCGACCCTTGCGGCGTAGGAGCGACCGCTCCTGTTTGACCAGAACCATGTCGAGCGCCGCGCGCGGATCAGCGGCCTCCGCCTTCGCCAGAAGATCCATGTCGTTTCCGTGGAGGTGGAGCTCCGCCTGGTGGCGGTACCCTTCCCGGGTGACCGTGAGCTGGGCCCGGATCATCCGCGGGTTGAAACGGCTCAGCTTCTCGATCTGCTCGACGGCGTAATCGCGGAAGGTCTGCGGCGGCTTCCAGTGGCGACCCTTGATCGTGATTTCCATGCCCCTCCCCTCGGTGAGTCGCGGAACCCGGTCAAGCGTAACGCCGCCGTGCGCGCGCCGGCAGGAGCCGCAGCGCCTCACGGTACTTGGCGACGGTGCGCCGGGCGATCCGGAGCCCCTGCTCGTGCAGGATCTCGGCGACGCGCTGATCGCTCAGCGGCTCGCGCTTGTCCTCGTTGTTGATCAACGTGAGAATCTTGTCCTTCGCGACCTTGGCCGAGACGTCGTCCCCCTCTTCCGTCGCGAGGCCGCTCGAGAAGAAATACTTCAGCTCGAAGACGCCGCGCGGCGTCTGGACGTACTTGTTCGTGGTCACGCGGCTGACGGTCGACTCGTGCATCCCGATCTGGTTCGCGATCTGCTGGAGCGTGAGGGGCCGGAGCCCTTCGACGCCCCTCTCGAAGAACTCCTTCTGCTCCTCCACGATCCGGCGCATGACCTTGATCATCGTCTTTCGCCGCTGCTCGATCGTCTGGATGAGCCACTTGGCCGAGTTCAGCTTGTCGGAGATGAATTTCCGCGTCTCGTCCTGGCCCGCGGTCTTGTTGCGAAGCATCTGCTGATAGGCGGCGCTGATCCGGAGCCGCGGCACGTTCCGATCGTTGAGCGAGACGACGAAGTCTTCCCCGACGCGCTCGACGATCAGGTCCGGGGTCACGTACTTGGTCTCCTCGGCGGCGATCTCCTGCCCCGGCCGGGGATCCAACGTGGAGATGAGGTCGCCCGCGGCCTGGACGTCCTCGACGGTGCATTTCAGATTCCGGCCGATCTCCCCGAAGCGCCGGGCGAGCAGGTTGTCGAACTGCTCCTGGACGATCCGACCCGCGAGCGTTGTCTCCTGCTTCCGCTGCACCAGCTGGATCCAGAGGCACTCTTGGAGATTTCGCGCGCCGACGCCGGCGGGCTCGAATTTCTGGATCGCGGCGAGGATGTCCTCGACCTTGTCCGGCGCGATGCCGAATGTCTCGGCCACCTCCTCGACGGTCGTCTGTAGATATCCGTTTTCGTCGATCGACCCGATCAGGTATTCGCCGAGCGCAAGATTGTCCTCCTCCAGCGAGAGGAGGCGAAGCTGCTCGATCAGGTGGTCGCCCAGGCTTTCCCGCGTGACCGGAACGCGCTCGTAGAACTCGGCGTCCGGATCGTCCGTGCGAGGGGCGGATGGCCCCTCGAACTGGTCCGGCCAGAGCTCGTTCCAGTCGACCTCCTGGTTCTTATCCGGCTCCACGGTCTCGACCGGCTCGGCGCTGTCCTCCTGCCCCGCCTCCTTCTTGACCTCCTCCATCTCCTCGACTTCGTCGACTTCATCGACCTCCTCGAGGAGCGGATTCCGCTCCAGCTCCTGCTTCAACGCCTGCTGGAGCTCGAGGGTCGGCATTTGTAGTAATTTCAAGGCCTGCTGCAGACGCTGCGTCATGATCAGCGTCGGCTTCTGCTGCATTCTCAGGCCATGTCTCATTTCCATGGAGAATTGCCCCTCAGTCCAATCGGAACCGCTCGCCGAGATAGATCTGGCGAGCGACAGGGTCCCGCGCGAGCTCCTCGCTGGTGCCGTGAAGCAATATTTTGCCTTCGAACATGATGTACGCGCGGTCCGTCGTGCTGAGCGTCTCCCGCACGTTGTGATCGGTGATCAGGATGCCCAACCCCTTCTTCTGCAATCGCGAGACGATGTCCTGGATCTCTCCGACCGCGATCGGATCGATCCCGACGAACGGCTCATCCAGGAGGAGATACCCCGGCTGCGTGACCAGCGCGCGCGTGATCTCCACGCGGCGCCGCTCCCCCCCGGACAGGTTGTATCCCTTCCGGTCCGCGAGGTGCGAGATGTTCAGCTCCTCGAGAAGCTGCGTTAGCCGCTGCGCCCGCTCCTTCTTGCTCAGCTTCAACGTCTCCAAGATCGCGAGGATGTTCTCCCGCACCGTGAGGCGACGGAAGATCGACGGCTCCTGCTGGAGATAGCCGATCCCGATCCGCGCCCGCTCGTGCATGGGCGCCCGCGTCACGTCCCGGCCGTCGAACTCGATCCGGCCCCCGTCCGCGCGAAGGAGGCCCACGATCAGATAGAACGTCGTGGTCTTTCCCGCCCCGTTCGGCCCCAGAAGCCCGACGACCTGGCCCCGCTGGACCTCGATCGTCACCTTGTCGACGACCTTCCAGTTTCCATAGTAACGCTCGAGATCGCGCGCCACGAGCCCCGTCATCGGCTCGATCCGCTGTCGCCCGCCGCGGTCCCTTCCATCTCGCGGACTTCCGCGTGAACCTCGCGCGAGAGATGGAAATGGTCGAGATTGGCGTCGCTCTCGAAACCCCAGCCGGTCACCACGTCGCTCTTTCGCGTGACCTTGACGAACGCGTCCGAGACGATCTTTCCGGTGTTGTTCATCCACCGGAGCGAATCCGTTTCCAGCTTCACGCCGCTCGTCGTGACGATCTTGACGTGGCCCCGGGCCTCGAGGTCGTTCGTTCGCTGGTGGACGAGGCCCTGATCGGCCACGAGCGTCGAGTACGTCTCGCCTTTATCGTTGAAGAACTCGATGCGAACCGTCTGAGCGTCCACGAGGTTTCGGTCGTTGTACATGGCCGCGTATGAAGCCCGAAGGGTCCAGCTCTTCTTCCCCACCGAGCTCTCCGTGAGCGCGAAATCCCGGGCCTCCTGGTCGGGGATCCGAATCTCCGCCTCGCTGGGAGCGGAATTCGGCTTTCCCCGGCAGCCGTCGAGGCCGATCGCGAGGAGCGCCGACATTATCACGCACCTGCCGGCGCGGTCAAACCCGTGCCAGCGCATGGCCTTACCGCGTCCTGAGATCGAGACAATCGTGGAGGTGGATGACCCCGAGGGGCCGGCCCCCCGGGTCGAGCACGACGAGAGACGTGATCGCTCCCCCCTCGTTCTCCTCCATCTTCCGGACCGCCTGCGCGATGAGGGCGTCCGCCTCGATCGATCGGGGCGCGCGCGACATCACCTTCTCCACGGCCTGCGCGAGATCGGCGTCGCCGCGAAGCAGGATCCGCTTCAGGTCTCCGTCCGTCAGAATGCCGCGCAGGACGCCCGAACGGTCCACCACCGTCGTCATGCCGAGGCGCTTGTTCAATATCTCGAGGAGCGCGTCCCGGAGCGTGGCTTCGGTGCCGACGCGGGGAAGCGCGTCGCCGCCGTGCATCCGGTCCTCGACGCGGAGGAGCGCGGCCTGGCCCACGACGCCGCCGGGGTGGAGGAAGACGAAATCTTCGCGCGTGAATCCCTTGAGCCGCATCAGCACGATCGCGACCGCATCGCCCAGCGCCAAGGCCGCGGTCGTGGTCGAGGTCGGCACGAGGTTCTCGGGACAGGCCTCGGGCGGGCGGCCCAGGTCGAGCACGTGGTCCGACGCGGTTCCGAGGGACGACTCGGGGTGGCAGGTCATCGTGATGATGGCGACCCCGCGACGCCGGAAGGCGGGCAGAAGCTCCAGCAGCTCGGCCGTCTCCCCGCTCTTCGAGAGGAGGATGGCCGCGTCGTCCCGCGACACAATACCCAGGTCGCCGTGGACGGCGTCGACCGGATGGACGAACGTGGCCGGTGTCCCCGTGCCCGTGAGGGTGGCCGCGATCTTCTTCGCGACCAGGCCGGACTTCCCGACACCGAGGGTGAGGACCTGGCCGCGGACCTTCGAAAGCGTCTGAATCGCGGCCTCGAATTCTTTGCCGATTAGAGGCTTGAGGCCTTGAATCGCCTCGCACTCAAGAGCCAGAACCTCCCTGGCCCACGCGGCGACCTGGGTTTCGGAAGCCGGCTCCACGCCGGCCTTGGATTTCTCGCGGTAGAGGCTCTTCGTCACGGCCTGCGTGTCTCCACAAGACTTGTATCGGCAACTGCTTGGTGGATCTTCATCAAGGAGCGCAGCAGGGCGGGCAGCTCGGCCAGCGGCCACTGCGATTCCCGGTCGGACCGCGCGCGCGCCGGATCGGGGTGGGTCTCGATGAAGACGCCGTCCGCGCCAGCGGCCACCGCCGCCCGGGCCAGGAGCGGAACGTGCTCCCGCTGGCCGCCGGTCTCCGCGCCGCCCGGCTGCTGAACCGAGTGGGTCGCGTCGAAGAAGATGGGGCACTCGAGGCGCCCCATCACGCCGAACGATCGGTAGTCGACCACGAGATCGCCGTAGCCGAACGTGGTCCCCCGCTCCGTCACGATCACGCCCTGAGCCCCCGCCGCGCGTGCCTTCTCCACCGCGCGCGCCATCGAGGCCGGGTCGAGGAATTGCCCCTTCTTGATATGAATCGGCTTCCCACTTTTCGCCGCGGCTTCGATGAGCGGCGTCTGCCGGCAGAGGAACGCCGGAATCTGTAGCAGATCGAGCGCCTCGGCCGCCGAGGCCACCTCGACCGTCTCGTGGATGTCGCTGGTGACCGGAACGCCGACCCGCTCCCGGATCCGGCCGAGCGTCTGAAGGCCGTCCCGAGGGCCGGGCCCGCGATAGCTTTCACGCGACGAGCGGTTGGCTTTCGAGTAGGAGGTCTTGAAGACGAACGGGAGATCGAGCTCCGCGGCGATCCGCTTGAGCTCGCGGGCCACCTCTTCGGCCATTCCCGCGTCCTCGAGCACGCACGGGCCCGCGATGAGCGCGAGGCGCCCGGGCGTAACCGAGATCGGGCCGATTTGGACCGGGGCGAACTGCGGGCGCGCGGGCACCGTCATCCTCTCGGCGAACCGGTCGCGCCGGCCTTCGCCTCGGAAGCCCCGGCGCGGCGCAGCCGCTCCGCGTTGGACGCCCCGATGAATCCCTTGAAGAGCGGGTGCGGCTGATCGGGACGCGACCGGAGCTCGGGATGGAACTGCACCCCGACGAACCACGGATGATCCGGGAGCTCCACGATCTCCACGAGATTGAGCTCGGGGTAGACCCCGGTCACGCGGAGCCCTTTCTCCTCCAGCCGCTTCAGGTAGTCGTTGTTGAATTCGTAGCGGTGGCGATGGCGCTCGGCCACCTCAGGAGCCGCGTAGGCCTCCGCCGCGTGGCTGCCCGGGGTCACGACGCAGCGGTACGCGCCGAGCCGCATCGTGCCGCCCTTCTTCGTCACGCCGTGCTGCCCCTCGAGGAGGCCGATCACCGGATGCGGCGTCTTGGGGTCGAACTCGGAGGAGTCCGCTCCGGACAGCCCGGCTACGTCACGGGCGAACTCGATGACCCCGCACTGCATCCCGAGGCAGATGCCGAAGAACGGGACGCCCCGCTCCCGCGCATAGCGCGCGGCCTGGACCATCCCCTCCGTGCCGCGGTCGCCGAATCCGCCTGGGATCAGGATGCCGTGCGACGAGCCGAGCAGCGCTTCGGGACCGTCCATCTCGATGCGCTCCGAATCGACCCACTCCACCTTGACGTTGACCCCGTTGGCGACGCCGCCGTGCGTGATCGCCTCCTGGATGCTCTTGTATGCGTCGCGTAGATGCGTGTACTTGCCCACCACGGAAACCGTGACCACGTCCCGCGCCGCTTTCATCCGTTCCTGGAACTGCTGCCAGACTCGGAGATCCGCGGGGCCCGCGTCCAGACGCAGCATCGTCACGATCAGGTCGTCCAGTCCGCCCCGATGGAACATGAGCGGGACCTCGTAGATCGAGGCCACGTCGATCGCCTCGATGACCGCCTGCGTCGGCACGTTGCAGAAGAGGCCGATCTTCTCCTTCACCTCCTGCGGGAGCGGCACCTCGGAACGGCAGAGGAGGATGTCCGGCTGGACGCCGATCGCGCGGAGCTCCTTCACCGAATGCTGGGTCGGCTTCGTCTTGATCTCGCGCGCCGCGCCCAGGTGCGGCACCAGCGTGACGTGGATGAAGAGGGTGTTGACCGAGGAGAGCTCGAGCCGAAGCTGCCGGATCGCTTCCAAGAACGGCAGGCTCTCGATGTCCCCCACCGTGCCGCCGATCTCGACGATCGCGACGTCCACCGTCTTCTTGCCCCGCGTCTCCGCGAGCATCCGCAACTTGATCTCGTCCGTGACGTGGGGTATGACCTGCACCGTCCGGCACAGGTAGTCGCCGCGGCGCTCTTTCTGCAAGGTCGTGTCGTAGACCTGCCCGGCCGTCACGTTGTTCTCGCGGCCCATCGAGACGCCGAGAAAACGCTCGTAGTGCCCCACGTCCAGATCGGTCTCGGCGCCGTCGTCGGTGACGTAGACCTCCCCGTGCTGATAGGGGCTCATCGTGCCGGGATCGACGTTCAGGTAGGGATCGAACTTCTGCAGTGTGACCGAGAGTCCCCTGCTCTTGAGCAAGGACCCGATGGCCGACGCAGCGATTCCCTTCCCGAGCGAAGAGACGACCCCGCCCGTGACGAATACGAATTTGGTCATGCTCCGCTCCTCCGTTTCGACCATTGGTCCCGTGCCCGAGCGAGATCGTCGGGCGTATCGATCCCCGTGGATTGATAATCACCCACGGCGACATGTATTTGGATGCCGTTCCAGAGCGCCCGAAGCTGCTCCAGCCGCTCGGCCGCTTCGGGCGGCGCGGGCGGCAGGGCCGCGAGCTCGAAGAGCGTGCGCAGCCGGTACGCATAAACCCCGATGTGGAGGAGCGGAATCGCGGCCGGGCCGTAGCCCGACGGGATGGGCGCGCGCGAGAAATAGAGCGCCCGGCTCTCCCGGTCGATCACGACCTTCACGCGGTTCGGATCCTCCACCTCGTCGCGGTCGAGGAACGGCGCGGCGAGGCTCGCCATCGCCACGTCGGGCCGTTCCATGAGACGCACGAGATGATCGAGCCCTTCCGGGCTCACGAACGGCTCGTCCCCCTGGATGTTCACGAAGACAGCGTCTGGGTCGGGGAGTACGCGACCCTCGAACATGCCCCGGGGCATGTTGCTGGATTTGCCCGACAGCAGCCGAGCAGCTTCTGCCACCCGATCGAGCCCGGAGGTGTGGTCGGGGCTGGTCAAGATGGCTTGGCCCCCCGCTTTCTCTACGGCGTGAACGACCTCATCGCTGTCCGTCGCTACCCAAACGTCCCGGAACGCGGTCGAGACACGGACCCGCTCCAGCACGCGCACGATCAGCGGCGCGCCGCCAAGGTCTTGTAAGGGCTTGTTGGGGAGACGGGTGGACTGGAGCCGAGCCGGGATGATTCCGACGGCCCCAAGTTGCGGTCGCGAGCTAACCTCGCGCTCCGCCGTGGAGGACTGCGGACGGGGCACGAGCCATGCTACCAATGCGGGGCCGCAGCGTCAAGCTGCGCAAGACGGGGTCAAGGACTGGCGCGTTCGCGGGCGACTCAGCTTTGCGGTGGCCCGCGTCGGGCGCTATTTCTTCTCCTCGCCCACCCTCTCGGCCGCCTCCAGCGCGGGGTCGCGCCCCGCGACGTAGTCCGCGAACGTGAGCGGCGCGGATACGGTCACGGGTATGAACTCGCGGGTATCGCGCGGATCCGACTGCTGCCAGTAGAGGCTGGAGACCCGCACCGTCAAGTGGCTGTTCGGCAGCACGATCTTCTTCGAGTCCCCATAGACGTTCCCGCGCGAGGCGCTCGGCTCGCCGGCGAACACGACAACCGCGAGATTCTCGAGCTCGTTGATGAGCATCTGTGCCGCGGACCAGGTCCAGCGACCTGTGATCACCACGAGGCGGCCCGGCGAGTCATAGCGGGACTTGATCAGGCTTCGCGCGATGTCGCGGTTC
>Ga0066709_100000215_pt1 | contig 26627 bp, 25 predicted proteins | sample GraSoiAngelo_158_FD_79665 | JGI IMG/M metagenome (GOLD analysis project Ga0066709, IMG submission 79665) | Grasslands soil microbial communities from the Angelo Coastal Reserve, California, USA - 14_1009_16_30cm | ecosystem: Environmental > Terrestrial > Soil > Grasslands | place: USA...
CTCGATCATCGAGGGGACTCCACGAGGTCCTGCCGCCCGAGGAGCCAGCGTCGGAGATCCTCGACCGTGCGCTGTGTCCCCTCGTCCCTGCCCGCCGCCATGTTCCTCACCGCGTATCCGTCCGCCCCTTTCGGCACGAACACCGCCCAGCGCGCGCCGGTCTTCGAGGCCCATTTCATCTGCGAGTTGGCGCTCCGCCCCGTGACGTCCACCACCACGCGGAGCCCCTTCCGGGTTTCCGGCTCCTCGAGCTGCCCGCGGAGCGATCGCGCGAGCGCCTGGGCCTCGACCTGGGCTCCGGGCTCGAGCGCGATCACGCAGACATCCGGGCTCTGCGACGGAGGCGCAGCCCCTTCCCCGGCCGCGAGGAGGAGCCGCTCCATCCCGATCGAGAATCCGATCGCGGGCGTGTCGGGTCCGCCGAAATCCTTCACGAGCTGGTCATAGCGGCCGCCGCCACCGACCGCGTTTTGTGCGCCCAGGCCCGCCGCGTGGATCTCGAACACCGTCCGCGTGTAGTAGTCCAGCCCGCGTACGAGCCGCGGCTCGACCTCGTAGGGAATGCCGAGCCCCGTGAGCGCGCGCTTCACCGCTTCGAAGTGCTCCGCGCACTCCGCGCAAAGCGAATCGAGCACGCTCGGCGCGCCCGCGATGACGGGCGCGCAGGAGGGCACCTTGCAGTCCAGGATGCGCAGAGGATTCGTGTCGAGCCGCTCCTTGCAGTCGCCGCACAGACGATCGGCGTGCTTCTTGAAATACTGGCGGATCGCCTCGCGGTATCGCGGCCGGCAGACCGAATCGCCGAGCGAGTTCAGGAGCACCGTGGCCTTCTTGAGCCCCACGTCCCCCATGATCGCCCGGAAGAGATCGATCATCTCGGCGTCCGCTTCCGGCCGCGCCGAGCCCAGGAGCTCGGCGCCGATCTGCCAGAACTGGCGGTAGCGGCCCGCCTGGGGTCGCTCGTACCGGAACATCGGGCCCATGTAGTAGAGCCTCGCCGGAGATTCGGCGCGGAGCGCCGGGTTTTCGAGGTAGGCGCGCACGAGCGGGGCGGTGCCTTCCGGTCTCAGCGTGAGGGAGCGGCCCTTGCGGTCCTGGAAGGTGTAGAGCTCCTTCCGCACGATATCGGTGGATTCACCGACGCTCCGGACGAAGAGCTCGGTCGCCTCGAAGAGCGGTGTGCGGACCTCGCGGTAGCCGTAGAGCGCCATGGCCGCGCGCGTGCGCTCCTCGAGCCAGTGCCAGCGCTCGATCTCCCCTGGCAGGATATCGCGGGTGCCCCGCGGCACCTGAAACTTCATCGGTTCTCCCCTTCGGGCGCCGCCCCCGGCGCCGCCTCGCGGCGCTTGCGGATCGGATGGATCCGCACGTACTGCGTGAAGAGCACGGCGAGCGTCACCGCCGCGAAGTCGACCGCCCAATCTCGGATATCGCTGCTGCGGCCGGGCGTGAGCCTCTGATACAGCTCGTCCATCCCGCCCACGAGCCCGCCGAGGACGACCGTGCCCAGGGCCCAGAGCATTCCCCGCTGCCCGCCGACCGTGAAACGAAACGCCCGCCCGAGAAGAAGCCCGAAGAGAGAATACTCGGTCAGGTGCTCGAGCTTGTCCATGTACGGAAAGAACACCGGGATGTCGCGTCCGGGAATGGAGGACGCGCCGAAGATGAGCGCCATGTAGAGCAAGACGGGGAGCCAGTAGTAGAAAAAGAGCGACGCGCGCGTTCGCGTCGCCATGTCGCCCCCTTCGGCTCGGATCATGAGGAATCGCGGGAGACCCGCCCTTGCGGCGGACCCCCCGCGTGGAATCTACGGCCGGTCAAACCGGCTCACGCTCCAGATATTCGTGCCGCGCCGCTCGGTATCGTAGAAGCCGTTCGTGCCGTATCCGTCGATTCGATTGGACACGAAGAAAATCTTGATGCCGTCGCTGGAAAACCTCGGGTGGAATTCGTCGGCGATCCCTCGGGTGACGGGCCGCGCCGACGCGGGATCCGAAGCGTTGGCGTTGATGATCCAAAGGTCCCGATCCGTGCGACCGGGCGCCCGTTTGGCGAACACGATGTGTTGCCCGTCGGGCGACCAATCGGGCTCGGCCGCAGCGGAGTCCGGAAGCCATTGTGGGAAAGACGAGCTGCTGCTGTTGCCGGAAACGCTCAGCTTGTAGAGACCCAGGGATTTCCGCGCGTTGAGGGATTGATAGTTGGTGTACGACTCAACCACGATGGAATCTCCCGATCCTTTCCACCCTCCGTTCACATAAGCGGTCAAGACCTCCGTCTGGTTCGAATCGGCAAGCGGGAACGGCGGAAACGCGAAGTTGGAGACATCGCGCACCCAGGGCTTCGGCCTTCCGAAATTGAACGAGAGGCTGTCGGTGTGATAGAGGAGCATCGGGCCGCTCGGCGCGAATCTCGGTCCCCCCGGGAAGGCGTTCGTGTTCGAGTTCCAGCTCAGGACCGGGAGCGCCGTCGTGGTGTCGCCCCCCGTAGGAGGGACCATCCAGATCGAGGGCCCGCCGTCGCTGCCGCGCCTGCGCGCCGAGAATACGACCCGCGATCCGTCCGACTGGGCCGTCGGCGAGGTCACCTGCCAGAAATCCTGCGTGATCTGCTCCGGCGCGCCCAGCGGCATGGCGAGCGCCCAGACATCCGACTCGCCGGTCGAAGAGTTGCGAACCTCCGCGTAATAGATCCTTCCCCCCGCCGGAGGCGCCACGTCGAACTTGACCGCGACCGAGCGCGTCCAGCGCTCGAACTCGTTGTCGACGTACACCTGGAACGTGCGCGTTTTGAAGAAATCCACGTTGTTCAGATCGTCGTGCGCCTGGATCGAGACGGTGACCGGATAGACGCCGATCGAATCAGGCGGCGTCCAGTGAACGGTCTGACTCGTGGAGTCGGCCAGGATGCCCGCGGCCGCGGTCCAGTGATACCGCACGAGGTAGCCGCGCGGATTCGTCACGATGGCGGTGAGCGCGTTCAAAATCCCCCGAACGGCCGGCTCGTGATCGGTGCTCAGGTTCGCGATCACGGGCGTGAAGGCGCCCTCGACGTTGAGGGTCTTGTCTTTGGAGCAGCCGGTGAGGATCAGAAGGACAAGGATCCCCACCCGGAGCCCACGATTGCGATTCATGGAAGGGAAATGCTCCTTTCTGGGGGACACGGCGGTAGCGCGAAACCCTATCAGGTACCGGTGGCTTCCGTCAACCCGGCGGCTGTGGGGAGTAGGGCTCGGCGCGAAGGAAATGAGCCTCCGCGTCGCGCAACATCGCGAGAAACTCCTCCGGAGTTTCGCTCCGCCGGAGCGAGTCCCGGACCGTTTCTTCCTTGAGGAGGCGGGAGACGTTGGCCAGCGCCTTCACGTGGGGACCCCGAAGGCTCTCGGGAGAGACGAGGAGAATGAACAGGGTCGCCGGCTCGCCGTCCATCGAATCGAAATCGACCCCGAGCCGGGACACGCCGCACGCGGCGACGAGCTGATCCAAGAGCCGCGTCTTTCCGTGCGGGATCGCGACGCCGTTTCCGATCCCGGTCGACATCATGGACTCTCGCTGGAGCACCTTGCTCAGGATCTCACCCTTCGTGTCCACGCGGTGCGCGGACTCAAGGAGCTGCACCAGCTCCTTGATGCACGATTCCTTGTCGCGGGCCTTGAGCGAGAGCGAGATCGCGTCTTCGTTCAGCAATTCGGACAGATGCATTCGGCTCTCCGGCTGGTCCGAGACTCGGCTCGGAGACGAAACGGGCGGGCGGCTCACATGCTCCAGGGAGCCGCCACGTTATCCGCCGTGCTCCGGAAGCGTCAAGCGGAAAACGCCTTGGCGAGCCTCTCGAACCGGAGCTCCTCACCGCGCCCCTTCACGCTGATGTGAACGGCGTCGCCCGGATGAAACTCGCCCTTCAGCAATCCCGCGGCGAGCGGGTTCTGAATGCGGCGCTCGATCAAGCGACGGAGCGGACGCGCGCCGAAAACCGGGTCGTATCCTTCGCGCGCCAGGAAATCGAGCACCTCGTCGTCCGCCTCGAGGGAAATCTCTTTCTCCTTGAGGCGCCGCTCCACCTTGCCCAGCTCGAGCTTGACGATCTGCCGGAGCGACTCTCTCGAGAGCGGCTCGAAGATCAGGATCTCGTCGATTCGGTTCAGGAGCTCCGGACGGAAATGTCCCCGGAGGGCCGCCATGAGGCGGTTCCGCATGGCCTCGCCCGACTCCCCGCCCGACTCGAGGATGAGATCGCTTCCGATATTGCTCGTCATCGCGATCAGCGTGTTCCTGAAATCGACGGTCCTTCCCTGCCCGTCCGTGAGCCGCCCGTCCTCCAGGATCTGAAGCAGGATCTGGGCGACATCGGGATGCGCCTTCTCGATTTCATCGAGGAGGACCACCGAATAGGGGCGCCGGCGCACCGCTTCCGTGAGCTGACCCCCTTCCTCGAAGCCGACGTACCCCGGCGGGGAGCCGATGAGGCGGGCGACGGAGTGCTTCTCCATGTATTCCGACATGTCGATCCGAACCATCGCGCGCTCGTCGTCGAAGAGAAATTCCGCCAGCGCGCGCACCAGCTCCGTTTTTCCCACACCGGTCGGGCCGAGGAAGAGAAACGAGCCGAGCGGGCGGTTGGGGTCCTGGAGCCCCGCCCGGGCGCGCCGGACCGCGTCCGACACGGCTCGAACCGCCTCGTCTTGGCCCACGACCCGCTGCGTGAGGCGCTCCTCCATGTGCAGCAGCTTCGCCAGCTCCCCCTCGAGGAGCCGTTGCACCGGAATGCCGCTCCACCGCGCGACCACCTCGGCGATGTCCTCCGCGTCCACCTCCTCTTTCAGGATCTTGAGGTCCTTCTGGAGGGTGGCGAGATCGGTGCTCAGCTTCTGAAGCTCCTTCTCGAGGCCGGCGATCGATCCGTAACGGATTTCCGCGACGCGTCCGAGATCCCCCGCGCGCTCCGCCCGCTGCTCCTCGATCTTCAGGCTCTCGATCCGCTCCTTCGTTTGCCGGATCTTCCCGATCAGGTCGCGCTCCTTCTCCCAGTGCGCGCGGAGCCGCCCCAGCTCCTTCTCGGACCGGGCGATCTCCTCCTCGATCTCGCGCCGGCGCTCCTTCGAGACCGGGTCGCGCTCCCGCTCGAGCGCTCGGAGCTCGATCTCGAGCTGGCGTTTCCTCCGCTCGAGGACGTCGATCTCGGCCGGCATGCTGTCGATCTCGATCCGGAGCCGCGAGGCCGCTTCGTCGATCAGATCGATCGCCTTGTCGGGAAGCTGGCGCTCGGTCAGATACCGGTGCGAGAGCGTCGCCGCGGCTATGAGCGCGGCGTCCTGGATTTTCACGCCGTGGTGGACTTCGTAGCGCTCCTTCAGGCCCCGGAGGATCGCGATCGTGTCCTCGACCGAGGGCTCGCCGACGAGGATCGGCTGGAAACGCCGCTCGAGCGCGGCGTCCTTCTCGATCCGCTTCCGATACTCGTCGATCGTGGTCGCGCCGATGCAGTGAAGCTCCCCGCGGGCGAGCGCGGGCTTCAGGAGGTTCGAGGCGTCCAGCGCGCCCTCCGCGGCCCCCGCGCCCACCAGCGTGTGCAGCTCGTCGATGAAGAGGATCACCTGGCCCTCGGCGCGCGTGACCTCCTTCAAGACCGCTTTGAGCCGCTCCTCGAACTGCCCGCGGTACTGCGCGCCGGCGAGGAGAGCCCCCAGATCGAGCGCGACCACGCGGCGGTCCTTGAGCCCCTCCGGCACGTCGCCGCTCACGATCCTCTGCGCGAGCCCCTCGACGATCGCGGTCTTTCCCACGCCGGGCTCGCCGATCAGCACGGGATTGTTCTTCGTGCGCCTCGAGAGCACCTGGATCACGCGCCGGATCTCCTCGTCGCGCCCGATCACCGGATCGAGCTTTCCCTTGCGCGCGAGATCGGTCAGATCGCGGGCGTACTTCGCGAGCGCCTGGTATTTCTCCTCGGGATTGGGATCGACGACCTGTTCTCCGCCGCGGACGCTCAGGAGCGCGTGGTAGATCGCCTCGCGCGTGGCTCCGGCTTCGCGGAGGATGCGCCCCGCCTCCTGGGACACGGCGGGATCGACCATCGCGAGGAGGAGATGCTCGGTGCTGACGTACTGGTCCTGGAGCCGCTCCGCTTCGGTCTCGGCGTTCTCGATGATTTGCCGGAGCGCCGCGGAGACGACGACCTGCCTTGCCCCCGACACCTTGGGGAGCTGCTTGAATCGTGCCTCGAGCGCCCGCTGAAGGCGGTCGAGCGGAATCTTGGCGGTCTCGAGGATCGGACGGACCGCGCCGTCTTTCTGTTCGAGCAGCTCGGCCAGGAGGTGCTCGGGCTCGATCTCGGGATGGCCCGCTCGGTCGGCGCGCTCTTGCGCCGCGGCGAGAGCTTCCTGGCTCTTGGTTGTTAGACGGTCGAAGCGCATGGCTCACCTTTCCGTTGGCTCCCCACCCGCGGCGTCGCGCGACCGCGCGGCGCCCTCCCGAGTATACAGCCACGGCAGCCTTGATCGGACCGCCCTCCCCGCATACAGTCGGAAACGCGATGCCCCAGGCTCCTTCCTACCAGCAGCCCGATCTTGTCACGGTCTGGGACAAGGTTTCGGAGCGCTACCGGAACATCGATCTCGCGGCGCCGGACCACCGGGCCAACATGGAACGGTTCCTCGAACGCGTCGGCCCGCCCGCGGGTCGCTCCTTCTGCGAAGTCGGCTCCGGCTCCGGTACGACGAGCGCGGCTCTCGCCCAGAGGGGCGCGCGGGTCACGCTGGTCGACATCTCGCCGAGATCGCTCGCGTTCGCGCGGGGGCATTTCCAAGGGCTGGGGCTTCGGGGGCACTACGCGATCCAAGACGGGCTTCACCTCGGATTTCGCGACGGCGCCTTCGACGTCGTCTGGAACGGGGGCGTGATCGAGCACTTCACCGACGAGGGGAAGGTGGCGCTGATCCGCGAGATGTATCGGATCACGCGGCCCGGCGGCCTTCTTCTCATCGTGGTTCCGAACGCGCGTGATCTGCCGTTTCGCCTCGGGAAATGGATCGCGGAACGGCGCGGGAAGTGGATCTTCGGCTACGAGGACGACCTCTCGGAGGCGCGCTTCAGGAGGCTGGCGGAGCGCGCCGGGCTCCCGCGGGTCGAATTCTCCGCGCACAACCCCATTGTCGGGTGGTGGTTTTTACCCTACGGGCGCTGGCTCACGGATCGGCTGGGGCTCAACACGACGCGGTGGCATGCCAAGCAGACGAGGTTTGGCCACGCGCTCTCCCTGGCGGCGAGGAAACCGTAGGCCGCCGCCCGCGCCCTCGGACGCAAGGCGTCCCTCAGCCCTTCTGCGCGAGGCGCTCGCGCGCCAGCCGGGCCTCGTCGCTCCTCGGATACCTCTGGATCACCATCCCGTAGTAGCGCTTCGCCTGATCCATATCCTTGAGTCGGGCGTAGGCGATCCCGGTCTTGAGCAGCGCCGCGGGGACCTTGTCCCCCCGGGGATATTTCTCGGCGATTTTCTTGAACGCCTCGATCGCGCCCTGGAAATCTCCGAGGGCGTACGCGCACTCCCCGATCCAGTACTGCGCGTTGTCGGAAACTTCCGTGTCGGGATAGCGGCGCAGGTATTCCGTGAAGGCCTCCTTCGCGAGGCCGTAGCGCCCCGAAGCGAGGTCCGAGTACGCGGCCTGGTACGCCTCCTCCGGGTCCATGCCCCCCGCCGTGGAATCGCGCGTGGAGCGCCCGCCGGTGGCGACGCGTACGCTGTCCGATGAGGAAATCCTCTGTTTCACGTTCTCGACCTTCTGCGCGAGCTGCGTGAAGCGCACTCCGGATTCCTCGAGCTTTCCCTGGAGCATGTCCATTCTCTGGTTCAGCTCGGAGAGGCGCGTGTCGGAGCTCGCCCGGGTCGCCTGAACCCCCTCGCGCGTGCTCTCCACCTTTTGTTCGAGCGCGGCGAGGCGGCGCTGCATCTGCGCCTGGGTCGTGAGAAGGCTGTCGAGCGAGCTGGAGGTCGAGCGATAGTAGCCCGAGGGCGCGCAGCCGGCCGCCGCGATCGCCGCAGCCACCGCGCCCGCGATTAGGTATCGAGGGCGCACCGTCATTTGGGAACGATATGAGCGCGGCGATTCTTGGCCCAGGCCGACTCCTCATGGCCGGGGTCGAAGGGGCGCTCCTTTCCGTACGAGATCGTCGTGAGCCGGTTGCCCGATACGCCGTAGCTCATGAGGTACTCCTTGGCGGCGCGGGCCCGTTTCTCCCCGAGCGCCAGGTTGTACTCGACCGAGCCGCGCTCGTCGCAATGCCCTTCGATCACGACGTTCGTCCTGGAGTTCTTCTCGAGGTACTTGCCGTCTCGCTCGAGCGCCGACTTGGCGTCCTGACGGAGCGAGTAGTCGTCGAAATCGAAAAAAGCATCCTCGATCGAGAGCCTTTCGCCCGTTTCGCCCGAAGGGGGAGGCGGTGGGGTCGTCTCGGAAGGAGGCGGAGGGGTCGTTTCGGTGGGCGGGGGCTCGATCTGCCCCTGCGAGCTGACTTTCTTCCTTGAGGCGCAGCCCGGTGCCAGGGCGAGCACGATCAGGAGCCCAAGCGACGTAGCGGAGGCGATCCGTGGCGTTAGGCGCATAAAGTGTCTCCCATCCGGTTCAGGTGGTTGGACGGCAACGACTTCCGGAACTTTTTCGAACCTAGCACAGCCCCCCGGGGAGCGTCAACCCGAACCGCCCCGGGCGGACGCCCCGGCCTCCCCGACACCCTAGCTCCGGGTCGCGATCCGGGCTTTCGGCCTCGGACCCCAGGAAGGATTGAAGCTTTCCCCCTCGTTCGTAAGCCGCAGGATGTCGCTCCCGTCGGCGTTCATCATGAATATCTGCCGTTTTCCCTCCCGGCTTGAGCTGAAAACGATCTTTCGGCCGTCGGGGGACCAGTGCGGGTTTTCGTTATGCCCGGCGTTCGAGGTGACCTGGATCGGATTCGCGCCGTTCGCGTCCATGACGATGACGTCGAAGATGCCGTCGTGGCGCGCGGCGTAGCAGATCTTGTCCCCCTTGGGGGACCATTGGGGCGAGTCGTTGTAGCTCCCCTCGATCGTGACGAGCCTTTGGTTCAATCCGTCCACGTCCATCACGAAGACTTGCGGCGAGCCGGTGCGGTTGGAGGTGAAGACGATCTCGCGGCCCGTGGGGCTGAAGGAGGGGGAGGTGTCGATCACGGCGTTTCGCGTGAGACGCTTCGCGGTCTGCGCATCGCGGCTGATGAGATAGATTTCCGCGTTGCCGTCCCGCGAGAGCGTGCAGGCGATCCACTTCCCGTCCGGGGAATAGCTCGGAGCGGTGTTGAGGCCGGGGCGCGTCGAGAACGGGTAGGACGCGCCCTTGGTCAAATCGAACAGGTAGAGATCCGGGTTGCCGCGGCGGAACGTGGTGAACGCGAGCTCGCTCCCCCACGGCGCCCACACGGGGGAGAGCGCCAGGCTGTTGTCGTGCGTCACCTGCCGGCGATTCTCGCCGTCATAGTCCATCACCCAGATTTCCTTCACGCGTCCATCCTGTTTCACGTACGCGATCTTCGTTTCGGCGATCCCACGCTCTCCGGTCAGCGCCTCGAGCACGTCGTCCGCGAATACGTGCATCGTCTGGCGGAGGGTCCCCTCCGTGAACGGGTAGGTCCGATCCAGGGCCACGTCGCCGGTGCCCACGTCGATCGCCTGCCCGTGGAACTGGAGGAACCCGCCTCCGCCTCCGACGTCCACACCGCCCTCGACCCGGACCGTTCCGGCCAGGGAGGGATCGGCGGCGGGCTTGCCCTCCATCGGTTCGACGTCGGCGACCGTGAAGACCCCAGAGAGCTCGAAGTCATTCCTCGCGACCGCGCGTCCCTGGTTGGGCGCCTGGCCCACGGGGCCGTAGCCGCGGAATCGGGCGAGGAGAAGAGGCGATTTCATCGTGCCCCTCGCCTGGACGCCGATTCTCACCTGGGTCTGGGCGCGCAGGAGTCGGGCCGAGAGCAGGGTTCCCGTGAGCAGAAACGCCGCGACACCCAGAACAAGAACGGCTCGCTGGCGGAGCGCGGCGGTTCGGGTCGGGGCCCCGCGCGGCCTACTGGGCGAATTCGAATCCAAAGTGGACTCCTAGGTATTGGTCCATGTACCCCGCCGGCAGGGGCGGGAGCGGTGTCGCGCTCAGGAGCGCGCGCAGAGCCGTTTGGTCGAAGAAGGCGTATCCGGACGAATTTTCGATTTGGGTGAGCGAGACCTGGCCGTCACGCCCGATCCGAAAATAGACGACGGTGCGGACCGGCCGCCCGGCGTCCATGCCTTGAGGCGGTACCCAGCGCGAGCCGATCTTGTTCCGGAGGGCGGCGAGGTAGTAGGCGAAGCGAAAGTCCCCCTCGGTCTGGACGCTGGTGGCGCGCGAGGAGTCGGGGGAGTACCACCGCGGCACGAGATCCACCGCCGGCGAGGGCGTGACCTCGCGCGGCGAGGGTTTTGGCTCCTCCTTGGGTCCCTTCTTCGGGGGTATGCGCTCCTGCTTGATCACGACCTGCGCCCCGGGCTGGTAGCGCTTCATGAGGGCGGGCTTGGGGCGCGCCTTGGGCGCCTCCTCGGCGGACGCCTCGGGCGCCGGGAAGCTCCGGAGCGGGGTGATGCGGATCAAGCGCGACCGGGATTGGGGCCCGGTCGTGCCCGCGATCGCGTACTCCTTCCCGGGAGCGATCTTGATCCAGAGGAGGCTCAGGAGCGCGAGGTGAATCCCGCAGCCGAACGCGAGAAACCAGAAGCAGGCTCTCCCGCCCGGCGGCGCGGCGCCCCGCCTGAGGACCGACGGCCGATCACGGAACCGCATCGATAGGGCATCCTCGCGTTATGGCTCCTGCTCCAGCTCGAGTGCTTCGTGCAGCGAACGGACCGCCCGCTCGGCATCGGCCTGGCGGACCACACAGGTGATCGTGATCGACGAGGTGCTGATCACGTCGATGTTCACGCCGGCCGCGGCGAGCGCGGCGAAGACCCGCCCCGCGGTGCCCGGGGAGGTCGCGAGCCCTTCGCCCACGACCGACAGCATCGCCACGTCGGGGTCGTAGAGGAAGGAGCGCGCGCCGATCTTCTTCCGGACCTCTTCGAGCACGGGACGCACGGCGTTCACATCATGGGAGCCCACGGTGAAGGTCACGTCGTTTCGTCCGTCCGATCCGCTGGCCTGCACGATCATCCGGACGTTGACGCCCTGGCCGCCGACCGCCTGGAAGATTTCGGACGCGATGCCGGGCCGGTCGGGAACGCCGACCAAAACGATCTTCGCCACATCGGCATCGTGCGCGATGCCACGGATCACAACGTGTTCCATCGAATCCCCCCTCACGACTCGGGATCCTTCGTTCCAGTTGAAGCTCGACCGGACGTGAAGCGGCACGTCGAACCGGCGCGCGATCTCGACCGAGCGGTTGTGCAGCACCTTGGCGCCAAGGGAGGCCAGCTCCAGCATCTCGTCATAGGAGAGCCGGGCGATCTTGCGCGCCCCGGGAACGACCCGCGGGTCTGCCGTATATACCCCGTCCACGTCGGTATAGATCTCGCATTCCGAGGCTTGGAGGGCCGCGGCGAGCGCGACCGCGGTCGTATCCGACCCACCTCGCCCGAGGGTGGTGACCTCGCGGTCCTTGCTCACACCCTGGAACCCCGCCACGATCACCACCCTGCCGCGTTTCAGCTCCTCGCGAATCCGGTCCGCCCGGACCTCGAGAATTTTCGCGCGCGTGTGGGACGTGTCGGTCACGATGCCGCTCTGGGAGCCGGTGAACGAGACCGCCTCCTGGCCGCGGTCGTTCACAGCCATGGACACGAGCGCCATCGAGATCCGCTCCCCCGCGGTCAGGAGCATGTCCATCTCGCGGGGATGGGAGCGGGCCGAGACCTTGCGCGAGAGATCGATCAGATCGTCGGTGGCATCCCCCATCGCGGATACGACCACGACCAATTCCGCGCCTCCGCGGCGCGTCCGCACGATGCGCTCCGCAACGTGATGGATCCGCTCCGGCGACCCGACGGAGGTCCCACCGTACTTTTGAACCAGCAGCGGCATGAATTTCGGAGATTCGCCCCTAGAGATGGGTCCGAGCAACGGCGCCCTTCGTCGCGATGCGCCCCGGAGCCGCGCGCGCCTTCACGCGGTGGCGGGCGAAGGCGCGAACCATCGCCCGGCCGATGCGCGCACCGAGCCGCGGCGCGTGAAACGCCAGGAGAGTCGGACCGCTTCCGCTGATCGTGACGCCGTATGCCCCGGCGCGGCACCCCGCCTCCACCACTCGATCAAACCCGGGAATCAGCCGCGCGCGGTAGGGCACATGGTACACGTCCCGGAGCGCTTCGGCCAAGAGTTCGAAGCGGCGGGTCGAGAGGGCGTGCGTCAGGGCCATCGCGCGGGCCGTGTTGCCTGCGGCGAAGGACAGCGGCAACGAGGAGGGAAGGAGCGCGCGGGCCTTCTCGGTGCTCACATGGAGCGCGGGGATGACGAGCGTGAGCGCGAGGTCGCGGGGGACGCGAAGGTGGAGCGCCTCCACGCTCCCGTCGAGACGGGGCATGGAGAGCGTGAGCCCGCCGAAAATCGCCGGGGCGACGTTGTCGGGGTGCCCCTCGAGGCGGATCGCCTCACGGAAAATCTCGTCGCGCGCGTAGGGCCCGCCCAGCCAGTGATTCGCCAGGGTCAACCCGGCGACGATCGCCGCGGCGCTCGAGCCCAGGCCGCGCGCGAGCGGGATCTCGGAGCGGATCGTGAGGGCGACCGTCGGGACCGGCTCCCGCGCGATCCGAAAGAGGTGCCGGAACGCGCCGAGCACCTTGTCGTGCTGCGGATCGATCGCGAGATCGCTGCCTTCTCCCAGGCGGCGGATCGAGAACCCGGAGGGGATCCTCGCGGCCGAGACCCTCATGGGGAGCCTGAGCGCCAAGCCAAGGCAGTCGAACCCGGGCCCCAGGTTCGAGGTCGAGGCCGGCGCCACGGCGCTCCAGCGCGTCGGCCGGGCCGGCGCGCGCTTCCTCTTGCGCGGACGATCGCCTTCCTGCGTCGCGAGCGTCGGGATCACTCGAGGATGATCCTCCGAAGCACGCCGGGGTCGTCCTCGACTTTCTCGACCGCCCTCGAAACCGAGACCGCCCGCTCCGGATCCTTGAGCCCATGCCCGGTGACGGTGCACACGATCGTGCGGAGCCCCCGGAGCCGTCCCTGCGCGCCCAGCTTCAGGACCCCCGCGACGCTCGCGGCCGAGGCGGGCTCGACGAAGATCCCCTCCACCTCGGCGAGGGCCCTGTAGGCGCTCAGGATCTCGTCGTCGGTCACCATCTCGATCAGGCCCCCCGAGCGGTCGCGCGCGTCCAGCGCGCCCTTCCACGAGGCGGGGTTTCCGATCTTGATCGCGGTCGCGATCGTCTCAGGCGCCTCCACCCGGGCGCCGCGCACGATCGGGGCCGCGCCCTCAGCCTGAAATCCGAGCATCTTGGGCCGCTCCCCGGCCGAGGCCGGGCCGCCGGACGCCCCCGACGCGGCCGCCCGCTCCTCGTACCCCCTCCAGGTGGCGGTGATGTTCCCCGCGTTTCCGACCGGAAGGGCGTGGGCGTCGGGCACGCGGCCTCCGAGCGCCTGCACCACCTCGTAGGCCACGGTTTTCTGTCCCTGGATGCGGTCCGGGTTGATGGAGTTGACCACCACCACGCTGCCCTCCTCGGACATGGCGCGCACCAGCTCCAGCGCGCGGTCGAAATTCCCGCGGATCGCGAGCACGCGCGCCCCGTAGATCATTGCCTGCGCCAGCTTCCCCAGCGCGATCTGCCCCTCCGGGATCACGACCACGCAGCGAAGCCCGCCGCGCGCGGCGTACGCCGCCGCCGACGCGGAGGTGTTGCCGGTCGAGGCGCAGAGCACCGCGCGGGCGCCCCGCGCCTTCGCGCGCGAGACCGCGACCGTCATTCCGCGGTCCTTGAAGGAGCCCGTCGGATTCTGCCCCTCGATCTTCACGTGAAGATCGACGTCCGCGCCGGCCCGGCGCGAAAGCCCCGGCGCGGGGACGAGCGGCGTCCCCCCTTCGAGGAGCGTGATCACCGCGTCCTCGGGGATCTCCGGCAGAATGCCGCGGAATTCCCGCACGACCCCGCGCCACGGCGCCGCCGGTTCCCGGGTCCCCCCCCGTCCTGCGCTCATAGGTCGAAAATCCGCACGGCGCGGGGGGTCTTCCGCATGGACGGAAGGTTTGCGATCCCCCTCACCGCCTCGCGCACGTCGCGATCCCCCGCCTCGTGCGTGAGCATCGTGATCGAAGCCTCGCCCCGGAATCCCTCCGCCTGAAACATCTGCGCCACGCTGACGTTCGATCCTCCGAGGCACGCGGCCACCTGGGCCAGCACGCCGGGTCGATCCTCCACGATCAGGCGGAGGTAGTACTTCGTTCGGACGGCATCGAGCGGGACCCGCTCCCCAGGCTCGGGCTTCGCCGCGCCCGCGAGGAACCTCACCCCGGCCACGAACTCGCGCGCGGCGACCAAGACGTCTCCAAGCACCGCCTGCGCGGTCGGGAGAGCGCCCGCGCCCTTTCCATAGAAAAGCATCGACCCGGTGGCCTCACCCTGCAGGTAGATCCCGTTGAACTCATCGCGCACGTCGGCGAGGAGATACCGCTTGGGGATGAAGGCGGGGTGCACGCGGAGATCGAGCCCTTCGGAGTCTCGGAGCGCGATCCCGAGGAGCTTCACCGTGTAGCCGAAGCGATCCGCCTGGCGAAGATCCTCCAGCTCCATCCCGATGATGCCTTCGGTCGGGATCGAGCCGTGCGCGACGTCCATCCGAAACGCGCGGCGCACGAGGATCGCGAGCTTCTGCGCGGTGTCCGCGCCGGAAAGGTCGAGGGTGGGGTCGGCTTCGGCGAAGCCGAGCGTCTGCGCCGCGGCGAGGGCTTCCGCGAAGTCGCGCCCGTCGCGCTCCATCGTGGATAGGATGAAGTTCGTCGTCCCGTTCAGGATCGCGACCAGGAGCCGGAAGTGCTCGGTGCGGAGCCCGTGCTCGAGCGCCTGGAGCACCGGAATGCCGCCGCCCGCCGACGCCTCGTAACGGATCGTCGCCTTCGAATCGGCCGCGAGCCGCTCCAGCTCCTCCCCGTGGAGCGCGAGGAGGTGCTTGTTCGCCGTGACCACCGGGATGCCGCGCTTGAGCGCCGCGCGCACCGGCCCGAGCATCGCTTCCCCGCCGACCAGCTCGATCAGGAGATCCACGTCTTCCGCATTTGCGACGGCGAGCGGGTCGGTCCCGACGTGAGCCCCGGAGAGGTCGCATTCACGCCGCTTCCCCGGATCGCGCACGGCGACGCGGGTGACGCGAAGGGTCGCGCCCACGGAGTCCCGGACCAGACGTTCGCGCTGATGAAGGAGCGTGAGGAAGCCTTGGCCAACGACCCCGCATCCCAAAAGGCCGATGCGAACCACGGAGGGGGGCATAGACCTCGGAGGCTACCGAAGGGGTGTGGGGCTGTCAAACCGCGCGGGCGCTCCCGTCGAGAGGGAGACCGCGCGGCCGGCCCGGAGCCGCGTTACGCCGAGAGCCGGCGCAGCTCGTCGTCGCGGCGCGAGATGGACCAGCGCTCGCGGAATGCCTTGAGCGAGAAGGAAGGATCGACCCGCTTCACTTCGCGGGCGGCGCGGGCGAGCCTGCGACGCGCGTCCCTGCTGTGCGTCTTCCGCCACTCCACGTAGCTGTCCAGAAGCTCGTCCCAGGAGCCTGTCCTGTGCGATTTTTCGAAGTGCTCCTGGGTGTCGTGCTCGATGTGATACATCTCCCCCGAGCTGAGCTCGCTCATGAGATGCAGGTACTCACCGCTCATCCACACCATGACCTTGGTGTAGGCCTCGAAGTTCCGCGAGAGCTTGTCCATCACCTCGGCGATGGCGGCGCCGCGCCCGAAGAGCCGCTCCGCGTAGGCCGAGGCGAATTGATAGTAGGATTTCCCGCGTCCGGTGAGGCGGCTCTGAGCGTCCTCCTGTGGTTCCGGCACGTCTCCGACCAGCGACGACTCGCCGAAAATGCCGAGCGAGACGTAGAGGAAATCCGCGTTCGCCTTGTACACGCGATAGCGCAGCCTCTGATCCTTCGTCTCCTGCACGCGCGCGAAGACGTCCGCATCGCGTGTCGAGATGAAGTTCGATTGCAACAGGTCGTGCTGCCCCGTCACGACGCCCGCGAGGAGCGATGCGGTATAGACGTTCACGTCCTCGTCATATTCCTTGAGGTCGGAGGGCATCTCCGAATCGATCCGCGAAAGGAGGAAGTTATTGATAAAAAAGTAGCCGACATCCTCCCGGGGAGGATTCGCGATCGCCGCCAGGTCCGTAGCCAACTTGATGTAGGATTTGTTGCTCACCGTTTCGCTCTCCGTACCCCTGTGCCCCACGGCGCGGGTCCACTTGTGCGTTTTGCACGATCCATGCCATCGAGGCCGCGTATTTGGGCCGTCCCGAAGGGAACCCTCCAAACCATACAATCAGTTTGCCGCTAGCGAGTTGGGGCGCCTCACGTTTCGGAATCCGGGCCGCCCAATTCCAAGCCGGTGGATCACAGATGTTGCGGAAGCAGCATGTAGAGGAAACTTCGCATCACGACGGTGAAATACACCGCAAATAATGTAACCACAGCACCATGGATCCATTTCACCTTTTTACGATAGCGCCAGAGGAAGACGCACCCGAGCGTGGGAACCAAGGTCTTGTAGAGCCAGAAGATGTATGGGGAGTGCTCGAGCAGGAAGGCCATGATCCGGTTGGCCTCCACCATGAATCGTGCATTCAGCAAGTAGACGGTCTGGGCCGCGTCGATGAAGTTGAGGGCTCCGACCAGCCAGAGGAGCCAGAAGAGGCGTTGCTCGGCTCGCGCCGCGGCGCGCCGATCCCTGCGCCGGCGCTGAAGGCCGCGCCGGTCCGATCCCTCGAACTTCGCCATCGCTCCTCCTCGAATCCGATCGCGGGGGATGAAGCGCTGGGGCAAGTATCGGCAAATGGGAGATGAACTTGCGCCCGATTTGACAGGCCTCAAACCCGATGCTAGTCTGCGTCCCATTCCACTTGGGAGGCCCGGGTTTCCATGGAAGTCCTGATCGGCAGCGACGCTATCCAGAGCCGGGTCCGCGAGATCGGAAAGCAGATCGCGCGCGACCACCCAGAGGGCGCCCCGCTTTTGATCGGGGTGCTCCGCGGGTGCGTCATCTTCATGGCCGACCTCATGAAAAGCCTTCCGATTCCCCACGAGATCGACTTCATCAGCATCTCCAGCTACGAGCATTCGTCCTTGTCCTCGGGGACGCCACGGCTCGTGAAGGACATCGGGCGCGACATCGCGGGCCGCGACGTGATCATCGTCGAGGACATCGTGGACACCGGCTACACGCTGGAATTCCTGCGCCGGACGTTTCTCGCGCGGAACCCGGCCTCCCTCAAGACCGTGGCGCTCCTCGACAAGAGACCGCGTCGCGAGTGCCCGGTGCCTATCGACTACATTGGATTTGAGATCCCGGATCGCTTCGTGGTGGGCTACGGCCTCGATTTCGCGGAGCGTTTCCGGCACCTTCCCTACATCGCCGCGCTCTCCCCCGAGGAGCTTACGCCCCGGCCGGCCGTCCGCTCCCTGGGAGCGGCGTAGCATGGTTTCGCATTCCCAGCGCCGGGGAATCCTGATCGGAATCGCGGGCGGAACCGGCGCCGGCAAGACCCTCGTCGCGCAATCAATCGCCCAGGACCTGGGAAGCGAATCGGTCCTGCTCCTGGAGCAGGACTCCTATTACAAAGACCTCCACCACATTCCGCTCGGGGAACGCGAGAATCGGAACTTCGACCACCCTGACGCTTTCGATCGCGATCTCTTGCGCACCCACTTGGAGAAGCTTCTCGCGGGAGGCGAGGCGGACATGCCGGTCTACGACATGCGCACCCACACGCGCGTGAGCCAGCCGCTCCGGATCCAGGGACGCCGCATCATCATGCTCGACGGCCTGCTGGTGCTCGAGGATCCCGGGCTCCGCCACTTGATGGACATCAAGATCTACGTCGATGCCGACCCCGACATTCGATTCATCCGCCGCCTGAAGCGCGATCTCACCGAGCGCGGCCGCACGCTGGATCAGGTGATCCGCCAATACGAATCCAGCGTGCGCCCGATGCACCTGCAGTTCGTCGAGCCCTCGAAGCGCTACGCCGACCTCGTGATCCCCGAGGGGGGCTACAACTTCGTCGCGATCGACCTCATCAAGACCAAGATCCGCTCCCTCCTCGCCGAGACGGCATGACGACGAGCGGTGATCCCGCGCCGCCCGTCGGCGCCGAGACCTAGACCGTGATGAGCTGGATTCCCCTGGTCAACTTTCCCCTCGAGTGGGCCGCCCTCGCGCTCTTGGTCGCGGGGGCGATCTACTGGGAGCGCGGCGCGCTGAGCGGGGTCGGGATCGAGGGCTGCGTGCTGGCGGCGATGCTCGGGCTCTGCTTGGGATACGAGTGGAGCGGAAGATACGACATCGCGGCCGCGGCGGCGGCCGGGGGGGCTGCAGCCTTCGCCCTGGTCGCCGGCGCGCTCCTCCTCTCCTTTCGCGCCGATCCCATCGTCGGAAGCCTCTGCCTGAGCCTCGTACCGGCCTGCGCCCTGGGGCTTCTCTCCCGCGCGGGCCCGCTACGCCTCATGACGGAGGCACCTCCCCCGGGGCTGATCGGCGGCACGCCCTTCGCGGGCACCTACGCCGAGGATTTGATCGCCAACCCCTGGCTTCTCGCCTCCCCCCTCGTGCTCGCACTCGCGGCATTCATGTTACTGAAGACGCCGTACGGTCTCAGGCTGCGCGCGTATTCCGAGACGCCCGCCCTCGCGCGGCGAGGACCCGGACGGGTCGTGTGGGTGCGCCTGTCGGGAGCCGCGCTCGGCGCGCTCTGGGCTGTGCCCGCCGCCGCAATCCTGCTCCGCGCGCATCCCGCCTCCCCCCCGTTCGGGTTGGGGTTGATCGCGCTCGCGTGCGTGCTCGCCGGACGGTGGGGATTCGTGCCGGGGATCCTGATGGCGGCGGGGCCCGCCCTCTTGCGCACGCTTCGCCCTTATGCTCCGGCCGGGGCGCCGGGTGGGATCGCTCTGGATGCCGCGCCGTTCGTGCTGGCGCTCGTGTACGTGATCCTTTTCTCCCGCCGCGCGCTCCGGGCATCGGCGTCACCGCAATCGCGTCTGGATCCGGACGTCTTGTGACGCGGGCCCCGGCCCTCGATCCCGAGGAGGCGCTCCAGGTCATCCGCCGCCGCACCACCCTCGTGCCGAAGGTGGCGCTCGTGCTCGGGAGCGGCCTCGGCATCCTGGCCGAGGGGGTCGCCTGGGAGGCAACGCTCTCGACGGAGGAGATCCCCGGCCTTCCGCGCTCCACCGTCGCGGGGCACTCGAGCCGTCTTCTCTTCGGGCGCTGGTCGGGACGCGCGGTCGTGGTCGCGCAAGGGCGGGCGCACCTCTACGAGGGGTACACCGCCGAGGAGGTCACCCGCGCGGTGAGGCTCTTCGCCACGCTCGGCGCACGATCTCTCGTGCTGACCAATGCGGCGGGAGGCATCGCGTCTCGGATGACGCCCGGAACCCTGATGCTGGTCGAAGATCACGTCAATCTCCAATGGCGGGCGCCCGGCCGCGTTGCCGGGCGCGCGGCTCCTGGGGCCACAGGCGGAGCGCGGGCCAAGCCGGGCCCGGGCCCGACCGCCCCGCCGAACCAGCGCGGGCTCACGTCGCGCCCGGTCTACTCGCGGGATCTCCTCGCCAAGGCGGCGCGCGCCGCGGTGAACGCGGGCGTGCGCGCCGAGCGCGGGATCTTGGGCGTGACCCTCGGGCCCTCCTACGAAACGCCCGTCGAGATCGCGATGCTCGAGCGGATGGGCGCGGACGCCGTCTGCATGTCCACGGCGGCCGAGGTCGCCGCCGCGAACGAGATCGCGTTGCCGGTCGCGTGCATCTCGTGCGTCACCAACTGGGCGGCCGGAAAAAGCCCCGTTCGATTGAAGCACGAGGACGTCACGGCCGGCGTCGCCGCCGCGGCGCCCGCGCTCCGCTCCGTCATCGAGCGGCTCATCCTCTCGCTGGCGTAGCGGGTGGGGCCACTCCTCCACGCGTGGGATGCCTGGCTCCTCTGCCTGGTGCTCGCAGGGGTCGTCCCCTTCCACGGGCTTCTCGCCTACGGGCGATTGAAGTCGGGGCCCGACCCGATCCCGACCCAGGCCAAGCTCCGCCTCTACGCCACGATCGTCGTCATGGAGTGGGCCCTCGTCGCGCTGACCTTGGCCGTCCTCGGCCACCACGGGCTCACGCTCGGCGATCTGGGACAGCGAATCGCGAATCCCAGGCTCACGCTCCTCGCGACCTTGCTCGGTCTTCTGGGGCTCGGCGCGATCACCGCCCTGAACGTCCGGCAGATCCGCGGCGCCCCGCCTGAAGAGCTCAAGCGCGCGGTCGGGCGCGCGCGCAAGTTCGTGCCGGTTGGACCCGCGGAGGTCGCCGCGTTCACATTCGTCGCGCTGACGGCGGGGATCTGCGAGGAGATTCTCTACCGGGGGTGGCTCGTGAGCTTCCTGGGAGCGGCGTTCGGCTCGATCTGGACCGGCCTCATCGTCGCGGCGTTTCTATTCGGGCTCGGCCACGCGTATCAGGGGAGACAGGGGATTCTGGCGACGGGGGTCCTGGGGCTCTTCTTCGGGGGGATGTTCGTGGCCGCCAAGAGCCTCGTGCCGGGGCAGGTGCTCCACGCCGCGATCGACCTCGTGAACGGGGTTCTGGCGGGCGGTCTCGTGAGGAGGCTCGGGGCGATGTCGGGCGGTCCGGGAGGGGCGCCGGGGCCCGTCGACCCGACCCCGCCGCCTACCGCAACGTGACCTTCGTGATCCGGTCCCCGGGCATGAGCCGCTCCACAACCTCCATCCCCTGCGTGACCTTCCCGAACGCGGTGTAGCGGGCTTCGAGCCGCGGCTGCGGCGAGAGGGTGATGAACCATTGACTCCCGCCGGTGTCCTTTCCCGAGAGCGCCATCCCCACGGTTCCGGCTTCATATGGGCGGTCGTTGTACTCGCACGGAATCATGTAGCCCGGTCCGCCCCACCCGTCCCCCCTCGGGCAGCCATCCTGGACGACGAAGTTCGGGACCACGCGGTGAAACGCCATTCCGTCGAAGAATTTCGCCCGCGCCAGCTTCACGAAGTTCTCGACGGTCCCGGGCGCGCGGGCGCGGTCGAACGCGATCGTGATGAGGCCCCGCTCCGTGTGAAGGAGCGCCGTGCGCGGAGCCGGGCTGGCACTCGCCGCAAGGAGGAGCGGGTTCTTCACGAGGCCGATCGAATCGGGCGGGAGCCCGAGCGCCAGGCACACGGTCTCCCGGATCCGGCGCTCCGGATCGCGGCGCATCCGGGCGAGCGCTGCGAGAGCGTCCCTCGTCTTGATCGCGGCGAGCGCCGAGGCGGCCGACGCGCGAACATCCGCGTCTTCGGTCGTGCCGATGCGGGTCAGGAGCGAGGCGATCGCCGGAACGGACGCGCTGTCGCCGAGCTGGCCGAGCGCATCCGCCGAGGAGCTGACCACGGTGAAGTCGCGCGCGGTGAGGAGCGCCCGCAGCGCGGGAAGGTCCTGCGCCGAATCGGCCTTTCTCTGCGCGAGGCCCGCCGCCGCGCCCGCGGCTTGAGGCGCGTCGGTCGAGTCGCGCGAGCGGGCGAGGAGCGTCTGGAGCGCCATGGGCCCGGGAACCTTTCCGAGCGCCTCCATCAATCCGGCGCGCATGAAGCCGGGAAGCAGATCGAGATTCTGGGCGATCGTGGGGATCGCGGGCTCGCCTTGGATCTTGAGAAGGGCGATCGCGGCGCCTTGAACGACACCGGTCGCGGAATCGGAGAGCGCGCGGGTGAGCGAGGGGACGGAGGCGGAATCTCCGAGCGCGCCGAGCGTGAGCGCGGCCTCCCAGCGGACCTGCGCGATCGGATCCGCGAGGAGGCCCCGGACCGCGCCGGCTTGACTCCTCGCGCCCAGGACGCCGAGCGCGTGCGCCGCGTCCACGCGCACACGCCACGCGCTGTCGCGTAGGAGCGGTGCCAGAAGGCCCGCCGCGGATGAGTCCGCCACGTCCCCGAGGGCGCGGGCGGCGGTCATGCGCACGATCTCAACCTTGTCGCGAAGGAGCGTACGCAGCGCGGCCGCCCCGGCTCGATCGCCGATCCGGCCCAGCGCGTAGGCCACGCGCCATCGCATCTCGGGATGGGCGTCCCCGGCGCGGGCCGAGAGCGGCGAGGTGAGCGTGTGGTCGCGGATGCGCGCGGCCGCGAGAGCGGCGGTCCAACGCTCCGGCTCGAGTCTCGCGCTCAGCGCGCGCGATATCGTCGGGACGCTCCCGTGAGCCCCGATCATGCCGAGCGCGGCGACCATCGCCTTGCGCGCGCCCAGATCGGGTTCACGCTCCCAGCGGAGCGCGAGGGCGGGTGCGGCAGTTGAATCTCCCATGAGCCCCAACGAGAACGCGGCCTGTCGCCGCACGGTCGCGGACCCGTCGTGGAGCGCCTCGATCAGCGCGGAGACGCTCGCGCGCTCCTGAATGAGCCCCAGCGCGCGCGCGGCGGCCGCGCGGGCGGCGAGGGAGCGGTCGTGAAGGAGCGCCCGGGCAAGGCCTGTCGTGTCGCGGTCGGCCGTGCGTTGCTCGATCCACGCGCCCCGCGCGCGGGCCGGGGGAGCCTGCGCTCTTGCGGCGGGCGTGAGAGCCCAGACCAGGAAGACCCCGCCCGCCGCCACAGCAGCCACCGCCCGCTTCACCCCACCGCGCATCGATCCTCCTCGAGCAATGCCAGCGCGGCATCCAGGACATCGCGCGGCTCCAGCGATTCGAGCGTTCCATCCGCGGCCCGCACGCTGCGCACGCAGCGCCCGACAGGCCGCCATTCGTCGGGGTCGGTCCATCCGTAAATCCCGACCGAGGGACAGCCTGTAGCGCCCGCGAGATGGACAGGCCCGGTGTCGTTTCCAACATAAAGCGCCGCGCGCGCGAACCGCGCCGCCAGCATCGGGATGGATTCGCTCCGCACGACGGGAAGGGTCATCCGGAGCGCCGACGTCACCGCTTCCACCGTGCCTCGGTCCTGGGGCCCTTCGACCCACCAGACCGAATGCCCGCGGCCCACCAGCTCGCGCGCCACCGCGGCGAATCGCGCGGCTGGCCAACGGTTGTGGTGCTTTCCCGCGCCGGGATGGAGATAGACGGCGGCCTCGGGCGCGCGAGCGAGGAGGGTAGGATCGGGGATGTAGTAGGGAGGGTCGGGACGCACGCCCGCGCCGACGGCGTGGGCGAGCGCGAGGCTCACCTCGGATTGGTGAGGGGGGGGTGCGCCGCCCGCGCCGCCCGCAGCCCGCGCCCCGCCGCCGGGGTACGGCACGGCACGCGTCAGGCCCGCGCGGTCGCGCTCGCGATACCACGCGGGATCGAAGCCCACGCGGTCGCCAGCCCCCGACCAGCGCACGAGCATCGCCGCGCTGCGGGAATAAGAAACCGTGGTGAAGTAGACCGCAAGGTCAGGCCGGGGACCCGGCCATCCGCGCAGCCCGGCCCGCGCGACGCCAAAAAAATTTCGCGTGTCGACCACGCGGATCTCATCGGCCCAGGGCTGGCCCAAGACGGCATCGGCGTTCTGCCGGCCGACGATCAAGACGATGTGTGCGTCGCGAAACCGTTCCCGGATCGAGCGAATCGCGGGGACGTTCAGCAGCAGATCACCGAGCTGATTCTGGGGGCGGAAGAGATGGATCCGGGTCGAGGCCGAAGGGGTCGGCTCGGCCGCGGAGGGCATGCTCAAACCATCTTGGGCGGCTCGCCGCCCTTCAACCTCAACTTTTCAAGCTCGATCACCTTCACGAGACGGTCATGGCACCCGACGGGCATGATCTGCGGCCTTCCGTCGTTTTCGTGCTTGTAGAGCTTGATCGTCATGGTGAGGGTGTCGAATTCGGCGCGGCAGTCGGAGCAGGAACCGATGTGTTTTCGCATTTCCGTAATCAGGTCCGCTTTCATGTCCGCATCCAGGTAGTCCGATATCGAGTCGAGGACCTCCTTGCACGTCAGCATCAGTGGGCTCCCATGACACGTTTCGGTTTGGCGTTTTCGCTGAAATAACCGGCCAGCCGGTTTCTCACCTTGAGACGCGCCCGGTGGAGCCGCGATTTCACGGCCGCCACGGAGAGATCCAGAATGTCCGCCACCTCCGCATTGGACAGCTCCTCAATGTCGCGCAGAACGAACACCTGGCGAAATTCTGGAGGGAGCGCCTCGATCGCGTCATCCATCACCTGCTGGAGCTCCCGGTTGAGAAGCTGCTCCGCGGGTCCGGGAGTCCAGTCCGCGATGTTGACCGGAGTCTCGCGCTCGTCCGCGTCTTCGATGGACACCGTGGGAAGCTGCTTCTTCCGCAACCGCATCAACGCGGAGTTCGCTGTGATGCGGTAAATCCACGTAGAGAAGGTCGACGCGCCCTGGAACGATTTGATGCCACGGTACGCGCGAAGGAACGTATCTTGTAGGACATCCTCCGCGTCCTCGGGATTGCGTACCATCTTCAGCGCCAAACTGTAGACCTTCGATTCATAGCGGGAAATCAGCTCCCCAAAGGCCCTCTCGTCGTCCTCTTTGGATCTGCGGACGAGTTCCTCATCGGTAGGAGCGGGCAATCTCGTTCCTCGCCTTCTATTGGATTCTACGTGTTGGGAGCCGGTTCGGGCAAAAGTGCTTCTAGATAAGGCTATGGGGGCGACGCTGCGGTGTCAAGCAGTGCAGGCTACACGATCGCTAACTTCAGACGACGCTTAGGCGATCCACCTCGGCCGAGGCGCCCGCGGCGCGCCGCTCGCGCGGACGTTCGATTCCGTGGCGCCGCATTTTCGACCGCAGGCTCCCCCGGCCGATCTTGAGGAGCCGCGCCGCCTCCACCACATTGCCGTCCGCACGGTCGAGCGCGGCCTGGATCACCGCTCGCTCGACCGCCGGGAGCGACACGCCCTGCGGTGGGATCGAGATATTGAAGCCGGAGAGATCGTCCGGCGACGTCCCCCCTCCGGTATGGGGCACGGCCAACCCCGCCGGCCCGATTTCATCCGTGCGCGCGAGAAGAACGGCGCGCTCGATCACGTTCGAAAGCTCCCGCACGTTGCCCGGCCAAGCGTACGCCGAAATTTCGCGCTCGGCCTCGGCCGAGAGCCGTGCCGAGCGTCCCAGCTTCCGAGCCACACGCTCCACGAAAAGCCGCGCTAGGAGCACCGGGTCCCCTTCCCGCACGCGCAGGGGAGGAATCTCGATAGGCACAACGTTCAAGCGATAGTAGAGATCCTCCCGGAAGCGCCCCTGTTTCACCTCGGCGATCAGCTCCCGGTTCGTGGCGGCCAATATCCGGACGTCTACCGGAATGTCCCGCGTGCCTCCCACCCTTCTCACGATCTTCGAGTCCAGGAACTTGAGGAGCTTCGCCTGAAGGGTGAGGGGCAGCTCCCCGATCTCGTCGAGGAAGACGGATCCCCCCTCGGCGGCCTCGAAAAGGCCCACACGGATCTGTGTCGCGTCGGTGAATGCGCCCTTCTCGTGGCCGAACAGCTCCGATTCAAGAAGCTCGCGCGGGATTGCGGCGCAGTTCACGTCCATGAATGGCCCCTGCTTCCGGGGGCTCTCGCCATGAATCGCCCGCGCGAAAAGCTCTTTTCCCACTCCGGATTCACCCAGGATGAGAACCGACGTGGCGCTCGATTCGGCAACGCGGCGGGCGAGATCGATCGACTCCTGGATGGCGAGGCTTTGTCCGACGATGCGGTCGAATCGGAATTCCTGCTCGATGCGGGCGTGCTCGCGCTGTTGCCGCACCTGCTGGGCGACGGAGCGGCCCGCCGCGCTGAGGAGGCTGTCGAGCTGGGTGAGGTTGACCGGCTTGAGGAAGATGTTCCGGACGCCGAGCTCGAGCGTCTCGGTCGCCTGCTGGCTGTCACGATCCGCGAGCACCACGAGCTGGAGCTTGGGCCAGTGTTCTTTGAGCTGGCGGATCGCCGCCCGCTTTTGTTCCAGGGCTTGCGTGATCGCGGCCGGGAGGCCGGCCGCGGTCGGTCCAAAGTCCACGAGCGCGATCTCGCAGGAGTCGGTCCCCCCGCGGGCGAGATGCTGGAGCACATGGTCCGCGACCCGGACGGTGCATTCCCTGCCGGTGATGTGCTCGACCAGGGAATCGCGTTCGCTTCCCGGCGGCATGATGACGGCGACGTTCAGATTCATATGCTTAGGGCTCCCCCGAGCTCTTTGCGGGGCCTTGAGTTGGAGCACTTCGACCCCCACCAAGATGGTTATCGGCGGGTCGGGGGAAGATGGTTAGCGGGAAGTGAGGAGTGGGGGGCCAAAGGGGGCGGAGTGGCGGCCGCGGGGGCCGGAGCGGCGGCCGCGAGAATTGGGTGGATATATATCTTGAAGATATATATCATTAAGATATGTCGGCCCGGGTCCGCTCCACCCCATACGCGATTCTCGGCATGCTGAGCTTGGCGCCGATGTCGGGCTACGACATTCGGAAGGAAGCGGCCTCGAGCATCGGCTACTTCTGGAGCGAGAGCTACGGGCAGATCTATC
>Ga0066709_100000216_pt1 | contig 26576 bp, 29 predicted proteins | sample GraSoiAngelo_158_FD_79665 | JGI IMG/M metagenome (GOLD analysis project Ga0066709, IMG submission 79665) | Grasslands soil microbial communities from the Angelo Coastal Reserve, California, USA - 14_1009_16_30cm | ecosystem: Environmental > Terrestrial > Soil > Grasslands | place: USA...
GACCGGGAGCGCCGACGACGTCACGGGCGACCAGACGTATACGTTCGAGGAGATGAAGGCGGCGGTCGACGCCGCGCGCGCGCGGGGGAAGCGGGTCGCGATCCACTCCTACGGGCCGGACGGAGCGCGCGACGCGGTGCGGGCCGGCGCGACCTCGGTCGAGCACGCGACCGGCATGGACGATGGGACCATTCGGGAAATGGCCCGGCGAGGCGTCTATTACGTCCCGACGATCGACCACAACCGCTACTACGCGGAGCACGCCGCGGAATTCGGCTACGACTCGGCGGCCGTGGCCCGGCTCAACGACTACCGGACGCGAAATCTCGAGACGCTGCGGCACGCGATCAAGGCGGGGGTGAAGGTCGCGATGGGCTCCGACGCGGTCTTCACGATGTTCGGCGAGAACACCTGGGAGCTGGGCTGGTTCGTCAAGGCCGGCATGACGCCGGCGCAAGCGCTCGCGACCGCGACAACCAACGCTGCGGGGCTCCTCGGCATGGGGAAGGATCTCGGCGCGGTCGCGCCCGGCTGCTACGCGGACATCGTGGCGGTGGAAGGGGATCCGCTTACCGATATCGCGGCCGTGACGAAGGGCGTGCGCTGGGTGATGAAGGGCGGAAAGGTGGTCGTGGACCGGACCCGCTAAAGAGCTGAGGCTGCGTGCCGATAACTCATAGCATGCAACACCACAGCACCCGCGGCATCGGCATTCGCTTTCTGATCGGGCTCACGCTCCCGGTCACCGGCATCGCGCTCGTCCTCTGGACGGTGGTGCAGCTCTTCATCCTCCAGACATCGCGCATCTAGGTCCGCCGGGCCCCTCCCGCAATTCACGTCTCCCGCTCGATCCTCGCGAAGAACGACACGCCCCGCACGTTTTCGTCCACCTTGAGCGGCTGGTAGATCGACGGGAACGCCCTCGCGCGGCAGTCGAGCCGCTCGCAGAGCCGGCACGTGATCCCGACCGGCGCGGCCCCCGCCGGGTTCAAGAAGTCGAACCCATCCGAGTAGACCATCCGCTGCGCCGACTCGATGTCGCATCCCAACCCGATCGAATAGAGGACGTCGGGCGCGTGGTAGCCGCCGCGGTGCTTTCGGATCGTCCGCGCCACGGAGAAGTACATGGTCCCGTCGGGTAGTCGGTCGAGCTGAGCGCGGATGACTCCGGGCTGGAGGAAGGCCGCGTGCACGTTCCAGAGCGGGCAGAGGCCGCCGAAGCGCGGGAAGCGAAGGCCGGTGGCGCTGAATTTCTTCGAGATATTCCCGGCGATGTCGATCCGGACCATGTGAAACGGGATTCCCCGGGCGCCCGGGCGGTTGAGGGTCGTGATGCGATGGCAGACCTGCTCGAAATTGACGCGGAACCGGTGCCCCAGGAGATCCAGGTCGTAGCGCTCGTCCTCCGCGGCGCGGAAGAACGACTCGTAGGGCGTCAGGACGGCGCCGGCGAAATAGTTGGCCAGCGCGACGCGGCAGAGGGCTCGCGATCCCGATGACGTGAGCTGCGGGTCCCTCGCGATCCTGTCGAGCGTTTCGGTGCAGGCCAAGAGGCCGGCCTGGTGCGCCAGCTGAAAATTCCGCGACCCCCGGCGCAGGACCTCCGAGATCTGGAGCTCGCGTCGCTCGGGGTCGAAGCGGCGAACGGCGCTGTCCATCTCGCTGATCTTGAGAATCCGAACCGTGACGCCGTGGGTCTTCTCGATGTAGTGCGCCAGTCCCTCGAAGAGATCCTGGTCCTCGAGCTTTCCGTCGATCCAGATCCGCTCCGCCTCCGCCTCCAGCTCGGGGAAGTGGTTCACGTGGCGCTGGATCAGGTCCGAGACCTCCTCGGCAGCCAGACCGGCGCGATCGATCCCAGAAAGGTCCTGCCGGTCGAGCACCTGGGCCGCGATCGACTCCGCCGAAGCGCGGGCCGCAGTGTAGGCGTGGTGGAGGCGGGTGACCGCGCGGGCCACCTCGGGACTCCCCGCCACGAATTCCCGGACCTCGCTCTCGGTCAGCTTCTGCTCTTCGAAGAGGGGATCGCCGAACGCCTCCATGAGGTCGGCCGTGAGCTTAGCGTCCTCGCCGGGGGCGAAGGCGCGGAGGTCCATGTCGAACGCGCGGGCCAGCGCGAGGAGGAGGTTGGCGCTCAACGGCCTGCGGTCGTTCTCGATGAGATTGAGGTAGGAGGCAGAGATGTTGAGCCTCGCGGCGAGGGCGGCCTGGGTCAGGCCCTCCTTCTGCCGAAGGGCGTGGATGCGCCTCCCCATACCTGCGGCTTTCATCTTCATGATCGACAATGAGTTTACACTAGTTGCAATATTACACGCAATAGCACAAATCAGTAATATTTTGTAAGTTATTGTAACATAAGATATTAGTTGCCAAAGATGGCCGCGCTTGTCATACTTATCAACATGTCAACGCCGACTCACATCGCAACGACGGGGATCGCTGGACTCGAGATTCTAGGGCCGGTTCGTCCGGGGTACGAGCGGATCCTCTCTCCGGAGGCGCTCGACTTCGTGGCCGACCTGACCCGGCGATTCAGGCCGCGCCTCGGGGAGCTCATGAACGCGCGCGCCGAGCGTCAGGCGCTTCTCGATTCGGGAGCGCCCCTCGACTTCATGGCGGAGACCGCCGCCGTTCGCGAGGGCACGTGGACCGTCGCGCCGCTGCCGCCCGATCTTCTCCGCCGCACGGTCGAGATCACCGGCCCGGTGGAACGGAAGATGGTGATCAACGCGCTGAACTCGGGCGCGAACTGCTTCATGGCCGACTTCGAGGATTCGAACGCCCCGACCTGGGACAACAACGTTCAAGGTCAGAACAACCTCTACGACGCGGTCCGCCGCACGATCGAATACACCGATCCCACGAGCGGGAAGCGATACCGGTTGAACGAGACCACGGCCACGCTCTTGGTCCGGCCGCGCGGACTCCATCTTCCCGAGCGGCACTTGGTGTTCGACGGAACGCCGGTGCCGGGTTGCCTGTTCGACTTCGGCCTCTACTTCTTCCACAACGCGCGCGCGTTGCTTGGACGCGGCACCGGTCCCTACTTCTATCTCCCGAAGCTCCAGAGCCACCGCGAGGCGCGATTCTGGAACGACGTCTTCATCCGCGCCCAAGAGCTCCTCGGCATCCCGCGCGGCACGATCAGGGCGACGGTCCTGATCGAAACGCTCCCCGCGGCGTTCCAGATGGACGAGATCCTCTACGAGCTTCGCGAGCATTCGGCCGGGCTCAACTGCGGCCGCTGGGACTACATCTTCTCCTTCATCAAGACCCGCCGTCACGATTCCCAGGCGGTCCTCCCCGATCGCTCCCAGGTCACGATGGAGCAGCCGTTCATGAGGGCCTACACGCAGCTTTGCGTGCGCACCTGCCACCGACGTGGCGTCCACGCGATGGGCGGAATGGCGGCGCAGATCCCGATCAAGAACGATCCCGATGCCAACGCGCGCGCCCTCGAGAAGGTTCGCGCCGACAAGTTGCGCGAGGTGACGGACGGCCACGACGGCACTTGGGTGGCGCATCCCGGGCTCGTCGGCGTCGCGCGCGAGGTGTTCGAGATGGTCATGCCCGGGCCCAACCAGCTCGAGCGCCGCCGCAAGGACGTGCACGTGATCGCCGCCGATCTCCTCGAAGTGCCCCTGGGGACCCGGACCGAGGAGGGCCTCCGGCTCAACGTGCGCGTCGGCATTCAGTACACCGAGGCGTGGCTCCGGGGGAACGGCTGCGTGCCTCTCTACAACCTGATGGAGGACGCCGCGACCGCCGAGATCTCCCGCTCGCAGGTCTGGCAGTGGGTGCGGCACGGCGCGAAGCTCCAGGATGGGCGGACGGTCGACGCCGGCCTTCTCAGGGCCGTGACGGACGACGAGATGAAGAGAATCGAATCGGAGATCGGCGCCGAGCGTTTCCGCCGCGGCCGATTCCAAGAAGCGCGGGCGCTCTTCGAGCGCATCTCCACGCAGGAGAAGCTCGAAGATTTCCTGACGCTCCCGGCGTACCAGCTCCTTGATTCGGCGGACAGCACTACCACGGATGGACCACAAACCACGGACAACAGTCGGAGGTAGCTTTCCCATGCCCGTAACCCGCGTCTCCAGAACCGTCAATCGAGTGGCCCGGCCTGCCAAATCTTCCTTGCTGCCCGAGGCTCCGCCCGTTCCCGCGACACGCTGGGCCGGCATCGTGCGCCCGTATCGCGGCGAGGACGTGGAGCGGCTCAAGAACACGGTCAAGATCGAGTACACGCTGGCGGACGTGGGAGCGCGACGGCTCTGGCACCTCCTCACGACACGCGATTACGTGAACGCGCTGGGCGCCCTGACCGGGAACCAGGCGGTCCAGCAGGTGAAGGCAGGCCTCGAGGCGATCTACTTGAGCGGCTGGCAGGTCGCGGCCGACGCGAACCTCGCGGGCCAGACCTATCCGGATCAGAGCCTCTACCCGGCAAACAGCGTTCCGAACGTCGTGCGCCGCATCAACCAGGCGCTCTTGCGCGCGGACCAGATCGAGAACTCGGAAGCCCGGAAGGGCGTGACGCAGAACGGGCGCGCGAACGGGCATAAGAACGGAGACGGTCGCGCGAACGGGCACCAGAACGGGCACGGCCGCGCGAACGGAACCAATGCGAACGGATCCACCGCGAGCGGATCCACCGCGAACGGCGAGGCTGCGGACAGGCGCTACTGGCTCGCGCCGATCGTCGCCGACGCCGAGGCCGGGTTCGGCGGACCGCTCAACGCCTTCGAGCTGATGAGGGCGATGATCGAGGCCGGTGCCGCCGCGGTCCATTTCGAGGATCAGCTCTCCTCGGAGAAGAAGTGCGGCCACTTGGGCGGCAAGGTGCTCGTCCCCACGAGCCATTTCATCCGTACGCTCATCGCGGCTCGGCTTGCCGCGGACGTCATGGACGTGCCGACGTTGATCGTCGCCCGCACCGACGCCGACAGCGCCAAGCTGATCACCAGCGATGTCGACCCGCGCGACCGGGAGTTCTTGACCGGCGAACGGACCCCGGAGGGATTCTTCCAGTACAAGGGCGGGCTCGAGTGCGCCATCGCGCGCGGTCTTGCGTACGCGCCCTACGCGGATCTCATCTGGTGCGAAACCTCGACGCCAGACCTGCACGAGGCGAAGGCCTTCGCCGAGTCGATCCGGGCCAAGTTCCCCGGCAAGATGCTCGCGTACAACTGCTCCCCGTCATTCAACTGGAAGGCGAAGCTCGACGACGCGACGATCGCCCGGTTCCAGCGGGAGCTGGGGGCCATGGGCTACAAGTTCCAATTCGTCACGCTTGCCGGCTTCCACTCGCTCAACCACGGCATGTTCGAGCTGGCGCGGGCGTACAAGGACCGCGGCATGCGGGGTTACGCCGAGCTACAGGCGGCCGAGTTCGCGTCCGAGGAGCACGGCTATTCCGCGACGCGGCATCAGCGCGAGGTCGGAACCGGCTACTTCGACGAAGTGATGCAGGTGATCACGAACGGCGGGTGCTCCACGCTCGCTCTCGAAGGCTCGACGGAGAAGGCCCAGTTCTAGGCGGTCGGGCGCGCCGGTCGAGACCTCCCGGGCTGGCACCGGCCTGACCGGATTTAGGTCCGCGGCGCCCCGAACCGCCGTAAAAGCTCGGACATCACGGCGAGATGGTGATCGTCGTGCTCGGCGACGAAGAACGCCATGTCGATGACCCGCATCGGCTGCTGAAGGCGCGGGTGGATCGCCGTCCGGGCGATCTCCTCGTCCTTCCAATCCTCCAACCGCCTCACGAACGCGCCGCGTTCCTCGCGGAACGCCCTCACGATCTCCCCGATCGGCCGCGCGTTGTAGTTCGCGTCGTAGGTCTTCCGGTTCGTCACGTCCCAGGCGCGGAGGATCTTCGCGCCCGCGCGGAAGTCCTCGAGGCGGCCCGCGTGAAGCTCGTCCAAGTCGAGAAGGTGGCCGGCGTGCTCCTGGGCCGACCACCGATCCCCGTCGCGCCGGGTCAGGATCTCGCTGGGGACGTTCCTGACCTTGTCCTCCATCCGCGCCGCCGCGCCCCGCAGGCGCTCCACCACGACAGGGAAGAGGCTCACGGGCATGGTGAACTCGAATTTCCGATCCACCCACCGCGCCACGTTCACCTGCGCTCTCCCGGCCCCGCTCCAACGCCCCTAAACCCACCGGGCGCGGTCGCCCCGCCCGGCCCCGCGGTCAATCCGAGAAGCTTCAGATACTTCTCGTCGCCCACCTCGTGGAGCTTCCAGTAGGGAAGCCGCGCGCTTCCGGTCAGGGCTCCGGCGTCGAGGCCTTCCGACGGACTCCAGCCGCGGCCGGTCGGCTTCCCCACGGCGCTCCATTCCCACTTCAGCATTCGATGCGGATAGGCCCGCTCGACATGAAAGAGACCCTCGCGCCCGTCCCCCGTCGAGATCTTGAAGGTCGACGCGTCGAATCGGCCGGCCGGCACGGTGACGGCCTCGTCGCGTCCGGACCGTTCGATCGAAGCGGTGGTCCATTGGAGCGGCCGGTGCGTGAGCCGCCGAAGAAAGGCGGCTGGCAGAAACGGCACTGTCCGCCGCTCGCCGGGACGGAGCCACTCTCCCCGCAGCCCGCGGAGGCGAACGAGGAGCTCCTCCTCCGCGATGCCGTCCTTCACCTCCTGGACCCGCCGCTCGGCCGATTCATCCTCGAAGTAGCTCGTGTATCGATCCGCGATGTCGCGCGGCCCGAAGAGCATCTCCTCGTAGACGTGGCCGCACCACTCGGCGCTCGAGAACGAGATCTTCGCGGGGGAGAAGTCGCGGCTTCGCACGAACACGGAGGTCATCGTGTTGTAGTCGTAGATCCCGGTCTGGAAATCGCGGACGAAGTTGAGCTTGAGTGCCTCGAAGGTGTCGCGGGGATTCATGGCCGGGTCGTCCACCTTCACCCGCTTCGCCTCGCTGAACGGCTCCGTCACGAAGACCATGACCGCGGTCCCGCGGCGAGGCTGGCCGTAGCGCGTGATCGTGTAGCGGTACCCATCCAGCTCCGCCTTGCCGTCCTGCCAGTGGGACTCGAAGGTGGGGGACGGAACGGAAGCGGGCGGAGCGCCGGCCGGGACGGCGGCGCCAAGAATCGCCGCCGCACCCACGATCGCCATCGCCACCACGAAAGCAAGATGAAGGGCTCGCAAGCGTTCTCCTCTCAGGCGGCTCCGTGAAGGACCGGGAGCCGAAGTACCAGCATTAGATCCCCAAGCCTTCGGCGGCCAATGTCGCGGCGTCCGACCGGAATTCCTTCAAGTCCTTGTGCCCGTCCGGGTGGATGGCGTTCGTGAGCAGGACGACGTACGCGTTCGACTCGGGATCGATCCAAAGCGAGACCCCGGTCCACCCGGTGTGGCCGAAGGAGCTCCTCGAGAAGTGCCGCCCGCGCGGCGCGGAGTAGGGGCTTTCGATGTCGAAGCCGAAGCCGCGCCGCGCGCCGACGTTCCCCCCGCACTGGTCGGTGGTCATCGCCCGCATGGATTCCTCGGACAGGAGCTGCCGTCCACGATACCTCCCGCGGTTCAGGATCAGCTCGCAGAATCGCGCCACATCGGCCGCCGTTCCGAACATCCCGGCGTGCCCGCCGACGCCTCCCAGGGCCCGCGATCGCGCCCGCGGGTCGTGAACGCGCCCGCGCAGCCAGCGGCCGCGCTCGAACGTGGTCGGCGCCGTCCGTGCCACGTCGGCGCTCCGGACGCCGAAGCGCGTATCGCGAACGCGAAGGGGCTGGAAGAGGGCTGCCTCGGCGATCCGGTCGAGGCGCCGGCGCTGGGCTCGCTCTAGGATCAGCTGGAGGAGGATGTAACCGACGTCGCTGTAGGTGAACTTCGTGCCGGGGGGCGACTCGAGCGGCTCGCGGGCGATCGCGGCGAGGAGATCCGCCTTGCTGCCCGCGTAGTCCTCGATCGGATTGTCGGCAGTCAAGCCCGCGGTGTGCGTTAGAAGCAGATGGAGCGGGATCGCTCCGACCGGGGTCCCGCGCGTCTCGGCGAGGTGCCGTTCCACCGGATCGAGGAGCGAGAGCTTGCGCCGGATGGCGTGCTCCACCACGAGCGGCGCTGTCGCCATCACCTTGGTGAGGGAAGCGAGATCGAAGATCGTCCGTTTCGAGATCGGCTCGCGGCGCGGGGAGAGCGCCCGGCGGCCGAACGCGGCGTGGTACGCGATCCCGGCCGCGCGCCCTACCGCGACGACAGCCCCAGGGAAGAGCCCGTCCGCGATCCGCGATTCGACCAACGCGGCGAGCGGGCGAAATTTCGCGCCCGATTTCCGATCGGCCATAGGCGCGAGAGAATACGCCATCCGGCTCGCGCGGGCGATAAAAGTAGGGTATCCTCCCGCCCCATGCACCCAGTGACCTTCGCGTGCCGCATGCACCTCCGAGCCATTGCCGTCGGGATCGTTGCGGTCGTGGGACTGAGCGCGCCGGCCGCAGCGGAGGAGATTACGACCGTCCTGGTCGCCGGCGCCTCGACCAAGGCATTGACCGTTGCGCCGGCGATCGCACCGCCATCCGTTCGACCCCGTCCAATCCCTTACCTGGCCCCGCTCGCGTACGATGCGGCGGCGTCCCAACCAGACAGCGGAGGAGTGCTCTCCGGCATCGTCCTGCCGCGGCGCTCCCGCGTCGTCCGGGAGCTGGCGATCGCGGGCGCCGCGATCGGCGCCGGATTCCTCCTGGACGATACCTTCGAGCCGGGATCGGGCGACGGGACGGCCATGGACAACATCGGCCAATTCGCCGGAAGCCCCTTCACGCTGGGGGCCGGGACCGTGCTCTTCGGGGTCGAAGGAGCGGCGACGCACCATCCGAACACGGTCGGCACCGCGAAGCGGCTCCTCGTCGCGATGGCGGCGACGACGGTGACCATCGCCGGCCTCAAGCTGGCAACCAACCGGGAGCGTCCGGACATGACCGATCGAAATTCATTTCCCTCGGGACATGCCGGCGCCTCGTTCGCCGCGGCGACGGTGCTGGACCGCCGGTACGGCGCCGCCGTCGGCCTCCCCGCGTATGGCTTCGCCAGCTTCGTCGCCGCCTCGCGCGTCATGGGCAACCGCCATTTCTTCTCCGATGTGATGGCGGGCGCCGTCATCGGTCGGTTCTTCGGCCGGATCTTCACGATCCAGCACCGATAACTTCCACAGGGTAGATTGGCGGCTCGATGATCCCGATCCGCGACATCAATCCTTCCGGTAGATTTCCGGCCGTCACCGTGGCGATCATCCTCGCGTGCACGGCGGCGTTCCTCCTCGAGCTGTCCTTCGGCAGTTCGCTCAACCGCTTCGTCCTGGCCTTCGCGCTCGTCCCCCGGAACATCACCTACGGCCTCGAGACCAAGACCCTCGGCTTCGAGAGCATCGTGGCGCCGTTCTTCACATCGATGTTCCTGCACGGCGGCTGGCTTCACCTGATCGGGAACATGTGGTTCCTCTGGATCTTCGGGGACAATATCGAGGACACGCTCGGGCACTTCCGCTACGTGCTCTTCTATCTTCTCTGCGGCCTCGCGGCGGGGCTCACCCACTACTACCTCTCCCCTCTATCGCCCGTGCCCACGATCGGGGCGAGCGGTGCGATCGCGGGCGTGCTCGGCGCCTATCTTGTCCGATTCCCGAATGCGCGGGTCGTTACGCTCGTGCCGCTCGGATTCTTCCTCCAGATGATGGAGCTTCCCGCGTGGCTCATGCTCGGGCTCTGGTTCGTGGCGCAGGCGATCGGAGGATTCGTGACCCTGGGCGCGGCCGGGGGCGGCGTGGCGTGGTGGGCGCACGTGGGCGGCTTCCTCGCGGGGATCGTCCTGGTCCGCGTTCTTCAGCCTCCGCAAGTCATGGTGTAATCCGCCCCGGTTGTGGGTACTATGTTGAAGATGCGTATCTCCCCTCCGGGCGGACAAACCCGTGAATAAGGCGTCACTTCGGCTGATCCTGATCACCTTCGCCGTCATTGGGTCGGTGGCCTACCTCATTTTGTCCGGCGTGAAGCAGACGGGCCTCCAGTACATGACCGTGACCGAGCTGTCTCAGCTCTCCCATGCTCCCAAACCGGGCGGCTTTAGGCTGGATGGAAAGGTCGCGGCCGGGAGCGTCGTCTACGACCAGAAGGCGCCTCGCCTCGCGTTCCGGATGACCGACGGGGATCGAGCGATCGGCGTCGTGTACGAAGGCCTGATGCCGGATGCCTTTGCGGCGGGGCGCGAGGTCGTGGTGGAGGGAACCTACCGGCACGATCAGAAGACCCTCCACGCGTCGAAGCTCGTGACCAAGTGTCCCTCGAAATACGAAGCCGAAGGGCTGGGGAAGGACCGCTCGTGAGCGAGATCGGAAGACTCGCGCTGATCCTCGGCTTCGCCTGCTCCTGCTACGCGGTCCTTTCGATCGCGTGGGGTCTTAGGACGGGGATGGCGGGCCCGCTGAAGAGCGGCCGCCGCGCGGTCTGGATCGTCTGCGGGCTCACGCTCCTGGCGACCATCATTCTGGAGCGGGCCCTGGTGGCCCGCGATTTCTCCTACCGGTACGTGGCGGAGCACACGAGCCTCGACCTTCCCCCTTACTACGCGGCGACCTCCCTCTGGGCGGGCCAGGAGGGGTCGCTCCTCCTCTGGCTACTCATCCTGAGCAGCTACGGGGCGGCCTTCCTCTGGTGCTATCGGAAGCGGTTCGATCCGTTCTACGACGCCGTGGCGATGGTGGTCGCGACGGTCATGATCTTTTTCACGGGTCTCCTCACGTTCGTCTGTTCGCCGTTTCGGATCCTGGCGACGCCGCCTGCGGACGGCAACGGCCTGAATCCGCTCCTCCAGGACCCGGGCATGATGATCCACCCGCCGATCCTCTACACGGGGTACGTCGGCTTCATCATCCCGTTCGCCTTCGGGATCGCGGTGCTCCTGATGAACCGCACGGGCACGCGGTGGATCGAGGAGGTCCGGCGGTGGACGCTCTTCAACTGGATGTTCCTGGGCTTCGGCGTGCTTCTGGGCGCGCGGTGGGCCTACATCGAGCTCGGGTGGGGCGGCTACTGGGGCTGGGATCCCGTCGAGAACGCGTCGCTCATGCCGTGGCTCGTGGGGACCGCGTTCCTCCACTCGGTGATGATCGAGCAGCGCCGCGGAATGCTCAAGACCTGGAACGTGGTGCTCATCGTGCTCACGTTTGAGCTCTCGATCTTCGGGACGTTTTTGACCCGATCGGGCGTTCTGACGTCGGTCCATTCGTTCGCGGAGTCGGACATCGGCCCCTGGTTCCTCGGATTCATCCTGATCTCGAGCACCGCGGCGACCGCGCTGATCCTCTATAGGAAGGTGCTCCTCGAGAGCGAGAACAGGATGGACGCGGTGGTCTCGCGAGAAGGCTCGTTCCTCTTCAACAACGTGCTCTTCGTCGCTCTGACCTTCGCGACGTTCCTGGGCACGACGTTCCCTGTGATCAGCGAGGCCGTGACCGGCGAGAAGATCTCGGTCTCGGCGCCGTTTTTCAACCGGGTCAACGTCCCGATCGCCTTGGCCCTCCTGCTGCTCACCGGCATCGGGCCGGTCCTCTCGTGGAAGCGCGCGACGGCGTCGGTCTTGAAGCGGAACTTCGTGATCCCGAGCATCGTGGGCCTGCTCGCGACCCTTACGGGAATCCCGTTCGGCCTTCACGGTGTCTACCCGATCGTTTGCGTGGCGGGCGCTGCGTTCGTGCTCGCGACGATCGCGATGGAATTCGCGCGCGGCATTCAAGCGCGAAAGGACGCGGAGCCGGCGGCGTCGCCGGTCGCGATGATCCACCTCGTGCAGAAGAACAAGCGCCGCTACGGCGGCTACATCGTCCACCTGGGGGTCGTGATGATCTTCGTCGGCGTGCTCGGCTCCTCTGTGTTCCAGAAGGAAGCCCACGCGCCGCTCAAGCCGGGCGAGTCGCTCGCGATCGGGTCGTACACGCTGACGCTCCAAGGCGTCGACCAGAAGCAGATCAAGAACGCGATGCAGACGCGGGCCGCCGTCGAGGTATCGCAGGGCGGGAAGGCCCTTCAGCTGATGCACCCCTCGAAGGCCTTCTACTCAAAATCGCAGCAGCCGATGACCGAGGTCGCGCTACGGCCGACCCCTGCGGAGGATCTCTACCTGATCCTCGGCGGCGTGAACGACGACGGCTCGGCCTCCATCCAGGCCTATATCAACCCGCTCGTCAGCCTGGTATGGCTGGGCGGGATCGTCATGGTATTCGGCACGTTGATCGCGCTGAGCGACCGGATGCGCTTGAAGCGCGAGGAGAAGCTGCTCGGATGAAGCGCGCGGGCGCCGCGTTCGTTGTTCTCGCTCTTCTCGCCATGCCCGCGGCGTGGATCGCGCCCACACCCGGGTTCGCCGTCGAGTCGGCGGCGGGGAGAAAGGACCCGGCGCGTGCCATCACAAGCCAGCTCATCTGCCCCTGCTCCTGCGGCGAGATCCTGAGCGGCTGCACCTGCGATACCGGCAAGGCCATGCAGGGCTTCGTGACCGACGCGCTCAAGAGCGGGAAGGGGAAGGATCAGATCGTCGCTTCCCTCGTCGCCAAATACGGCGAGGTGATTCGCGGCGCTCCGAAGGCGGAAGGCTTCAACCTGATCGTCTGGATCGCGCCATTTGTCGCGACCGCGATCGGCTTCCTCATCGCGGCGTTCGTGCTTCGGCGCTGGGTGGGTCGGCGCCGCGTGGCCGTTCAAGGCCCTGGCCGAACCGTCGGTGGGGGACTGATTGGCGCGCCGACCACCGCCGATCAGGATCTCGCGAGGCTCCGCGCGCGCGCCGAGGCCGAGCTCAAACGGATGGGCGAGTGACGGCGGCCGCCGCCCGTCCCGCGCCGAGCCCGTAACTCCGGCACCGATCCCGTGACCCTCCTCGCCCAGGTCTGCCTCGTCCTCGTGGTTCTCCTCTTCGTTCTCTCGCCGCTTCTCTATCTGCGCGGCCAGCGGATGTGGGTAGAGCCGGCGATCGAGGCGAGGCGCCGTTCGATCGCCGAGCGGAAGGCGCGCCTTTACGGCGCCCTTATCGAGCTCGATTTCGACCGCGACTCGGGGAAGATTTCTCCCGAGGATCATGCGCGGATGCGCGAGGAGATCATGACGGACGTCCTGGCGGTGCTCGCGGAAGAGGACAAGGAGATTCCCAAGGCGCAGCGGCGACCCGTGGTGATCGAGGGTGGGGATCGCGTGGAGCGGTTGATCGAGGAGTACAAGCGGAGCCGGCGCGGCCGCGTGGAGGCGGGCGGGTCGTGAGGGCCGTGATCGTCGCGGCGACCGCGCTCGCCATCTCGGTCGCGTCGCTCATGGCCGGGAGCGCCCAGGCGCTGACGGTCCAGGGGCGGGTCCTGAAGGGCGAAGGGCACGAGCCCACCTCCGGAGTTCCCGTCTCGCTCCATGTCGTCAACGGAACCGAGGAACTCCCCGGGAAGACCGCGACCTCCGGCGCCGAGGGCGAGTACCGATTCGACGGCCTAGCCGCCGACCCGCACCTATCCTATTTCGTCTCGACGGAGTACGAAGGAGCCGTTTACACGGAAGGCCCGGTCGAGCCCGCAGCGAATGGGATCGCCTCGCAGGACCTCACCATCTACGACGTGGGACGCGAGATCGCGGCGGTCCACGTCACCAACCATCACATCATCGTCGAGCGCAAACCCGACCTCCTCCAGGTGACCGAGATCGTCGTCTTCGAGAACTCTGGCAAGACCGCCTACCTGGGCACCGGGTTGAACCATGCCGAGAACGCGGGAATCCGGCTCGGGCTTCCGGCCTCGGTCAAGGAATTCCAGCCCGGCATGGGGGGAGACCCGCAGAGCGTGCGCGTCCAGGGGCGGGACCTCGCGAGCCTCCGGCCGATCCCACCGGGCACCCATCCGTTCAGCTTCACCTACAACGTCCCTCTCTCCGGCCGCATGGACCTCTCGCACCGGCTCTACTTTCCGACCGCCAAGTTCGTGGTCTTGATCGAGGACCCCAAGCTTCACCTCGAGTCCGCGTCGCTTCGGTACGCCGGGCAGCGCGAGCAGAACGGACGGAAATTCGAGCTCTATCAGGGCGCGGACTTTCCGATCGGCGCCGAGGTGACGATGCGGATCCAGGGGGCGGGCTTCTGGTCCAATCCGAAGATTTATCCGTGGGTTGTGGCGCCGTTTCTGATTGTCGCCGCACTCATGTTCGCAGCCAAGAAGGGGCGCGGGAGGAATGCGGGTGGGGCGGATCCGATTGGAGCTGCTCGCGCCGGAGAAGAAATGCGCTTCGCCGCTCCAATCGGATCCGCTACACGCACATCACCCCCACAACCTCTTCCCGACGACGATTTGTCCTCCATTTACCTCTTCCTCATTGACGCGCTCGATCGGGGGCTGGAGAGGGGCGAGTTTTCGAAGGAAAGCCACGCCCTGGTTCGAGGAAACCTGAAGCGCCGGCTCGAGGCGATCCTCTCCGATCAGCCTCGGGCGGGGACGCGCTGATTCTCCCGCGGTGATCCTCCGCGCCGACGCCGTCCGGAAGCGTTTCGACGAGCGGACCGTTCTCGCGGGGGCCTCGCTGACGCTCTCGCCCGGGGACGTCGTGTTCCTCTCCGGCGCGAACGGATCGGGGAAGACGACCTTTGCGCGGATTCTCGCGACGCTCCTGCCTCCGGACGACGGCGAGGTTCTGCTCGACGACGAACCGGTGGGCGAGCACCGGCGCGCTGCCCGTCGGGCGATCGGCTTCGCGACGCACCAGCCGCTCCTCTACTCCGGCCTGACCCCTCTCGAAAATCTCGAGTTCTTCGGCCGGCTCGCCGCGGTCGCCGGCGCGGCCGCGACGGCCTCGGCCCTGCTGGAGCGCTTTGGCTTGACCGCGTTCGCGAATACGCCGCTCGCGACCTTCTCGCGCGGAATGCTTCAGCGGGTGGTCCTCTCCCGCGCGCTCCTCGGCAATCCTCGCGTCCTGATCCTCGACGAGCCGTACGCAGGCCTCGACACGGAGGGCGTTTCCGCGCTGAACGCGATCATCGGCGAGTGTCGCGCCCGCGGGGCCGCGACGCTCCTGATCGGGCATGACCGCGACCGGGCCGCCGGCGTCACGACCCGCGCCGCCCGGCTCGATCGCGGCCGGATCGAGGCGGAATGACGTTCCTCGAGGTCGCGCGGAAGGATCTCATGCTCTACGTCCGCGACGCGCGGTTCCTGGCCACCCTCGGACTCTTCAGCGCCGCGCTCGTGCTGATCCTGAGCGTCGCATTCGGGCCGATCTTCGGCGATCCGCCCCGGGAAGCGGCCGCGACTGTCTGGGCGGCGCTCTTCTTCGCCGGCGTCCTGGGACTGAGCCGCTCGCAGGATCTGGAGGGGGAATCGGGGGGCTCGGATGCGCTCCGCCTGACGGGGGCGGACCCGTTCTCGCTCTACCTCGGGAAGACCCTTGCCAACGTTCTGCTCCTCGGCGCCGTGTTCCTGCTCCTCCTGCCCCTGACCGCCGTCTTCTTCGACGTCGGAAGCCTCGCGGCGCTCCCCGCGCTCTTGTGCGTTGTCGGCCTGGCGCTCGTAGGTTATAGTGCGTGGGGAACGCTGTTCGCGGCACTGGCTCGCGGGCTCCAAGCACGGGAGCTCCTCCTCTCGGTTCTTCTGTTTCCATCCCTGGTTCCCCTCTGGATCGGCGCGGTAAAATTGACGCACGCCTTGTGGGACGGGGGGACGATCGAGCCCGTGCGCGATTGGATCAAGGTGATGGTGGTGATGGACGTTCTGGGCATCGCCCTCGCGGCTTGGCTCTACGAATCGATTCAGGAGGCGGCGGAATGAACCGAAACGTGCCCGACTGGTGGCTCAAAGGAGCAAAGTGGCTCTGGATCGCCGCGCTCGCCCTGGTCGGAATCTCGCTCCTGGCCATCGTCTTTCGCGCGCCGGTCGAGGCCGTGATGGGGCCGGTCCAGAAGATCGTCTACATCCACGTGCCCAGCGCGATCGTGACGCTCCTGGCGTTCGGGATCGCGTTCGGGGCGGGAATCGCCTACCTCGCGACCAAGCAGTGGATCTGGGACGCGGTCGGCGCGGCCTCGTGCGAGGTCGGGCTCGTCTTCGCGACCGTCGTCATGATCACGGGTCCCCTCTGGGCCCGCTCGGCCTGGAACACGTGGTGGACGTGGGAGCCGCGGCTCACGACGTTCTTCATCCTCTGGATTCTCTACGCGGCCTATCAGGTCATCCGCGCCTCGATCCGGTCGAGCTCCAAGCGGACGATCTCGGCGATCATGGAAGTGGTCTTCTTCGTGAACCTCCCGATCGTCTGGAAATCGGTCGAGTGGTGGCGCGGATCCCTCCACCCGAGAAGCGTGACGATGACCGGCGAGATGCGTCAGGTGCTCCTGTTCTCGATGCTGGCCTGGATCGTGTTCTTCGCGGCCGTTCTGGAGCGGCGGCTAAGGCTCGAGTGGGTGCGCGAAGCGGCGGCCCGCGACGCGGCTGCCCGCGCGTTCGAGCCGGGGGAAGCGAGGCGGGCATGACCTACGCGATCGTCGCCTACATCCTGACCGGAATTCTCTGGATTGCCTACCTGGCGTGGGTATCGGCGCGCCTCCAGCGGGCCGTCGGAAGCCCCGAGGTGAAGAAGTGAGGGATCATTTCCTCGAATTCGAGATCTCGCCCGAGCTGGTGAGCGAGATGGTCGAGGCGGGGGAGAATCTGATCCTGCTCGACGTCCGCGAGGATTGGGAGTGGGAGAAGGCCCATCTGGAAGGGGCGATCCACATCCCGCTCTCCGAGCTTGGCCAGCGTATCGACGAGCTCGATTCCCAGAGCGAGATCATCGTCTACTGTCACCACGGCGACCGGAGCGTCGACGGCTGCCTGCTCCTCTGGGAGCGCGGGTTTCGGAAGATCCGGAGCCTCACGGGCGGGATCGAGGGCTGGTCCGAGCTGATCGACCCGACGGTACCGAAATACTGACGGGCGGCTCCTCGAAGAGCTAGCGGCTCCCCGCCGAAGAGCTAGCTGCCGCCCCGCGAGCGGACGCGCGCCGAAGAACTATAGGTGGAGGTAGTTCGGACCGCCGCCGCCCTCGGGCGGGACCCACGTGATGATCTGATACGGGTCGGCGATGTCGCAGGTCTTGCAGTGGACGCAGTTCGACGGATTGAGCTTCAGCTTCAGACCCCCGCCGTTTCCATCCGCAACCATCTCGTAGACGTTCGCCGGGCAGAAGTGCTGGCAGGGATTTCCGTACTCCTCGCGACAGCGGGTCGCGCAGACTGAGGTGTCCGCCACGAGCAGATGGCTCGGCTGATCCTCGTCGTGCTTCGTCCCCGAGTGGAAGACGTCGTTCACCTTGGTGAAGGTGAACACGTTGTCGTAACGCCGCTGCGTCTCCTCGAGCGAGACCGGTGCGATCCCCAGCTCTCGAAGCTTCCTCATCCTCGTTTGCCCCGGCGCCCAGGTGGGCCGATTGCCGAAGCCGAGCCCGCCCGTGACCAGCTGCAGGCCCGCGTCCAGCATCCCCATCCAGAGCCCGCGCTCGAAGCCTTGGTGGAAGTTCCGAACGCGCCAAAGCTCCTCATGGATCCATGACGCGCGCACCCGGCGGTCGTAGGCGCGCATCGTCTTCGCGTCCTGCGTTCCGGCGAGGAGCGATTCGAAGGCGGTCTCGGCAGCGAGCATTCCCGATTTCATCGCGAGGTGAACGCCCTTCAGCCGCTGAGAGTTGAGAAGGGCGGCGCTGTCGCCGCAGAGGAGCCCACCCGCCCACGAGAGGCGCGGCACCGAGTAGTGGCCGCCCTCCGGGATCGCTTTGGCTCCGTAGGACACGATGGATCCGCCCTGGAGGAGCGACGCGACGAACGGATGCCGCTTGTACGCCTGAAACAGGCCGTGCGGATCGGTCCTGGGGTCCCAGTAATCCAGTCCCACCACGAAGCCGACCGACCACCGGTCATGGTCCATGCCGTAGATGAAGCCGCCACCGAACGTGTGCCGATCGAGCGGGGAGCCCATCGTGTGGATGACCCGTCCCTTCGGCACGCGCCCGGCCGGCATCTGCCAGACTTCCTTGATTCCCGCCGCGTAGACCTGGGGCGCGCGCCCTTCCTCCAGCCGGAGCTTCGGCGCAAGGCGCTTCGAGAGCGATCCGCGCGCTCCCTCGCAGAGGATCGTGACCTTCGCGCGCACGTCGGAGCCGGGCTCGAAATTGGGCTTCCGGTTTCCGCGGCGATCGATTCCCTTGTCGCCGGTGCGGACGCCGACCATGCGGTCCTCCTCGAAGAGCCCTTCGACCGCGGCCATCCCGGGGAGGACGTAGGCGCCCGATGCCTCCACCAATCCGCCGAGCCACTTCTCGAGCTGGCCCAGGGAGACGACGTGGTTCCCGTGATTCTGGAGTGGGGGAGGGAGGATGGGGAAGCGGACCTGGCCGCGCTCCGTGAAGTAATAAAGATCGTCGCTCGTGACGTCGCTTTCGATCGGCGCGCCCTTGTCCCGGTAGTCGGGCAGGAGTTCCCGGAGAGCGCGGGGATCGAGCACGCAGCCCGAGATTCCGTGTGCTCCGATCGCGGAAGCCTTCTCGAGGACCGCGATCGAAACCTCGCCGAGCGGGGGCGCTCCCCCCGCGCCGGCGCGCTCGTTGTGGGCGGCGACGAGCTGGGAGAGCTTGAGCGCGCCCGCGAGGCCCGCCGGACCGCCGCCGACGAAGAGGACGTCGACTTCGAGCGCCTCCCGCTGCTCGCTCACGCGGCCGGCGCCTTGGCGGGCTCCGATTTGCCCTTGGGAACTCCGGCGGCGTGTTTCTGCGCTTCGAGGTATCGCTCCGCGTCGATCGCGGCCATGCAGCCGCTCCCCGCCGCGGTGACCGCTTGGCGGTAGACGTGATCTTGAACGTCGCCCGCCGCGAAGACGCCGGGAATGATCGTCTGGGTCCCTTCGCGGGTCAGGATGTATCCGTTCGCGTCGAGCGGGAGCTGTCCCTCGACAAGCCTCGTGTTGGGCTGGTGTCCGATGCCGATGAAGACGCCGTCGACCGGCATCTGGCTCAGAGCGCCGGTTTTCGTGTTCCGGAGCTTCACGCCCGTGACCTGTCCGTCCGCTCCCACGATATCGATCACCTCGGTGTCCCAGATGAAGGAGATCTTGGGATTCGCGCGCGCTCGCTCCTGCATGATCTTGCTGGCACGGAGCTCGTCGCGGCGGTGGACGATCGTGACGTGGCTCGCGAACTTGGTCAGGAAGGTGGCTTCCTCCATCGCCGTGTCGCCGCCGCCGACCACGATCACGCGCTTCCCTTTGAAGAAGAAACCGTCGCACGTCGCGCAGGCGGAGAGGCCGTGGCCCATGAGCTTGCTCTCGTTCGGGAGACCGAGGAGCTTGGCGTAGGCACCGGTGGCGATGACGAGGGAGCGGGTCAAGAACGTCGTCCCGCCGGCGGCGACCTCGATCGGCGTGGCTTTCAAGTTCACGCGATCCGCGTCGACCCGGATGAGCTCCGCCCCGAAGCGATCGGCCTGGGCCCTCATCTCGGCGATCAACGCCGGTCCCATGATCGCGTCGCGGAAGCCGGGGAAGTTTTCGACGTCGGTCGTCATCGTCAGCTGTCCGCCCGGCTGGACGCCCTCCAGGACGACCGGCGCCAGATTCGCGCGGGCGGCGTAGATCGCGGCGGTCAGTCCCGCCGCGCCCGATCCGATAATGATGATGTCGTGGACCTTCGTCATGGAACAGGGTTCCCTTCGCATGGGTTTTAGATGCCGGGGGGCCCGGGGAGGCGCCGGGAATCGGCCCCGATAACCGTGCATCTAAATGCGAGCCAGCATGATAGTAGGCAAACGGCGGTCCGGCTTCAACCCCGGGACGCCGGCACCCTTGTCCGGGAGAGGCCCGGACCCCATCCCAATCGGAGGTGTCTCCCCATGAGAAGATCCGTCGTAGCGGTCGCTCTTGCCCTCGGTCTCGCATTGGCGTCGGCGGCCCAAGCCGCGCCGTCCACCTGGACGATCGATCCGAACCACTCGCAGGTCGGCTTCTCGATCCGCCACTTCTTCAGCAAGGTGCCGGGCAGCTTCACGAAGTATTCGGGGACGATCGTCTACGACCCCGAGAAGCCGGCGGCCTCGACCGTGAAGGCCGAGATCGTCGCCGCGAGCATCAACACCAATAACGAGAAGCGCGACGGGCATCTCAAGAGCGAGGATTTCTTCTTCGTGGAGAAGTACCCGACGATCACCTTCGAGAGCACCAAGGTCACGCCGGTCGCCGACAAGAAGCTCATGGTGGAGGGGAATCTCACGATGCGCGGCGTGACCAAGCCCGCCACGCTCGACGTGACCTTCCTCGGCGCGGGGCCGAGCATGGGGGGAGAGCAGCGCGCCGGCTTCGAGGCGGTGACGAAGGTCAACCGGAAGGACTTCAACATCCTTTGGAACAAGACCCTCGATCAGGGCGGCACGATGCTGGGCGATGACGTCGAGATCCGGATCGGGATCGAGGGCGTGATCCGTCCCGCGGAGCCTCCCGCCAAGGCCGACGCGGCGCCCTCGAAATCGTGAGTCGGAGACTTCCGGACTAGTACCTCGCGGCTCGGCTCATCGAATCCGCGAGGAGAGATCCCGGGCCAAGTCGGGGAGGATCTGAACGTCCCCCTCGACGAACGTGAAATCCGCGAGCGCGCGGGGGTGCACCCAACGCACCTCCGCGCACTCGATGGCTCGGGGCGTGCCGCGCGACATCTCGCACAGATGGAAGTAGAGGGATACCGCGCGATCGGGGTAGACGTGCGTGAGCGCGCGCCACAGGGGGCCCACCTCGACCTCGATTCCGATCTCCTCGAGCATCTCCCGCCGCAGACAATCTTCGATGCTCTCGCCCTCTTGCCTTTTACCCCCCGGGAATTCCCAACGGCCTCCCTGGTGGTCGTGCTCCTCCCGGCGGGCGATCAGGACCTCGGAGCCGTTCCAGAGGATCCCCGCGGCCACCTCGTGGAGGCGGAAGCGTCGCGCGGGCTCGGCCGTGCGGCTCGGCATCGGCGGCGCGGCTACTTGACGCCCCTGGGCACCGAGGCCTTCTTCAGCTCCCGATCGAGAAAGAGAAGCGTCCGCCTCCAGGCGTCCCTCGCATCGGCCTCGCGGTAGGTCCCCCACGGGTTGGTGGGATTCGCGAACGCGTGGCTCGCCCTGGGGTAGATCTTGAAGTCCACTTTCTTGTTGGCTTGGCGGAGCGCCGCCTCGAACGCCTTCACCTGGTCCGGGCTCGGCCCCTTGTCCTGGCCGCCGAAGTTGCCGAGGACCGCGGCCTGGAGCCCTTGGATCGCTGCCTTGTCGGTAATCGGCGTGCCGTAGTACATCACGCAGGCGCGAATCCCCGGATCGGCGGCCGCGAGGCGGATCGCGTATTTCCCGCCCATGCACCATCCGATCGCCCCGATCGCGTTGGCGCGCACGTCGTCCCGAGAACGCAGGAAATCGGCGGATGCGCGGAGCGTCCGGATCGCGTCCTCCTCGACGAGCCCGCTCATCAGCTGATGCGCCGTCGCTTCGTCATGCGCGACCTGCCCGTGATAGAGGTCGGCGGCGAACGCTATGTAGCCCCTGTACGCGAGGCTGTCGGCCTGCTGCTTCACCCAATCGCTCAGGCCCCACCATTCGTGGACCACAACCACGGCGGCGTGCGTCCCTTCGCCCCTCGGGAGCGCCAGGTAGCCGGTGAACCTCGTGGCGTCCTGGGTGTAGTGGATCATCTGACCGGCCGCGGCCGGGCGCGGAGCGCCGATCACGGCAAGGAGCAGGATCGCTGCGAAGAAGCGGCTCATCAATGGCTACCTCCCTGGAGTCGCGTGTAGGGGCGATCGATCGCCCGTCGTCGTCCCCAAAGCATACTCGATCTCGCCGAGCACTTCCGCGTCCCGCTCGGACATCGCGGCGGCGCGGAGTGCCTCGGTCGCGTCGGATGCGGCGATCCTGCCGAGCGCCCATGCGGCGTGGCCGCGCACGAAGCGGTCCGGGTCCTCGAGGAGGGCGCGGCGGAGCCCCGGTATCGCCCGCGGGTCGCCGAGATTCCCCAGAGCCACCGCGACGTTTCGGACGAACCGATTCCGGCCAGCCCTGCGGAGTCCGGTCCCTTGAAAGCGATCGGTGAAGGCGGCCTCGTCCATGGCGAGGAGCGGAATCAGCTCGGGCGTCTGCTGCTCGGGGCGCGCCGCGAAGTCGGGATTCGACGTCGGCGTGGCGAAGCGGTTCCAGGGGCAGACTTCCTGGCAATCGTCGCAGCCGAAGATCCGGGTCCCGATCGCGGGTCGCAGATCGAGCGGGATTCCGCCCCGGTGCTCGATGGTCAGGTAGCTGATGCAGCGCCGGGCGTCCAGCTGGTAGGGCCCCACGATCGCGCCGGTGGGGCAGGCGGTGATGCAGCGGGAGCAGGAGCCGCAATAGTTCTTCGACGGCGCATCGAGCGGGAGATCGAGGTCGGTGATGAGCTCGCCGAGGAAATGCCACGAGCCGGCCCGCTTCAAGATCACGTTCGTGTTCTTCCCGATCCAGCCGATGCCCGCTCGCTCCGCCCACCCGCGGTCGAGCATCGGACCGGTGTCGACGTAGGGGACGATGCGGGCGGACGGCGCCAAGACGCGGATCGCGCGCGTCAGCTGGAGTAGCCGCTTGCGGACGCGCTTGTGATAATCGCGGCCCCACGCATAGCGGGCGATCCTGCCCCGGAGCGTCGCCGTCTCGGCGTCTCCCGGCCAGCCGCCGCGGTAGTAGCTCAGCGCGACCGAGATCACCGTGCGCGCGCGGGCGAGAACGGCGCCGGGGTCGACCCTCCGAGCGGTGTCGCGCGCCATCCAGCGCATCGTTCCGTGGCGCCCCTCGGCGAGCCAGGCGAGGAGCCTTCCGCCGTCGGGATGCGCCTCGGCCCGCGCGAAACCGATCGCGTCAAAGCCGAGCCGCGTCGCCTCCGCGCGGATGCGATCGGCGAGCGCCGCGGCGGCTTCAGGCAGCGCGGCCCCTGTGGTAGCATCGGCGCGTGGCGGACGAACTGGAAACCCAACCCGTATTTCCGCTTCCAAACGTGGTCCTCTTTCCGAAGGCCCTGCTCGCGCTCCACGTATTCGAGCCCCGCTATCGTCTGATGATGGACGAAGTGATCCAGGGAGGCCAGTCGATCTGCATGGCCCTTCTGAAGCCGGGCTGGGAGGCCGACTACTACGGCTCTCCCGAGGTTCACGCGGTCGGATGCGTCGGCAAGGTGGTGAGCCACCAGCTCCTCGATGACGGCCGCTACAACCTCACGCTCCTCGGCGAGTACAAGGTTGCGATCCAAAGCTTCGAGCGCGACCATCCGTTTCGGATCGCGCGGCTGCACCGGCTCACGGAGGACGAGGGCTGGTGCGGGAAGGAGTCCACTCCGAAGGAGTCGCAGGAGCTCCTGGCCATGTTCCGGCGCTTCAACGAAGGCCAGGGGGCCGCCCTCGACCTGGCCGCCACGTTGGGAGCGCAGATGGACGCCGACGCGGTCCTGAACACGATCGCGATGAACCTGAACGTCGAGGCGGCGGTGAAGCAGGAGCTGCTCGAGATGGAGAGCACGGAGCTCCGCTATCGCGCGGTGCACCGGGTTCTCGCCGACGCCTCCGCCACGCAGGACGTCCTCGATCGGGCGCGTCACCGCTACCCCAAGGAGCGGCGCGAGAACTGATATGGATGTCCGCCTGCTGATCAGCCGGCTTCGGGAGGCCTACCCCGACGCGGCCTGCGCGCTCGAGCACGAGAACCCCTTCCAGCTTCTGGTCGCCACCATTCTCTCGGCCCAGTGCACCGATGCTCGGGTGAACATGGTGACGCCGGGACTCTTTGCCCGATTCCCGGACGCCGCCGCCATGAGCCGGGCGAGTCAGGGAGAGCTCGAGGAGATCATCCGCTCGACCGGCTTCTACCGGAACAAGGCGAAGGCGATCCGCGCGGCCTCGGAGCGGATCATGGAAACGTTCGGGGGAACCGTCCCGCGATCGATGGAGGAGCTTCTCACGCTCGCCGGGGTCGCGCGAAAGACGGCCAACGTCGTCCTCGGCGTCGGGTACGGCTTGTCCGAGGGCGTCGTGGTCGATACCCACGTCCAGCGGATCTCGCGCAGACTCGGGTTGAGCCGCGGGAAGACACCCGAGCAGGTGGAGCGGGATCTCATGGCGTTGCTCCCGCAGGAGGACTGGATCGACTTCGCGCATCTCCTCATCTTCCACGGCCGCCGCACCTGCGCGGCGCGGGGCCCGATCTGCGCCGACTGCCCGGTGGTCGATCTCTGCCCGAGCGGGCCCTATTTCCTGGGCGGCCAAACCCCGCCGTGGGAGCGAAGGGCGCGCGCGCCGAAGGGGAAGGCCGCCGCGCCGAGGCGAACGGCAGCCGCCGCGTCAAAGAAGAAGCATCCCGCGAAGAAGAAAGGTCCCGCGAAACGGAACGTCGCCGCAAGGCGGAAGGGCTCGGCAAAGCGGAAGAGCCCGGTGGCGGCGAAACCAGGGCGGGGACCCGCCCGGGGCAGGAGGGCCCGGTGAGCGGCGCGGCGCTGGGGGTTTCGATCACGTGGCTCGGGCACGGTACGGTCCTCTACCGGTCCGAGAAGGGGCGCTCGGTGCTCGTGGACGCCTGGGTCGATTCGAATCCCGCCTGTCCCGAGGCGGCGAAGGACTTGAAGTCGCTCGACCTCCTGCTCATCACGCACGGGCACTCCGATCACTTCGACGACTGCCTCACGTTGGCGCGGAAACATGAGCCAGACCTCGTCTGCATGCACGAGATCGCCCATTACCTCCACCACAAGGGAATCGGGAAGCTCCACGGGATGAACAAGGGTGGAACCGTGGCGCTCCGCGGAATCAAGGTCACGATGGTCCACGCGTCCCACTCGAGCAGCATCCGCGAGGGGGATTCGCTCTACCCGGCCGGTGAGCCCTGCGGCTACGTCATCGAGTTCGAGAACGGCACGCGCGTCTATCACGCCGGGGACACGGCCGCGCACAGCGACATGAGGCTGATCGGGGAACTTTATCAGCCGCGGATCGCGGCCCTCCCGATCGGCGACCTCTACACGATGTCGCCGCTCGAAGCCTCGGTGGCCGCGCGCATGATCGGCGCCCGCACGGTCATCCCGATCCACCATTCGACCTTCCCGGCGCTGACCGGAACCCCGGCCGCGCTCCGGGAGAAACTCAAAGACCGCTCCGACATCGAGGTCGTCGAGATGAAGCCCGGCGAGACGATCTCGTGATCGATGGAGTGGAGACGGCCACGACCGCCTCCGACGCGGCCCGGCGATTTCGGGACGGGTCCCTGACGCCGACGGACCTGACGGACGAGATTCTGGAGCGGATCTCCCGCGAGAATCCGAGGCTCAATGCCTACTACGAGGTCTTCGCCTCCGAGGCGCGCGGGTCCGCCGCCCAAGCGGCGCGCGAGCTCAAGCAAGGCCGCGACCGCGGGCCGCTTCACGGCATCCCGGTCGCGATCAAGGATCTCTTCGACGTCGCCGGTCACGTGACGACCGCGGGCGCCCATCCCGGGTTTCACCCGCCCCCCGCGCGCGTGGACAGCGACGTGGTGGCGCGGCTTCGCGCGGCGGGGGCGGTCCTGCTCGGAAAGGCCGCGCTCCACGAGTGGGCGTTCGGGGTGAGCACGAACAATCCTCATTTCGGCCCGACGCGGAATCCTCACGACGCGACCCGGATTCCGGGCGGCTCGTCGGGCGGATCGGGCGCGGCGCTCGCGGCGGGCATGGCGGTTCTGGCGCTGGGCACGGACACCGGCGGATCGATCCGGATTCCCGCGGCCCTGTGCAGCGTGGTCGGCCTCAAGCCCACGTATGGCCTCGTGAGCCTGCGCGGCGTCACCCCGCTCTCGCGCTCGCTCGATCACGGCGGGCCGATGGCGAATTCGGTCGAGGACGCGTTCCTTCTCCTCGAGGTGATCTCCGACTTTCGCCGGAGCGCGGCGCCGCGGCCGAGGATTCTCATCCCTCGGAGCTTCTTCTTCGACGACGTCGACCCGCGGATCGTCGAGCTGGTCCGGGAGGCGGCGTCCCGGCTTGGCGAGACCGAGACGCTGGACGCCGGGAATCCGGAAGGGACGTGGGACGCCAACACCGTGATTCTCCTGAGCGACGCGGTTGCGTTCCACGAGCAGCGTCTCCGGGAGCATCCGGATTGGTTCGGCGGCGCCCTCGCCGAGCGCATGAGCCGCGGTTTCGAGATCCGGGGCATCGACTACGCGCGCGCGAGGGACGTGCAGCGCGAATGGACGGAATTCCTGACGGCGCTGCTCGGAGACCATTCGGTCCTCGCCGCGCCGACGACGCCGATTCCCGCCACCACGATCGGAGACCGCGAGGGCGCCGAGCTGGCGCGGGTGATGACCCGCCTCACCGCCCCGTTCAACCTCGCGGGCGTTCCCGTGCTCTCGCTCCCCATCGGGAAGGTCGACGGGCTGCCGGTCGGCATGCAGCTCGTGGCCGCCCCCGGCCGCGAGTCTCTTCTCTGGGAGGCGGCGCGGGAGACCGCCCCTGAGTAGGTCGGATCAGCTGTCCCTACCCAGGCTCCCCGCCACGACGGCCGTCGGGGCCGTTCACCTCCGCGTGAGGGAC
>Ga0066709_100000217_pt1 | contig 26547 bp, 26 predicted proteins | sample GraSoiAngelo_158_FD_79665 | JGI IMG/M metagenome (GOLD analysis project Ga0066709, IMG submission 79665) | Grasslands soil microbial communities from the Angelo Coastal Reserve, California, USA - 14_1009_16_30cm | ecosystem: Environmental > Terrestrial > Soil > Grasslands | place: USA...
TTGCTTGCGGGCGGCGGTAGGGTGATGCCGTTCCAGAACGGTGTCGAGAGTATCGAGCGCATCGGCGCGGTAGTCGGAGCGCGGCAGGTGATGGGCGGCGTGGCGTATATCGCGGCGACCATCGCCGAGCCGGGTGTGATCGCGCATACCGGGCAAATGGCGAGATTGCGCTTCGGAGCGGTGATGCGCGAGCAGGAAAGCATCGCGCGAAGCTTTCTCGAAGCGTGCGTCGGCGCCGGTATCGATGCGGAGCAGGTCGCCGACATTCGGCGTGCGCTATGGGAAAAGTTCGCGTTCCTTGCCGCGATGTCCGGCGTGACCAGCGCCACGCGCCAGCCGATCGGTCCGATCCGCACCGATCCCGACCTGCGCGCCGTGCTCGAGGGGGCGATACGCGAAACTGTCGCGCTGGCCCGCGCGCGCGGTATCGCGCTTACCGACGCATTCGTCGAGCAGCAGATGGCATTTGCCGACGGCTTGCCCGCGGAGATGAAATCGTCGATGCTGAACGACCTTCTCGCGGGTAACCGGCTGGAGGCGCCGTGGCTGTCGGGCGCGGTGGCGCGGATGGCAAAGGAGGCCGGATTGGCCGCGCCGGTCCATGCGACGCTGTACGCCGCGGTCAAGCCGTTTAGCGGCGGCGCGCGCTAAAGCGCAACCGAGCAGGAAGGGGTGGCGGGAATGCGACTGTTGCTCGTGTGGCTGATCAACGCGGCGGCGCTTCTCGCGCTGCCGTATCTGATGTCCTCGATCACCGTCGACTCGATCCCCGCCGCGCTGATCGCGGCGCTGATCCTCGGCCTGATCAATACCTTCATCCGGCCGCTGCTCATCCTGCTCACGCTTCCGGCGACGCTCCTGACGCTCGGGCTCTTCATCTTCGTGATCAACGGGCTGCTATTCTGGTTCGTCGGCTCGTTCGTTCAGGGGTTCCACGTCGCCGGTTTCTGGTCGGCGTTCTTCGGGGCGATCCTGTACAGCATCATTTCCTGGGCGCTGTCAGCGTTGCTGCTCGGCAACCGGGATCGCGCTGGCGTATGACGGGAAGCGTCGACCGTATCTTCAGCTGCGAGTTCTTTCCGCCCGCGACGCCCGAGGGCGTGGCGAAGCTGCGCGCCACGCGCGAGCAGCTCGCGCGGCTCGGGCCGAAGTTCTTTTCGGTGACCTTCGGCGCCGGTGGCTCGACGCGCGACCGTACGCTCGCGGCGGTACTGGAAATCCAGGCATCGGGGCAGCGCGCCGCGCCCCATATTTCATGCATCGGCTCGACGCGGGAGAGCGTGCGCTCGACGTTGCAGACCTATCGCGAGCACGGGATCGGGCATCTCGTCGCGCTACGCGGCGACCTGCCTTCGGGTAGCGCCGACGTCGGCGAGTTCCGGTACGCAAACGAGCTGGTCGAATTCATCCGCGATGCGACCGGCGACTGGTTTCACATCGAGGTCGCGGCGTATCCGGAGTATCACCCCCAGGCGCGAACACCGCACGAGGACCTTGCCAGCTTCAAGCGCAAGATCGACGCCGGCGCCGACTCGGCGATCACGCAGTATTTCTTCAACGCCGACGGGTATTACCATTTCGTCGCCGAAGCCCTCGCCGCGGGGGTCAGTGTGCCGATCGTCCCCGGCATCATGCCGATCCTGAGCTTTTCCAAGCTGGCACGCTTCTCGGATGCGTGCGGCGCCGAGATCCCGCGCTGGATTCGTCGCAAGCTCGAAAGCTTCGGCGACGACACGGCGTCAATCCGGGCTTTCGGCCTCGACGTCGTCACCCGTTTGTGCGACGACCTCCTGGGGCATGGCGCGCCCGGGCTGCATTTCTATACGCTCAATCAGGCGAGCCTGACCACAATCATCTGGCAGAGGCTCGGCCTGTCATAGCTCTCTGCACCGTGCGGCGACTGGCGACGCTGCGGGCTCGCGCCAGCGGCCTCCTTGGACGGTCGCTTCGACGTGTTAGCTCTCATGTCGGCCCCAGCGTCGACTCGCCTCGCGCGATCCCCGCGCACTTCGTGCGTGGGGCCCCTCGCCACGGGCTCGCGCCGCTACTTCCCGCCTGGCCGGAACGCCACGAGCTCGATGATCGTGGATTCGGTGCTGATCGTGGTCATGTCGGGGCCGCCGCCCTTTTCCGTGTACTCGGCGGCGTGCGCTTCGCGCACCGGCGCTTTCACTTCCGGCGCGTACCAGATCGCGTCGCGGCGGGTCGTGCGCGTGCGCCAGAACTCCTCGTCGTCGAGTTGCACGATGCGATAGACGTACACCGCGTCGAATCCGCCCGCGGGAACGTTGGTCGTCTGGCGGCCGCCGACCTTGCCATAGATCAGGATCTGATCCTTGAGCTGCGTATCGGCGCGCAGCGTGTCGATCGACTGGCGCCATGTCTTGCCGTCGTCGAGCGGGAACGCGAGCAGTTGAGCGGGCGGGTTGAACGGACGGGCCGGCTCGTGCCACAACGATCCGACGCTTAAGCCCCCTCGGCCGTCGAATTCGTCGATCCACTCGGCGCGGCCGCTGTTATCGGTAAGCCCAAGCCGGACCCGGGCCGACCTGCCGGAAATGGCGATCACTTCCATATCGAGCTGCGAGACAGCGCCGCGCCGCAGATTGTCGGTGACTTGATACTGCCAGCGATCGCCGACGGCCAGCCGGGGCGCATCGACGGGCGGCCCGACCGGCGCTGAAGCGCAGCCGGCAACGCCAGCTACCACGAAGACCAACATCGCGGTGAGGAAGTGGGAAGCGGAGGAAATCGATGGGCGCATCGGATGCTCGGACGTTGAGTTGCCGCGGACCGCGACGCCGCGTATGGGATCCATATATCGTAAACAAGCCGGAGTGGCGGCGTCATCCACCGCTCCGACGTGTCATCTGCCGTGGTCGGTGATTGCCCCGAGACTGGCCGTCGAGACCAGTTTCATGTATTTCGCCAGAACGCCGCGTGTGTATCGGGGCGCGGGCGGTTTCCAGCGCGCGCGGCGGCGCGCGAGCTCCGCCTCATCGACGTTCAATTGCACGAGCAGCTTGTGCGCATCGATGGTGATCGAATCGCCCTCCTCCACCAGCGCGATGACCCCGCCCACGTACGCCTCGGGCGCGACGTGGCCGACGACCATGCCCCAGGTCCCGCCCGAGAAGCGCCCATCGGTGACGAGCCCCACCGATTCGCCCAGGCCCTGTCCAATCAACGCCGAGGTCGGCGCGAGCATCTCCTGCATGCCTGGCCCGCCCTTGGGGCCTTCGTAGCGTATGACGATCACGTCACCCGGCCTGATCTTCCCGGCCATGATCGCTTCCAGGCATGCCGGCTCGGAGTCGAAGACGCGCGCAGGGCCGGTGATCGCGGGGTTCTTGAGCCCGGTGATCTTCGCCACGCAGCCTTCGGGTGCAAGGTTGCCCTTGAGAACGGCCAGATGGCCGTGCGCATACATCGGCTTCGACCAGGGGCGGATCACTTCCTGATCGGCGCGCGGGTTGGGTGGAATGCTGACGAGCTCCTGCGCCATCGTTCTCCCGGTGATCGTCATGCACTGTCCGTGCAGCAGGTCATGATCGAGCAGCATGCGCAGCACCTGCGGCACGCCGCCCGCCGCGTGAAAATCGGTGGCGACGAAACGACCCGAGGGTTTGAGCTCGCACAGTACCGGCACGCGCTTGCGTACGCGCTCGAAATCGTCGATCGTCCACTCGACTTCCGCCGCGGCGGCGATCGCGAGGTAATGCAGCACCGCGTTGGTCGAGCCGCCGGTTGCCATCACCAGCGAAACCGCGTTCTCGATGGCGTTGCGGGTGATGATGTCGTGCGGCTTCAAGTCGATCTTCACCGCGTTGACCAGCGCCCGCGCGGACGCCGCGGCGGAATCCGCCTTCTCGGGGTCCGGCGAGGCGATCTGCGAGCTCCCCAGCAGGCTCATCCCCAACGCCTCGAAGGACGAGGACATGGTGTTCGCCGTGTACTGTCCCCCGCAGGCGCCGACCGTCGGGCAGGCGTGCCTCTCGATGCCCTCGAAATCTTCCCTGGCCATCTTGCCGGCGCTGAACGCGCCGACCGCCTCGAACGGGCTGACGATGGTCAGCTTCTCGCCTTTCCAGAAGCCCGGTTTGATCGTGCCGGCGTAGACGAAGATGCCGGGAACGTTCATGCGCGCCATCGCCATCATGCTGCCGGGCATGTTCTTGTCGCAGCCGCCAACGCAAAGCACGCCGTCCATGCACTGGCCATTGACCGCGACTTCGATCGCGTCGGCGATTACTTCGCGCGATACCAGCGAGTATTTCATTCCCTCCGTGCCCATGGCGATACCGTCGGTGACCGTCGGAAAGCCGAACACCTGCGGCATGGCCCCGGCGTCCTTGAGGGCGGCCATCGCCCGGTCCACGAGCGGCTGGATGCCGGCGTTGCATGGGTTCATCGTGCTGTGCCCATTGGCCACACCGACAATGGGCTTGTCGAAATCACCATCGCCGAAGCCGACCGCGCGCAGCATTGCGCGATTCGGCGAGCGGGCCACGCCTTGCGTGATGATCCGGCTGCGGCGGTTGTTCGGCATCGGGCAAACCTCTCTCGTATAATCGTCGGATTCTAACAAAGCCACCGGCGCACCACGCGCACGCCGGTCATCGATGCTGGTTCACCCGCAGTTCGATCCCGTCGCTTTTCACGTCGGACCGGTGGCTATTCGCTGGTACGGGCTGATGTATCTGATCGGCTTCGCCCTCTTCGTCGTTCTGGGCAAGTATCGCGCGCGACAGAATCTGCTGACCGGATGGCATCCGCGCGACGTCGACGACATGCTTTTCTTCGGTGTCTTCGGCGTGATCCTTGGCGGTCGCCTGGGCTACGTTCTGTTCTACAAGCCGCTCTATTATCTCGTCCATCCGCTCGAGGTGTTCGCGTTGTGGCAAGGGGGCATGAGCTTCCATGGCGGATTCCTCGGCGTTCTGTTGGCACTGGCGTTCTTCGCGCATCGCCGCCGCAAGCGATGGCTCGACGTGACCGATTTTGTGGCGCCTCTGATACCGCTGGGCCTGGCTGCGGGACGGCTTGGAAATTTCATCAACGCCGAATTGTGGGGACGCCCGACCAACCTGCCATGGGCAATGGTGTTCCCGCAGGTCGACGCGTTGCCGCGGCATCCGTCCCAGCTCTACGAATTCGGGTTGGAAGGGTTGTTGTTGTTCGCGCTGCTGTGGTTCTACGCGCGGCGCCGACGACCGGTCGGCGCGGTATCGGGCCTGTTCCTGATCGGCTACGGCGGATTCCGTTTCCTGGTCGAATACGCGCGCGAGCCAGACAACTTTCTCGGCGTACTCGCGCTCGGGCTGTCGATGGGGCAGTGGCTGTCGCTGCCGATGATCGTCGCCGGCGTCGCGCTTATGCTCCGGGCTTACTGGCGCGCAGGGAAAACACAGCCGACGCTGTTCGGCCCTTAGGGCTGGCAGCCCATCGAGCTGCTCGCCCCCGCGGCCTCCACCTCGCGCCGCTACTCCGTGCGACGGTAGTCGCCCTCGATCGTGTCACGGCCGAAGCCGCGGCCGACCCCCGCGGACTGGGTTGCCAGTGGTGCGCCAAGATTGATCGGCAGCAGAAGCAACAACAGCGCGATCACGTCCGAGATCACCCCGGGCAGAATGAGCAGCAGCGCAGCAAGGATCCTGCGGCCGCTGTCGAGCAGACCGCGCAGCAGCGGTTGATCGCCGCGCAAGGCAGCTTGAGTCCTGGCGCGGAAGCTCATCCGCTCGCTGCGCAGGAGCAGCGCGCCCGCGACCGCGGACGCGGCGAGCCACGCCAGCGTCGGAATGCCGGTCCAGCGCGCGAACCGCATGGTCGCCAGCACGTCCAGCACCGGGAAACTGAGTACAATCAACATTACGATAAGACGCATGGAGGCTCCTTGGCGCCGGCGGCAACCCGGTTCACGGCGAGGCGGCCGCGTTCCGCGCCGATTTCCGCAATCCTGGTGCTGACCACAGTACCCGATCGGGCCGGCGCGGAAGCATTGGCGCGTGGACTTCTCACCGCGCGTTTGGCCGCGTGCATCCAGATCGGTACCGTCGTGCAATCACTTTATCACTGGCGAGGCGAAATCGAAACGGCAAACGAAATTCCGATCGCGATCAAGACCCGCGCGGGGCTCTATTCTCGCGTCGAAGCCGCGATCCGTCAGGGCCACCCCTACGAACTTCCCGAAATCGTCGCTGTCCCGATCTGCAATGGATCGCCTGCCTATCTCGACTGGATCACCGCGGAGACCACGGATGAGGTTTGATCGATTCGCCGGAACGTTCGCGGCCGTAACCGCGGTCGGCGCGCTCGGTGTCGCACTCTCGGGGTTCGGGCAGGTGAACCCGCTCGCGCCCGACCGGGTGTTTCGCTTCACTGCGAAGCTGATCGACGATCGAACCATCGAGGCGCGATTCACGATCGCCGATGGCTATTACCTTTACCGCGACAAGATGCACTTCGCGGTCGAACCGGCCACGGCCGGACTAACGGTGCCCCCGCTGCCCGAGGGCAAGGTCAAGGAGGATCAGTTTTTCGGGCGCGTGGAAACTTATCGCGGCGGCGTGGTCGTCAGACTCGCGCTCAAAGAACCGAAGCCCGGGCAGGCCGTGGTGATCGCCGCGGAGTCGCAAGGTTGCGCGGATATTGGCATTTGCTATCCGCCGATCACGCAGAAGGTGACTCTCCCTATCCCGGAAGGAAGCATCGTACCTGCTGGGTCGCCTGAGGCGGCGAAGAAGACGTGGTTCAATTGAGGTATCAGTGAGCGCTTGCTGCCAGTGAAAGCACCTCGCTTGCGTAACGCCCTCTCGATCGGGGCCGCCGGGGTGATCGCCCTCGCCGCCGGGCTCGGACTTGCGCTATGGGACCGCACCCCCGCGGATGCCTCCGCGCTTCTCGCGCTTTCGCTTCCAGACACGCACGGCACGTCGCAGTCGCTGGGCCAATGGCGGGGCAAGGTCCTCGTCGTCAACTACTGGGCGACATGGTGCGGCCCGTGTCGGGAAGAGATGCCCGAATTCGTTCGGGCCCAGCGCGAACTTGGTCCTAAAGGACTGCAAATTGTAGGCATCGCCGTCGATCAGCCCGATAAAGTCGCTCAATTCGCGAAAGAGCTCGATTTGAATTATCCGGCGTTGATCAGCACCTATGAGGCGGTGGACATTGGCAAGCCCCTCGGCAACCGGCTTGCTGCGCTGCCCTTCACAGTTGTCCTCGATCGCGAGGGCCGGGTGGCCCATACGCAGCTCGGTCCGCTCAAACCTGCTCAATTTCGAGCCATCGTCGGCGCGCTGCTCTAGATCAGCCGGAGGGTTGTTCGGCCGCTCCGAGTAATCAATTTCCCGGCCGCCCGAGCCGATCGCCCCGTCGGCAGCGTATGGCGCAAGTTGGGCCAACACTGGACAATCTGCAGCGATCTCCGGCAAACTGGATGGATAATCAAGGGTTGTGGGTGTGCCGGCTGGAAGGTTAGATACCCTGCCGGCTCCAGCCGACCGAGCGGGCTTCGAGGTTTCATGTCGGATCATCGGACATAGGGGATAGGCTGGTGGATCTGCGCAAGCTGAAGACGCTGATCGAGCTGGTCGAGAGTTCGGGCATTGCCGAGTTGGAGATCTCGGAAGGTGAGGAGCGGGTTCGTATCACCCGCTCGCTGCCTGCGAGCGCCCACTCCGCGGGCGCCACTGCGCCGGCGATGTCCGTAGCGCCCACGGGAGCTGCGATCAGCGCTCCCGTCCCGCCCGTGCCAGTCGAGCCCGAGGGCCACGTCGTCAAGTCGCCGATGGTGGGAACGTTCTATCGCTCGGCATCGCCGGGAGCCAACCCGTTCGTCGAGATTGGCGACCAGGTTCAGGTCGGCGATCCACTGTGCATCATCGAGGCCATGAAGCTCATGAACGAGATCGAGGCCGATCGTGCCGGTGTCGTCAAGGCGATACTCATCGAGAATGGGCAGCCGGTCGAATACGGCCAGCCGCTCATTATCGTCGGCTGAAGCGCTGCGCCACGCGCGGTCGCGCAGCGTTCGCAGCCGCCGTTCCGGCTCCCGCCTGACCTCGACGTGCCAGCCAAAACCGCCGGCCAGCTGTTCGACAAGGTGTTGATCGCCAACCGCGGCGAGATCGCGCTGCGCGTCCAGCGCGCCTGTCGCGAGCTGGGCATCAAGACCGTCGTCGTTCACTCCGAGGCCGATGCGGACGCCAAATATGTGCGTCTGGCCGACGAATCGGTCTGCATCGGACCGGCTTCGTCTGCCCTGAGCTATCTCAACATTACGGCGATCATCAGCGACGCGGAGGTGACCGACGCACAGGCGATCCACCCGGGTTATGGATTTCTGTCCGAGAACGCGGACTTCGCGGAGAAAGTCGAGAAGAGCGGCTTCGTCTTCATCGGTCCACGGCCCGAGACCATCCGGCTGATCGGCGACAAGGTGAGTGCCAAGGTCGCGATGACCAAGGCGGGCGTTCAGTGCGTCCCCGGCTCCGAGGGAGCCCTGCCTGACGACACGACCGAAGTGATCCGCCTCGCGCGCGAGGTCAAATACCCGGTGATCATCAAAGCGGCGGGCGGAGGGGGCGGACGCGGGATGCGCGTCGTGCATACCGAAGCTGCGCTCCTGCCTGCGGTGAGTCTCACCAAGGCCGAAGCTGGCGCGGCATTCGGCAATCCGACCGTCTACATGGAGAAATACCTCGATAACCCCCGGCACATCGAGATCCAGGTGCTGGCCGACGAGCACAAGAACACCGTTTACCTGTTCGAGCGCGACTGCTCGATGCAGCGCCGGCACCAGAAGATCATCGAGGAAGCTCCGGCATCGGACATCGCGCCGCGGTTGCTCACCCGCATCGGGGAGCGTGCCGTGGAAGCGTGTCGCAAGATCGAGTATCGCGGAGCGGGCACTTTCGAGTTTCTCTTCCAGGACGGCGAGTTCTACTTCATCGAGATGAACACGCGCATCCAGGTCGAGCACCCCATCACCGAATTGATCACGGGCATCGATCTGGTGCAGCAGCAGCTTCGAGTTGCAGCCGGCCAGAAGCTCGCGTTCCGGCAACGCGACATCGTGCGCCGGGGCCACGCGATCGAATGCCGCATCAACGCCGAAGATCCCGAGACGTTCGTGCCCTCGCCCGGACGCATCACCTCCTACCATGCGCCGGGCGGGCCCGGGATCCGCGTCGACTCGCACGTCTACCAGAACTACCTGGTGCCGCCGCACTACGATTCGCTGGTCGGCAAGGTTATAGCGTACGGTGATAACCGCCAGCAGGCGATCGCGCGCATGCGCATCGCGCTTTCGGAAATGGTGGTCGAAGGCATCAAGACCAACATTTCGCTGCATCAGGATTTGCTGCTCGACGACGCGTTCCTGCGCGGCGGCACGTCGATCCATTACCTCGAACAGCGGATGGCCAAGCGCAAGACCGGTGCCTGATCGTTCGGCGTCCCGATATCACAGACTGAGCTTCGACGCAGCCCCGGACACCGCGGAGGGCTGGGCCGACGCACTGCTGGAAGCCGGCGCGCTTTCCGTCGAAGCAGTCGACGCCCATGCCGGCACGCCCGAGGAGGTGGCCGTGTACGGCGAGCCCGGGAGCCTCGGTGCGGCGCGCTGGCCGGTGATCCGGCTGACGGCACTCTTCAGCGAGGCGACCGACCCGGAACGCGCCCTGGCACGAGCCGCCGCTGCGCTGGGCGAATCGCTTCCGGCGTACTCGACCGCAACGACCCCGGGAGGCGACTGGGTGCGCAAGACGCAGGCGCAGTTCACGCCGATTCGCGTGACCGACCGGCTGTGGATCGTGCCCTCATGGTGCACGCCGCCGGACGCTGTGGCCGTCAATATCACGCTCGACCCGGGACTCGCCTTCGGGACCGGGGCTCATCCGAGCACGCTCTTGTGCCTGCGTTGGCTCGCGGAAAATCTGTGGCGCGGCGCCTCGGTGCTTGACTATGGCTGCGGCTCGGGGATCCTTGCGATTGCGGCAGCGAAGCTCGGAGCCGCGCGCGTGACCGGGATCGACATCGACCCGCAGGCCGTCGCGACGAGTCGCGGGAACGCCGCCGCCAACGGCGTGGTCGCCGACTTCGGTTCGCCCGAGGAGCTCCCGCCGGAGACTGTCGATGTCGCACTCGCGAACATCCTCGCCAATCCGCTCGAGCTGCTGGCGCCGCTGCTGGCCGCGCGCGTTCGCGTCGATGGCAGCATCGTTCTCTCGGGAATTCTGGAAGCGCAGGCCGGCGCCGTGGCCGCTGCCTACGAGCGATGGTTTAATATCGAGCCATGGGGGATGGCGGACGGATGGGTGGCGCTCGCCGGTGTGCGAATGGCGCGCTGACAGCAGGATTCGCCACGCGAACCGATGGCTGAACAAAAGTTCACGCGCTGTCCGGGGTGCAAGACGGTCTTCCGCGTCACGCCACAGCAGCTGGCCATGCGCGGGGGTCAGGTGCGCTGCGGTCATTGCCAGACCGTATTCGATGGTGTTGCCGCCCTGCTTTCGCTGGCGCCGCGGCCGCGCGCGGAGGACGAGGAGCCCGCGTTCGACGAAGCCGCTCTCGGACCGCCCACGGTAACGCTTCGCAACGCACACGCACTTCAACCTGCGCCGGCACCGGAAGAGGAAGGCGATCGGCGCGGCGAGCCGTCGGAGGGCGCGACAGCGGCGGACAACGAGCCGGACGATTTCGCCGCCGCAGAGGCGGCCTACGCCGCGCGATTCTCCTGGCAGGACAACCAGAACAAGCGCCGACTTCCGATGTGGGTGTATGCCGCTTCGGTGCCGGTGCTAGTCCTGATTCTCGCCGGCCAGGCGCTGTTTCACTTTCGCGATGCCATCGCCGCGCACTGGCCGACGACCAAGCCCGCGTTGACCACGCTCTGCGTCGCAGCCGGCTGTCAGCTGCGCGCGCTGCAGGAGATCAACGGGCTATCGATCGAAGCTTCGGATCTGCAGGCCGACCCAGCGCACAAGGGCCTGCTCATCCTCTCGGCGACGGTGAGGAACCGCATGCCCTACATGCTCGCGTACCCCTATCTCGAGCTGACCTTGTCAGACGTCCAGAGGCATACCCAGCAGGACATCGTCGTCGTTCGCCGCGCCTTTGCACCTCAGGAATACCTCAGCGGGGCCGCCGATATCGAGAGCGGGATTCCCGGCAACTCCGAGCTCAACGTCAAGCTCTTCATCGACGCCAGCGCGACGACGCAGGCCGGCTATCAGGTGTATTTGTTCTATCCCTGAACCCAGGGTAGCCCGGCTTTGCGCCAGCCTCCGAGCGTGCTGCGGTGCCCATCCGCGTCCCTTGTCCCCTCGAACCCCTCGAGCACATTGAACGCCATGCTGTAGCCGGCTGCCGCGGCTGCGCGCGCGGCGCTGTCGGAACGCTGCCCGCTGCGGCAAAGGAAGAGCAAAGGTGTGCTCGGGTCGGCTGCAGCGGCATGCAATTGTTCGAGAAACGCCGGATTGCGCGTGCCGGAGGGGTACGAGTTCCATTCGATCAAAATGCTTCCCGGTACACGGCCGACGTAGTCCCACTCCGCGTGCGTTCGCACATCGATCAATTGCGCATTCGGCAGCGATTTCAAAAGAGCGTGCGCCTCCGCCGGCAGTACCGCACCAAAATAGGGCAGACTCTCCGCAGCGCGGCGCTGTTGCGCCACAGCAAGGGCGCCTTCGGGGGTAGTCGTCATCGCGTTCTCGGGCAAGTCCCCATGAATTCGACCTTTGCGGCTGCCGCCGCGTTCGGTCAGTGCTGAAAACCGCATGCACCAGACTTTGACGATGAACTTTAGCATGAGGCATATCGAACGGCGGACACCCGCCAAACCGCTTTGTTGCACCACGGCGCGCCGTGTCTCGCGGATGCAGACCCAACTCGGTGCATCGGGCCCCTATGGATCCCCCGCGAGGTCCCGCGAGCCCCGTGTCAAGGCCGCCAGCTTATGGCATAGTTTCTGCTTTTCCTTGCTCTGCCAAAAACCTCGTCTTATCGCGAACTATCAAGCGAATTTCCGACTCAGCACACTAAGCATCGCTCATCGGCTCACAGGAGAAAAGCATGGCTTCACCTGCGGATGTACTCAAGACAATCAAGGATAAGGAGGTCAAGTTTGTCGACTTGCGCTTCACCGACACCCGCGGCAAGGAGCAGCACGTCCAGGTGCCCGCGAAAGTGTTCACGCAGGACAAATTCGACAACGGCCACGCCTTTGACGGCTCGTCGATCGCCGGCTGGAAGGGGATCGAAGCCTCCGACATGCTGCTCTCCCCCGACGCGGACAGCGCTCGCATCGACCCGTTCACCGACGAGATCACGCTCAACATCACTTGCGACGTGATCGAGCCGACCGACGGCAAGGGCTACGACCGCGACCCGCGCTCGCTCGCCAAGCGCGCGGAGGCGTACCTCAAGTCGACGGGGCTCGGCGACACGGCGTACTTCGGTCCGGAGCCCGAGTTTTTCATCTTCGATTCGGTGACCTGGAACGTCGACATGTCCGGCTGCTTCGTGAAGATCGAGTCGGAAGAGGCGCCGTGGTCGACAGGGAAGGAGTACGAGGGCGGCAACATGGCCCATCGCGCAGCGGTCAAGGGCGGCTATTTTCCGGTGCCGCCGATCGACACGCTGCAGGATATTCGCAACGCAATTTCGCTCGCGCTCGAAGAGCAGGGCGTCGAGGTCGAGGTGTTCCACCACGAAGTGGCCGCTGCGGGGCAGAACGAGATCGGCACCAAATTCAACACGCTGGTCAAGCGCGCCGACTGGATGCAGATTCTCAAGTACACGGTGCACATGGTGGCGCACACCTACGGCAAGACGGCGACGTTCATGCCCAAGCCCATCGTGGGCGATAACGGCTCCGGCATGCACGTGCACCAATCGGTCTGGAAGGGCGGCCAGAATCTGTTCGCGGGCAACGGCTACGCGGGGCTCTCCGAACTCGCGCTCTACTACATCGGCGGCGTCATCAAGCACACCAAAGCGCTCAACGCGATTACCAACCCGGGGACCAATTCGTACAAGCGGCTCGTTCCCGGATTCGAGGCACCGATCAACCTCGCCTACTCGGCGCGCAACCGCTCGGCCGCGTGCCGTATTCCCTACGTCAGCAACCCGAAAGGGCGGCGCGTCGAAGTGCGCTTTCCGGACCCTACCGCGAACCCGTATCTTGCGTTTGCGGCGATGCTCATGGCGGGGCTCGACGGCGTGCAGAACAAGACCCATCCCGGCGATCCGCTGGACAAGAACCTCTACGACCTCGAACCCGAGGAAGCCGCAAAGGTCCCACACCCATGCGCCTCACTTGAGGAGGCACTCGAGAATCTCGACCGGGACCGCGAATTCCTGACTCGCGGCGGGGTATTCTCGAACGACATGCTCGACGCCTATATCGCGCTCAAGGAGGAAGAAGTCACCCGTTTCCGGATGACCACGCATCCGCTCGAGTTCGAGATGTATTACAGCCTCTAAGCCGCCGAAGTGTTGCAGCGGGCGGGCCGGCAGCGGCCCGCCCGTTCTTTTGTGCTCGTTTGATACACTCTCCCGCCATGCTCCCCAGGACCCTTCTGCTCGCTATCACATGGTGCGCCTGTGCGTGTTGCTGGTGCATTCTGGTCGGCAGCGGATCGGCCGCTGCGGCGACGCTCTCAACGAGAGCCAAGGAGTCGGGCTGCACCGGGCGCCCGACGCGTGTCGAAGGCAGCACGTACAAATGCGTAACCCAGAGCGGCTATACCGCCTACTTCAACGTTCCCGGGATGACCGGCGAGGGCGACGGCGGCGGCTCTTCGAGCCGCGGCGGGCCTTCGCCGTCGGGATTTCCCAAAGTCGACGCGACGACTCAGAGGGGCCGCGACGACATCCGGCGCAAGGTGTTGAACGAGGAGCTCGTCGCCGAACAAAAGCTGCTCGAGGACGCGCGCGCGGCCTACTCCAACGGGGCGCCGCCGCCGACAGCCGAAGAGCAGAACGTTCCGCAGAAGTATGGCGAGCGCGTCTCCAGGCTGCGGCAGGCGCTCAGCCTGCACGAAAAGAACATCGACGCGCTGAAGAAGGAGCTTGCAAGGCACTGACCGTTCGCCGCGGCGGTCATGGGCGCGGAACTTGCTAAGCAATCGGTAAGATTGCAGCAGCAATGGTTGCGCACGACCGCATGCCCCTCCAATTCTCATCGATGGCTGCCGACGATGACCCGGCTCCCTACCCCGGATTGGAATTGCTCGCGACGGCCATCCTCATGCTCACCGAGACCCTCGAGATTTCCTATGCCAATCCGGCAGCGGAGAACCTGTTCGAGCTGTCGCGGCGCCAGTTGCTCGGCAACTCGGCCCGGACGATCTTCGGCGAGGCGCCCGCGTTGTTTCAGGCGATCGACAAAGCGCTCTCCAGCGGCGCGTCGTACACCGAGCAGGAGCTCGAGCTCGGCGTCAACGGCAAGCCGCGCCTGCACCTGTCCTGCACCGTCTCGGTGATCGAGACGCGTAACGCGACCCTGCTGCTCGAATTTCGGCACATCGACCAACAGCTCAAGATCGCCCGCGAGGAGCGTCTGCTCGAGCAGCAGCAGGCGAACCGGGAGCTGATTCGGAGTCTCGCGCACGAGATCAAGAACCCGTTGGGCGGCATCCGCGGGGCCGCGCAACTGCTCGAACGCGAGCTCGATCGCCCGCCCCTCATCGAATACACCCAGGTGATCATCGGCGAGGCGGACCGGCTGCAGGCGCTGGTCAACCGCCTGCTCACTCCGCATCGTCTGCCCAGCTATCGCCGAACCAACATCCATGAACTGCTGGCACGGGTCGCCAGCGTGGTGCAGGCCGAGTTCCCCGAGGTCGCAATCGGCTCGGACTTCGACATCAGCCTGCCCGAATTCGAAGCCGACCCGGAACAGCTGACCCAAGCGCTGCTCAACGTCGTCAAGAACGCCGCGCAGGCGCTGCAGGTCATCGGCGGCCGGCGCGAGATCCGCATTACGACGCGTGTCGCCCGCGGCCTTACGCTCGCCAAGCGCCGTTACCGGCTCGCGCTTGCGGTGTCGGTCGAAGACAACGGACCCGGCGTTCCTGACGAAATTCGCGACAGGATTTTCTATCCATTGGTGTCCGGCCGGGAAGGCGGCAGCGGCCTGGGACTCACCATCGCGCAGACGTTCATCGCCCAGCACAACGGCACGATCGAATGCGAGAGCGCGCCCGGCCGAACAGTGTTCACAAGTTTTCTGCCGCTGGAATTCAACCGGCGCGGCGCGTAGAGTGAGGAAGGCTCAGATCCGGCATGCATGCCTATGACGATTATCGACCGCTGCAAGGTGAGCTGGTGAAACCCGTCTGGATCGTCGACGACGATCGATCGATCCGATGGGTGCTCGAGAAAGCGCTCGCGCGCGAGGGCATTGCCTACAAGACCTTTGCGTCGGCGCGCGAGGTGCTGCAGGCGCTGCAGCAGAGCCAGCCGCAGGTTCTGGTTTCGGATATTCGGATGCCTGGCGAATCGGGCTTGACGCTGCTCAACAACGTCAGGGAACGCTTCCCCCATGTCCCGGTGATCATCATGACCGCGTATTCCGACCTGGACAGCGCGGTCTCCGCATTCCAAGGCGGCGCGTACGAGTACCTGCCCAAGCCCTTCGACGTCGATCACGCGATCGCGCTTATCCGGCGCGCCAGTGCGGAGCTCCCGGCGGCTGCGCCGGGAGCGGCAAGCGCGGGCGAGACGCCGGAGATGCTGGGTCAGGCCCCGGCGATGCAGGAGGTGTTCCGCGCCATCGGCAGGCTGTCGCAGTCGCATGTCACGGTGCTGATCACCGGCGAATCGGGCACCGGGAAAGAGCTGGTCGCGCGGGCGCTTCACCGCCACAGCCCGCGCGTCGGCGGGCCTTTCGTCGCGATCAACACCGCGGCGATTCCGAAGGATCTGCTCGAATCCGAGCTCTTCGGTCATGAGCGCGGAGCGTTCACCGGCGCGCAGAGCGCACGCCGAGGCCGCTTCGAGCAGGCCGAGGGCGGAACGTTGTTCCTCGATGAGATCGGCGACATGCCACCAGACCTGCAGGTGCGCCTGCTGCGGGTTCTGTCCGACGGCGAGTACTATCGTGTCGGCGGCCACGCGCCGCTCAAATCCAGCGTACGCATCATCGCCGCGACCCACCAGAATCTCGACGAGCGCGTGCGGCAGGGACTGTTCCGCGAAGATCTGCTGCACCGGCTCAATGTCGTTCGGTTGCGCTTGCCACCGCTGCGCGAGCGCGGCGAGGACATTGCACCGCTCGCGCGCCACTTCCTGAAGAAGAGCGCGCGCGAGCTCGCCGTCGAGCCGAAGATCCTGTCCGAGGCGGCGCTGCGCGTCCTTTCGACGTTCTCGTTTCCGGGCAACGTGCGTCAGCTCGAGAACATCTGCCACTGGGTCACCGTGATGGCGCCGGGCGTTCGCATCGATGTGGCCGACCTTCCGCCGGAGCTCAAGAGCCCCAGCGCCGGTCCGGGCGAGAGCGAGACCAATTGGCACCAGGCGCTCGATCGCGAGCTGGCACAGGCCCTTGCCCGCGGGGAGCGCGCGATTGGTGAGCGGCTGGAAAGGGAGTTCGAGAGAACGCTGATCCTGCGCGCGCTGCAACACACCGGCGGCCGTCGCATGGAAGCCGCGCAATGGCTGGGCTGGGGCCGCAACACGCTCACGCGCAAGATTCAGGAGCTCAAGCTCGATCCGGACAAGCGGTAAGCCGCATCGCCCGACTGCTCGCGGTAACCCGCGGACGCTCGGAACCCCACTCGCTTTTGCGGGCCACCGCTCGCGTCGGCCTAAGGCACGATCAGTCGAATACGAGATTTGGCGCTACGCGAGCTCGGCAATGACCGGTGCGTGATCCGACGGCTTCTCGCCCTTGCGCTGCTGCCGGTCGATGCGGCACGACGTGCATGCAGCGGCCAGCGCGGGTGAGAGCAGGACATGGTCGATACGCAGTCCGTGGTTCTTCGGAAACGCGAGCATGCGATAGTCCCACCAGCTGAACGTCTTGTCGGGCTGCTCGAAGAGCCGGAACGCGTCCTTGAGCCCCAGCGCCAGCCAGTCGCGGAACGCGGCGCGCTCGTCATCGCTGCACATGACCTGATTGCGCCAGAGATCCGGATCGTGCACGTCGCGGTCTTCGGGCGCGATGTTCATGTCGCCGACGACCGCAAGCCGCGGGTGGCGCGCGAGCTCGGCGCGGATATACGCAGTGGCGGCCTGGACCCAGCGCAGTTTGTACTGGTACTTGTCCGAACCGACAGACTGCCCGTTGGGCACATACAGGGAGACGAATCGGATATCGCCCACGGTCGCCGCCAGAACGCGCTTGTGATCGTCGGGAAATTCCGGCATGTCGGGACACACGTCGGTGGCGGGCACCCGCGAGAGGATCGCCACACCGTTGTATGTTCTCTGCCCGTAGAAGATCGCCTCGTAGCCGGTGGCCGCGATCTCCAGCGCAGGGAAGCGCGCGTCCTCGAGCTTGGTTTCCTGCAAGCCGACGACGTCGGGCTGATTCGCGGCGAGCCAGTCGATCAGTCGCGGCAGCCGTACGGCGAGCGAATTGACGTTCCAGGTGGCGAGCTTCACTGCTTCACGACCTTCGCGTCCGACCGCTCAATGCGCGCCGCCCATCAGGTGGTTCGGCAGCCACGTGGCGATCTCCGGGAACACGCACAGAAGCACGATCTGCAGGATCATGCAGATCACGTAGGGGATCGTGCCCCACATCACGCGCGTCACCGGAACGTCCGGAGCGATCGCGCTGACGATGTAGATGTTGAGCCCTACCGGCGGGTGGATGAGACCGATTTCCATGTTAATGGTGAGAATAACGCCAAACCACACCGGATCGAAGCCTGCGGCCTTGATGATGGGATAGAGGATCGGCGCGGTCATCAGGATGATGGCTGCCGGCGGAATGAAAAAACCGCAAACGAGGAGGAACACGTTGATCATCGCCATCAGAACCCAGCGGTTGACGTGCATCTCCGCGATGCCTTGCGCCAGCGTCTGCGTGAGATAGAGCGAAGTGAGCATGTAGCCGAACAACACCGCGGCGGCGATGATCATGAGGATCATCACCGACTCCCGAGTGGTATCTCGAAGGATCGCCCACCACTGCTTCGGGCGCCACATCCGGTAGATCAGCAGCGCGAGCACAACGCACAGCGCCGCCCCCACGCCCGCGGCTTCCGAGGGCGTGGCGACCCCGCCGTAGAGCACGTACATGACGCCGATGACGATGGCGAGAAACGGTGCCACCTTGGGGACCGATCCGAATTTCTGCTTCCAGGTGTAGCGGAAATCGGCGGCATGCGAGCGGAAGCCTCGCTTCCAGATGATGAACAGCGTCCAGAGCATGAACAAGCCGGTGAGCATCAGCCCCGGAAACACTCCGGCAAGGAACAGCCGCCCGATCGAGGTCTCGGTGGCAATCCCGTAGAGAATGAAGGTGATCGAGGGCGGAATCAGGATCCCGAGCGTGCCGCCCGCGCAGATCGACCCGGTGGCAACGTCGTCGGGGTAGCCGCGCCGGCGCATCTCGGGGATCCCCATCTTGCCGATGGCCGCACAGCACGCAGGCGAGGAGCCGGTGAGCGCGGCAAACAGCGCGCAGGCACCCAGATTGGAGATGACCAGACCGCCGGGCAGGCGATAGAGCCAGCGGTCGAGCGCCTCGTAGAGATCCTTGCCTGCCGGAGATGAGCCGATGGCAGCGCCCATCATCACGAACATCGGAATCGACACCAGGGTGAAATCGTTCAATCCGGCGTAGAAGGTCTCGGCCACCACGTGCAGCGCATCGAATCCCTGGAAGATGAGGATGAAGACGATCGAGATCGCACCCAGGCCGAACGCGACCGGGGCGCCGGAGAGCAGCACGACGAGGGTGACGATCAGGACGATGCCGCCCTGGGTCGCTGGACTCACAGGTGTACCCCCACGCTTGCGGCCTCATTGACCAATTCGGCCGCTGCGCTGCCCCCAGAGGGCGCGCCCGCGCCGTGAAATGGCTCGGCGGCGCTCACGGGTGTACCCCCGCGCTTGCGGTGCTCACGAGCTTTGCTCCGTCACGATGCCGAACGGGCGCTCGCGCCCGGTCACCAGGTTGAGCAGGTCGGCGAGGCTTTGCAGCGTGAGGACCCCGAGGCCGATCGGCATCGACGAATAGGGAATCCACAGCCGTGCCCGCCACATCGTATCGGACACCCACTTGTTGTCCCACGCCTCCTGCCAGAAGCGGAAGGTGAGCACGGCAATGGTCACGCAGAAGGCGAGCGAGAGTCCCGCGGCGAACAGCGCCAGCCAACGGCGCGCACGCGGCTGCATGTAGTGCGGAAGCACGTCGACGTTGACGTGGCCGCGCGTCATCAGGACGTACGGGCTCCCGACGAAGGTCGCGGCCACCAGACAGTAGGTCACGAAGTCCGTCTGCCAGATGGTGTTCTGGTTGAGCGCGTAGCGCACGAACACCATCTCGCAGACCACGATGACGCTCAAACCGATCAGCGCCGCGGCGACATAACCGCAGAGCCGCGAGGTCAGCCTGACGCCGCGAACGAAGGCTTCCATGCGCCGGCGTCGTCTCTCGAGTGCGGCAGGTCGGCTGGAAGAACGCGCGGCGAGGTCGGCCGGAAACGTCTCTTGTTACTTGACGGCGAGCGCGTCGTCGACGAGCTGCTTGCCGTCGGGCACTTCCTTGGCGAATTCCGCGTAGGAGCTCTGCTTGGCTACATTGATCCAGGCGTCGTACTCGGCCGGTGTGAGGGTGACGACCTCGACGTTGTGGTCCTTGAACGCCTTGATCATCTCGTCGTCGAGCCCTTTGCCTTCCTTGGCGAAATAATCCTGCGCCTTCTTGCCCGCCTTGAGCAGGACGTCCTGCTGCTTCTTGTCGAGTCGGTCGAAGCTCTTTTTCGACATCAGCACCGGCTCGTACATGAACCACAGTGCGTTGTCGCCCGGCGCCGTGATGCACTTGACCTGCTCATAGAGCCGGAACGAGACGAAGCTGCTGGAGCTGGTATCGGTCGCGTCCGCCACACCGGTCTGCAGCGCGTTGTAGACCTCGTTGCTGGGAATCGAAACAATGGACGCGCCCGCCGCCTGCCACATCGCCGCGAAGGTTGGCCCCGCGGAGCGGATCTTCACACCCTTGATGTCGGCCGGCGTGCGAATGCATCCTTTCTTGGAAGCGACCGCGCCCGCGAGCCACGCGTCCGAGAGGACGATGACCCCGGCTTTTTCGATCTTCGCCCTGATCGTCTTCATGAACTTGGAGTCGCTGAGTCGTGCGGCGCGCTCGTGGCTGCGAACGAGTCCCGGCATCAGCGTCGCGCCGAAAGCGCGCTCCTTGCCGCTCGCGTAATCGAGTGGGAACGAAGAGATGTCGAGCTGGCCGTTGACCAGCGCGTTCCATTGCTCGTTGGGTTTGAATAAAGAGGCGCCTGGATAGACCTGCACCTCGAGATCGACGCCGGCCGCCTTGGCGTCGCGGGCGATGATCTGGACCATCTCGTCGCGGACATCGCCCTTGCCTCCGGGGAATTGATGCGAGGCGCGCAATACCACCGGCGCCGCCGCGACGCTGCCGGCCAGCAAAGCCGCGGCCAATGTCGCCAATGCCCGGGCGTGCTTGGACATGTTCATCGGTGCCTCCTCCAGGTCGATCAGGCGCGGTCCTCGCCGGGTCGCGCGGCCGCGATATTTGTCTGTTCTTGCTGCGACCAACAGGGGCTTATTCTAAGGCGCGCGGCGGCTCGAAGTCGATGCGTCCGGGCCGCGGCCAGCCGCGGTGCGAGTCTCCGCAGGACGCGCGCCCGCCCCAAACGCTGAGCAGAGCCCGGGCCCGCGGTTACCGCCTCCTTGAGCGCTCACTGCGGGATGATCGCGGAGCGTCGGCCGCAGCGCCGATTCGCCTGGTCGCATCCCCACATCGCTACGCTCGTGGGGCCCCTGCTTCCCGGCTCACGTCGCTACTGCGGATACCCGCCCTTGGTCGGGGGCGTGACGGTCTGCGTGGGCGCGCTGGGCTCGGGGGGCGCCGCCTGGGGCGCCTTGCCGATTGGGGCGGTGCGCGGTGCGGGCGTCTTCGGATAGCCTGCATCGGTCAGCATGGCCTGCCACCGGTTCTCGTTGAACCCGGTCGTGTACTGATCGCCGACCTGCAACGCAGGAGCGTCGAGTGCGCCCGTCAGCCGCTTGAGCTTGTCGGCGCCGTCGCCCTGGCCCACGTCGATCACGGTGTGCGGGATTCCGCGTTTGTTGAGCAAACCGGAAGCCGTGTCGCACACCGTGCCGCAGCCGAAGGTGTAGAGCGTCACGGGGTAGCGTTCCTGCGCCATCGCTGACGCGAACGACAGGCTGCTGGTCTCGATGGTGTTCCTGCCGATGCGCTTCGCCTGGGCATCGCGCGCTTCGGGCGGCGGCGGTTTGTCCGAATACACGACCCGCCCCTCCGGGTCGACATAGCGATACACCTGCTGTGTCTGCGCCGTCGCGACTGTGCTGACGGCGAGGAATAGCAGCGCGAGCCCCCACAGGGGCACCGGCCTCACGATTGCGTTTGTCATGACACCCCCTCCGAGGCTGTTATGACGCTGACATCCCATTATGCCTTAACAGCGCGTCGATTTGGGGCGGCCTGCCGCGAAAGGCCACGAACGATTCCAGGGCGGGCCGGCTTCCACCCTGAGCGAGCACTTCGTCCCGGAACCGGGCGCCCGCCTCGGGCGAGAGCACGCCCTGCTCCTCGAACAAGCTGTAGGCGTCAGCCGAGAGGACTTCCGCCCACTTGTAGCTGTAGTAGCCGGCCGCATAGCCGCCGGCGAAGATGTGGCTGAACGCGTTGGGCGCGCGATCGTAGTCCGGACGCGGCACGACAGCCACGTCGCGGCGGATCGCCCGGAGGAGATCGAGTGGAGTGAGGCCCGCATCGGGATCGAAGTCGTAATGCAGATGCATGTCGAACAACGCGAGCTCGAGCTGCCGCACCAGCTGCATGCCGCTCTGGAAGTTCTTGGCGGCGAGCATGCGGTCGAATAACGTCTGCGGCAATGCCTCGCCGGTGTCGACGTGGCCGGTCATGTGCCGGAGCACATCCCACTCCCAGCAGAAGTTCTCCATGAACTGGCTCGGCAGCTCGACCGCGTCCCACTCGACACCTTCGAGCCCCGACACGCCGGGCACGTCGACCTGCGTGAGCAGGAGGTGCAGTCCGTGGCCGAATTCGTGGAACAGCGTCTGCACTTCGTCGTGGGTGAAAAGCGCAGGGCGCATCCGATCGCCCTGTGCGACCGGCGCGGAGAAGTTGCAGGTGAGATACGCGACCGGATGCTGCACGCGGCCGCCCTGACGGCGACGATTGATCGCATGGTCCATCCAGGCACCGCCACGCTTGTGGGGCCGGGCATAGAGGTCGAGATAGAACTGTCCAATCAGCGTTTCCGCCTGGTCCCGGACATCGAAGAAACGCACCGTCGGATGCCATGCCGCGGCCCGGCTCTCGCGAATACGGACGCCGAAAATCGTTTCGACGACCCGGAACATGCCGGCGAGCACCCGATCCTCCGGAAAGTACTGCTTAACCTCATGGTCCGAAAAACTGTACCGCGCCTGCCGGAGCTTCTCCGAGACGTAGGGAACGTCCCATGCGGCAAGCGTGTCGAGGCTGAGCTCGGCACGCGCGAACGCGGTGAGCTCCGCCATGTCGCGCTCGGCGTACGGCTTGCCGCGCATGGCCAGATCCCCGAGGAAGGCGAGCACTTCGGCCGGCGTGCGCGCCATTTTCGGCACCAGCGAGACCTCCGCGAAGTTGCGGTAACCCAGGAGCCGCGATGCCTCCCGGCGCAGCTCCAGGAGGCGGCGGATCAGCTCGGTGTTGTTCCATTCGGAATTGCCGAATTCACTGGCGCGGACGGCCGATGCGCGGTAGAGCGTTTCACGCAGATCACGGTTGTCCGCGTACTGCAAGACCGGTTGGTAGCAAGGCATGCGCAACGTGAGCTTCCACCCGGAACGCCCGTCCTGCGCCGCGGCGTCTCGCGCTGCGGCGAGCACATCGGCAGGTATGCCGGCGAGCGTCGCCTCGTCGTCGATGTGCAAGCCATAGTCGTTGGTTGCATCGAGCACGTTGTCTTCGAAATGTGCGGCGAGGTTCGCGAGCTCCTCCTCCACCGTCTTGAAGCGCGTCTTGGCGGCGACGTCGAGCTCGGCGCCGGCGAGCCTGAAATCGCGCAACTCGTTCTCGATGAGCCTGCGCCTGGCCGGTTCGAGCTCGCGCAAGCCCGGACCCGAGGCGAGCGCGCGGTAGCCCGCAAACAACCGCTCGTCCTGGCCGAACTCCGTGTGGAAGAGTGTGACCTTGGGCAAGTTGGCGTTGTAGGCCTCGCGCAGCTCCGGCGTGTTGACGACCGCGTTCAGGTGCCCGACCTGGCCCCAGGCACGCTCGAGGCGATCCTGCGCGGCGGCGAGCGGCTCGACGAAGCTCTCCCACGTCGGCGCTGCGGTGTTCGCCGCGACCTTCTCGATTGTGGCGCGGGCCTCCGAGAGCAGGGCTTCGACCGCCGGGCCGACGTGTTCCGGGAGGATCTCGCCAAAGCGCGGGAGGCCGTCGAAATCAAGCAATGGATTGCTGGCGATCGATTCGTTGGGAATGTTCATGGGGCGGTTCTTTTCTGATGCAGCGCCCGATCGAGCTTCGAGAGCTCATCGGTGGTGCCGATGTTGGCCCAAACCCCGGTGTAGACCTCACCGCTGGCCCAGCCCCGGGCGATCCAGTCGCGGTACAGCGGCAGGATTTGGAGCTTTTCGCCGCGGGGCAGTTCCGCGAACAGCGCCGTACGGTACAGCGCAATGTTGCCGTACGTCCAGCGCGTCGCGCCGTCGAGCACCAGCCGCCCCTCGGTGAGCCCGAAATCGCCGGCGGCATGGTACGCGGGGTTGGGGACCATGACCATGTGCAGATGCGGCGGCGCCGCAGTCGCGCTCATCGCCGACGCGCGAGCGTGAAGCGTCGCGTAATCATATTCGGTATACACGTCGCCGCTGACAATGAGCGTGACGCCATCGCGCAGCAGCGGAAATGCGGTGGCGATGCCGCCTGCCACTTCGAGCGGTTCCCGCTCGCGTGAATACCGGATCGCGCAGCCGAAACGCGCACCGTCGCCGAGCAGCTCGACGATCATCTCGCCGCGATGCGCGACATTGACGACGAGATCGTCGAACCCCGCCGCGACCAGCCGCTCGATCTGCCACACGATCAGCGGCTTGCCGCCGACTTCGAGCAACGGTTTCGGCATCGCGTCCGATAGCGGGCGCATCCGCTCGCCGCGGCCGGCCGCGAGGATCATCGCCCTCATCGTTCGTGCAAGGCGTTGACAACGCCTTGAGGGTGAGCCCCGTTACGCATTGGCACTCGCACGCTTCAGAACGTATATCCGGCGACCGGCGCTCGCTCTTCGAGCTTGTCGAGCAGGCGCAGCAGAGCCCCGAGATCGCGATAGCGCGCGCAGGCGCCGCGCAGATAACGCATCACCCGCGGCATCTCCTTCAGGTAGACCTCCTTGCCGTCGCGATGGAAGAGCCGAGCGAAAATGCCGAGCACCTTGAGCTGCCGCTGCACGCCCATCCATTCGAAATCGCGCCAGAAATCCGCAAAGTCTTTTCCCACCGGAAGGCCGGCTGCGCGCGCTGCGTGCCAGTAGCGCACAGCCCAGTCGATCTGGCGTTCCTCGTCCCACTCGATGTAGGCATCGCGTAGCAAGGACGCGAGATCGTAGCTGACCGGTCCGTAGACCGCGCCCTGGAAGTCGAGCACACCCGGATTGGGGTCGGCGACCATCAGGTTGCGCGAATGGTAATCGCGGTGCACGAACACCGCCGGCTGCGCGAGGTTGTTGGCGAGAATCTTCGCGAAGGCCTGCTCGAGGGTTGCCTCTTGCGCAGCGCTGAGCGTGACGCCGAGATGCTTCGCCACATACCAGTCGGGAAAAAGATCGAGCTCGCGCTCGAGCAGTGTCTGGTCATAGGGCGGCAGCGCGCCCTCGCGACTGGAGAGCTGCCACCGCACGAGTGCTGCGCACGCGTCCCGATAAAGTCCCGGCGCGCTTTCCCCATCGAGGGCGTCGAGGTAGGTGCGGGTGCCGAGGTCCGTGAGCAGCAGAAAGCCGCGGTCGAGGTCCGCGGCCAGGACCGCCGGAGCGTGCACGCCCGCGGCCGCCAGCAACCGCGCCACGGCCACGTACGGTCGGCAATCCTCCTGCGGCGGCGGCGCGTCCATTGCAATCAGCGTCGTGGCGCGTTCGTGACGTTCGGGAATAGCGACGGCCTCGGTGAGCGTGACCCGGAAATAGCGACGGAAGCTCGCGTCCCCGGACGCGGGCGCGAGCGCCGTGGCGGGCACGGGAAGAACGCCGGAGAGCCAGGCAGAGAGCGCGTCGAGACGCGCGTCGGCGGCGTTGTCTGCGCTTGGATTTTCCATCGTGAGGTACACTACGCGGGCGCATTTTAGCACCCGCCTCGAGTCGATCCCTTGATGTCCCGCTGCTCCGGCTTCGTCTGCTTCGCGGTGTTCGCCTTCGCGTCCGGCGGCGCTGCGGCGCAGACACCGGCAGGCGAACCCGCGACGCCCCCGCCCCGGCTGAAGCCTGCGCAGACGCTCGAACCGCCGCCGCTCAAACCGCCGCAGACGATCACGCTCACAACCGATCACGAGGCGATCTTCCTGCGCGCCGACCGGCTCGAAGGCACGAGTCAGAAGGCGATCGAAGCGAGCGGCAAGGTGGAGCTGCGTACGCGGCGACAGACGGTGCTCGCCGACTGGCTGCGCTACGACGTCGAGAACGACGAGGTCTGGGGCAAGGGCAACGTCACGATCCGGCGCGGCATCGACACGATTACCGGCCCGGAAGCGAAGTTCAAGCGCGACACCGAAGTCGGGTTCTTCAACCAGCCGGAGTTTCGCGTGGGCGAAAACGCGTCGCGCGGCACCGCCGGCGAGATCCTGTTCAACGGCCCGGACCACTACCAGATCAAGGACGCGAGCTACACGACGTGCGTGGCCGGCAACGACGACTGGTACTTGCGCTCGGTCGACGTCGATCTCGACCGCTCGCGATTAGTCGGTACCGCGCACGACGCGACGATCTATTTCAAGGGTTCGCCGATCCTGTATTCGCCGTACCTGACATTTCCGCTCTCGAACGAGCGCAAGTCGGGATTTCTCACTCCGGTTTTCGGTTCGAACTCCGCCCGCGGCATCGAAATGTCGCTGCCGTACTACTTCAATCTCGCACCGAACTACGATGCAACGCTTACGCCGCGGCTGATGACCAAGCGCGGGCTGCAGGTCAACACCCAGTTCCGGTATCTTTTTCCCGACATCGCCGGCGAGGCTGACGCCGAGGTTCTGCCCGACCGGATCACCGGCACGACGCGCTACGGACTCTCGTTGAAGCACAACGAGGCGTTCAGCAGCGTGCCCGGCCTTGGAGCGTACCTGAACCTGCAGAAGGTCTCCGACAA